>ENA-OSAF01000019-OSAF01000019.1-marine-sediment-metagenome-genome-assembly--contig:-NODE-19-length-91590-cov-85.333173_pt1 | contig 91590 bp, 89 predicted proteins | sample MGYA00237872_ERZ529318 | MGnify/ENA primary metagenome ERZ529318 (study PRJEB26369, sample SAMN03142813) | marine sediment metagenome | biome: marine; feature: borehole; material: sediment... | reverse complement strand
GGGATCGTCTCCGGGGGGCGGGTGGTGTGGGGGGAGGATGGCCAGGCGGGCGAGGTGGGACACATGGTGGTTCTCCCCCAGGGTCCCCATTGCCGCTGCGGGAAGCGGGGGTGCCTCGAGGCCATCGCTTCGGGCACCGGGCTCGCCCGGGCCGCAAGGGAGCTCTTCGGGCGGAAACTCACCGCTGCTACCGTGGTGCGGAAGGCCCGGGAAGGGGACCCCACCGCCCAGCGGATCGTCCAGCGGGCCTGCGAGGCCATGGGACAGGCCATAGGGATCCTGTGGGAGCTCTTCCAGCCTGAGCTCATCGTTTTGGGTGGCGGCCTCACACGGTCTTGGGATTACCTGGGGCCCGCGGTCCTCTCCGCCGCGCGGGAGTTCTCCCGCTTCCCCCCGCGGGTGGAACTCACCCCCCTGGGGGACGATGTGGGCCTCTACGGGGCTTCCGCCCTCCGCAAGCACGTTTCCTATTTTCGCTGAGCTACATCACGATCCAGCGAGGACAAAGGCGGAAGGGAAAGGGAAGTGGCACGCTTTTTGTACCGAGCGCTGCGCACTTCCCACTTGAGCTGTGCCCCCGTGGCCCGATAGAAGCAGAGGGGGCGTCGGTCGTGGGAATTGCACGGAGCTTTCGGGCGGATGGATCCCGTGGTTCGACCCTTACTTTTTCGTTCGGGGATTTAGGCAAGCCCGAGGCGGTATCCCACACCAACAGCACCGAGCGTGTATAGGGACCTCCACCAAGAGCTTTGCCAACGGGGCACCATCCCTGGTGTACAGAATAAGGTCCTGCACCCCCGGCGGTCTCCCCCCAACCCCCAATGGAGCCTTTGGGCTTCATTGTCCGTGCGTAAAGGTTCGACAACGTCACCCCAGCGGTTGTTGTCGTCAAAATTTTGTAGAATTCGGAGGAAGTAGAAGTGGGTGGTAGCGGGTGGAAGAGGGGCGAGAGACTTTCTTAAGCGGAGATCGGGTGGTAAAGGGGTTCCTCCGGGGCCTTTTGGAACGCGCCCATGCGCTTTTGCCTTGCAAGTGTTGCGCCTTTTTGCTGTTCGAACACGAAGCCCTTTGGGAAATCGAACTCCACTTTCCCCCTGATTGTGCGGAGTGGGCTGAGGCGATCCGGCCCCTGCTCCCTTGGTCTCCACGGGAAAGGCGGAGGCCTCCCCCGGTGACGAGGCCCGCCGCACCATGGAAAGGTTCTTCTGAAGTGGCCTTCTTCCCCCTCCACCACTATGCCCGGGGAACTTTGGGGGCCTTGGTGCTCGGGCTTCCCCCGTCCACAAGCCTCACCGAAAAGGCCACCGCACTGGCCCAATCCCTGGCCGATCAGGCCTCCCTGCTCGTGCTCCAGGCCCTCTACCGGCAGCGCTTGCAAACGGTGTACGCCCTAGCCGAACAGCTCACCCAACTCAAGGACGAGGAGGAGATCCTCGCCGCGGCGGTCCGCATCCTGCGGGAGGCCTTCCGCTACGGGCACGTGGGGCTATATCTGCGGGAAGGGGACGAGCTCTTCAACTGTGGGGGGGACTATTCCGAGCCCTTCGCCAAGGATGAGGAGATGTTTCGGCCCTTCAAGCGCCTCCCCCTGGACAGGGGCATATGTGGCCGGGTGTTCCGTACCGGGAAGTCGGCCCTGGTCCCCGATGTGCGGCGGGACCCGGACTACGTGGGAGCCCATCCCTCCATCCGATCGGAACTCGCCGTCCCCATCGTGGCCGGAGATGAAGTGTTGGGCTTGATAAACATCGAGAGCCCGGAGGTGGGCGCCTTTAACCGCGAGGACCAGGAGCTCCTCGAGTCCTTGGGGAGGCAGCTCGGCATTGCCCTGAGCGAGCTCCGCCATCGCCGGGATTTGGTGGCCCGGGAGAGTTTTCTGCGGGCCTTGAACGAGACCGCCGATTTCGGGGAGCTCCTCCGCTATCTTCTCGAGCGATCCCTGGAGGTCCTCTATCCCAAGGCGAACGTGGGCGGGGTCCTGGTTCACGACGCCGCCCGGGGGTGTTATAAGCTCCGTTTGGTCACCGAGGGTTCCTTCGAGAAGCGTGGCGGAATGGAATATCCGGAAGACCAGGTCTCAGCAGTGCTTCCCCCCGATAGGCCCACGCTCTTGCGGGGCAACGATTTCGTCGCCGAAACCCTGTGGCGCCAGGAAACGCTTCCCCCGGGAGGGGCCCTCCCCCGTTCGGCCGTGGTGATCCCGGTACGGGATCCCCGTGCGGATAAGGCCATAGCATATCTTTACGTGGGCACTACCCAGGAGGAGAGGCCTTTGACCGTGGAGGACGCGGACAAGCTTTGGGCATTCCACAAGGAAATAACCGCGGTGGTGTTGCGGGCCCGAGACCTGGAGAAGATCAGGGATCTCGCGTTCCGCGATCCCCTGACAGGAGTTTATAACCGGCACTTCCTCGACCACCTGGTGGAAGAGATCCTCTCCGACCCCGATGAGCGGTGGTTCCCGCTCTCTTTGGTGATCATCGACATCGACAGCTTCTCCGAGGTGAACGACCGTTTCGGACACCTGACCGGGGACCGGGTGCTGCGGGAGCTGGCCCGCATCCTCATACATAACGTCAGGGCCACGGACGTGGTGGTGAGGTACGGGGGAGATGAGTTCCTCGTCCTGATGCCTTCCACCCCGCGGGACAAGGCCGAGGTCGCCCTGGGCCGGCTTCGCCGCTTGGTTGCGGGCTGGAACCCAGGCTTGGAGGGTATACGGTTGTCTATAAGCTTTGGGATCGCGGCCTGGGATCCCCGGGAGGGGATGGGGTTCGAGAAAGCGGTGGAGGCGGCGGATGCGTCCCTTTACCGCCAACGGGGAGCCCACCAGGGGTCTTGATTCCCCTAGGGGTGAGGGCTAAGATAAAAGTGCAAGCCGAGGTGGCGGAATTGGCAGACGCGCTGTCTTGAGGGGGCAGTGGGCTTTAACGCCCGTGCGGGTTCGACTCCCGCCCTCGGCATTATTTTTATGGGCATTCGCATCGTGGTGGACGTAATGGGGGCGGACAAACCGCCCTCCGAGCTCATAAAAGGAGCCCAGGCTGCCGCTAAACGTCTCCCCTTGAACCTCATCTTGGTGGGAAAACGGGGCGAGATCCATCCCCACCTAGATCCCGCCCTCCCGGTGGAAGTGGTCCACGCCCCCGACGTTGTGGGGATGGACGAGCCTCCGCTGCGGGCGGCCCGCAAGCGCGACTCTTCTCTCGTCAAGGGGATCCGGCTCCTGGCGGAGGGAAACGCCGAAGCCTTCCTCTCGCCCGGAAATACCGGGGCGATAGTGGCGGCGGCCGTCTTCATCCTCGGGAGGCTTCCGGGGGTGTCGCGCCCAGGCCTCTGTGCCGCCATTCCCACGCTAACGGGGAAGGAACTCTACCTCATCGACGCCGGGGCCACGGTGGACTGCAAGCCCCACAACCTCCTCCAGTTCGCCCAAATGGGCGAGTCCTATGCCCGGGAAGCCCTGGGGGTAGAGCACCCCAAGGTGGGCCTCCTCAACGTGGGGGAAGAAGAGATCAAGGGCGACAAGCTCGCCCGGGAGGCCTACAAGCTCCTTTCGGGACGCGGGAACTTCGTGGGCAACGTGGAGCCTCATCGGCTCATCGACGAGCGCCCCGTCGATGTGGTGGTGTGTGGTGGTTTCGCGGGAAACCTCACCATCAAGGCACTGGAGGGCGGGGCGGAGGTGGTGTGGGAGAGCCTGAAGCGGGCCATAGGCGATTCCACTTCGGGGAAGTTGGCAGCCCTCCTTTTGCGGCGGAGGCTCCGTGCCCTCTCACAGCGGCTGAGGTACGAGCGGTACAATGGGGCGCCCCTTTTGGGGGTACGGGGGTTGGTGTTCGTGGCCCACGGCCGCTCCAGTGCCGCCGCCATCGAGGCTGCGGTGGAACGTACATTTTGGTCCGCCCAAGCTGGACTCCTTGGGCGGGTGGAAGAGGCGTTGACGAGGCAGGAATGATCGCCCTCCGGGTGGCGGGAACGGGGAGATTTCTCCCCGAACGGGAGATCACCAACGAGGACCTCTCCCGTACCTTGGACACCTCCGACGAGTGGATCCGCTCCCGCACCGGGATCCGGCGCCGGCGTATCCTCGATCCCGGGGATCCCCCCGCCGACATGGGGGTGGCCGCTGCCCGCGCGGCCCTAAAGCGTGCCGGGCTCACACCTCGGGATGTGGATCTCCTCCTCGTGGCCACCAACGTACCCGAGGAGATCATCCCCGGCTCGGCCCCGTTTATCGCGGAAGGGCTCGGCCTCTCCCACGAACCTCCCTTCTTCGATGTCAAGGCGGGTTGCGCTGGCTTCGTGTTCGGGGTAGCCATCGCGGGGGCGCTGATGGAAAGTGGACTCGCCGGTAACGCGCTGGTGGTGGGGATCGAGGCCCTATCCCGGTTCGTGGACTGGGAGGACCGCAAGACCTGCGTCCTCTTCGGGGACGGGGCCGGGGCGGTGGTGTTGGTGCGGGACAGTGGGGGGGAGCGAGGGATCCTCGGGGTCTCATTGCACGGCGACGCCACCAAACGCGAGCTTTTGCGGATCGCTGCAGGAGGGGTGAGGCTCCCCGCAAGCCCCCAGACGGTGGCGGAGAAGAAACACTTCCTGGAGATGAAGGGCCGGGGGGTGTACCAGTCGGCGGTGACCATGATGGAGCGCGCCACCGTGGAGGCCGCACAACGAGCTGGAATTTCTCTTTCTGACATAGACTGGCTCCTTCCTCACCAAGCGAACCTCAGGATCATCGAGGCCCTGGTGAAGCGCCTGGGTTTCCCCCGGGAGCGGGTGCTGGTGAACATAGATCGGGTGGCCAATACCTCCACCGCCTCCATCCCCATCCTCCTGGACGAGGCGGTGCGGGACGGGATGATCCGGGAGGGACACATCCTCGCCCTGACGGCCTTCGGGGCCGGGGCTTGCTACGGGACGGTGATCCTCAGGTGGTAGCCTTCCTCTTTCCGGGGCAGGGTTCCCAGCGGCCGGGGATGGGGAAGGTGTTCTTGAGGTGCCCTTGGGCGTTGGCGATCGTATTGGAGGCCGCGGAGATCTTGGGATATTCCCCCTTGGAGGCCTGGGACGATCCCGAGAGGCTCGGGCGCACTTCCTATGTGCAGCCCCTCCTCCTTTTGGTGGAGTGGCTCTCCACCGAGGCCATGGTGCGGGAGGCTGAGATCTTCCCCGAGGCGGTCTGCGGCCATTCCCTGGGGGAGTACGCTGCCCTGGCCGCGGCGGAAGTAATCGACTGGGACGAGGCCCTCCGGCTCGTGGCTCTGCGGGGAAGGCTCATGGAGGGGGCGGCGAGGGAGCATCCGGGCTCCATGGCGGCCATCATCGCCCCGGAAGGAGAAGTGGAGCGGATCGCCGCCGAAGCCGGTTGCTACGCGGTCAACTACAACGCCCCCGAACAGGTGGTGGTCTCGGGGGAGCGGGGGGCGGTGGAGCGGGCGGTGGAGCTCGCCCGGGACCGGGGGTTCCGGGCGATTCCCCTCAAGGTCTCGGGCCCATTCCACACCCCCTTTATGCGTGAAGCGGAGGAAGAGATGCGGCGGGCCCTGGAGGAGATCGTGTTCATGCCGCCGAACGTGATCTTCATCTCTGCCGTCTCCGGGCGGCCGGAGTCGGATCCGGAGAGGATTCGGGAGCTCATGGCCCGCCAAATGACGAGCCCGGTAAGGTGGACAGAGGTCATTCGCTCCCTGGAGGAGCTGGGTATAAGGGAAGCGGTGGAGGTCGGGCCCGGGGAGGTACTGGTGAAGCTGGGGCGCAGGATTGCCCCGGCACTTGTGTTCAAGAGCTGGAGGGAGTATGTGGAGTTTTGAGGGGAAGGTCGCGCTGGTAACCGGGGGGACCTCGGGGATCGGGTTGGCGGTGGCGGCGGAGCTCCTTTCCGGGGGCGCCCGGGTGGCGCTTGTGGGACGGAGCCAAGAGCGAGGGAGGGAGGCCGAGGCTAAATTGGGGCAAGGGGCGCGGTTCTTCCGGTGCGATGTGGGTGACGCGGAGGAGACGAGAAGGGCCATCTCCGCGGTGGAGGGGTGGGCAGGGCCGGTGGAGCTTTTCGTGCACTCCGCTGGGATCACTCGGGATACGCTCCTTGTGCGGATGAAACCGCAGATGTGGGAAGAGGTCCTCCGCACCCACCTCACCGGGGCGTATAACTTCGCCCATGGGCTCCTGCGGGGGATGATGAAGCGGCGGTGCGGGGCCATGGTGTTCGTCTCCTCGGTGGTGGGGCTCACCGGAAACCCGGGGCAAGCCAACTACGCCGCCGCCAAGGCGGGGCTCATCGCCCTCTGCCGTACCATCGCCCAAGAAGCAGGCCGCTACGGGATCCGGGCCAACGTGGTAGCCCCGGGACTTATTGAGACCCCCATGACCGCCTCCTTGCCCGGGGACGTGGTGGAGGGGTACCTCTCCCGTATCCCCCTGGGGAGGATGGGGAAGCCGGAGGAGGTGGCCCACCTTGTGGCCTTCTTGCTCTCCGAAAAGGCTTCTTATATAACTGGGCACGTTTTCTGCGTCGATGGGGGGCTTGCGCCCTGCGCCTGAAATCTCGATCAAGGGGGTGCTTCGCGGAAATGAGCAGAACGGCTGAGAGGATAAAGGAGATCATCGCGGAAAAGCTCATGGTGGAGTTGGAAGAGGTAACCGAAGAGGCCACCTTCCGGGAGGACCTCGGCGCCGACTCCCTGGACCTCGTTGACCTCATCATGGAGTTCGAGGACGAGTTCGGGATCGAGATCCCGGAAGAGGATGCCGAAAAGATAAACACCGTGGGCGAGGCCATCGCCTATATCGAACGGAAGATCGGGGAAAAGGAGGGGGAGGGGCTGGATGCGTGAGCGCCGCGGCCTAGTGGGGCACGAGACCGATAACCCCTATTACGAGGGGAAGAAGTACCCCGAGCCCACCGTATGTGAACGGTGTGGGCTCTTCTACCGCGATGGCCACTGGCAACATCCCCCCGAAGACCTCCCGGAGGGGGTCCATCGGGCCCTCTGTCCTGCCTGTCGCCGGGAAAAGGACCGTTACCCCGGGGGGCTCCTCTACCTCGGCGGAACATACCTCGTGGAAAAGAGAGAGGAGATATTGAACCTGGTGCGGAACCAGGAGGAAGAGGCCCGGGGGCAACGGCCCCTACAGCGGATCCTGTGGATAAAAGACCAAGGGGATGAGCTGGAAATCGCCACCACCACGCCCCACCTGGCCATGCGCCTTGGCCGAGCGATCCACTCCGCCCACAAAGGGGATTTGGAGATAAAGCCCCTGGAGGACGAGTACATGGTGAGACTCTTCTGGAGGAGGGACCTCAAGGAGGCCTGATGCCTCAGGTGGTGTATATCGAGGAGTTGCCACGCCACGTGGGGGAGGAGGTCACCATCCGGGGTTGGCTCTTCAACAAGCGCTCCTCGGGCAAGATCCGGTTTCTCATCGTCCGCGACGGGACTGGGTTCCTGCAGTGTGTGGCCACTGCGAAGGACACAGAAGCGGAGAGTTTCGAGCTCTGTGAGCGCCTGCCCCAGGAGGCTTCGTTGGTCGTCACCGGCACCGTGCGGGCCGATTCCCGGGCTCCAGGGGGATACGAGCTTCTCCTGAAAGAGCTTACCCCGGTCCAGATCCCCAAAGAGCAGTTCCCCATCACCCTCAAGGAACACGGGGTCGGCTTCCTCATGGACCATCGGCACCTCTGGATCCGGATGCGGCGACAGTTCGCGATCCTCCGGGTCCGGGATGCGGTCCTGTGGGCGATCCGGGAGTTCTTCAAGGGGGAGGGGTTTGTGGCCACCGAGTGCCCCATCATCGTGGGGACCCAAGTGGAGGGGACCACCACCCTCTTCCCCCTAGACTATTTCGGCGAACCGGCCTACCTCTCGCAGTCGGGGCAACTTTATTTAGAGGCCACGTGCATGGCCCTGGGGAAGGTCTACTGGATCGGGCCCGCCTTCAGGGCGGAGAAGTCGAAGACCCGTCGGCACCTAACTGAATTCTGGATGGCCGAGGCGGAGATGGCCTACTTCGAGCACGAGGATAACCTCGCGCTGCAGGAGCGGCTGGTACGGTACATCGTGGAGTACGTGATCTCGGAGCGGAAGCGGGAGCTTGAGATCCTGGAGCGGGACGTGGAGCTTCTGCGGCGGGAGGTCGAGGGCCCCTTCGCCCGGGTGACCTACGCCGAGGCGGTGGAGATCGTGAACTCCCACGGTGTGCCCATGGAACACGGGGACGACTTCGGAGCCCCCGCCGAAGACGCCCTCTCGCACCATTTCGGACGGCCGGTTTTCGTGGAGCGCTTCCCCGCGAGGATCAAACCGTTTTACATGAAGCGCGCCCCGGACGATCCCTCGGTGGTGCTATGTGCGGACCTCATTGCCCCCGAGGGGTACGGGGAGATCATCGGGGGGTCCCAGCGCGTGGACACGGAGGAGGAGCTGCTGCGGCAGCTCGAGGAGTACGAGCTTCCACGGGAGCCCTACCAGTGGTACATCGATCTGCGTCGTTGGGGGTCGGTGCCGCACTCGGGGTTCGGGCTGGGGGTGGAGCGGACCATCGCGTGGATATGTGGGATAAGGCATATTCGGGAGGCCATTCCCTTCCCGCGGATGCTGGACCGACTTTATCCTTAAGCCGGATTCTGTTCCTTTATAATTTTTGTGTGCCTTTTTCAATTCCGGGGGAGCAGCGCTGCGTTGAGCAGCTGGTCCGCGGCTAGGAGCCAGCCTGTACGGGTTTACAGCCCTGTAGGCCAGGACGCGCCCTGGGGTCCCCTCCTGCCCCGGGGAGGAGCGCCTGGCCCGCAAGGCCGCCGTTCGAATCGGCATGGGCGAGGGAAACCCTGCTCCCCCGGATAAAAAAACCCGGTGGCGTGGCAGCCACCGGGTTTTTTATCCGCCTAAAAGGCAGGGCTTTAGGCCCTCTTGATCTTGAGCTGCCCCCTCTCGGTGACCGCCTTCAGTTTCTTCTGCACCGCCTCCTTGAAGTTGCGACCGGGGCGGAAAACGGGTACCACCTTGCTGGGTACCTTGATGCGCTGCTGGGTCTGCGGGTTGATACGCTGGGACTCTTTGCGAGCCCGGGCCTCGAATTTGCCGAAGCCGGTGAGCAGAACCTCCTCGTTTTTGCTTACGGCCTCGATGATGATGTCGATGAGAGTATCCAAGGCTTTACGCGCATCCTTCTTCGTCATCCCAGCCCGCTCAGCCAATTTGGCGATCAACTCCCCCTTGTTCATCCACTACACCCCCCTCTGTTAAAGTGTGTCTAATTATAAGGCATTCTTTGTTCTCCTGTCAAGAGGAATGCCCAAGGGATCGGGGTTAACGCCTCCAGGTTGACAAAGATAAAACCCTGTAGTACAGTTCGTCAACCGGCGAAAAACCCAGTTGCAGAGGAGGTTATGAAGGTGGCGTCTGAGCTGAGAGACTACGAGGTGGTTTACATAATTCGCCCTGATTTGGATGAACAAAGAAGGAAAGAGAAGATAGAGCGCATCAACCAACTCATCCAGGAACGTGGGGGCCAGGTCCAGAACGTGGACGAATGGGGAACCAGGATCATGGCATACGAGATCGACGACTTCCGTGAAGGATACTATGTGTTGGTGAACTTCACCCTGCCGCCGAGTGAGGTCTCTTCCCTTGAGGAACGGCTGCGGGTGGACGACGAGCTTTTACGCTACCAGATAGTACGGACGGACGGTGACTGAGGATGTCTGACCTCAACCGGGTCCTTCTCACCGGGCGCCTGACGGCCGACCCGGAGCTCCGCTACACTCAAAGCGGACAGGCCCTGGTGCGTTTCGCCATCGCCGTCAACCGCCGGGTCCTGAACCCGGAGACCAACAACTGGGAAGAAGAGACCACCTATGTGCCCGTGGTGGTTTGGGGTAAACTTGCCGAGACCTGTGCCACCTACCTCCAGAAGGGGAGGCTGGTGGCCATCGATGGAAGGCTGCGGATACGTTCCTTTACCACCCAAGAGGGTGAGAAGCGGAAAGTGACGGAAGTGGTGGCCCAAAACGTCCACTTCTTAGGCCCGAGGCCGGAGACAACGCCGGAATACGAGGCGGAGGTGCCGGAGGCGACTTTGCCGGAGCCCGAACCGGAAGAGGAGGTGCCGTTCTGAGATGCCGGGAAGAACGAAGGTCTGCCGTGTATGCCAGCACGGCCTGAAGCTCACTTACAAGGAGCCGGAGGTATTGCGGCAGTTCATGAACCGCCGCGGGAAGATCCTCTCCCGAAGGATCACCCACCTTTGTGCTAAGCACCAAAGGAAGCTCGCCACCGAGATTGACCGCGCGCGAAAGCTCGCCCTCCTTCCCTACGAGGTAAAGCCGTAAGGGATGGGTGGAACGGCCTGTGTAGTGGCCGCGGCTCCTTCCCCGGGGATAGTGGGGAAAGCGAGGGCTGTGGCCACCCGGGCCCTGGTGGAGAAAGTCCTCAGCCTCGGTATCCCGGTCCATCTCCTCACCCCTGAGCCCAGGGACTGGCGCGGCGTGGATGCCGAGATCCACCCCACCCCTTTTCGGGGTTTCCACTTGGGAAGGACATTGGCCGCGCTGGTAGAGGGACTGGAAGTGGAGCGCCTGCTCTACTTTTCCGCCGGGAGCGGGTTCCTGTTGGACCTGGAGGACATCCGAGATATGTTAGAGCTGGATTTTTCCCTTCCTTTCGGGGTCTTCAACAACTTTTATTCCACCGATTTCGCCCTACTTGTGCCACCCAATCCCGAGGTCCTGAGGGAGCTTTCCAGCGATAATGCCTTGGGGTGGGCCCATTGGCGCGCGGGCTATCGGTGTTACGAGCTTCCCCGGAACGCTAAGACCCAGCTCGACATCGATACCCCGGGGGAGCTTCAGGTCCTTTCCTGTGCTGAAAGGCTGCCATCGGGCTTCGCCGACGCCCTATCGGGAGTTCCCCGGGGCCGGGCGGAGGCCCTCCTGGAGATCCTGGTCTCTCCGGGAAAGCACCTTTTCCTCGTGGGGAGGATAAGCGGACATCTCCTGAGGTTCCTGGAGCGCGCCAGTGCATGCCGGACCCAGGCCCTCATCGAGGGCCGCGGGATGAAGGCCGAGGGCCTCCCCGTCCGTTCGCTGCTCAAGGAACTCCTGGCTTCCCGGGGGCCCAGGGGCTTAGTGGCGGCCCTGGCCGCCATCGGAGATGTGGTGGTTTGGGACGTACGTACCCTCTTCGGGGCCTTGGGAGTATGGCCTAGCCCCGAGGAGCGCTTCGCCTTCGATCTCCTGGAGTGGGACGCCCTGGGGGATCCCCGTCTGCGGGAGCTCGCCCGGGCGGTAGCGGAATCGCCGGCTCCTTTCCTGGTCGGGGGACATTCCCTGGTCTCCGGAGCCATGTACCTGGCGGTGGAGCTGGCGTGGCAGCGGGTGCCCGGGGCGATTTCCCCGGGGAAGATCGTGCGCTTGGAGGAGGAGGATGAACGGATTGTTGAGATCAGCCCTGGCGGAGGTGGATGAGGCCCTGGTGAGGCTCATCCGGGCCGAAGAGCGCCGCCAAGAGGAAAAGATCATCCTCATCCCCTCGGAATCCCTCACCCCAAAGGCGGTGCGGGAGGCGCTGGGGAGCGTGTTCACCTCCATCTATGCCGAAGGGTATCCCCGGGAGGAAGACCTCAGGCTTCCCGAGGAGAGGATCTTGGATCTCGCGGAGCGTCTGGCCTACAACCGCCGCTACGCCGACCGCCGCTTTTATAAAGGCACGGAGCTCGTGGACGTGGTGGAGGCGCTGGCGTGCCGGCGGGCGGCGGAGTGCTTCGCTACCCCCGAGGTGCCCCCCGAAGAGATCTACGTGAACGTCCAAGCCCTCTCGGGCGCCGCGGCCAACATGGCCATCTACGACGCGCTTCTTGAGCACGGGGACACCATCATGGCCATGGAGCTCGCGCAAGGTGGGCACCTATCCCACGGCTCCCCCTTCCACCAGTCCGGGCGCCGCTTCCAGGTGGTCTCCTACGGGGTGGATCCGCGGACGGGGCGCTTGGACTACGACCGGATTATGGACCTGGCGCTAAAGCACAAGCCCCGGATGATCATCGCCGGCTACACCTCTTACCCTTGGGCCCCCGATTGGGCGGCGTTCCGGGAGATCGCCGATAAGGTAGGGGCGTATCTTTTGGCCGACATCGCCCACACCGCGGGGATGGCCATCGCCGGGGTCTACCCCAACCCCATCGGCTACGCCGACATCGTTATGTTCACCACCCACAAGACCCTGTGCGGCCCCCGGGGGGCGGTGATCATGACCACCGATCCCGACATCGCTAAGGCGATCGAGCTCGCGGTCTTCCCCGGGGCGCAAGGGGGACCCCACGTGAACAAGTTCGCCGCCATCGCCGCCGCCTTCGCCCTGGCCCGGACCCCGGAGTTCCGGGCCCTCCAGGAAAAGATCGTGGAGAACGCGAAATACTTAGCAGAAGCCCTGGAGCGGGAGGATCTGAAGCTCGCCTACGGGGGGACGAACACGCATCTTTTGGTGATCGACCTCCGCGCGATAGACACCGTAAACGGCGAGACGATGTTGGGGGAGATCGCCTCCCGGATACTGGATTTGGTGGGCCTTGTTACCAACAAGAACACCATCCCCGGGGACACCTCTGCCGCCGATGCCCACGGGATCCGCATGGGCACCCCCTGGGTCACCGAGCGCGGGATGGGGAAAGAGGAGATGGAGGAGATCGCCCGGATCACCGCCATGGTGCTCCGGGAGATTCGTCCCTTCACCTACATCGGGGTCACGGGCCCCCTCTCCCGGGGCAAGCTCCCCTTGAAGGTCCTAGAGGAGGCCCGAGCCCGGACCCGGGAGCTCCTTTCCCGCTTCATCGAGGAACCTGTGGCACCGCCATCCGCGCCACCCGTCACGCGTTACGCGTCACCCGACTTCTTCGTCCTCCGGGGTCGGCGGTCGGTTTACCTCCTGCACGAGGCCGGGACCGCGGATGTGGTTTCCCTCGAGCCCGGGGAGGGGGTGAGGTCCCTCTTCTTCGACGGGGAGGGGAACCTGATCTCCGAGGGGGTAGTAGCCCGGCTCCCCGATGGCCCCTACGGCGAGGCGATGTACCTCGTGATCGCCCCGGAGGGAAAGGGGACGGAGCTCAGGAAGTGGCTTTCAGCCCTTTCCGACTGTTACGTGCTCTTCGATCCTGAGGACATCTACCGCAAGGTCCAGGGCCCCGCGGTGATAGAAGATATCCGTGACGCGTTACGCGTGACGGGTGACGCGGGATTAGAGTTCTCCCTGGACGGCGAGCGCTTCCGGGTGAGGAAAACCGGCGAGCTCGAGGGGAATACCGAGGCGCTCTTCCTCGGGGTTACGGGGGACATAAAAGAGATTTATGGAAAGCATCCCGAGCTCTTCGCGGTGCGGAAGCCCTACTTCGTGGGTGAACCCCTCTTGCGCGAGACCATACGCGCCTCCCACCCCTCGGCCTCCCTGTCCGAACCGCCCGTCACCCGTCATCCGTCACGGCTCACCAAGAAAACGCCCCTCAACGCCTGGCACCGCGAGCACGGGGCCAACATGGCCGAGTTCTCCGGTTACGACATGCCCCTTTGGTTCTCCTCGGCCCTGGAGGAGCACCGGGCGGTGCGGGAGCGGGCGGGGCTTTTCGACCTGGGGCACATGGGGACCATTATGGTCTCGGGCCGCTACGCCGAGGCCTTCCTGGAACTCGTTTTCTCCAACTACGCGGCCTGGATCCATCCCGGCCAGGCCATGTACGGGTTCCTTTTGGACCACCGAGCCCAGGTAATCGACGACCTCATGATCTACCGCCTGGCTAGGGACCGGTACCTCCTCGTGGTGAACGCGGCCAACGAGGACCGGGACTTCGCGTGGATCCGGGCCGTGAACTCCGGGGAGATCCGCCCCGACCCCGATCGCCCCTGGGTGGAGCCCCCCGGGGAGGTTGAGCTCCGGTTCCTAAAAGACGAGGAGGGGGGGCTGGTGGACTTGGCGCTTCAGGGCCCCAAGTCCCGGGAGGTGCTTTCGAAGCTCCTTCCGCGGCGGGACGCCCTGAAGCTCCGGGCCCTGCGGAAGATGGAATTCATCGAGCTCGAGCTCGCGGGGGCGGAGGCGATCTGCGCCAGGACCGGCTATACCGGCGAGCCCATGGGGTACGAGATCTACGTCCCCAAGGAAAAGGCCCAGGCCGTATGGGAGGCAATCCTGGATGCGGGCAAGGACCTCGGGGTGCTTCCGTGCGGGCTCGCGGCCCGGGATTCCCTGCGGTGCGAGGCCGGGCTTCCCCTCTGGGGGCATGAACTGGCGGGGGACCATGGGGTCCTGCCCCACGAAGCCGGCTTCGGGGCGTACGTGAAGCTCCACAAGCCCTTCTTCATCGGGCGGGAGGCATATAAAGAGGCTCTCTCCAAGTGGGAGCGGGAGATTATCCGGTTCGGGGTCCCGGCGGGGGCGCGGCCGGTGCGGGCCGGGGCAGCGGTCCTGGACCGGGGAGGACGGGTGATCGGTTGGGTGACGAGCTGTGTCGCCACGCCCAAGGGCCATCAGGTGGGGATGGCCCTGGTCTGGCGCCGTGGATTGCGAGAAGACACGCCGATAGGCCTCGCCCTGGGCACAACCCCGGAGCGCCTGGGGCTCGGGGCCCGGCTCCCCTGGGTGGTGGAAGGGAAGGTCCTCCCCCGGTTCCCCTGGGAGGCGGAGCCCTTCGGTTGGGAGGGTGATTGAGGTAGCGCGGGCGTTCGTGGTGCTGAGCCACACGGGGCCCATGACCCCCGACTTCCCCTTGGCGGACCTCCCGGGGAGCGCGGGGAGGTTAGATATCCTTTGTCGCTGCGCCACCGAGGCGTTCCTCCTTTCCCACGGGATCCGCCGCGATGTCCGGCTGTACTTCGTGATCCGGGGGGAGCTCATCGTGCGGTTGGAAGGGAGGACCTTGCGGTACCTCAACCCCGACGAGCGCTCCACCGCGGCCCTGATCCGGAAGGCCATCGCCGCGGCGCAGGGCGCACCACGGGGGGAGTGGGTCCCCTCCACCCCCGGGATCCACGCCCGCTGGGGGCTCCTTTCCGATGTAAGAGGCGAGCTTGAGGGGGATGGGTACTCCCTCTATCTCCTGGAGGAGGGGGGCGAGTTCATCCGGGAGGTCGGTTTCCCCGAGCGGGTCGCGTTCTTCCTCTCCGACCACAAGGATTTCACTCCCGAGGATCTTTCCCACCTCGAGGGCCTTCCGCGGATCTCCTTGGGACCTCTGTCACTTCAGGCGCAAACCTGCATCGCTTTGGTGCATAATGAGCTCGATCTTCGGGAGGCTGGATGGACGAGCGTTTAGCGGTTTTGACGGTGGTGTGGGGGGAGGTAGAGGCCGACCTCCTCATCGGCTTCCTGGAGGGGGAGGGGATCCCGGCGCAGAAGCGCACCCAGGTCCCCCATTCGGTCTACCCCTTTACCGTGGATGGCCTGGCACAGGTGGAGATCTTGGTGCCGGAGGAGCTCCTCCCCCGGGCTAGGGAGGCCCTGGAGGCGTTCAAGCTGAAGGATGAGGGAGGATCCGCTGGCGGATGAGCGCCGGCGCATGGTGGAGGAGCTTCAACGCTTCGGGATCCGCGATGAGCGGGTCCTCTCCGCCATGGGGAAGATCCCCCGCCACCTCTTTGTCCCGGAACACATAAGGCATTTGGCCTACGAGGACACCCCTCTTCCCATCGGACATGGACAGACCATCTCCCAGCCCTATATCGTGGCGTTGATGACCGAGGCCTTGGGGCTCACGGGACAGGAAAAGGTCCTCGAGATCGGGACCGGGTCCGGTTATCAGACGGCGATTCTCTGTGAGCTTTCCCGGGAGGTCTTCTCCATCGAGCGGATTCCCGAGTTGGCGAAGGGGGCGCGGGAGAGGCTCGAGGAGCTCGGGTACGGAAACGCACATATCCGCGTGGGAGATGGTACCCTGGGCTGGCCCGAGGAGGCTCCCTTCCACCGGATCATCGTTACCGGAGGCCTCCCCGAAGTCCCCAAGCCCCTATGGGAACAGCTGGCTGAGGGGGGAAGGCTTGTAGCTCCCATCGGGGGGCGTTACGACCAATACCTTTGGGTATACACCAAGGAACGGGGGAGGGCCCACAAGCGTGCCCTCTGCCCCTGCACCTTCGTCCCCATTTTGGGGGAACACGGCTTTCCTCCCGATGAGCCCAAGAAGAAGGGACCCTTTGGGCTTTTCGGGCCGAGGAAGACCTCTGGGGAAGACGTTTGACCCCTAAGCAAGGGAAAACGGGACCCCCCGCTCCGGAACAATACCCCCGATCCCCAAGGCCACTGTCCTAAGGTCCGGGCTTTCTTGGGTGTAGCCTTCGTCACGGATCATGCGCGCGATACTTTTCGGTTGGATCGTTTTCGCCTGTGCCCTCCCGGGGTTGTCCCTGGGGTTCACAACCGAGGTTTCCCTGGGATGGGGCCCCATGGATCCGGCGGACTTGAACCTGTTCATCGGGGCGGCCAACGGGGCCTTGGAGTTCTTCCGAGCGGATCTGGGAGCCCAGGGGGATATCCCGCCCCTAGAGATAATGGACGACGCCATGGGCCTCAGGATTGGGGAATCACTGGAGCTGGGGATCACCCTGGGGCTCGAAGTGGCGGTGTTCAAGGCGGAAACGAGCACAGCTGGGACCTTTGCCATTGACGGTGAGGATTATCCGGTCTCCCTTTCGCTTGCACTGCGAAATATGCGCCTTGGGTTCCTTTTTTCCCTTCCGCTTTTAGGTCGCGCCCTTTCCCTGGGGGTTTCCGGAGGGGTGGCCCGGGCCGTGGTGGAGTATCGAGGGGATTTTGACTACCCCGAGGAGGACTGGACCTTCACCTACGTCCCTCCCCAAAAGGAGCTCGAAGTTGTGGCCTCAAGCTTTTACGGTGCGGCCTTCATGCGCGCTGCATTCGGGTTCTTCCCGGGACTGCAGGTGTGTCTGGAGCTTCGGGGGCACTGGCAGCCGGAGGCACCTCTCCTTTCCCCCGAAGGAGAGGTGGACCTGAACGGGGACGGAGATCCGGATCGGGTGGGATTCTTCGGGTTCTGGCTCGCCGGGGGGATTCAGATCGAGTTCCCCTTTTGAAGGAGGGTGAGAGAGATGAAATGGAGGCTAGGGGTCGCGGCTTTGGGGTTGATAGCATTGGCGTTGGGGGGATGCAAGCTCCTTCCCGAACCCCCTCAAGCCCTCTTTTACCTCCGGCCCAAATACGGGGAGGCCCCCTTAGTGGTCACGTGTGACGGGTCGCTTTCGTTCGACGAGGACGGGAAGATCACTGAGTACATTTGGGATTTCGGTGATGGGACCAAGGCGTTCGGACCGCTGGTGTCGCATACCTACGAGCGGCCGGGGGAGTACACGGTGACCCTCAGGGTTTACGACCAAGATGGGCTTTCGGATGAGCGCACGTTGAGGGTACGGGTGCTGCCGCCGCCGCCCACGCCCGACTTCACCTTCGGCCCCCAGCGGCCCGGGGCGGGGGAGCTCATCACCTTCGACGCCTCGGCCTCCACGAGCCCCAACGGAGAGATCGTGGAGTACCGCTGGTCCTTCGGGAATGGAGAGTCGGCGGAAGGGAAGGTGGTGCAGCACCGCTACTGGTACGGAGGAAGCTATCCGGTGACGTTGACGGTGGTGGACGAGCTGGGGGCCACCGCCACCGTGACCAAAATGATCACGGTGCAAGGAGGTCCGGGATGCTCCGGATGAGGGGGGCACCGAAAAAGGTGGTTCTTATGGCACTGGGCCTGGGGGCTCTGGGGATCCTATGGGGCTGCAACCTGAGCGTATCTGAGGAAGGGGTGGTGGCGGTGATCCAGGCCAACCCCACCCAGGGGCAAAGCCCCCTGGAGGTGGTCTTCGACGGGAGCGCCTCCCGGGATCCCGCGGGGAACATTTCCGAATACCTCTGGGACTTCGGCGACGGGAGCGAGGTGGCCTCCGGGGTGCGGGTGACTCACGTCTATTCCCGTCCCGGCTCCTACCTGGTGACGCTGGTGGTCACGGGGCCTTCGGGCGTGGGACGGGCCACTACCTGGATCTACGTGGACAACACCCCGCCGGTGGCGGACTTCACCTTCTGGCCCCATGATCCGGTGATCCGGGAAGAAGTGGGGTTCGACGCCAGTCCGTCGGTGGATCCCGATGGAGAGGTGGTGGCCTACTATTGGGACTTCGGGGACGGGACCACGGGCGAGGGCAGGATGGTATCGCACGCCTATCGGGAGGCGGCCGATTACGTGGTGACGTTGCGGGTGGTGGACGACAGCGGGGCGGAGTCCACTGTTAGCAAGACGGTAACGGTGAGCTGTGGGGGAGGGAGCTGTCCGGTGGAGTGAGACGCAAGAGCCCGCTTCATGTAGGGATGCGCCCCCGGTTGCGGGGGCGTTTTCCTTTTGGCTACCAAGGTCATGAACATCACCTTTGGAGCTTGACTAGTTGAATGTGATTGTATAAAGTTCAGCTCAAGGGAGTGGCGAAAGGGCAAACCCGGGGAAACCCGGGGGCGCAAAGCCACGGGCCCTCGCGCCCCGCCTGGGGCGAAGGGTGGCCGGGCTGCCGAACCACCCCATGGAGGAAGCAAAATCCATGGAGGTGGTTTTATTATGCGCAAAGCGATCTTCCTCTTGGGCGGAGCAATCCTTCTTTTACCCTTTGTGGGGCTTGCGGATACGGGCGGTAGCGCCTCTGCAACCCTTACTCTGAACGCGGTCGTGAGCGTCTCCGTCACCGACAACTGGGACGACCTTACCATCAAGCAGGAAGACATCGCCGGCTGGGGGGCCGGAACGGTCATCGATTGGGATGCCGATTCTCCAGACATCACGGTCCTGATCAAGGCCATCACCAACTTCGTCCTCTACGGCTGTTATTATGCCGATGTAAATGAAGGCGACTTCGGCAATGCAGATGACCTCATCATCATCAACGATGGGTCCACCGACTTCGTCCTCCCCTATTACAAGATCGACTATCCCAAAAACTATGATGGTCCCTACACCGACCTCAAGGAGCTCTTCGAGTTCACTGATGATAACAACATCGCCGACGATGGGACCACGTTGAGCTATGACGTGAAGCTCAAGCCCGAGAATCTGGGGGATCGCGCGGCCGATGAGACCATCACCTTCACCATTGTGTTCGTGGTGGAGGAGAAGAACCTCTGAGTGAGATGACAAGGACGCTGGGGCTAGGGTCACTTCTGGTGGCCCTAGCCTTCCTTCCCTTTTCTTCCCCCGCCAACACCGGGGGATCGGCATCCGCGACCCTCTACATCCAGGAGGGACCTGAAGGCCCCGTGGGCGCGGCCGGGGCGCTGGAGGGAGGACGCACAACCCCTTTGGTTCCGGTCCCGCCCCCTCTCGCCGTGCTCCAGACCGCCGAGCTCTTTCACGACGCCGATGGCGACGGCCTCCTGGATCCCGGCGACATGATCTCTTATACCGCCGAGATCACAGGGTTCGCCCTGAATTCCCTCCAGGATCTGTACCTCATTGTTCTCTTCTCGCCAGAGCTCGTCCCGGAAGCCCTGCCCGAGGGTTGGAAGCGGCTCGACCTCGGCCGCATTCCGGCCTTGGCTATACACCTCCCTTCCCTTCGTATTGGAGATCGGGCCCGGGTGGGGTTCGCTGCCCGCTTTGTGGGGGACGAGGGTTCTCCTCCCACCCTCTTCATAGAAGGGATCGTTTATAGCCCCGGATTCGCCCTGGCTGCCGATGATCCTGCTACGGAGATCTTTCTGGATCCCGCGGCGGTGGCTACCCGTGAGGTGGCGGGCGGTGTGGGTTCCCTTTTCCCGGGGGTTCCCGTGTTCTCAAAGAAGGCCACTGTAGCCTCCTCGTTCCCTTCCTTACGTGTGGGAAGCGTAGGAGACACCGTGGAGTTTGAAGTTGTCTATATCCCCACGAGTCTAGAGCGGGAGGTGGAGCTTTGGGACTTGGTTCCGGCTCCGCTGCAGGTGATCGTGGATTCTTTGGAACCCAAGGTCGAACTCATCGAGCTCGGAGGGCTCACCTTCCTGCGGACCCGCTTCCGGGATGTCTTCCCGGGCGTTCCCGTTCGGCTCGAGTACGCCGCCGTCATCGGGGACCCGGCTTCGGTCCCATTCGTTGCCACCCACGCCATGGCGGTTACCGAAACTGGGGTCTATTTCTCCGACGATCCCGATTCCCCGGAGGGGGGCGATCCCACCGCAGTGCTTTTCCCTTGGAGAAAGGTAGAGGAACCGATCACATCCTGGGATGTGATATCAAGGAACGGTGGGTGTTCCATTCCCGTGATGTTATACCCTCAGAACGGGAAGGAAACCTTGAGGTGGACCCTCTGTGGTCCCGCCGGCGTCGGTGAGTTTCGGCCGGGAACCCTCAGGTTCTGGATACTTCAGGTTCCGATGCGGCAACTTCCGAAGGGGACCTCGTTCGATTTCTTATTATCCTACATCCCACAGTGGAATCGGGGAGAGATATACACACCCGCCGTTTACGGGGCACCCATCTTTTCCACGCTGGCGGGAGGCATGGGATCTCTTGGGGAGCTTGGAGAGGGGTTCTGCGGCGAACTTTACCTTCCCGTAGTCGCAGAACCGCCCGCTGGAATCCCACCCTACCTCGCCGGGGTGATCACGGATGAGGACATATGAGGGCCGTCGCACTCTTCGCTGTTTTTTTCCGTTCGCCCTTTTCGCGCGATTTTTGTATCTTTTATCGGGATGTTAAGGGGAAAAAGACGTAAGGGCATTTGTTATCACATCCCAAGGGGGCCCAAGAGAATGCCCCTTTGGGTTTTGAGCGTGTTTTTGGTTTGGATCTTCTTTCATCCCGCCTCCTCTGCGCAGGAAAGCCAATACGTGCTGACCCCTGACAAGGCCGGATTTGTACAGCTATGGAACGGTGATTTTTCGTTCCAAGAGATTTGGAACAACGGGGATTCGCATCCGGTGACGTGGGTTTGGAGCTATTGGCCACTCAAGTTCTGTCGGATTCAGCGTACCTATATAAAGTTTAGGATCAATGTCGGAAATGTGCCCATATGTGTATGGGAAGGGGTAAATTTCTATCTGACTGTGGATATGCTCTCCGTTCGGGATTCAGCAGAGGTCTACGCGGTGGAATGGGATGGGTCTTGGATCCGGAGCTGGACAGACCAACCCGAAGGCGAGTACATCGGTACTATCTCCAGATTGCAGCCCCGGATCGATGTTACCCGGATTGTTCTCGAATACCTGCGAGGGGCCCGGGAGAACCTAGCATTTATGTTTAAAATTCCAGGTGAAGAGGGATTTTGTCCCCCACGTCCGCGTTGGGGATTTCATTCAGCCTCCTTTGTGGATCCTGGATTGTCTTTTCCCCCGGTCCTCGTGTGCGTGATCGATAAGCTGGGAGAAGAGACGGTGGAACAGGAGGATATCGCCGTAAGTCGGTATGTGACCTACCCGTATCCCCAAGAAGTGGAGATCCACGTGTTGGCCTTTGGGAATTATCGGATAGACGCTTGTTTTTACGCTTTCGAGGATGGAGTCTCTCTGCCTGACCCCCCCTTGCCTCCAGGGGCTAAGCCGATGGAGCTCGAATACCCACCCAATTCGGGGAATTGGTTCTCGATCGAGCCATGTGGTTCCGGGTGGACTGCTCTCCCGGGTTTTCCCGGCACCGTCGGTTATGATATGGAAACCTATCGGTTGAGGATCGATCTCGCTCAGCTGGGGGACCGGGCATCGGGGGAAGAGTTGACGTTTTACCTGGAGGTGAGATCGGTACCGCTTAAATGAGAAGACAAGGGTTCGTCCTTTTGTTAGCTTTCGTGGTTTTGGCCCTGGAAGCAGGGGCTTCGATCACCGTGGCCCCACTTTCCATAAAGGTCCCCATCGCGGCGGGGGAGATGGGCACGGTGGTTTTCCTGGTGAGGAACGTGGGGAAAACCACCGCTGAGGTGCACATAACCCTCCACGATTGGCGGCGCACCCCTGAGGGGAAGCTCCAGGTTCTTCCCCCGGGCACATTGGAAGGTTCCTGTGCCCCCTGGATCACCTATTCCCCCACCGCCCTGAAGCTCGCCCCGGGCGAGAAGGCCGAGGTTACCGTCAATATTCGGGTGCCAGAAGGCGTCTTTGGGGACCGATGGGCCCTGTTTTTGGTAGCGGAATATCCCCCTGAATCCGAAGGGGAAACGGCTCCCGCAGAGGCCACAGGAAGGACCCGGGTGATGGTGGCCTACGCGGTGAAGCTACTTCGTCAGGATCCGGAACACGCCTCTCCCGCCGGCGAGATCCGCTCCGTGGAGCTCTTGAACACAAACCCCCTCAGGTTGCGAATCGTTTACACCAATACCGGAAATACTCATACTGTCAATCGTGGTACCGTGGAGGTACGGGATATCTTCGGGGAGACGGTGCGGAGCTTTCCCATCGGGGAGTTCCCCACCCTCCCCGGGGAGGAACGGATCATCGTGGTGGAGGATCCCACAGAAGAGCCTCTCCCCGAGGGGATCTATTACGCCTTCGCCACCATCGACTTCGGCGGAGAGTACCTGGTTCAGGGCGGGGTCATGGTCCAGGTGCCGCCGTCCAAGTAACGGGGATTACAAACCCTTTTCCCGCTCCGCTGCCCAAATGTACCCTGACTAAAACTCAAAAATTGCCCCACCGCCTTTCATGAAACCTCCTAGGATTGGATGGGTATGGGATGCGGATATAAGCCCTTTATATCGGGGCTGCTCCTATTTTTTATAGGCGCTTTCAACGTTTCAGGGGCCCCTTACTCCGTGGAGGTAACGGCCACCCCGCCGAAAGTAGCCAATCCGGGCGAGATCGTCACCCACGTCTTTACCGTACACAACCTGGGCACAAAGGATGATTTTTATCTTCTAAAGCTGGAAGCCCCAGAGGCCTGGGAGTTTTTTCCCAAGCAATCCACCCTGGCCGTAAGCGCCGGCGAAAAAGGGTATCTTTTCGTCAACCTCATCGTGCCTGCCCAAGTCCCCGCGGGCACTTACACAATTACCCTTGAGGTCACCTCGTCCGGTGACCCCACGGTAACCGCCAAAGCCTCAACCCAGGTGGAAGTTCTCCCCCACAGGGACCTGGAGCTGCGCTGGGTGGATCCCCCATGTAAGCTCCAGGTGGGAGGGGAGGCCACATGGACCTTTTCCCTGCGGAACACGGGCAACGTGCCCGATGTGTATCTCGTGGAGCTCGAGCGCTTCGGGGACTGGCGCGCCATTCCTTCCGCCACTGAGGTCCATCTCTTGCCAGGAGAAGAGGAGGCCGTGGAGATACGAGCGGAGGTCCCGCCCCGCGCCGAGCCCGGGGCCGGGTATTCCCTCCGGGTGACGGTGACCTCTTTCCACGATCCCCTGTTGAAACGGGAGCTCCAGGCCTCCGGCCACTTCCTCCCCCCGCCTCCGGAGCTCGTCCCCCGGAGCCTCTATCCTCGGTGGGATGTGACCCTGGGAACCGAGCTCGATTCCGAAGGGAACCCCCGCTTCTCGTTCCGGGGCTCCGGTGACATAGAGCTATTCAATTACCGGGTAGATGCGGGCATTGGGGCATCGCTGGAAGGGCTGGAAGACCTCCGGCTGAGCTGGAGGAGCAAGGGAAGGAGCTTCTACCTCCATGGAAGTGGAATCTCGGGGCTTTTTCTCGGCGTCTCGGGTAAGCCCCTCTTCGGGGGGGAGGTCGCGGGGTTGGGCCGATGGCGAGCGCTTTTTACCCCCCAAATCAAGGGGATCTCCCTTACCGGCGAAGCCCACGATATGGTCATCAACTTTGCGTGGGGAGGGAATTCCTCCGAGGGCTATTCCTTCCAGGACGTAGGCATCAGATGGGAGGCCGCGGAGGACCTCACCCTTTGGGGCACCATCTCCCAGGGGACCGATACTTCTTCCTCGGGTAGCGCCTTGCAGCTTGGGAGCGAACTCTCACGGAAGGCGTTCCGGCTCAGGGCCACCTACCTCGGGATCTCCTCAGGATACCCCCGTCACCCCCCTCGAGATGAGCTCTCGTTGCACTGGGAGAGCCTCACCGGGACGTTTCCCCTGGACATCTCCTACCGCTTCGCCTCACTCGTCCGTGAAGCTTCTCCCGGGGCGCTCCTCTCCCACGAGTTCCGAGGTTCCCTTTCCCTGGATCTCCCCCTGCGGCCCCGGTTCGTCCTGGGTTTCGCGCGGCGGTTCCACTCGCTGCCTCCTCGGGACGTGGACGAGCGGGCTTTTGAGTTGCGGATTTCCTTGCGGGGAGAAAACCCGCTCTCCTGGAACACCTCCGTGGTGGCTTCCCTGAAGGAGGATTTCGCTGCAGGGTCCACGACGGGGTCCCTGAGTCTCTTGGGAGGTCTGACCGCCCGCACGGACGCCTTGGAACTCTCCCTCGCCGCAAGAGCCACCGGTACCGTGGGGGAAGGGAGCGAGGTGCCTTCGAGTTCTTTTACCCTCAGGATCCGCTTGCCCGGGACCATCGGGACGCCCACGGTCTCCTTCCGCACCGAGGGAGCTAGATCGGCGCTTACTCTCTCCGTCCGGGACATCCCCACAGGGGAAGGGGAGGCCGACGGGAGCTTCTCCTACACCTTGGAAGATGGGGAATCCCGGTGGGAGGCGAGCTTCTCCCTCCGTTTTTCCGCCGACTTCCCCTTCCTCGGCCCAACTAGAGGACGGATCCGGGGGCGCGTCTTCATCGATTGGGACGGTGACCTCGCCTTCGGTCCCGGGGATGACGGTGTGGAGGGACTGCTCCTGGAGGCGGACGGGGTCAAGGCCCTGAGCGGGAAGGGGGGTATCTTCGTGTTTCCTCCCCTCCTTCCCGGAAAGTACCAAATTTCCCTCACGGAACCGCCTCCGGCGTTCACCCCGTCGCTTCCTCTCCCCGAGGTGGAGGTGGAACGGGGTGCGGAGGCGGTGGTGGAGATACCGCTGCGCCCGCGGGCTTGGCTCAAGGTCACCGTCTTCCACGACACCGACAAGGATGGAACACACGACCCAGGCGAGGCCGGTGTCTCGGGGGTGGAGTTGGTGATCTCTGGGGAGAGAGGGGAATGGCGGCTTAAGACCGATGCCGCCGGCCTCGTGTCCCTGGAGCTCCCGCCGGGCCGCTACGCAGTGGGCTTGGTGGAGGAGACCCTTCCCGAGCGCTATGTCCTCACCACCCCGGCGAAGGTGGAAGTAGAGGTGCCGGGGTACGGGGTGGCGGAGGTCTCCTTCGGTGCGTATCGGAAGCCCAAGCCGGTGGTGGTGACCTTCGCCCCACCGCAGGCGGTGATCTCCTTCGCCCCTGAACGGCCTCGGGTGGGGGAGCCTGTGGAGTTCGACGGCACGGGAAGCAAGGCCTTCGGTGCTGTGGTGACGGAGTACCGCTGGGAGTTCCGGCTCGGAGACCTAAGGCTCACCGCCTCCGGGCCCACGGTCACCGTCTCCTTCCCCAAGCCCGGCGACTGGACGGCGATCCTCATCGTGGTCGACTCCCAAGGCCGGATGGGGGCGGCCCGGGTCACCGTTTCCGTTTCCCCCTGAGCTCTGCTCTTGGTGGGGGGAAGAAAATCGGGCAAGATCTCTCCTGGGTGATCGGGGTGAGGAAAAAGTTCGATGTCGTCGTGATCGGGGGCGGCACTGGTGGATATTCCGCGGCCATCCGCGCCGCGAAGCTGGGAAGGTCCGTGGCCCTGGTGGAGCGGGATGAGGCGTTGGGGGGGACGTGCCTCAACCGCGGCTGCATCCCCACCAAGGCCCTCCTCCACGCCGCCCATCTCCTGAACGAAGTTAAAGGGGCTTCGAAACTGGGGCTTCAGGTACGGGAGGTCTCCCTCGATTGGGAAAGGCTCCAGGTGTGGAAGGATTCGGTGGTGCGGCGCCTGGCCCAGGGGGTCAAGTTCCTGTGCGAGCGCAACGGCGTCGAGATCGTCCACGGCGAGGCCCGCCTCGTCTCCGCCCGCATCGTCCGCGTGGAGGGAGCCGACCTTGAACTCGAGGCCGACGCGGTGGTGGTGGCCACGGGGTCCGTGCCCGTCGAGATCCCCGGGCTTGCCTTCGACGGCGAGCGGGTAATCTCCTCCACCGAGGCCCTCTCCCTCCCCAAAAGGCCCGAGAGAATCCTCATCGTGGGCGGGGGCTATATCGGCATGGAGCTCGGGACCTTCTTCGCCTCCGTGGGGACGGAGGTGGTGGTGGTGGAGCTCATGGATCAGGTCCTCCCGGGGATCGACCCCGAGCTCGTCTCCCACGTTGTCCGGGGGCTTCCCCAGTTGGGGGTGGAGGCCCACACCAAAAGCCGGGTAATGGGGCTGGAGCGGTCCCAGGCCGGGATCGTGGCCCGGGTTCAGGGGCCCGATGGAAAAGGATTCACCGTGGAGGCGGAGTTGGCCCTCGTCACCGTGGGACGGCGTCCCTTCGCCGAAGGGCTGGGATTGGAGGAGCTGGGGGTGGAGCGGGACGAGCGGGGGTTCATCCAGGTGAACGAGCGGTTCGAGACCCCGGTCTCCGGGATCTACGCCGTGGGGGACGTCGTCCCGGGGCCGATGCTCGCCCACAAGGCCCACTGGGAGGGCAAGGCCGCGGCGGAGGCGATCTGCGGCCACGAACCGGGGCCCAGGCCGCCGGTCCCGGCGGTGGTGTTCACGTCGCCCGAGATAGCCACCGTGGGCCTCTCGGAGCCCGAGGCCAGGGAGCGAGGGTATGACGTAGTCATCGGAAAATTCCCGTTCACCGCCTCGGGGCGGGCTCTCACCTTAGGGGACAACCGCGGCCTGATTAAGGTGGTCGCCGAGGCGGGATCGAAAAAGATCCTCGGGGTGGGGATCGTGGGGCCGTGGGCCTCGGAGCTCATCGGGGAGGCCTCGCTGGCAATCCTCAGGGACCTGACTCTGGAGGAGTTCGGCGCGGCGATCCGTCCCCACCCCACCCTGTCCGAGGCCCTGGGGGAGGCGGCGGAGGCCCCCTTGGGCGGGGCCATACACGTCCTCTGAAGGGATCATGGGCGCTCTCATCGCGACCCTTTCCGGCGGCAGCCCCATCCTCCAGGGGTTGATCGGGGGGATCATAATCACCTTGTTCAACACCCTGGGGGCGTTGCTCGTTGTGGTGTGGCGCAAGCCCCGGGAAGGGCTTCTTGACGGGGCGTTGGGGTTCGCCGCCGGGGTGATGCTCACCGCCAGCTTCACCAGCCTCATCCTCCCGGGGATCGAGTACGGGGGGATCTGGCCGGTGGTGATCGGGGTGGTGCTCGGGGCCTTGGCCCTGGATTTGGTGGACCATTTGGTACCGCACCTGCACGTGATAGGGGGGCGGGAGGGGAGGCCCAGCGCCCGGATCAAGGCGGTGTGGCTGTTCATCATCGCTATCACCCTTCACAACATGCCCGAGGGGCTCGCCGTGGGGGTGGGCTTTGGCTCCGGGGACCTCCCCAACGCCCTTTCCCTCATGTGGGCCATCGGCCTTCAGAACCTGCCGGAGGGGTTGGCGGTGGCCATCTCCGCCCTGGGCGCCGGCATGGGGACCTTCTTCTACGCCGCCGTGGTGGGGATCCGAGCGGGGTTGGTGGAGATCCCCTTGGCGGTCTTGGGAGCCTGGGCGGTGGGGGTGGCGCGCCCCATCCTCCCCTACGCCATGGGGTTCGCCGCGGGGGCGATGCTGTACGTAATCTCCGACGAGATCGTCCCCGAGACCCACAGGAAGGGACACGAACGCCTGGCCACCCTGGGGCTGATCTTGGGGGCGTTGGTCATGCTCTATTTGGATGTCACGCTAGGATAAAGCATAGACACGCGGAAAGGAGGACCTGTGGAGTTACTCAGGAAACTCTCTGAGGCAAGCGGGATCCCGGGCCACGAGGAGGAGATCCGGACCATCATCCGCGAGGCGCTGAGCGGGGTTGTGGACGGGATCGAGACGGACCTTTTGGGGAACGTCATCGCCCACAAAGTGGGAGAGGGGCCCAAGGTGGTGGTGGCGGCCCACATGGACGAGATCGGGTTCCTGGTCTCCTACATCGACGAGAAGACCGGGTTCTTGAGGATCGAGCCCTTGGGCGGGTTCGATCCCCGGACGCTCATCGCCCAGAGGGTCCGGGTGCACACCAAGTCTGGCGTCCTCATCGGGGCCATCGGGGTGAAACCCGTTCATATCCTGCCGGAGGAGGAACGCAAGAAAATCCCCCAGGTGAAGGAGCTCTTCGTGGACGTGGGCCTTCCGGCGGAGAAGGTAAAGGAATTGGTCTCCATCGGAGACATGGTGACCCTCCATCAGGAGTTCGTAGAGATGGGGGAGCTCGTCTCCGGCAAATCCCTGGACGACCGCGTGGGGGTGTACGTGGGAATCGAGGCCCTGAGGAAAGTGCAAGCACATCGGGCCGATATCTACTTCGTGGGCACGGTCCAGGAGGAGGTGGGCCTACGGGGGGCCCGGACCAGCGCGTTCGCCATCGCCCCCGAGATCGGGGTGGCGTTGGACGTCACCATCGCCTGCGATATCCCCGATACCAAACCCCAAGAGAAGGTCACCGAGGCCGGCAAGGGCGTGGCGATAAAGCTTAAAGACTCGGCCTCCATCTCCCACCCGAAGCTCGTACAGTTCCTGGTGGAGCTGGCCGAGGAGCGGGGGATCCCGTACCAGCTGGAGATCCTCCCCCGGGGCGGGACCGATGCCGGGGGGATCCAGCTCGCCCGGGAGGGGGCGGCGGTGGTGACCCTCTCCATCCCCACCCGCTACGTCCACACCGCGGTGGAGGCCGCCCACAAACGGGACATCCAAGCCGCGGTGGATCTCCTGGCAGCGTTCCTGGAGCGTTGCCACGAGGTGGACCTCAAGCTCTGAGGGATGCAGATAGGAAAAGTGAAACGGGTCCGGCTGGGGATCTTCCCCACCCCCCTACAGGAACTCCGTGCCCTGAGCGAGGAACTCGGGGGACCGCGGATCTTCGTGAAGCGGGACGACCTCAACGGGTTGGCGCTAGGGGGAAACAAGCTCCGTAAGCTCGAGTACGCCATGGCGGAGGCCCGGGATCTCGGGGCCACTGCCGTCATCACCACGGGAAGGGTACAGTCCAACCACTGCCGCCTCACCGCTGCGGCCGCCAACCTCCTAGGGATGAAGACCTACCTCATATTGGTGGGGGAAGAACCGGAGATGGCCACCGGGAACCTGTTGGTGGACAAGATCCTGGGGGTGGAGGAGCTCCGTTACGTGGAGGGGGACTCCTACGGGAAGGATTCGCCGCTGGAAGAGGCGGTGCGGGAGCTGTCGGAGGAGCTCTCCCGCCGAGGGGAGGTTCCCTACTACATCCCCAACGGGTGCCGGCCCCTGCACGGGGCGTTGGGATACGCGGGGTGCGTGCGGGAGACGGTGAGCCAGCTCCACGAGCTGAACCTCGCCCCGGATTGGTTCGTGGTGGCCTGCGGCACCACCGGGACTTGTCTGGGCCTCCTCCTCGGGAGCCACCTCTACTGCCACGGCGAGGCCAAGGTGGTGGGAATCAGCATCTCCCGGCCCGCCGATTTCCTCAACGAGAAGTTGGAGAAGGGCTGGGAGGAAGCCACGGGCTTCCTGGAGATTGGGGCCGGGATGCCCGGGGGAGGGCCCCGCATCCACGACGAATACGTGGGCAAGGGGTACGGGATCCCCACCCCGGAGGGAGTGAAGGCGATCCGGCTCTTGGCGCGCCTGGAAGGCCTGATCCTCGATCCGGTTTACACGGGAAAGGCCATGGCCGGGCTCATCGACCTCGCCAAGCAGGGGTTGTTCGCGCCCGGCGATGTGGTGGTGTTCGTGCACACTGGTGGGATCCCCGGGCTATTCGCCGACCGCCAAATCCCGTACCTTCAGTGAACTGAACCACCTTCGGGCGCGGGCCCCGGCCGGCAGCGCTTAGGGCGAGGAGGTTAGGATGGGACGGATACTGTTCAGGGACGTGGAGGTGATTGCCACTTTCGATTCGGAAGGAAGGGAACTCCGGAACGCTTGGTTGCTCGTCGAGGGAAACCGGATCGCTGCCCTGGGAGAAGGGGATCCCCCGTCGGGTCCCTTCGACGAGGTGATCGATGGCCGCGACCGGGTGATGCTTCCGGGGATGGTCAACACTCACCACCACATGTACCAGACCCTTTTCCGGGCCGTGCCCGGCGCCGCCGATAAAAAGCTCTTCGACTGGCTCCTCTTCCTCTACGAGCGGTGGCGGGGGATCGACGAGGAGGCGGTGTACGTCTCGACGATCGTGGCGGGGATGGAGCTTCTGCTTTCGGGCTGTACCACCACCACCGATCACCTCTACCTCTTCCCCCGGGGGAAGGAACGGCTGATCGATGTGCAGATCGAGGCCGCCCGGGAGCTCGGGATTCGGTTCCATCCCACCCGGGGTTCCATGTCCCTCTCGCGCAAGGACGGAGGCCTTCCCCCCGATGACGTGGTGCAGACGGAGGAGGAGATCCTGGCGGACTCGGAACGCCTGATCCGCGAGTACCACGATCCCTCCTTCGGGGCGATGCTCAGAATCGCCCTGGCCCCTTGTTCTCCCTTCTCGGTGACCCAAAAGCTCATGAAACAAACCGCCGAGCTCGCCCGCAAACACAAGGTCCTTCTCCACACGCACCTCGCCGAGACCCTCGATGAGGAGGAGTTCTGTCGGGAGAGGTTCGGGGTGCGGCCGGTGGATTACCTGGAGGAGCTGGGATGGCTCGAGGGCGACGTGTGGCTCGCCCACATGGTCCACGTGAACACCGCCGAGATAAAAAGGATCGCGGAAGCCGGAGTGGGGGTGGCGCATTGCCCCTCTTCCAACATGCTCCTGAGTTCGGGGATCGCTCCCATCGTGGAGATGCTGGAAGCCGGGGTGCGGGTGGGGCTTGCGGTGGACGGCTCAGCCTCCAACGACCACTCCAACATGATCCGAGAGGCCCGCCAGGCGATGCTGGTGGCGCGGGTGAGGTACGGGGCCGAGGCCATGCCCGCCCGGAAGGCCCTACGCATAGCCACGGTGGGCGGCGCCCAGGTATTACACCGGGCCGACGAGATCGGGTCCCTGGAGCCGGGGAAGTGTGCCGATCTTTCTCTGTGGGATATCTCCGCCCTGGAGTTCTCCGGGGCGGCGGACCCAGTGGCGGGGTTACTGCACTGCGGAGCCCAGTACGCCGACCTCGTGATGGTGAACGGGGTGATCCTGGTGCGGAACGCACATCTCGTGAACGAAAAGCTCTACGATTACATCCCCCGCCACCGCGAGATCGCTCGGAAACTGCTCCTGATGTGAATCTTTGGCGCCACCGTTGGGGTGTTTGTGCCTTCGCACTGGAAAGGATAACCGCGTGAGGGGTGTTCCGTTTGCGTGTTCCGTTGTGGTCAGCTTGCGACGGGATTTTGGGGCGGATACATTTGTGACTAGCATGGCAGGAAAAGCCTTTCTCATCCTATTTTTGACGCTGAGCTTCACCGTTCTCGGATCAGCGGGGGAAAGGTACACCTTGAAGGTCACAGAAGGAACCTCCCCCGGGGGTGGCCCGGCGTTGGTGGTGGAAAACGCTCTCGTTCGCTACCGCTTTTGGGCCGAGAACGGGGTGCTCGCCTCAAGCTATCTCTATTTCGCTCCCTACGGGACAAGGGAACTCGACGTGGTCCCGGGCTGGACCCAGGACAAAGAGCCCGAGCTCATCCAAGACGTGAGCCTCCCCTTGGAAATCTGGCCCCAAGGGACGCCCCTGGACGAGCCTCTTATTTACCAGATCTCGTATGCCCAACAGGGCGAAAAGGTCCTGGAAGTGAAGCTCGCTTGGCAGGGAGAGGGGCTGGAGGTAGAGAAGCGGTTCGTGGTGGTGGAAGATGCGCTCTACACCGTGCCGGTGGAGATCCACTTCCGGGGCCAAGGACAAGGGATAAAGCTTATCCTCGGCCATTACCCCCAGGGGAAAGGGGTCCCCGAGCTCGTCTATCTTTACGATGGGCAAAAGCGCTCCTCGCCCTTAGCTTCCGGTTCCTTCGAGGGAATCGGGCTTGTGTCCAAGGACAGCGTGTTTTTCTGGAGGTTCCAGGGAGTCAAGGGGCTGAAGCCTTTCCAAGGGAGGAACGACGCCGGACAGCCCGTGTTCGGGGTGGAGATCCCCGCATTCTCCGGGGAGTTACTCCTCCGGGGCACCCTTTACGCGGGTCGGAACCGCTACATCCTCCTGGAGAAGGCGGGACTTGAGGGGATTGTAAAACTCGGGTTCTTCTCGCAGTTCCTGGTGGGAGTCATTCGGTTCCTGGAGATCCTTTATCGGGCCACGGGAAACTACGGTTGGGCCATCATCCTCTTCACCATCACGGCCCAATTCTTCCTTTTCCCCTTGACTCGGACCCAGATCCGCTCCATGGCCAAGATGCAAAGGCTGCAGCCCAAGATCCAACGGCTCCAGCGCCTGTATAAGGACGACAAAGAGGCTTTCCAGAAGCACGTGATGGAGCTTTATCGTCAGGAAAAGGTGAACCCGTTGGGAGGGTGTTTCCCGTTTTTGCTTCAGTTTCCCTTCCTCATCCTCCTTTGGCAGTCGATCTTCAACTCGGCGGAGTTGTTCCATCTTTCCCCGCCCTTCCTGTGGATCCCGGACCTCTCCCTCCCCGACCCCTATTACATCATCATCGTCCTCACGGTGGGGGTGCAGCTTTTGGGCCAGTGGATCACCACCCGACGTTCCGGTGCCCAAGCTGCGGGCGGAACACAGCTGATCGGTTGGATTTTTCCCCTGTTCTTCGCTTTCCTTTTCCGCAATTTCCCTGCCGGTCTTTGGCTGTATTGGTTCCTCTACTCCTCCATCCAAAGCCTGCTCCAGGGGATCGTGTACTGGGAGCTTTCCCGCGTGGCCCCGGCGCCAAAACCCGAAGATGCCGGAGAGAACTGAAAAAGTGAGGAAATTCCTGCAAGGGCTTTTGGAAGCTGCGGGTGAGGAGAAGGGAACCGTTGAGGTGGTGCCTGAAGAGGACCGGCTTTACGTCAACCTTCGCGGCCCGTTCCATACCTTTCCCACCGACCCTGAGTTCAGAGATGCCCTGGCTCACGTCCTTCGGTTGTTCCTGCGGCGGCATGGGGAAAGGAAGGGCCTCCTACTCGACGTAAACGGGAAGGTTAAAGCCAGGGAGATGGAACTTGTGTCCCGGGCGCGGGAGCTCGCGGAGCGTGCTTTGCGGGAAGGGAAGAGAATCGAGTTGGAACCCATGCCGGCGGCGGAGCGACGCCTGATCCACCTGGCGCTAGCCGATCACCCCGGCGTACGTACTTATTCAGTAGGACAGGGGAACAGACGCCACGTGGTGATAGAGCCCAGAAAATGAAGGGGCCTACTCCTCCGATCCGTCGTCGGGGTGAGCACTTGGAGTTGTGGGGGGTCCGCTTCACCCCTCTCCCCCTTCTGGACCTCGTAGAGGAATTGCGTCGCCGGCTCCGGGAGGGGAAGCGGGGGATAGTGGTCTTTACCCCGGATGCCCGTGGCCTCTCCCTTGCCATTCTTGAGAAGGAGCTCCGGACTCTACTAAATGCAGCCCAATATGTGGTGTGCGATGGGATAGGGGTCTCCCTCGCTGCCAGAGCTTTCGGGGAGCAGCTTCCCCGAGTGGCCGGGGTGGACCTCGCCTGGGAGCTGTGCCGGATGGCCGCGGAGGAGGGTTTTTCCGTTTACCTCCTCGGGGCACGGCCCGAGGTGGTGAAAAAGGCGGCGGTGGCACTGACCGGAGCTTTCCCGGGGCTACGCCTGGTGGGTTACCATCACGGCTTCTTCTCCGGTGAGGGCCCAGTGGAAGAGCTGCGGGCCCTCTCCCCAGAGATCCTTTTGGTGGGCATGGGTTTTCCAAAGCAGGAGCGGTGGATCCTCGCTCACCGGAGGTGTGGCGCTGGGATCCTGATGGGCGTGGGCAGCACATTCGATATCTGGTCGGGTAGGCTTCCCCGAGCACCTAAATGGGTGCGGAAAGCGGGGTTTGAGTGGCTCTGGCGGGCCTTCCAAGATCCCCGGCGCGTGCGCAAACTCTGGGCAGTGCCCTTCCTCCTTGGTTGTATAGCCTATTCGTGGACCAGATGGCGCGTAAAGGTCCTCTTCAGAAGTTGATCAGCGCTTCGCCCGGAGCTTCTGGGCGGTGTTGGTCCAAAGATAGAAGATGGGATTCGCCACAAAGATAGTGGAGTAAGTTCCCACGATCACCCCGATGAGCATCACCAAGGCGAACCCTCGCAACACCGGGCCCCCGAAGGCCAAGAGGATCGCCACGGGGATCAAGGTGGTGAGGGAGGTGTTGATGGTCCGGGTGAGGGACTGATTAATGGAGCGGTTGATGATGTCAAAAAGGGATGCCTTTTTCATGGCCTTCTGGTTCTCCCTCACACGATCGAAGATCACGATGGTGTCGTTCAGGGAATAACCCACAATGGTGAGGAGGGCGGCGATCACGGGAAGGCTCATCTCCACTCCCAATAAAGCGCAGATCCCCAAGGCGATGAGGACATCGTGCACCAACGCCACCACCGCCCCCACGGCGTAGCTCAAGCGGAACCTCCACGATATGTAGACCAGCATCCCGAAGATGGCCACGAGGATCGCTTGCCAGGTCCGCCGGATCAGATCCTCGGAGACCTGCTTGCCCACCGAGGTGGGAGAGATCTCCAGGACCGGGAACTTGTTGCGAAGCTGTTCCTGAATCCGATCGATGATTTTCCTGTGTTCTTCCACGTTCAGGGGGATGGTGATGAGGAAAGCAGGATGTCCCTCGATTTCCGTCTCCTGTAGGATCGCGGTGGCGGCGAGGTCCACCCCCGGCGGCGAGAACTGTCCCAGGAACGACCTCAGCTCATCGGCGGCCACCTTCTCGGAGAAGGTAACGGTAAGCTGGGTTCCGCCCGTGAATTCCACCCCCGCGCGGAACCCCACGACCGCCAGGATCACAACGCTTGCCAATACCAAAACCAAAGACAAGGTCGAGAATATCTTCGCCTTCCCCAGGAAGTCGTACTTATACATCAACCCACCTCGATCAGGCTTCGGCGATCCGGCGCCACATGCGGGCCTTGAGGCGATCCGCTTTGTTCTTGTGGATCGCCCCATGGGAGGCAGCCTTGTCTACAGCCTTTTGGTAGTTGGGAAAGATCTTCAGCGCCTCTTCCTTGTTTCCCTCGGAAAGCAACTTTAGGATCTGTTTACGCCAATAGCGGATGGCGCTCCGCCGTAGATCGTTGCGGCGCCTCCGGCGCAAGCTTTTTCTGAGCTGTCGTGCAGCCGAACGTGTGTTGGGAATCGCAGATCCCCCTCCTTCTCCGTCTTTTGGGAAAACCGCGGACGATTGTAGCTTTTCTCCTCGTAAGCCGCAAGGGACATGCCATAAGGGATGTGTGGGCGTCTTTGTGATGTGAGGTTAAGGTATCGAGGAGGCCCAGCGAGTGAGAGGACGATGGGAGGAAAGGTGAAGCTAGAGGTAAAGGACCTGTATAAGCGTTTCGGGGAGGTGGTGGCGGCAAGGGGGGTCTCTTTCCGGGTGCGTGGGGGAGAGATATTGGTCCTTTTGGGACCATCGGGCTGCGGGAAGACCACCGTGCTCAGGATCATCGCCGGACTGGAGTATCCAAACCGGGGAGACGTGCGAATCGATGGCCGATCAGTCCTCCATCTTCCACCCGAGCGGCGCAACGTGGGGCTTCTCTTCCAAAGCTATGCCCTCTTTCCCCACATGACCGTGTACGCCAACGTCGCCTACGGCCTGCGGTTCCACGGGGTTCCCCGAGGTGAGCGCAAGCGGCGAGTACGGGAGCTGTTGGAGCTCGTGGGACTTCGGGGATGCGAAAGGAGAAAACCCCACCAGCTTTCCCATGGGCAGAAGCAGCGGGTGGCGCTGGCCCGGGCCTTGGCCCCGGAACCGAACGTATTGCTACTGGACGAGCCCCTCTCGGCCCTGGACGCGGCCCTCCGGGCAGAACTCCGGGGCGAGCTCCGACGCATCCTGAAGGAGAGGGGGACCACCTCCGTCTACGTGACTCATGACCAGGAGGAAGGCCTTTCCCTCGGGGATAGGCTCGCGGTAATGCGGGAGGGTAGGATAGAACAAGAGGGTTCCCCGGAAGAGCTCTACTTTTCTCCCCAAACCCCCTTCGTAGCCTCCTTCTTGGGAGGGGCGAACCTCTGGAAGGGTATCCTCCACCATGGTCCCGAAGGGACCCGGGTGGAGTCCGAGGGGGTCTGGATCCCGGTGGAAGTCGTGGACCTCCCCGAAGGGGAAGAAGTCTTCCTCTTTTTCCGCCCCGAGGACGTGGAACCCGGCGAGGGACCACTGGAGGCGGTGGTGGAAGAAGTGGAATTCCGCGGGGATCACTGGGAGATCCGGGGTCGGGTGGGTGTCCGCTCCGTGACCTTCATCTCCCGGGAACGGCATAGCCCCGGAGAGAAATTGCGACTCGCTTTCCGACGTCTTCCAAGGGTTCTCGTGGAACCCCACTGAGGGCAGCGGTTTCATTTGTCCGCGAATTTTGAGACAGTTTAAATTGTGTGGCAGGCCTTTTTGGGTTGGAATAACTTGACCCCGAAATCAAGGAGGCGATGACGGTGAAGGGAGTGGGCAAAGCCCTTGGGTTATGGCTTCTTGTGTTTTCAGTCTTGGGAGCGGTGCCCTGCGGGGCCGTGGGCCAAGATATACGGTTCACGGGTCAGGTGATCGTGGGCACCGCGGGCGGGGCGTTGTTCGGGCTCGTGGGCAATTGGGTCGGCACCCGTATATGTGAGATCACCGCCGAGGAGGGGGCGAACACCGGGGAGCTTTGCTGGCTCCCGGGTGTATACGGATATTTGGCAGGAGTCCCCTTGGGGGCCAGCTTGGGGGTTGGCCTTGCCGGTACATCACTTGGGGCCCAAGGCGATTACCTCTTGGCGGCAGCCGGGGCGGTGGTGGGAGAGGCGTTGGGGGTGGGGGTCCTGATGGTGCTGCGGGGCACCCTGGAAAGCGAGGAGGCGTTCTTCGCCGCCGCGTACGGACTTGTCCCCTTCCTCAGCGCGGCCTTTGCGGCCACCGGTTACAACATGGATGTGCGAAGTGGTTACACAAGAAACCTCAGCAGGATCTTTACCTCCTTTGCCTTAAGCGAGGTGGTCCTCCCTGGCGGCTGAGGAATTTTTCCGGTCTTGAACGGAGGGGATTGAAGGGGTAAGAGGGGAAAGAAATGGTGACCATCAAGGACATTGCCAAGGCAGCGGGGGTCTCTCCGTCCACTGTGTCGCGGGCGCTGAACGACTCGCCCCTTATCCGGGAAAGCACCAAGGAGCGGATCAAGCGTCTAGCCGCGGAACTCGGGTATGAACGGAACGAACTGGCACGAAGCCTGGTCAAGGGGCGTACCCGGGCCCTCGGGCTTTTGGTCCCCGACATCACCAACCCCTTCTTCGCTGAGATCACCAAAGGAGTGGAGGACGCGGCCCGCTCACGGGGGTACGGGGTGATCCTCTGTAACACCGGGGACGACCCCCAACGGGAGCTCGACTACGGGCTCCTCCTCCGCCGCAAGCGCGTCGATGGACAGATCATCACCTCGGTGGCCCTGGAGGACCCCTTTCTCCCCCAGCTCGCCCGAACCAGGACCCCCTTTGTGTTGGTGTCGCGGATCTCCGCCAGGGTGGACGCACCGTACGTGATCGTGGATGACGAGAAGGGCGCGGAGCTCGCTGCCGAGCATCTTCTGCGGCTCGGCCACCGGAAGATCGCGTGCATAAGCGGGCCCGAGGATGTAGTGCCCGGGAAGGTCCGGGCCGAAGCGTTCGTGCGGTACTTGGGCTTCCACGGGGTGAAGGTCCCCCGCACTTGGGTGCGGCACACCGAGTTCACGTGGGATGGAGGGGAGCGGGTGGCGGCCGAGATCCTGGGGAAGAGGCGGCGGCCCACGGCGATATTCGCCGCCAACGACCTCATCGCGCTGGGGGTATTGGTGGCCGCCCACAAGCGGGGAATACCCGTTCCCGAGGAGCTTTCCGTGATCGGATTCGACGATATCGCCTATGCGTCCCTCCCCTTGATCGAGCTCACCACCGTGGCCCAGCCCGCATACGAGATGGGGTATATGGCGGCGGAGTGGTTGATGGACATTTTGGAAGGGAAACGCCGTCGGAAGCTCCAGAAGCGCGTGCGGCCCAAGCTGATTGCCCGCAAGACCACGGCTCCACCCCCGTGATCTCCCGGGAGATGAAGGGGGCGGGGTCGAGCTCTCACTCCAATAGTTCCCTTACGAGATCGGCCACTTGCGCAGGGGTTCGGGCCACGGGTATGCCATACGATTCGAGTGTTTTGGCCTTCGCTTCAGCAGTACCTGAGGATCCGGAAATGATGGCGCCCGCATGGCCCATCCGCTTCCCTGGAGGAGCGGAGAAGCCGGCGATGTAGGCCACCATGGGCTTTTTCAGGTGTTCTGCGGCGAACCGGGCCGCCTCCTCCTCCGCCGTCCCCCCGATCTCCCCTACCAGGACCACCACCTTCGTCTCAGGATCCTGGGCGAAGAGCCCGAGGATGTCCACGAAAGAGCTACCCACGATGGGATCGCCCCCTATGCCCACCACGGTGGACTGGCCGATCCCCGCGCGGGAAAGGTGGGAGGCGATCTCGTAGGTGAGGGTACCGGAGCGGGAAACTATTCCCACGGGACCGGGACTGAAGACCTCTCCCGGCATGATGCCCACCTTGGCTTTTCCCGGGGATATCACTCCGGGACAGTTGGGCCCGAGGAGGCGCACGCCGTAAAGCTTCAACAAGTGATAAACCCGGAGCATCTGGTGTACGGGAACGCCCTCGGTGATGGCCACGACCAGGGGGATCCGGGCATCTGCTGCTTCCAGGATCGCATCGGGGGCGAATCGCGCGGGCACGAAGATTATGGAGGTGTTTATTTCAGGGTGAGCCGCGATGGCCTCCGCCACGGAGTCGTAGACCGGGATTCCGTCCACCTTCTGTCCGCCTTTGCCCGGGGTTACCCCGGCCACCACCTGGGTCCCGTAAGCCACCATCCGTTTCGTGTGAAACGAACCTTCGCTCCCGGTTATACCCTGGACCAGTAGCCGCGTTGACTTATCCACGAGAATTGCCAATTTGCCCCTCCTTTGTCCGATGAAAGTTGCGGTGCGTCCGTAAATGGTAACCCAAAGCGCGGGATCGGGCCGTTTTTCGACCTGTTCCACCAAACGGGCCCGCTAATTAAGGACGAGGGGCCCTTGATGGGCCCCTCGTCCCGGAGGTGGGAAAGCGGGCTTTCGTTTAGGGGGCGGGGCAGCTCTTCATCCCTTCCCTCGCCCTTACACCCGTAATCTTAATCACCCCCAGTGGAAGAGCTCGGGAAGATCTGTGGAACTCCTGTGGAGAAAAAAGGGGGGGCATAGCCCCCCGCATTTGCCCTCTGGGTTCAAAAAATATCAGTCCTCTTCGGCTTCGGCGATGGCGTCGTTGGTCTTCTCCAAGTTGACCTTCGCCTCGTCCAAGGCCGTCTCCAATTCCTCCAACGCCCTTCCCAAATCTTCCAAGATCGGCTTTATCTTCTCGATGAGCTCCTTCTTGGTCACGTACGCCATAGGCCACCTCCTGGAGCGAGATTGTAGGTATAGTCCACTCCAGCTCCAAGTTTACTTCCACCGGGTAAGGATCTCCTCACGGCGAAAGAGCTTGACCGCAATGTAAAGGGTGGCCACGTTGAGGGAAACCACGATCCCCGCCTCAATCCCCACGAACGTGAGGTTAACCGCGGTGAGGCGGCCGATGTAAACGAGAAGTGGGATCAACGCGGGCAGTACCGCTAAGCTGGAGAACTGGTACGCTGCCCGTACGTCGGTGGTGCGGGAAGAAACGATCATGGTGACAAACACGGCGAACAGCGCCAGGAACGGGGCCAACGCGAATATGGAAAGGAGCCACGGGAGCGAAAGCACCCCTTTGGGTATGGCCCCCAGGATCACCTTCGCGGCCAAGAGGAAGAGGCCGAACGCGCCCCACGAAAGGATCAGCCCGGGGACCACCGGGCCCAGGGCCTTGCCCAAAAACAGCTCCCAGTCCCGGATGGGGGTGGCCAGAAGGGGCTCCAGGGTCCCTTGCTCCTTTTCTCCTACAATGGAATAAGCAGCGATGGAAAGGGGGATCACCACCGGGAGGATGAAGAAGTACATAAGGGATGTGTTCAGGAGGGCGGCCCGTGCTTCCTCAGGAAGGGCCTTCCCCTGCCATACAAGGTACGTGGCAAACCCCGTCATGAACAGAGGAAGGAAGGCCACACTGAAGAGAACCATCTTTATTCGTATCGCCTCAGCCCATTCCTTGAGGAGGATCGCCTTAACCCTGGGCATCGGCACCTCCCATTAGTTCGTGGTAGACGTCCTCCAATGTGGTCTCAGCTTCCCGCACCGCGATGATCTCGGCCCCTAGCTCCACCAACCTCCGCACGAGAACGGGGTTGTCCCGGCGGGGATCCGTCACTTCCACATAGAGCTTTTCCCCCACCAGCTCCGCGGATCTTGCTTCAGGGATCCCCAAGGACGAGACGAGCTCGGGGGAGGGGTTGGCCAGCTCCACTACTACCCTGGTCCCAAAAAGGCGGCGCTTCAGCTCCTCCGGTGTGCCTTGTGCGATAAGGCGTGTCCGCAAAAGGACGATCCGATCGCAGAGGCGCTCGGCCTCAGGAAGATTATGAGTACACAGGAGAATGGCTCTGCCCTCGCCTTTGAGCTCGGAGATGAATTCTCGCACGGATCGCGCGCTTTCGGGATCCAGTCCGGCGGTGGGCTCATCCAACAACAAGACCTTGGGCTCGTGCAACAGGGCCCGGGCCAAGGCGAGCTTCTGGCGCATCCCCTTGGAATACGTGGCCACGGGGTCGTTCCTTCGCTCCCAAAGTCCGAAAAACCGGAGGTACTCCTCGATCTTCTCCTCGGCTCCTCGCACCCCGTAAAGGTCCGCGAAGAAACGGAGGTTATGCCAAGCCGAGAGACGTCTGTATAGTCCCGGGGTTTCGGTGAGGACACCTACCGTGGCACGGATATAGGAAGGATCCTCGTGAAGCTCACGTCCGTTCACCCATGCCCTCCCGGAGGTAGGGGCGATGAGGCACGAAAGCATCCTTACCGTAGTGGTCTTTCCCGCTCCATTGGGCCCCAACAGCGCTACAATTTCCCCGGTGCGGACCTCGAAGGAAAGGTCCTCTACCGCCACTACCCCGCCGAACCGCCGGGTAAGCCCTTCCGTTCTGATCATCTTAGCACAAATTTTACTACAACTGCAGGTTAACACCGGCGATATACTGTAGCCATAGGGAGGTGGTTCCATGAGAAGCGTGCTGGCGGTGGTTTTCACAATATGGGTGGGCCTTTTCGCTTTGTCCCAGGTGGAGACCCAAGCTCAGGAAAGAGATACCCCAAGCATCGTTTTCTACGAGGACCGGGACCACGGGGGCTTGAGCTGGGACGATTTCCAGGGCCAAGTTCCCGGGGACAAAAAAGTCTCCGAGGAGGCGGAGATCGCGTGGGGCATTGCCTTCTCCTCGTGGCAAAACGTCACGGAGCACAGCGAAGGGGAGTGCGTAGTAAAACCCAAGCCCGGGACCTTGAAGATCCGGGCATTCATGTTCCCCAAAAGATCCTGGGTGAAGCCAGGTTCCAAGACGGCGGCGCTCCTCGGCCACGAACAAGGGCACTTCCACCTCGCGCATATCTATGCTCAGAAGGCTCAGCGGCTGATCGATGGGCTGATTAGGGAGGGAAAGCTTTTGGGAAAAGGCAAAGATTGCGCAGGGGCCCGTTCTGCGCTGCAACGGGAAATCGAGAAGGTAGTGGAGCGTTACGTCGAAAAATGCGATGAAATACAGCGGTTATATGACAAAGAAACCGAGCACGGAACGGATGGGGACCAGCAGACTGTATGGGATCGGAAGATCAAACGATGGCTGGAGAAGCCGAACGATACCCCGGATCCTTGAGCTTAGGAGAGCACCAGAGCCTCAGGCCCCAGAAACCGTCGCGGATGGAGCCTCTCTCCGTCGAAACTACAAACGAGGGCGTACATCTCCACTCCACCCTCCAGCGCCTCGCCGAAGGCCTCGGCGAACGCGGGGTCGGTGGCGGCGTTGGGCCCGAACCTGTTCGCGTCCGGCCGCTGCACCACAAACAACACCATCGCCGAAGCCCCGTGGCGCACGACTTCAGCCAGTTCCAAAAGGTGTCTCCGTCCCCGGACCGTGGGGGCGTCGGGGAAGAGGGCCACCCCTCCCTCCACCAACGTCACCGATTTGACCTCGAGGAAAAGCCTCCTGTTCCCGCGCACAAGCAGGAAATCCGAACGCCCCACCCCCAGCCGGGGCTCCCGGGCCGCGATCCTCCAACCCTTGAGGGGAGGAACGGCACCCTCCCGGAGGGCCTGGGGGAGGAAACGGTTGGGCAGAGTGGAGTCCAGGGAGACGAGCATCCCCGAAAGGTCCGCCCCGATGGCGGTCCAGCGGGTCTTCCGCTTCGCCCCCTTTGCTTTCCGCAGGAGAATCCTCCGTCTCGGCGTAAGGATCTCCGAGAGGCGGCCGGGGTTGGGGAGGTGGGCGAGCTCCCTTTTCCCGTTTATCTCCACCCACAGGGAGAACCTGTTCGGGCGCTCGATGAACTTCCCCCAAATTTTCTCCGCCATCGCGGACACTTTAACCCAGGTAAGCGGGGCCACCTAGCCCGAACCACCCCTCGCTCCCTGGATCAGGGAGAGGACCCGGCGGGCCACTTCCTCCGGGGGCGGGGTGGCGTCCACCACCGTGACCCATGGGGGAGGGCGGAGCTCCCGCTGGGCGGCAAGACGGTCTTCCGTCACTTCTTCGGGGAGTCCGGCGGCCCGGAGGCGGGCACGCCGCACTTCCTCCGGGGCCTCAAGCCAGATGGGGAGATGGAAGAGCTCCCGGGGCACATGGGGCGAGTGAAACAGGAGGGCCCCTTCCACCAACAGCACCCTCGTTCCCCTTTCCCGAGCGCCCACGATCTCGGAGCGGATCCTCTCCGCCACCAAAGGATGGACGATGGCCTCGAGTCGCCGGCGTTTTTCCGGATCCGTCAACACGAGCTTCCCCAGCTTCGCTCGATCAATGCCCCCCCCTTGGGTCAGGATACCCCGGCCGAAGGTTGCGATGAGGGCCCCGTAGGCCGGGCCATTCGGCTCATAGGTCTCCCAGGCGAGCCGATCGCAGTCCAGATGCACAAACCCGGGCCGGCGGGAAAGCAACCGGCACACGGTGGACTTCCCGCTTCCCGCCGGCCCGGCGATACCTACAACGAGCATCCCCCCATCTTAGCGGGGGACGCTCCCTAGACCACCGATAACTCGCCGGGGACCCTGGGAAAGAGGCGCGCCTCGGCCACGTGGGGAAGGCCACAGATATACCGGATCAGGCGCTCGATCCCGATGCCGAAGCCCGCCGAAGGGGGAAGCCCCCGCTCCGCCAGCTCGAGGAGCCCCCGGTACTGGGACGGATCGAGCCCCTGGCGAGCGATCCGCTCTTGGATCCTGTGGAGAAGGTGTTCCCTCTCCCCTCCGGAGAGGGCCTCCCCGTAGCCCTCGGGGTAGATGAGGTCGTAATCCAGGAGGACCCCCGGCCGCTCGGGGTCTTCCCGGTCGTAGAACTCCCGGACATCCACGGGGAAATCGATGATCCAGAACGGAGTCTCCATTTCCCGGGATAGCGCCACCTCGAAATCGTCCCCGTACCGTTTTCTCGCCTCACCGTAGGTGAAGACCGGGAACGGTCGCTGGGGGACACGGAGGTTTCGGCCAAGGAAAGCCAATTCGTCGGCACAACGTTCCCGAACGCGCTCCAATACGTAAACGAGGAGCCGCTCGCCCAGATCCATGAGCTCCTCCCGGGTACCATCCCGGACCTCCAGGTCCAGTTGCACGAACTCCCACAAGTGCCGTCCGGTTTTCCCCCAGTCCGGGGGCTCGATCCTAATGTTGGGGGAGAAAGAAAAGATCCTCTCACACACTGTGACCGCGGCCTGTTTGTGGAAGATCATGGACCGGGTGAGGTGCCAATGGCCGCCGTAGGCCTCGATCACCGCCCGATCGGTGTTGTGCCGGAGAGGATCAGTTATGGGCGCCACGATCACGGGGAGGAGCTCCACGAACCCTTCCTCGGCCAGGAATTCCCGGGCCGCCCCGATCGTCTCGCTTCCCACCTTGAGCACCGCCGCCTTCTTCGCGCGTTCCACCTCACTTGTGAACACCTTAACCCCCTTAAGGGATTTCAACAGAAGGACCACCTCCCCATAAACGGGGAGCCGGATTCACACGGAAAGGGCACTAAATCCGCGAGGGTTAGCTAGGTAGGATCACGCCCCGGAGGGGGCGTTATTGGCGGGGCCCAAGGGGGGAAGATCTTTCCGCAAAAGGTGCACTTTAAACACGTCCATCACCCCCGCCACAGTAATCACTCGCAATTGTAGGGACCCCCTGGCGGCTTCGCAACTTGTCGCCAGTAAGTGCGCCAAGACATGGTGCCCCACCCCGGGTGCCGGACCTTGTGACGTTCGAGGAGTTCTCGAAGACGTGCGGCATCCCCCTATTCGTGAGCTGATAAACCAACAAAAGGGATGCCGGGATGTTTCACTACACCTTGCCACAACTTTATTCCCCGGCCGCCCAGAAGGGCGAAGTAGCGTTGCGGCTCAAGATCGTGAAGGTTTGTCGAGAATGCGGGAGCATTGGGGAGACGGCCCGGATGTCCCGCAACACCGTGCGCAAGCGACGGTACAGGGAGAGAGGGGAGTCCGGGCTTTACGACCGCCCGCGGCGGCCGAAACGTTCCCCCCGCCGCGCTCTACTGGAGGTCGAGGAAGGGCACGTGGGTTGAGGAGGGAGCGGGGTTGGGGAAGGAGGAAGATCGCCCACGCCCTGGAATAGCTCCGTGACGCGTTACGGGCGAGAAGTATTACCGGACCTTTAGGGCGGGGACGGAGGGGAGGACACCGATGGAGCAGGTGCGGAAGCTGAGGCTGGATCTTCCGGATGAGTTCGGTGGTGTTCCTGGACGAGGTGGCGGTAACCTGGGCCTCCAATGGGATCACGGTGTGTTGGCCTATTGCAGACCTCATACGTGGGGTTTGTTGACCCGGCCATTTCTTGCATAATTGTGCAAAGATGCAAGAAAGGATAATGGACGAGCTCCGGGTTGCGGAGGTGGCGAAAGCGCTAGCAAACCCCGTTAGGGTACGAATCCTCTCCATCCTCGAGGGCGGGGAACGGTGTGGGTGCGAGTTTGTGCCGCTCCTCGGGCTGGACCCTTCGGTGGTCTCCCGGCATTTGGCAACACTACAGCGAGCCGGACTGGTGGAGTCCCGCCGAGACGGGGTGCGGGTTCTTTGGCGCCTGGCGAACCCCGAGATCCCCAGACTGCTCAGATGTCTCGAGGCCTTGGCCTGCGCGGAGGTGCCTACATGAGCTGGGGCGATTGGCTCATCATCCCCGCAGTGGGTGGGGCCGCCGGATTCTTGGGCGGGATCATCGGGACTGGGGGTTGCAGTGTGATGCTGCCAGTACTCCACTTCTGGCTTGGGTTCGATGCCCCCACTGCCATCGGAACCACCCTCTTCGCAGTGATCTTCACCGCGATCTCCGGGGCATATGGGCATTTGCGTCGGCGAAATTTAGACTTAAGGGCGGCTCTCTGGCTCGGCGGGAGCGGGATTGCTGGGGTGGCGCTCGGGTCTTGGCTCTTCTCGAAGCTTATTTCCCACGCTGAGCTTTTCGAGCTCATTTTGGGCCTGGTCTTTTTGTGGCCGGCGGCCCGCATGGCTTGGGAGGGGTTCGCGCGACATAGCAAGCCGACGCGGGAGGGACACACGATCCCGGGATCCAGCTGGGGCCTTTCAGCTTTCGGGTTCACAGTAGGGGTAGTCACCGGGATCGCGGGGTTGGGAGGAGGCTACGCCCTGGTCCCGGGGCTCATCTACCTTTTCGGCGCACCAGTGTACATCACCATGGGAACCTCGCTGGCCACCATGGTCCCTTTGGCAGCGGTGGGTGGCGGGATAAAGCTCGCCCAGGGGTATGTGGATCTCACCGCAGGTTCACTTTTGGCCCTGGGAACCATCGTAGGCGCCCAGGTGGGGGCGCGGGCGATAAAACGCTTCCGGCCCGCCACTTTGAAGCTCATCTTCGGCCTTTATTTCCTCTACGTCTCCTTGAAGTTCATCACCGGCTACTTCGGCGTACGCATCTGGTGAAGGAGCTACCGTGAGAAGATGCGTAGCGTTGTGGGTTTTGGTGGTGAGTGTCTGGACTTTCGCGGCACCGTACGTGTGGATCGAGGGAGAAGATTTCGCCGCGAGCAACTTCCCCTACGGAAGCGCCGCCACCCGGGGTGTCTTCTGCCGGGGTTGCAGCGGCGGTGAATTCTTTCTCTTCCGGCCCGGTGCCCGGGGCAGACCCTTCTTCCCCCCAGGCTATTGGTATGCCCGGTGGGCTTTCCGCGTCTTGGAACCCGGGGACTACCGGTTCGTATGGATCGCTTATGGTCCAGAGGAAGCAGAGTTCTCCTGGACGGTGGACGAAAAGGAAACGGTCCCGGCCCGTGTCGTCCGCTATGGCGGCAACTATGGATTCGGAAGGGCTCGTTTCCGCTGGGCCCAGCTCGATCCGCGTGGCATGGATCTAACCCTCAGTCCCGAGGGCAACCCCCACACCTTCGCCATCCGTCGCGATGATCCCGGGGCAGGGCCGATGTGGATCGACGCCATCCTGCTCACCACCGACCGGGACTTCGTCCCGACGGGACCGGAGGGGCCGACAATGGATCGCTCCACCCTTGTGGTGTTTCCGGACTACGTGGCCTTAGCAGTGGACTACTTGGAGCACCTCCTTCCCGAGACGCTCCCCAATGCCGACGCGATGGCGAAAAAGCTCTGGACTTTCGCCACACCGGGGGAGTATGAACCTTTGAGCTTCGCGATCCATGCCCGTCGTAGCCTTTCCCGCGTACGGGTGGAGATAAGCCCCCTGCGGTGTGGGACCTATGAAATACCGCGGAATGCCTTGGACCTCCGGGTGGTGCAGGTGATGGAGAAGCGGCGCCACGCCCGCGCAGGGCCCGATGAAACCGAACTGGTCCCCGAAATATTGAACTACAATAGCCCGCAGGACATACCTGCCGGGACCTCCCGTCAGTGGTGGCTTATCATCCACGTCCCTCGCGAAGCCCCGCCGGGCACCTATCGGGGGCGGATCGTAGTGGAGCCGGAGAACGCTCCCCAGCAGGAGATAACCGTTGAACTCGTGGTCCTTCCCTTCGTCCTCTCCTCCCCGAGAAAGGACTACTCCTTGGCCTATTCACCCTTGCGGGTATTCGCCGGGAGGGAACTCACAGGAGATCCTCTCGTCTACATGCGTCAGGACTACGCAGACATGCGCGCCCACGGTATCACAAGCCCCAGCCTCTATATCCCACTGACCGTATCGCGCGGTTCCGATGGAGAGGTGAGGATCGATTACGGGGAGTTCATTGCCGCCATGGACTTGATCGCAGAGCTCGGCTTTCCCGGCCCGGTCCACTGGCGTGGGGTCTCACGGCTGTGGAGAGACCTGAGGCGATGGGGGCTATCAGAGGAGGAGGCGGAAAGGACTTACGTGGAAGCGGTGAGGTCAGTGCTCGAACTGAGAAGGGAACGGAGCTGGCCCGAGATCTATTTCTTCCCCGTGGATGAGCCCTTCGGCCATCCGGAGAAGGAAGCGGAGTTTTACCGGCTGGCCCCGCTCATCAAGCGGGTTCCTGGGGCGATGGTCGAGGTTTCGTTGAACGGTGTCATAGAGCTCCCTTCTGAGGCTGAACCCTTCGTCGATCTGCGGTCATACAACGGCTGGACGGTGGATCTATTCTTGCCTCAGTACCCCTTTGCCCAACTCGCGGCCCTGATCGAGGCCGCAGGAGATCGGGCGTGGGTTTACTACAACGTAAGGGGCCTGGGGGGAAGGCCAGAATTCTCCCGGGCCGCCGCGGGATTCTACCTCTGGGCGAGCCCTTTCGCGGGGCTCGCCGCCTGGACCTACCACGTGTTCTTCGGCGATCCCTACGACGCCGCCGACGGTCCCAGGGGCGACTTCGCCTACGCCTATCCTGATCCCGAGAAGAACTTCGCCCCCACCCTGCCAACCCTGCGCTGGGAGGGGTTTCGCGAGGGGGTCGATGACATGCGGTATCTCACCACCCTGGAGGAGGCCATCGCTGCTTCCCGGGATAATCCCGGAAAAAGGGAAGCGGTGGCCCAAGCCCGAGCTCTGTTGAAAGAACTGAGGGGACAGCTCGAACACTATGGTCCGGAACTGCGGGGGATCCTGGCTTACATGGAGCCCAACGACTACCAGGCTTGGCGCTGGCGAATCGCCCAAGCGATTCTCGACTTAATGGATTGAGAAAATTGGCGCTCAGACCTGCTTCCCTTGGGCGTATCCCACTACCCGATAATGGACCACCCGGGGTTCGAACTCCAGCAAGAACTCCCGATCCTCGGGATAATACTTGACCGCTTCGGGATCGTCTCCGGCGAACTTCTTGACGGCCTCCATGTCTTCCCAGAAGGTGAGGGTAATGAAGTGTGTAATCTCTCCCTTTTGCCGTTCCAAGATGTAAACCGCGATGTTTCCGTCCACGGCCCGATAATCCGGAATCGCCCGTTTGTTCAAGAACTCACGATAAGCGGCTGCTTTAGGAGCCGGAACCCGTCCATGCCATAACCTCACGATCACCTTCTCGCCCCCTTTCCATGTTGCCCATTTTTGAAGGCATTACCCCCAATTTTAAGCTTTCCTCGCCACGCTTATTAGCTTGTAGGTCGAGTTAGATTTTCAAGTTGCAATCGAAACTCCTTGAGCTCTTTATGGTAGAAGTCGGTGAAGTTAAGGCTTTTTGACCTCCCTCTGTGTTCAAACTAAAGGGTCCCCACATAGGTGGAGAGACGGGGTTCGAGCGGATATGGTGTCTCCCGGTGATCCGGGGTGAAGAGCGACCGTGAGAAGTGGCCGTACGGCATTATCGTCCCGTTGCAGGATCCGACGCCCTTTTCGCCTTTCTTGCCTGAACGCTGGCGGGAAGGTTTGAGGAAGACGGCGGAAGCGGGCTTCACCGCGGTGGAACTTGCGATTACCGATCCCACGAGGGTCGAACGGGAAACGGTGGCTCAAGTCCTAGAAAAGGAAAACCTCCGGCTCGTCTCCATCACCACCGGCCAGGCCGCGGGGAAAGAAGGCCTCTCCCTTTCCTCCCCCGACGAGTCGGTGCGGGAGCGGGCCATCGCCCGCATAAAAGCACACATGGAATTCGCCAAGCCCTTCGGGGCGGTGGTGATCGTGGGATCGCTGCGCGGCGCCGACGGAGACCGCGGGCTCCTCGTGCAGTCCCTGCGGGAGTGCGCCGCCCACGACCCGGATGTAAAGCTCGCCTTCGAACCCCTGAACCGCTATGAGACGAGGCTCGTGAACACCGTGGCCGAGGCCCTGGATCTCATCGAGGAAGTCGGCGCCGAAAACATGGGGATCCTGTTCGACACCTTCCACGCCAACATCGAGGAACCGAAGTTCGCCGAGGCCATCCGTGCCGCAGGGGAAAAGCTCTATCACGTGCACTTGGCCGATTCCAACCGCTGGGTTCCCGGGGAGGGGCACCTCCCCTTCGGCGAGGTCTTCCGCACCCTAAAGGAGATCGGCTACCGGGGAGGCCTCATCCTGGAGTGCTTCCCGAAGCCGTCGCCGGAACGGCTCCTCGCCCTCGCCCGGCGACCCGGGAGCTGATACCCTAAGCCCCGGTGTTCTCCGGCGTCCTGGTGCCGATCTTCCTCCTCGTGGGGGTGGGGTATGTCGCCGGGAAGCTCCTGCGTCTGGATCCCCGCCCCATCGCCCGGCTCGCCTTCTGGACCTTCTCCCCCGTCCTCATCTTCGAGTCGCTGCGCACGGCCACCCTCTCCTGGGAAGAGATGGGCACGGTGGCGATCTTTGTTTCCGCCCATTACTTGGGGATGTACTTCCTCTCCCTTCCGTTGGGGAAAGTCCTCTTCAAGGGGGATCGGGATGCCCGGGCCGCCGCCTCATTGGTCCTCACCTTCGGGAACTGCGGAAACCTCGGGTTCCCCCTCCTCCTCTTCGCGCTGGGGGACAAGGGCCTGGAGATAGGGGCCGTGTTTCTGGCGGTGAACACGGTGTATCTGGCGACGTTGGGGGTGGCCATCGCCGCCGGGGGCCTGGGACGTCCGGTGGAATCGGCGAAGGCCATCTTCAGGGTGCCGTGGCTGTACGCCGTGGCCGCCGCCCTGGTGGCCCGGGAATTCCCGGGGCTCCCCCTATGGCTTTCCCGCACCACCGGGGCCCTACGGGACGGGGCTATCCCCCTTCTCTTGGCGCTTTTGGGCTTGGAACTGGCGCGAATTGACCCGCGACGGGTGTTCGCCGGGGCCATGGGCCTGGCCGCCGGCAGGCTCGCCCTCGGGAGCGCACTGGCCTGGGTCCTGGCGTCGGCCATGGGCCTCCAAGGCACGTTGCGGAGCGCCCTGATCCTGGAGGGGAGCGTTCCCAGCGCGGTGAACGCTTTCCTTTTGGCCTTCGAGTTCAAGCGCCGTCCCGATCTGGCCGCAGCGGCCCTTTTCTTCTCCACCGCGCTCTCCGCCGGGACCCTGTGGCTCACCTTGATGGGAATATCCGCATGGGCATAGCCGATTTGCCCTGGGGTGTAACAAGAATTACCCTAGGGTGTATTATCTCCGAAGCTAAAGGAGTGGACGATGAAGGGCAAGTTTGCAGTGGGGGCGCTCGTCCTCCTTTTCCTCGCCCTGGGGGGATGTGGCTTCCTGCAGGAGCTCCTCCCCCCGGAGGTGGCCCCCCTCGTACAGGCCACCACCGGGGAACTCGAAACGGGGATCCGCCTCACCTGGAGCGCGGTGGACCGTGCGACAAACTATCGCATCTTCCGTGCCGAAGCGGAGAACGGTCCATACGATCTTTTGGCCCAAACGCCTTACACCAGCTTCACCGACCAAGTGGGGCGGGAGCACATGGGATATTGGTACTGGTACGAGGTCCAGGCGTGTAACGACGCCGGCTGTGGCCCCAAGTCCACGCCGGTACGGGGTTACGCGGGTTACCCCCCGGAACCGCCCAGCAATGTAAGCGCAAGCGATGGGGATTATCTGGACAAGATCGTGGTAACCTGGGATCCCGTTCCCGGCGCCACCCGTTACGAGGTCCTGCGCGACCGCACCCCAGGCGGCGAATTCAACCCCATCGCCATGGTAACTTCCACTTCGTACGAGGATCACGACGTGTCTCCCGGATTGATCTACCATTACAAGGTGAAGGCCCACAACGACTGGGGCTTTACGTTGCCCTCTGAAGCCGACGCGGGCTGCGTTTACCCCTGCCCGGTGCCCTGAATCCATCGTGCAATAAGAGCTCCAAAAGCGTCTGAAACCACGCGCCGGGGATCGTGTATATCCCTTTTGAGGTGGTGGATATGCGGGCGATCATCGGTTTCCTTGCCCTCCTTTTCGGCTTGACGGTTTGGGCGGATGAGGCGTGGGTGGTGGTCACCCTGGACCGGATCGAGTTCGACGGGAACCTGGTGGAGTGGCCCCGGTTCAAGGGGAACCCCATCGGGTTCATCTCGGTGGTGGGAACAGAAAGTATCTACCAAAAGCTAGTCTGGCCCGGCGCCGGCTGGTACACCATCGCCGACGAGGGCGCCGAACTCCTGCAGGAGACCGAAAGCGTCCCCCTGTTTGCCCTTCCCGCCGCCGAGATGGGGCCCAGCTTGGGGATCGCCATTCAATTCCTCGGGAACTACAAGTACGACTGGGGCCATAGCTTCGCCCCCGAGGCCTTAGCCCACCTCGAGGAGACCCTGCGGGAAAGGCTAGCTCTCCCCCTTCCCCCGGGCCTCCCGGGACGGAAGCAAGGAGAAGGAGACAGCGGACCATATGAGGTGCGCGAGGCCCCCTTCATCGATTTCACCCCCCATATCCGAGTCTTCTCCCCCGATTCTTGGACTTCGGGGACACGGACCTACACCGCCGAGGTCCGAGAAGCGGTCTACGTTCAGGGAGAGACCCCGGCCAAAGTCACCTTCCGCTATTCCATCCGTCGGGTCTCCCTCCCCGAGGGGCTCCGGGTCCGTGTCCGCCTCGAGGGGATAAAAACGGTGGAAAACGGAGATTTCATGAACGGAGAGATCTTCGTCGTGGCCCGGGTCATCTCGGGCTTCACCTCCACCGGGAGGCCGATACAGCGCGCCCTCCGGATCCCCACTTCAGGCCACTACTCCATGGGAGATGGCGAGGAAAAGGTCCTCTCTACGGTACTCTTCGAGGGGAGAGTGAGCCCGTTCCTCTACGTCGAGGTCATGGTGTGGGACGAGGATGATCCCGAGGCAAAAGACCAGCACGATCTCCTCGGGGGGCTTTTCGGGCTCTGGCTCCCCTGGCGCCTAGCGAACCTCCCCGGGGGCGAGAAGCGCATCGTCTTTCCCAAGTCCACCCCCGACGGCGAGGTCTTGATCCACCTCCGCGTGGAACGCCTGGATTAGGGGCCGAGGAAGCGGTTCAGGAAGTCGACGATGGCGGCCACTGCCCGGAGGGCCGCCGGGGTGTCGGGGCGGTTTATGAAGCCGTGGCCCGCCCCGGGGATGAGGAGGAGCTCCGCCTCGGCCCCCGCCCGGCGCAAGGCATCGGCCATCCGCACCGATTCCTCGTAGGGGACCACGCGGTCGTCGCGGCCGTGGACGAGGAGGAACGGAGGATCGTCGGCGCTGGCCCAGGTGATGGGCGAGGCCTCCCGCCAGAGGTCGGGATCTTCCCGGGCAGATGCGCCCAAGAAGCTCTCCACCGCCGCCTCGGCCGGGGTGCCCACTGCCGAGAGGAGGTCCATGGGGCCGAACAGGGCAACCACGGCCTGGACCCGGGATGAGACTCCCAGATTCCCGCAAGGCGCCAAGGCCTCGGGGGCGGTCCCAAGCAACGCCACGAGATGCCCTCCGGCGGAAGTGCCCACCGCCGCGATCCGATCCGGGTCCACCCCGTAGTCCGCAGCGTGGACCCGGATCCACTTCACCGCGCACCGCAGGTCCTCCAGGGCCGCGGGGAACTTATGTGCGGGCGCTAAGCGGTAATTTACGGAGAAACCCACGTACCCCCGCTCCGCTAAGAACCGGGCCAGGGGCGCGAGCCGCCGCTTGTCCCCGGTATGCCAGGCGCCCCCGTGCACGAAAAGGATCGCCGGGTGCGGACCCGGGGAATCGGGGAGGCATATGTCCAGTGCCAGGGAGAGCCCGGCTACCGTGCGGTAGACCACGTCGTGGATCTCCGTGACCGCCGCCCCCACGGACGAAAAGAGGGCCACCGCTGCCATCACGACGATAAGCCTCAACGTGCCACCTCCTTCATCCCTCCGGGAACAGAGAACGGATGAGCTCCCGCTGGTCGGCGGGGATGTAGATGGTGGGGCGCTCGCCGTGCTCCCCGATCCAGATCCGGGCGATCTCGGGGAGGGTGGCCCACCGCACGAGGCCATCCTCCACGAGTCCCGCGACATCGGCGTAGTTGTAAATCCGCTCGTGGGCGTGGGGGTCGATGGAAACCCCTAACACGTCGTGAAGGTATTTCAGGACGTTCAGCCCCTCGGTGTTCGCAGTTACATCCCCCCTATCGTACGTCGCCGCTGCAGCGGGGAAGGTCCACTCACACTGGTAGTCGAACGCCGCCCCGTACCGATGGAGGAGCTCGGCGAACTCCACCAGGGCGTCCCTCCACTGGAGGTAGGTTTTCCGGTCCCGGGTGAAGTCGGGGTTGGTGGGCGGATCCTCGGTGTGCATCACCACGGTCACGTAGATGGGAAACGGGCCCGCGAGGGAAATTGCCGCAAGCGTTAGCAAAAGAAACGCGACCACCGCCGTCCTCATGACTCCCACCTCGGGTGGAAGTTTAGCGATTCCCGGAGGGGGCGCCGAGCGCGATGCTGGGGGTTCCTTGGGCGGCAAAGGCGCGGAAGGGTCGAAAACGTTTGTGTTGACTTTTTCCACATCCCGGGTATGATTAGATCTGCAGGCCGCAGCAATGCGTGACCCCGCAGCACACGGGTTATTCCCTTGGGCTTTGGGTAGTGGCGTTAGGCGGTCGAGTAAAAGAGGAAAGGGGGAATGACCCGTGGCAATCGGTAAAGTCAAGTGGTTCAACGACGCGAAGGGTTACGGCTTCATCGAGCAGGAAAATGGCCCCGACGTGTTCGTCCACTTCTCCGCCATCAACTCCTCCGGCTTCAGGTCCCTGCGCGAGGGCCAGACGGTGGAGTTCGAGGTCGTGGACGGGCCCAAGGGCCCACAGGCTCAGAGCGTAACCCCGAGGTAGAGTTCGGTTCGCTCCAACAATAACGGAAGGGGGCCTCAGTGGCCCCCTTCTTCGTTTTCCTCCCCCAGGGAAAGGTAGAGCTCGAGCGCGACCTCAAGCCCCCACTCGCCGTCCGGGGGGAAATTCCCCCGAAATTCAGCGGATAACCCTTCTAAGCGAAGGGTCACACAACCCGTGTACCGGAGGCCGCCTTCTTCGCCCCCGAGTCCCACACGTACCTCCACGTATTCCAGGGAAACCCCGACCCCGACCTCCCAACTGTGGTCCCCATCCCACTGGGAGAACTCACCCTGTATAAGGACAACCCCGCCCAGATCGGCCTCGGCCGTGAATGCCCAGTCCCCTTCCACTAACCAGGAGAATTCCCCTGAAGCCACCAGTTCCTCCACCGTGGTGGAGACACTTCCCCCAGCCGACCGAAGGCCAGCTGAATCCCAGCTTAGGCTTACTCCGGCGGCGGCCCACTCGCCCAAGAGATCCACACTCAACTCGAGGGAGGAAAATCCCATCTCGTCGAACCAGGCGGTGGTCTCCAGGGACACGGGGGGGAAGTACAGGCCGAAGCGCAGGGTCTGTCCCGCCACAGCCCCGGTGCGGTCGAGCTCAAGGAGCCCGGTGAACCCGGAGTTCCCTTCCTCCACCCCGGCCTCGTACCACACCGAGAGGGTGGCACCGGCGAATCCTCCTGCGTCCACCGTTGCGTCTGCCGAGAACCCGAAGTACTCGGTGAGCTGTAGCTCGATGTTCCCCGTGACGTGGGAAAAACCGGCGTCATCAAACCCTATTTCGCCTCCCAGCAAAAACGAGCCCGTTTGGTAGCCAGTCCCCACTGTGGCGGAAAGGAGGCCCGTGGCATCGAACTCCGCCTCAGCGCGGATGCCCCATGCCTCGTGTCCTACCCCGATACCGAAGACTTCCGTCCACGCTGTGGGGGAAAGGGACGTATGGGAAGACAATTCGAGGTCCCATGGATAAACAGCGCATGCGAAAAGCGAAAGAAGAAGGACCAAGAGAGAAGCCCTCATGGGCAACCTCCCACCTCGGGATAATACATCACCTCCGCGGTGGTACAGGCCTCCGCGCCGGCGCCATCGTCGTCCACCACATAAAGACATACTTCGTATGTCCCCGGCTCGGGGTACGCGTGCGAGACGACCTCCCCTTGGGCCGTGGTCCCATCACCGAAATCCCAGTGGTACTCCACGATATGGCCGTCGGGATCGTAGGAGCCCTTAGCGCTGAAAACGATCTCCTGATAGACCACCCCTTGATAGGGTCCGTTCGGATCGGGGTGGGGCGGGAGGTTGACCACCGTGAGGACCTTGACGGCCGTGGCCTCGTTCCCGTAGCGGTCGGCCACGGTGAGGGAGACTTGGTACTCGCCCTTGGCTTCATACTGGTGGCAGGGAGAGGAAATATCCGAGGAGGTCCCATCGCCGAAGTCCCAATGCCAGGAAACGATCTCTCCGCGGGAGCGATCGACGAAGCAGACCTCGTCCAAGACCGTAGGCTCTTCCGGCTCCCAAGTGAAGTCGGCCACGAGCTCCGGGGCCAGAATCCGCAGGATCCGCTCCGCCCGATGCGGAGTGCCCCCGACGTCGCGGGCGATGAGCACCACCCTATAGAGCCCGGGGAAGGTGTAGCAGTGCCGCACCTCCATCCCCCACGCCCGTGTCCCGTCCCCGAACTCCCACATGAGTTCCTTCCATGGGCCCATGGCGGATCGGGAACCTCGGGCGCTGAAGGTGATCTCCTCCCCCACCATAAAGGTGGAACCCTTGGGAGACGAGATGACGAGAAGGGGCATGGGTTCGGCCGGTGGCTTCCCGGCCTCCCTGGGTGGCGTGGCCAGCGAAGCCTCGACCCGGAGCTCCTCTAGGTAACGCAGGATCCCCTGGCGATATGGTTCCCCGGACATATCCGCCGCGGGATGTACCTCACCCCGGGGGAAAGGATTCCACACGGCGGTGAACCCCACCGAGAGATGTTCGCTCTGGAGGTCGAACTCCGTAACAAAGAGGAGCTCGTCCAAAGAGGGGGTATAGATCGTCTGGAAGGCAGCAGTGCCGAGATCCCCCGAGACCCCGATCCCACCCCGGAGCTCGGAGAGCCCCTCATCCGCGGAAAGAGAGAGCCCCGCCCCTAGGAAAACGGGACCGGGGGAGAGATGAAGGGCGAGAGCTCCCCAGAGTCCCCCCTCCCATCCGAACTTCCCTTGGAGGGAGAGGATCTCCCAGCTCAACGAACCTTCCACGTTCCAAGCCGTTACTCCCGTTCTCCCAAAGGAGACGGTGGCGAGGAGGGAAAGGGGCGGGAGGGTGAGCTCTCCCCCCAGCGACGCCTCCCAATCCCCCGCCGCCCCGATTCCGAAGTCGGCGAGGACCCCCACCGGCTCGAGGTACAGGGAGCCTCCCACCTCCCCGTAGGCGAATCCCGTCTCTTCCCAGCGCCCCCCGAGGGAGGCCGAGACGGTCTCTTCGGTCCAAAAGAACTCGAGCTCAAGCGAGGAAAAGCCCTCGGGGGAGAAGGTGAGAGATTGTTTGAGTCCCGGTCCAGCAAGAAGCACAAACCCGGTGAGGACGGTCACCACCAGGCTGCACGCCCACCTCGTCCTCATCCCTAGTCCCGGATGTCCGGGGATCCCGTACAGGCGCGCTTGCCGATGTAGAGCGAAGCCCGCAGGAGGGGATTGATGGCCTCACGACAGTTGTGGGCGCTTTGGACATCGGGGTTGTCGGCGCAGAAGCCGCTGGGTTCCATCACAGAATCATCGCTTCCCCTGGGGCGCCAACTGGGGCAGCTGCCAGTAGGGTGGCATAGGCCCAGGGCGTGGCCGAGCTCGTGGGCGAGGTGATAGTAATTCACATCACCACAAGGTGAGCACCAATCGCAAGGGACATCCAGCTGGAGGTCGCTGGTGATAACCTTTGCGGAAGCGGTGCCGCTGCTAGAGCACCAACCGCCTCCTGTCCCCAGCATCCCGATCCCGAAGGTAAGTTCTTTGGAGAATTCACCTACAACGAACACCTCCACCGCATCCGGAACTTCTACCTCGTCCATAAGCGCGTACCCCTCATCCCAATCGTCTATGACCCAGTAATCGGGGTCGTTCACGTAACGGGGAGGAAGGACCTCGAAGGCGATACAACGCACGCCCCCACAGCGGCCCCAGATCTCCCGGGCGCCGTCCATGAGGGCCGGGAAGCTCCACCCGGAGGTCTTCCCGCCGGCGCGGATGAAAACGGGTTGGATCTTTAGGAAATCGACCCACTGCGTCCCGCAGAACAGCGCCAGCGCCCTGAGGGGGACTTCCATGGCTTTCACTTGTCCGAGGACCGAGCGGGAAAGGGAGAAAGAAAGCGTGCCCTCTAGGGAGACCTCCTTTCCCCGACGGGGGTCCCCGCGGATCCTCCCCTTCAACACCCCTTCCATGGCTTCGGTGTAGGAGAAGACCTGGAGACAGCCTCCCTCCTGGACCTTTCTGAATCCCTTTACCCGATCGATGAGGGGATAGTGGAGTTCCGCCTTGAACTCCGCGTAGACCTCCCCGGTCTTTTCATCGTACCGTACGGTCACAGGGGGATCCAAAAGGGAAAGGCCTATCACTCCCGAGGGGCCTTTGGGGGTGCGGACGCCCCGGGGGACGATGAGGTTGAGCTGGGCAAGGAAGGGGCCGGCTTTCTCAGGAAATTCCAACACAATGCTTCCCTCCAGCAGCGCTTCCTCAACGCCCCTGGGAGTGGTTACCCTGCCGGACGTCCTAAGCTCCCCCAAAAGGAACGCACACGCTAGCCTCGAAGCACCGCTGGCGGCAAAGAAGAGGAGGACCGAGCCCAAGATCCCCCAAAGCACCGCCGCCTTCAAACGTCCGCCCACACCGCACCTCCTCAGTACCGGAAGTTCACGTCCGAAAGCCAGCGGAACCGCCGGGGATTCGTAAACAGCTCTTCCACTTCCCCGGTGGTGAGATCCAGGACGTAAACGGAGCCTTTCCAATTGGCGAAGTAAATCTTCCCCCCGCGGACAACGAACCCCTTTATGGGCTCGGGATGCCGGTAGAGGGTATAAACCGTGCCTCCCTCCACCTTGTAAAGCTTGGCCGGGGACCGGTTGCCGGAGCTGAGGTACAAGACCCCGTTCTCGTCGAAAGCGAAATCCCCAGCCCACCACATCCGGACCTCGTAGAAGAGCACCGGACGGTTCCGCCCGTCGAGGTAATAGATCTTGCCGCCGCCGGCGCCGGTGGCCTCGCTGAAGAAAAGCCGCAGCGGGGGCCCGCCCGGGGCCGGGGTTCCGGTGACGGGCTCGGGGCCAAACGCGATGTCCCTCACGTAGGTGGTGTGCTGGTAGATCACCTCTTCCTCGGACCAGTGGTCGCGGAGCCAAAGGACCCGGAAGATCTTCGTATCGTTGGCGTTCACGTAGTAGAGCTTCTCCGGGATCCCGGGGTGGAAGGTGAAGCTATAGAGTTGCCCGTGGGGGCGCGTGTATAGCGTGGACACGTCGCCGGTGCGCAGGTCAACTTGGTAGATCGAGCCGGGGTTTTCTGAGGCCACCGCGAAGTAGAGCAATTGTGAGAGAGGGGTCATGGGAATAGGTCCGATCGATGGCGTCTTCTTCTCCGCTCCCAAAAGGGAGAGGCCTAAAAGGAACACCAAAAAGAAGGAAAGGAATCTCCGCACCCCAAACACCTCCACAAAAGGGGGAAGAAACGGGCCTCTTCTACCGCTTCATCCCCGGATTTTTTCTAAAAGATTCTAAACCCGTTGAGAAGGGATGGACAAGCTCTAGCTCCCCAGCTCCTCTACTTCCTCCTTCCCTTCCTCCAACTCCTTGACCTGCTCGGCGTCGCGGCGCAAAAGGAGTTCCAGGAACTCGCCCACGTGGGTCTTCTCCTCCCGGGCGATGTCCAAGAGGACCCGCTTTATGACCTCATCCTCCGTGGCCGCAGCCAGCTGCTCGTAAAGGTTGATGGCATCGAGCTCCGCGATGAGGCCGAGCCGCAGGATCTCCCGATCACGCACTTCCGCCGGGAGTTTGGAAAGTTCCGCCGGATTCTTAGAAAGCATGTCCCTCCTTTCCCTAACCCTGAAGCACGATGTAAAGGGCCCAAGCCAGGAACAACACCAACACCACGGTCTCAAGCGGGTTGAGGCTCGGGATCCACTGGCCCCGGCCCAATCGCTCGAGAGGCGAAGGACATCCCTCGGCGATACACCGTTGGACCTCTTCTTCTATCAACAGGGTGTTCCCGGGCGCAGGACCCGCCACACCCAAGTCCCCCACGAATACCACCGGGACCTCCACGTCTTTTAACCCATATGCATCGGCGAGTCGCATCATAAGCCGCCAGTTCTTGGGGGAAAGCCCCACCTCGTATGACTTCACCTCAAGCTCTGGATACCGTTCCGCGAGCTCGGCCAGGAACTCCTTCATGGGCGCGCACTGGGAACATCCCGCGAGGTGGAAAAAGAGAAGCTCCACCTCGGCCGCGTTGGCCACAAAACCCACCGACAAAAAGGCAAGCAAGATCCATTTTCTCATAGCTTTTTAGGTTACCCCGTTTTCGCTCCGCAAGGCAAACACCTTCTCTTCCCGAGGCGGTGATACTACCGCGTCGCGGAGAGGAGTTCCTCCAGCACTTCACGGGCCTCGAGCAGATCTCGGGCCTCGCGGAAACGTGCATCCTTCGGGAAAAAGGAACGGGCCCGGGCGCTGGGGGAAATAAGGATGATCTCCCTGATCCCTGCACCCAGGGCGGCCAGGAGGTCGTGATGTGAGTCGCCGATGAGCACCGCCTCGTCCGGGCTGACCCCGATAGCCCGGAGGGGCAAAAGCAGGGCATCGGGTTCCGGTTTTAAGGCTCCGTCCTCCCGGGTGAAGACGCCGTCGAACTCAAGCCCCATCTCCCGCAAGACCGCCTCAGCGCTCCTGCGGGAATTGTTGGTGACGAGCACGCACTTGATCCCGCGTCCGCGCAAAAGTTCCAGAAGCTCCCGTGCGCCGGGAAGCGGCTTTCCTCGCCGGACCCCTTCTTCTTCGAAGTGCCGGAGGATCTCCTCCTTTTTGGCCCGCTCTTCTGGGGGAAAGCGTGCCAGATGGTAAGCCACGGGGTAGCGGTCGTCGGGGATCCCCATCTGGCGGCGTACCTCGCCCCAGTCAACGGGGGCTTTCCATATTGTCCCGTCCATGTCGAAAAGAACCGCTTTTATCCCCATCACGCATAGATTTTCGCCCAAACGCCGGAGTTCACGAGATCGGCATCTCGTATATACGCCAGGTTTTGTAGCGGCGCCCCCCCATGGCCTCCGCGGCCTTAATGATGAGGTCGTTCTCCTCCAGGATCATGGATGCCTCCGCCGCCCGGTACCCCCGTTCCCAACCGATGTGGAGGGCCTCATGGTACAACACCGCGTCCACCCCGATCTTTCTGAAACCCGGGCGTACCCCGAAGAACATGAGCCTGAGTTTCCTTATGCGCCGCCTGGCAACGAGGAGCCTTGCCACCCGGACGAGGTCTGTATCCAGGGGCCACCGCCACCGTGGCCTCAAGGCGACGTTGGGGTCGGGGATGAGTCCGATCACCGCCGCGGGCTCCCCTCCCACGTAGGCGAATCGGATGAGTTCGGGGTCCACGATGGGTTTCAGGCTCCGGGCCATGGCGTCCGCCTCGGCTTCGGTGATGGGAAGGAATCCCCAGTTGGCCGCCCACGCTTCGTTGTAGATCTTGACGATAAGTCCCACCTCCTCCCGGAGGCGGCGGAGGACCGCGGGCCGGGTCTCGATATCACGACGCGACCGCACCTCCCGGGCGATGCGCTCCAGGCGAGGATGTTCGGGGCTCTCGGGGGAAAGCCAGTAAGCGTGGTAGTCCTTGACCTTCCGCAGTCCATAGCGTTCGAGGAGCTCCCCGTAGTAAGGGGGATTGTGGGTGAGCTCTACCGTAGGGGGGGTATCGAACCCCTCGATGAGGACCGCCTGATACGGCTCATGGGTGGCGTTGGAGTAGCCCCCCGGCCCCCGCATATGTTCCATTCCCCTTTTGAGAAGCCATCCACGGGCCCGATCGAGGAGCGCCCGCGCCACCCAGAAGTCATCTACACACTCGAAGAAGCCGAAGAAGCCGAGCTTTGCCCCGTGGTACTCGTTGAAGCGGTGGTTGACCGCCGCCGCAACCCTTCCCAAAAGCGTCCTTCCCCTCCGGGCAATGAAATGGGTGACCTCGGCGTGGCGGTGGTACGGATGAGCAGGGGTAAGCAAGCCCACCAGGCCCAGAAGGCGGTTCCCCAAAAGATCGCCTCGAAGCGGGGGTACCGTATTGGGATCGCCACGTTGGATCTCCCACTGCACCGCCACGAACCGGCGTAGCTTCCGCGATCCAAGCGGTATTTCTTCGACCACAAACCTCTGCCGTGCCATCTTTTTCCACCTTAGCGGCCCAAGCCGAGAAGCCCCTCGATGGCGGCAGCGGCCCGGAGGGCGCTGTCGGGGGTGGCCACCGTCCGGGCCCGGGCCGATAGCTCCCGGAGGGTCGCGGGATGCGCGAGCCAATCTGCGGCCACCTCCGCAAGCCTCACCGGATCCCGGATGAACTGCCCCGCTCCCACCTGCTCCACCCACAGGGCGTTTCCTGTCTCCTGCACTGGGATGGCCTCGTAGATGAGGAGGGGAAGCCCCGCGGTGAGGCCCTCGGCGATGGAGAGGGGGCCGGCCTTGGTGACGAGGAGGTCCGCTGCCCGCATTAATACCTCCAATTCTCGCACAAACCCGAATATCCGCACGCGGTTGCGCCACTTGGTGGTGGAAAGGCGTTCCGCAAGTCCCCGGTTCCTCCCGCAAACCACGAGAAGCTGAATCCCAGAAAGGACCCGGTCCAGTTCCTTCACCACCCGGCCCAACCTTCCCATTCCTTCCCCGCCCCCCAGAACGAGGACCGTGGGACGCTCCGGGTCCAGGCCAAGCTTTACCCGTGCGTCTTCTTTTCCTTCTTTGTTGTCGGAAAACTTCGGATGAACGAGGAGGCCTGCGTTTATTATCCTCTCGGGGAGAATCCCCATGGCCTGGGCACGCTGAAAGGCTACCTCCCCAGCGACAAGACAAAGGTCCAAACCGGGATGGAACCAGCCCCAATGGGGGCGGGCGAAGTCGGTCACGAATGTGACCACAGGAACCCCAAGTGCCAAGGCTTCGCGCCCGGAGACTGCGGGGCGCACAAGGAGAGCGTGTATGGGCAAAATGATGTCCGGTTTGAGGGCCTTGAGGGGCGCCATAATCCTGCGGCCATAGCGGCTTTGAAAGCCGTTCAAGGAAAACCGAGAGAAATAGAAGCTATCGGTGACGGAAAAGGCGAAGCCATAGCTTCGCGGACTCAAGGCGATCCAGCGCGCATAGATCTCCGGTGCCTTTCGCAGCGGAAACCCGAAGTACTCGCGAAATGCGTCGATATATATGAATTCGAACCTTCCCGGGTTTCGGGCTTCTAGTCCCGCGGCTATGGCGTGCGCGCTGGCGATGTGCCCGCCTCCGGTGGCCGAGATCAGAAAGACCGCGCGTAGTTTCCTGTCCACAACCAAACAGCTTAGCCCCGGAAGACCCGGTTCGCAAAAGGCCCGCTGCCCCCAAAGTCATAAGCGTCACTCCCCAGGCGTTGTGTGGCGGCACCGCATCCTCTACAATAGCTCTTTGTGAGGACAGAGATCACAAGGGGGTGAGAGCGATGGTGCGATTCAAATTAATGTATGTGGGTGGTCGCCTTTGTATGTGGGCTCTCACCTCCATGTGTAGCCCCACCTGTTGAATCCCGCATAAGCGTCGGTCTGAGGTCCTTTGGAATGGGGGCATTATGCCCTGAGTCCGTCTTTTCCCAGGAGGTTTTCATGTTACTTCGGCACAACTCTAGAGCCGCGTGGGGCGTTTCATCCTCCGTATTTTCCGCGATGTACCCCATCCCAGGCACCCACTCCCGTCACAGGACCATTCGCGGGGGTGATGGGGATGCTATTTAAGGGAATTCGCGAGGATATCCGCGCGATGCTCGAGCGAGACCCAGCGGCCCGTCATCCCCTGGAGGTCCTCCTCCTCTACCCGGGGATGCACGCCATCTGGGCCCACCGGATCAACCACTGGCTTTGGAACCACGGGTTCCGCTTCCTCGCCCGGTTCTTGGCACACCTGGTGCGGCTGCTCACGGGCGTGGAGATCCACCCCGGGGCCCGAATCGGAAGAAGGGTCACCATCGACCACGGGATGGGCGTGGTGATCGGGGAGACGGCCGAGATCGGAAACGATGTGCACATGTATTCCGGGGTGGTGATCGGCGGGGTCTCCCGCAAACCGGTGAAGCGCCACCCCACCATCGAGGACGGAGTGGTGATCGGGGCGGGCGCGGTGCTCCTCGGCCCCATCCGGGTGGGAAAAGGGGCCAAGATCGGGGCCGGGGCGGTGGTGAGGGAGGACGTCCCCCCGGGCGCAGTGGTAGTGGCGTCCCCTTCTCCCATCATCGATCGGGCCCAGCTGCGACGCGGGACCCACGAATACTTCCTCGAGGGAGCGGGGATTTGACTGGGGGTCCCTGTCCGGTCGCAGGCTGATAAGGAGGCCGCGGATAACCCCAGATGTGATCTTTGCGTCTTTATCCCGCTAGCTTGAGCCTCAGCGTCTTTATCTCTCCCGGGCGCAGCGGGAACCGGAGGAGGTGTGGCGACGCGGGGGACACGCGTTTCACCTGGGTTTCATCCATCCGTGCCTCCCAGGCCTCCTGGATCCCAAAGGAGGTCACGAGCTCCGCCTCCAGGGGCCTCCGCAGGGGGTTGTACACCCGGATGACCAACCCGTCCCCCTCCTCGGGGAGCTTCACCGCGCCCAACACGGCCCCCGCGGGCCTCAGGGAAAGGAAGCCCCGGGATACAGGTGAGCTCCTTCCCTCCACGGAGATGGCGAGGGGGGGCGCGGTGAACTCCTGGGCGGCCCGGGTGACCTCTCCCTCCTCCCAGTGCCCTGGGTAGGTGTAAATGGCGTACTCGAACCGGTGTGTGCCGAGGCATTGGGCCTCCGGGGTCTCGTAGGGGGGACCGGCGTGGCCCCGGCGGGTGGAGAGGTCGTCCCGGGAAAGCCACCCCACACACCGCAGCAGGGTCAGGTAAACGGTACCACCGGGGGTCACCTCGTATTCGGGAAGTCCCCGGTTGAGGACGGCGAACCCTCCTTCCCCATCCTCCACCGCGACGAAGGACTTCTGGGGATGTGCGGTGGGCGGGACCTCGATCCAACCCTCGCCGGGCGGGGGCGTGGTGGGGCGCTCGATGACCCAGAAGGTATCCTCGGCGATGCTTTTTTCGGCCGAGATTCCCGTGGGGAAGGCCACCCGCAACCGGTGATCCCGGGCGCGGTTATCCACCTCTGCTTCTATGTCCACCCGCTTGACCCCCCGCTGGAGGGAGATACTGAACCGCACCGGGACCTCCACCGTCTCCCCGGAACGGCCCTCCCGCTCGGGATCCAGGGAGGCGGGAAGCGGGAAAACGAGGGATACTTCCAGCGTCCCCTTCCAAGGTAGGTCGGCGACGACCCTCACCGTGCCCCGGATATCCGCGGAGGTGAGGACGCGCTGATTGGGGGGTGGGGAGTAGTTGTACTCGTCGCCGGCATCACCGGAATCCTCTAGGAGGTTCAATCCCCGGAAAAGCCGCCCCGTGTCCTTGTCCAGGAGGTCGAAGGTCCCGTTCTCATAAACCGTCACCCGGTAGAACTCGTTTTCTAGGGTGCGGTCATCCACCACCAGACCGCCCTTCCCCATCTCCCCCTTCTCGGGATCGAGGGAGAAGCCCACGACGCCCAGGGGCGGGAGCTCCGCTTGGAAGGAGATCACCGTTTTGCGCCGGTGAGTGACCCCGGAGAGGATTTCTTCCGAAACGAGCTTTTCCCCCTCAACTGCCGTAGGTATCACTTCTCCCCGGGGACCGCGGAGGATACCCCCGGCCGCCTCCGCGGGGACCTCCACCCTCACCTCGGCCCGCCTCTCCCAGGGGCAGGGGTTGAAGACGAAGATGGAAACGCCGCCATCGGCTTCATCTCCTGAGTCGGTGACCACGGCTCCCAGGGCCACTCGCGCCACCTGCGCCGCCACCGTCTCGGCGCGGGCGAACCGGACCTCCATTTCCCGGTGAATGGGGTCAATGCCGGTCCCACAGATGGAATCGTGGGCATGGTTACGGAGAAGGAGTTTCCAGGCGTGATCCAGGAACCCCTTCAACTCCACCCCCGCGATGATCCGAGCCAGGGCCGCCAGGGGTTCGGCGTACCGAGTAAGGAGCGTTTCCACCCGGTGGTTGGCCTGCTTGAGGTACATCCGCGCGGATAGGACCCCGGCGAGGACCGGATGACGTTTCGCCGTGCGGAATTCTCCCTCCACCACGGGAAGGGCATCCCGGGCCCGTTTCAAGCACGCTGTGTAGTCGGAGAGGGTCCCGATGGTGAAGCGGAAATGGGGGAACCGCGCTGAAAGTCCCTCCACCACCTCGGGAAGGTCCATCTGGGGGCCTCGGTGGTCGCAGCCGTTGAGGAGGAGGATGGCCCCGGTGCGGCTCCGGCGGGAAAGTTCCCCTAGGAACGCCGCAAGCGGTTCGCCCTCGGGGTTTAGAAGCCCCGCTTCCACGAGCCGCTCAAGCGGCCGGGTTAACTCCGTGGGATCCGCCGCGAGCCGCTCCGCGTTGCAATACCCCATCTCCATCACGTGGCAGAGGACGGCGGAACCCTCGGGGGCGCGCCAGACGAAATCCGGTCCTCCGGCTTCCTGGCAGGCCCGATCCGCTCCCCGCATGACGAAGGCGCTCCCGATGCCGAAACCCGAAAGGATCTGCGGGAGCTGGGCGATGTGGCCGAAGGCGTCGGGGACGTATCCTTCCAGCATCACATAGCCGAACTCCCGGGCGATCCGCGTCCCGTAAAGGAGGTTGCGCACGAGGGACTCCCCTGAGACCAAGAACTCGTCCGGCTGCACGTACCAGGGCCCGATGAGGAGCCTTCCTTCGCGGATGAATTCCCCGATCTTTCCTTCCATTTCGGGGCGGATCTCGAGGTAATCCAAAAGGGGGATGACCTGGCCGTCCAGGGTGAACATGTAGTGGGGGTGGGCTTCCAAAAGGGAGAGGACCCGATCTAATGCTTCAACCAAGTGAAAGCGGAACTCCTCGAAACTCAGGTACCACTCCCTATCCCAATGCGTATGCGGCACCACAATGGCCAAAGTTTCGACGTTTTTCTTCACTGCGTCTCCTTTCTGGATGATTTTCGATTTTAACGCGCCTTAACGTTTGATGGCGCCGCCCAGGAGGCCCGCGATCAGGTAGCGTTGGGCCACCGCGAGGAAGAAGAGGACCGGGGCCATGCCGATCACCATGGCTGCGGTGAGGGCGCCCCAATCGATGCGATAAAGCTTCACGAACTCCATTAGGGTAAGCTGGAAAGTTTTGAGTTCGTCGGAGAACAGAAAGAGCAGCGCGAAGATGAACTCGTTCCATGAGAAGATAAACGCGAAGATGGCCGCGGTGGCCAGTCCGGGGATCGAGAGGGGCAAGGTCACCCGCCACAGGGCCCCCAGCCGGGTACATCCGTCCACCAGCGCCGATTCCTCCAGCTCCCGAGGGATGCTCTCGAAGTAGTTCCGCAGGAGAAACGTGAGCAAGGGAAGGACCAAGGCTTGGTAGGCCAAGATCAGGGCCCACAGGGTATTCAGGAGCCTCAGGGTTCGCAAGAGGAGGAAAAGGGGGATCACGTTCACCACCGGGGGGATCAGGTACAGGCCCAGGATGGCGGCGGTGAGGGCGTTCTTCCCGGGGAAGCGGAACCGCGCCAGGGCATATCCGGCCAAGCTCGCCGAGACGAGGGAGATGGCCGTGACCGCCACGGTGACGATGAGGCTGTTCACGATGCCCCGCACCACCCGGGTCTTGAGGAAGACGAACTCGTAGTGTTCGAGGGAGAAGCTGTGGGGGAGGAGGGTGGGCGGGAAGCTCTCCACCTCGGCGGAGGGCTTCACCGAAGTGACGAATACCCAATAGATGGGGAGGAGGGTGAAGATGGCGTACAGGGCCAAGAAGGAGTACACGAGTGTCTTCCTGAGGATCGTTCCCCTCTTCACGCCCGCCTCCCGATGGTCTTGAAGTAGAGCACGGCCAGGAGGGCGTTTATCAGGAGCATCACGATGGTGATCGCGGACCCGTAGCCCAAGAGGCCGTACTCGAAGGCGGATTTATACATGTACATGGCCGTCGTGAGGGTGGCGTTCGCGGGCCCACCCTTGGTCATGACGAGGATGGTGTCGAACAGGTTGAAGGTCCACATGGTGACGAGGATGAGATTGATGGCGATCGCCGGCCGCAGGAGGGGGAGCGTGATGTAACGGAAGCTCTGCCAGGACGTGGCCCCGTCCACCTTGGCCGCCTCGTAGGGCTCACTGGGGATCGTCTTCAGGGCCGCCTCGAGGAAGAGCATGGTGAACGGCGTCCCGCGCCATATGTTGGCGATTACCAGTGCCCATAGGGCCATTCGGATGTCGTTGAGCCAGTGGATCGGCCTCAGTCCCACCAGGCGCAGGAGGGAGTTGATGAGGCCGAAACGGTAGTTGTACATCCAGATCCAGCTGTAGCCGATGATCAACGCCGAAAGGATCCAGGGGATCACGAAGATGACGCGGAACACCCGGGCTGGGCCCGGATGGTAGTGGAGGATCATCGCCAACAGGAGCCCCAGGCCGAACTGGCCCACCATGGAGCCCAGCACGAAGTAACTGGAGATCTTCAAGGAATGGAGGAAGGTGGGGTCCCGGAAGAGCCTGAAGTAGTTGGCCAGACCCACGAACGGCGCGCCCGATTGGAGGTTGGTGGTCTTTAGGTCGTGCATGCTCACGTAGAAGTTCCACAGGAACGGAAAGAGTGTCACAGAGAAAAGGAGCACGAGCAGTGGCGCCATGAGCACGTACGGCAGGGTCCGCTCGCTGTTCAGGATGCCTTTGATCATGGCCGTGTCCTCTGGCGGAATATTAAAGACAAAAAAAGAGGGAGGGGAACCGGATTCCCCTCCCTCTTGGTTCCCGGCCTCAGCCGCCCAGGATGGCCTTCACCTTGGCCGCTGCCTCGTCCAGGGCCGTCTGCGGATCGACCCCCTGGAAGATCGCCTTCTGCATGGCCTCGAAGATGGCATCGGCCACCTGGCTCCACTGTGGGATCGCCGGGCGGACCTTGGCGATGGAGGCCATCTTGGAATAGAAGTCGAAGAATTCGATGTTCTCGGCGAGCTTGCTGCGGTAGGGTTCCTCCATCAGGGCGGCCCGCACGGGGATCCGTGCCAGAGCACTGGCGTATTCGGCCATCACGTCGGCCCGCAGGAAGGCCTCCATGACCTCGACTGCCTTGGCGTAGCGATCCGGGGCCTTGGCCTTGACGACCGCGGGGATGGTCATGATCCATCCGCCGGAGAGTGTGACCGGGACCTTACCGGGCTCGGAGACGGGGTAAGGCAGGACGGCGACCTTCTTCATGCGCTCGGCGGCGGTGGTACCGGGGAAGCGGGACTCGCTCGTGGCCCAGTTGCCGTGGATGTAGACGGCCCACTTACGCGCGGCCCAGTCGTTGCCCCAGAATATGTCCAGCTGCGGCTCGACGCCGCCCACCTTCACGAGGTCGACGAGGAACTGGAGGGCCTTGACGCCGGCCTCGGAGTTGAACGCGGGGACGAGCTTACCGTCCTTCGCCACGAGGATTTCACCGCCCTCGGCCCACAGGAAGGGGAAGAAGAAGAAGTCGGCGGCGTACGCCCCGCCCATATCGAGGCGGAATCCCCCGATCCCCTGCGGGGCCAGGGCCTCGTTCAGTTTCTTGCAGGCCGAGATGAAGGTATCCCAATAAAGGAGGTCACCGGCGTTCACCCCGGCCTCGAGGAGGAGATCCGGCCAATACATCGTCACCCGGACGTCGGTGTCGTACCACAGGCCGTAATACTTCCCACTTCCGGCGGGCCACTGGGAGCCGTTGCGGAAGGCGTCGAACCAGTCGGCCGCCTCATCGGCTACCACATCGGTGAGCTCGGCCAGGTATCCGCCCTCTACGAACTCGCCGAGCCAGATCGAGTCAACCATCACGATGTCGGGGGCCACCTTCGGGTCGCCGGCTGCGAGGGTGGTGAAGAGCTTCATGCGGAGCTCGTTGTAGGGGTACTCCACCACCTGGAGGTCCACGCCGGGGACCAGGCTTTCGATCAAGCTCTCCACGGCCTCGAGGCCGTAGCCCTCGGACTGCCACAACTTGACCACCACTGGCCCGGCCCACGCCACGGCGGAGAGGCCGAAGGCCACCATCAAGGACCACACCCAGATGCGTTTGGACATAATCTCTCACCCTCCCACAAGTCGTTTTTTAGTGGATCATTCGGTCGGACGCTCCGTTCCCTCCGCGGCACCACCTCCTTCCGGGCCCGGTCGTTGTTCTCGGCATCCGCAGGACTCCCGTATCACTAGCTCACCTGAGATTAAGAGGGGGTGTTCGGTATGCTCGCCTTCCACCTCTTGAAGCAAGCGCTTAACCGCCCAGTAGCCGAGCCAATATTCGTGGAGGTCCACAGCGGTAAGAGATGGGATGAAGTGGCGCGCTAGGTCGGTGTTATTCACACATACCACCGCTACGTCATCAGGTACCTCCAATCCCAGATCACGGAGGGCGCGGATGGCACCCACGGCCTGGACGTCGCTTCCTGCAAAGACGGCGGTGAACTCATGATGAGGCGCATACCTGTGCACCACCTCATAGGCAGCGTTCTCGACAAGCTCCGATTGCCAGACGAGCTCCTCACGGAACGGAATCCCCGCCTCTTCCAGCGCTGCCCGGTATCCCCGCAGCCGGTCGATGCAAAAGGTGAACCGTGCCGGGCCGTTCAAGAAGACGATCCGCCGGTGCCCGCAGCGGATGAGGTGCTGTACCCCAATACGGCTCACCCCTACGTTGTCGTTGTCCACATATACGGCCTCCTCGAGAGGATGCCCGATGAAGACATAAGGAATATGGTGACGCTTGAGGTCCTTGAGATAGGGGCAAGCGATGGTGGGGTTGGTGATGAGGAGTCCATCCACGCTCCGTCCTCGCACAACGTCGCGGATACGTTCTGCAGCTTCCTCCTCGGACTCAGCGATGTGGAGGGACAAGTTATAGCCGGCTTCCAGGGCGGCCCGGTGCATCCCCCGGATAAGTTGGGAGAAGAAACCCGCTGAAGCAAAAAGGTGTTCCAAAGAAATAGGGGTAATGAGGCCCAAGTTCCGAGTGCGGCCATGGGCCAAGTTTCGGGCCAAAGCATGGGGGTGATAACCGAGCTTCTCCGCGGCCTTGAGGACCTTGGCCCTGGTCTCGGAGCTCACCCCCGGCTTTCCGTTAAGGGCAAGCGAAGCGGTTGAAATAGAAACTCCCGCTTGCTTCGCAACATCACGTATAGTTGGCCCCTTATTCATTCGAACCGATTCGAATTATAGGGCCGAGAACAACGCACCGTCAACCCCGCCCACAAAATGCCTGGCTTTCACGATCTTTCCAGCTACCATGGGGAAGGTATGGGCGTTTTTGAGCGGGTGCGGGAGGAAGTGAGGCGCCGGGGATTGCTTTCCCCAGGGGATCACGTGCTGGTCGCGGTCTCCGGGGGGCCGGATTCCATGTGCCTCCTCTATTGCCTCTGGTGGCTCAGGCGCGACTACGAGCTCAGACTCACCATCGCCCACCTTGACCACGGGATCCGCCCCGACACCGCCAAGGACCTCGAGGCGGTGCGGTGGGCCGCCGATGACCTCGGATTGCCCCTCGCCCACGAGCGCCGCGACGTCCCCGCGTTCGCCAAGGAAAAGAGGCTGAACTTGGAGGAAGCCGCCCGGCTAGCGCGCCGCGATTTTTTGGAGCGGGCCGCAAAGGATGTCGGCGCCACAAAGATCGCGCTGGGGCACACCCGCACCGACCTCGCGGAGACGGTATTGATGCACCTTTTGCGCGGCGCCGGCCCGGGAGGGATGCGGGGGATCCTCTTCTTCTCCCCGCCCTACATCCGCCCCCTGCTCTGTGTCTCCCGCCACGAGACGGAGGAGTTCTGCCGGGCCCACGACATCCCCTACGTGGTGGACCCCACCAACCGGGACACGAAGCTCCTGCGGAACGCCATCCGCCTGGAGCTCCTCCCGTATCTGGAGAAATTCGCGCCGGATCCCGAGGGGGCGCTGGCGCGGTCGGCGGAGCTCTGGGCCGAGGCGGAGGAATCCTTGGAATGGGCGGCGTCCCAAGCTCTGGAAAAGGCCAGGACGGATCAGGATACCCTCTCGGTAAAAAGGCTCCTCGAGCTCCCCAAGGGCCTGAGGACGCTAGTAGTGCGAAAGATGGCGGCAGAGGTCCTAGGTTCGGAGCGGGGGATCGACCGGGTCCACATCGAACAGGTCCTCCACATCCTGGAGATGGAGGAGGGCCACGCCATGGCCACGCTCCCCAAGGGACTCATCGTGGAGCGGTGGCGCGACCGGCTCCGGTTCCGTCTCGCTCCGCCGGGCCCAGAAGGGAGGGCTCCCCTCGGAGGGGAATGGGAGCTCCCCTTTGAAGGAGAACGGGAGATCCCGGAGCTCGGTTGGAGGTTCCGGCTCTCCCTGGTCCCGCGTCCCGAATCCCTGACCCCTCCTTCCCCCTACGTGGCCTATATCGACCCCCGCAAGGTGGCCCCGCCCCTTTACGTACGCACCCGCCGCCCGGGGGACAGGATCCGCCCCCTGGGCTTCCCGAACCCCAAAAAGCTCAAAGATGTCCTCTCCTCCGCAGGGATTCCTCCGGACGAGAGGGATCGCGTGCCGCTCCTGTGTGACGAAAGGGGGATAATCTGGGCCGTGGGCGCTAGACTGTCGGAGGACTACAAGGTGGAGGAGGACGCGACGGAGATCCTCAGGGTGGAAGCGGAGAGGCTCGGATGATCACGCTGTTTGTGTTCATAGGGACGATACTCTTTTTGATCGGGGTGCACGAGCTGGGCCACTTCCTGGTGGCGAAGCTCGCCCGGGTGTGGGTGGTGGAGTTCGCCATCGGCTTCGGCCCCGCCCTCGTAAGCTGGAGGCGGGGTGAGACCAAATACTCCCTGAGGATCTTCCCCTTGGGGGGGTATGTGAAGCTCGCCGGGGAGGGGCTTGACCTCGAGGAGGGGATCCCGTTCGAACGGACGTTGCCCGGTAAGCCCCCGCTGATCAGGATCGCCGTGGCCTTGGCCGGCCCCCTGATGAACCTCGCCGCCGCCTTCGTCATCGCCTGGCTGGGGATCGTGGGGTTCGGCCTCCCACAGCCTCAAGTGGCGGCCCTGGTGGCCGATGCTCCGGCCGCGGAGTACCTGCGGGTGGGGGATGTGGTGTTGGAGGTTGGAGGAAGGCCGATCTGGGATTGGAGGGCCAACTTTCCCGAGCTCAGCCGCCGCATCCAGGAGATCGCGCCGGATCCAGTTCCCTTCGTGGTGCGTCGTGGAAAGGAAGAAATGTCCTTCGAAATCCCGGTCAAGTACAGCGCCGAGGATGAAAGGTATATCGTCGGTGCGTACTTCGCCCCCCGTCTCTTTGCCCCGGAGATCGAGGCCCTGGAGCCCGGCAGTCCCCTGGAGCGGGCGGGCCTTTGGAAGGGGGATGTGATTGAAGCTGCGTGTGGGAAGGAAGTGAGTTCCCTCACCGAGCTCTTCCTCGCCCTGGATGCGGGCTGTCGGGAGCTCACGGTGAGGCGAGGGGATTCGATGTTGGCGATCTCACTCCCCGAGGATCCCATCGAGGAGATAATTCGAGGGGTCGCCTTCCGGGCCCTTCCCATCGTCTACCGCCGTCCTCCCCTGGAGACGAGCTTTTCCTTAACGGGCCGGTGGTTCGAAGAGACCTTCGCGGGATTCAAGCGGGCCATCGCGCTTTTGGTCAGGCGTCCGCGGGAAGCTGGGGAAATGGTATCGGGGCCGGTGGGGATCGCGGGTATCCTGGGGTTGGGGATTCAGGCCGGCGGGGTGTGGGTGATGTTCATCATCGCCCTGATTTCCTTGAACCTGGCCTTCTTCAATCTGATCCCCTTTCCCGCTTTGGACGGCTCGCGGATCCTCTTTTCGCTGGTGGAGCTCATCATCCGGAAGCCCATTCCCCGGAAGGTGGAGGCGGCGATCCACACCGTGGGGTTCCTCATCCTTTTGGGGCTCCTTTTTCTCATCACCATGAAGGACATCCTCCGCCTCTTCGGCTAAAAGTCCCTCCTCAATATTTAAGGCTTCTGAAACGGTTACTTCACGGGCGAAGCTCGCTACCGTGGAACGTGCGTTATCCCTTTGCGAAACGTGGGGCTCCGGTTTATATTGGTGAGAAAGTTAAACTTTCGGATAAGGGGGACTTATGGCCCTGGTAAAGGTGAAAGAAAAATTTCAGATCACGATCCCCGCTGCTATCAGAAAGAAGCTGGGCCTCAAAGTGGGCGATTACTTGGAGCTCGAGGAGTCGGGGGACACCATAGTCCTCCGGCCGGTGGCGGTAGTGGACAAGAAGCGGGGCGAGGCTCTGAAAAAGCTGGAGAGTGCTCTGGAGCGAGTGCGGGAGCGATTGGCGGACATCCCCGAGGAAGAGGTGGAAAAGGACGTACTGGAAGCGCTCAAGGCCTTGAGGTCGGGATCGGGTGATTAAGGCCGTCCTCGACACCAGCGTCATTGCAGCTGCCTTCCTCAAGCCGGGGGGTATCAACCACCGGGTCCTTCGGGAGGCCGGGCGCCGTTATAAGCTCTATTTATGCCGACACATACTCGAAGAACTTGAACGAGTGTTGCGCTACCCCAGGATAAGGAGCCGTTATCCCCATAGCGAGGAGGAACTTGAGAAGTTCATCCAAGCGGTAAAAGGCCTTGCCGAGAGGATCTACAAGCGGTGTCCCAAGGTGGATGTGATCGCGGAGGACCCGGCGGACAACGAGATCCTCGGCTGCAGGCTCACGGCCAAGGCCGACTACATAGTCTCCAAGGATCTTCACCTTTTGGCGCTAAGAAAGTTCCAGGGGATGAGAATCGTGCGCTCGGACGAGTTCCTGAGCATCATCGGGAGACAACGCGGGCTTCACCGGACGGGCACTTGAGGTTCTACAATGGGCAGCGGCGCCATCAGGGGCACCGGACCCAAGGACGAACACCGGCTGAGGTCTTCTGGGGCGTGGCCGGACGATCAAAAGGGGATGAGGTGTCAATACCATTCCGAAACCGAACACACTAGCGAGCCGGCCTCCCAAGCGAACCAGGCCGCGGCTTTTGCCAGGATCTCCCGCTCAAGCTTGAGTTGGCGGTTCTCCCGGCGTAACTTGTGCAGCACTTCCTTCTCTTGAGCAATAAACCAGAAACGGTGAGGCCATCATCGCGGTTGCCTGCCTCACCCAGTTACGGATAGTCTCATAGCAGGGCTCGAGCTCTTCGGCCAACTCCATTTATGCTGCGTCCGGCCCTCATCAATTCCACCATCCCTCTGCCGTTTGAATTCCGTTGGATACGGTGGTCGTGTCCTCGACATCAATCACTCCTGCCTTTCCAAAGCCTCCAGGTGTCCACCTAACCGGGGCAACTCCAGGTAAAGCATGCCACCACCGAACGTCCCTTGAGCCTATAATATGCAGTAGCGAGATGTCAGCTATATGCAATCGTGGAATGTATACATCCCGTATCATAAAGGCGGGAGCTTTATTTGAGGATACTATAACCTTGTTCACGTTTTGGGACATTACCTCCTCTGTGCAGGAAAACTTAGATCGTTTTCGTTCCCAAAACCTTTTCGCCAAATCCTCTCGATCAAGAGTGGAAGATATTCTAGCTGTCTTTCGTCGCCGCTACCTAAGTGATCCCATGACACTGCGGGCACTAATAGCTTTCGTGCGGGCAGCTTTCCCCAAGGAATATCTTAAACCGATCTTGTACTTTCATACAGCACGCGCCGACCCTCTTGTTTACGACGTCGCCACACAGTTTCTTCATTCCTTGTATAGAAGCGGACGTAAAGATGTCATCCCCTTAGAGTTGGAGCGTTTAATTCTCCAATGGAGCAAAGAAGGTAAGACCACCACTAGCTGGTCCCAAGCAACAATCCGTAGGGTAACACAAGGATTGCTTGCCACATTGCGAGACTTTGGGATTCTCGAAGGAGAGGTTAAAAAGCGAATCAGTCCAGCTCGTTTACCCTTGCTTTCTTTTGCATATATCGCTTTCTACCTCCGGCGGGAGACACAGTCAGGCCGAAAGATACTGGAAAGCAGTGATTGGCACCTCTTCTTTCTTTCTCCGCGTGATGTCGAGCAGTTGTTTTTGGAGGCGCACCAGCACGGTCTATTGGAATATCAAGCAGCCGGGAGCGTTATCCGTATCGATTTCCCAGCTGCTTCACTTGAGGAGTATGCATATGCTCTCGCTGAACGAGCGCATTAAACTCCTAGAGGAGGATTTGACAGCAAATCCACTCCGCATCAGTGTGTATCACGACCTACCCTTTGCAATCTTGCAATACAGGCCTCAGGAAGAATGGGTACTCCGCAAGGAGGTTCGACGCCTTGGGACACGTCTACAACAAGCCGGGCGGCAGGTCCACTATATTTCGCTTGCAAAACTTCTCTGGGAAGCGATTGAGCAGTGTGAAGGTTTGGAAGCTGTCGCAGAGCTAGAACGTGAACGAGGATTTCTTGCAGCCCAAGAACAGGTCACAGTTTATCTTTCGGACCCGGACTGGGCACCGCTCGCAGACTTGGTGGTTAAGCGTCTTAAAGGACTTGATCCAGCAAGTGATATAGTTTTTCTACTACGTGCTGCAGCTATGGCGCCAGCTATCTATCGCATGTCCCGCCTCCTCGACGAGCTACATGGACGTACGTTAGTACCTATCGTGCTATTCTACCCCGGCACTCTTGAAGGCACGACCGGACTACGGTTTCTTGGACTTAAGGATTGGGAAGCTATGGGAAACTACCGGGTGAAAATCTATTGAGGGGGGAAGTCTCGTGAGAACCATTGGAGAATTGCTAAAGCGCGATCTTGGCCAGCGCATTGAGGAGGTCGTTAAGGTCAACCAAACCGATGAGGAGACGGTTTACCGTGAGCTTACCGAGTATGTGGCCACCGAGAGCATTCGTGAGCACTACCGGACCCTTTTTCAAGCCATTGCAGAAATGCCAGCACAACCGCACGACGGGGTTGGTGTGTGGGTATCGGGTTTCTTCGGCTCAGGAAAGTCCTCGTTTGTCAAGAACCTCGGTTATGTGCTCGCTAACCGCAAAGTGCTGGGCTACGCGGCCAGTGAGCTCTTTAAACAGGTGATTGGTGATCCTCGGATCTCGGAGTATATAGATTACATCAACGCACGGATCCCGATTGAGGTCTTAATGTTTGATGTGTCTGTGGAGCGCGCAGTCAAAACCGGTCAGCAAAAACTTGCCGAGGTCATGTATACCGTGCTGCTCCGCGAACTGGACTACGCGGAAGACCTCGACATCGCAGAGCTTGAGATTGAACTTGAGGCCGAGGGTCGACTTGCCGAGTTCATAGATATCTGCGGCCGTCGTTATAGAAATGAAGTCCGAGGCCCTCTAGATCTGAGCCGACCGCTTCCCCCGGGGATTCCCGAGGAGCTTCGGGAGGCGTATGCCGTCTGGCGCATCGTTCGCAAAGGGGCACAGAAAATCGCACGTTCCAGTGCCATCCTTCACGCCATGAAACCGAACACTTACCCCGCCGCTGACACCTGGGCGAAAGCGCTGAAGCAGACCGTTCTGACAGTAGGTAAGTTCGTGGAGCGTGCGTATGAATTGATGGCCCGCCGCAGACCAGGCAAAGCCCTCGTTTACATCATCGATGAGGTAGGCCAATACGTAGCCCGTAGTGCTGATAAGATCGACGACCTACGCGCCGTCATCGAACAGCTTGGCAAGGAGGGGGTCAACCGAACCAAGAAACGGCAGGCGATTATGCCCGTTTGGGTGATCGTGACCTCACAGGAAAAGCTTGAAGAAGTAGTGGCTGCTATCGACTCAAAACGGATCGAACTCGCCCGGTTGAAGGACCGTTTCCGCTACCGAGTCGACTTGGCTCCTTCAGATATCCGTGAGGTGACCACAAAGCGCGTTCTGGCCAAGAAAGATGAGGCCGTGTCTATTCTACGAAACCTCTATCAACAACACCAAGGAAAACTCAACGCGGCATGTCGCCTAGAACGGACCACGCGCAAGAGCGACGTGTCCGAAGACGAATTCATTCAGTTCTACCCTTACCTGCCGCACTACATGGAACTTTCCATCGACATCGTTTCAGGGATGCGTCTGCAACCAGGCGCGCCGCAGCACTTGGGTGGCAGCAACCGGACTTTGATCAAACAGGCCTACGAGATCCTTGTCTCGCCGCGCACGGCTCTTGCGGAAAAGCCTATTGGAACACTGGTTACACTGGACAAAGTTTACGAGCTCGTGGAGGGCAACCTTTCCTCCGAGCGGCGTAAGGACATCGATGATATTGCCCGCCGCTTCGGTACGGACAGTATGGAGCTCCGCGTTGCGAAAGTCCTCACCCTTTTGGAGTTCGTACGTGACCTCCCGCGCACCGAACAAAACATCGCCGCCTGTCTGGTGGAGCAAGTGGGAGATCCTGCTCCCATCGAAAAAGTAAAATCTGCTATGGAACGCCTGCGCGAGGGACAGTTTGTCCGTCACACAGAAGAAGGGTGGAAACTTCAGACGGCACAGGAGAAAAGCTGGGCAGCCGAGCGACGTAGTTACCTGCAGCCCAAACCCAGAGATCGCCAAGAAGTCCTCAAAGAGGTCCTCAGCGAGATCTTCTCTAAGTCTCGACGAAAGACCCTAAGGTACCGCAACCTGCGGTCCTTCAAGTTCGGCATTTCGCTTGGAACTGAGCGCCTCGGTGAGGAAGGGCAGATTCCTCTGGTCCTTCGCGCCGCCGATGACGAGGAGAGCTTTGGCGACCTGGTTGAAGAGATCCGGAGCGAAAGTCGTCTTGAGGATAACCAAAACCGGCTCTACTGGATCTTCGCGTTGAACCCAGAGATCGACAACCTGGTGGCCGAGGTACATGCGTCGACCGAAATGATCCGCAAGTATGATCGGCTGCGGGCCCAGGGGCGTATCGCCTCCCACGAGTCAACCTTCCTGGACGGGGAAAAGCACGAACTTGAGAGATTGAGAAGTCGGTTACGTGAAAAGCTAACCGTCGCCCTAGAACAAGGGACCGGCGTCTTTCGCGGTACTGCGAGGGACGCCTCTGCGCTTGGCCAAAACCTGGATGAGATCCTGAAAGGGCTTTTGGAGTGGGCGGTCCCTGAGCTTTATCCCAAGCTGGAACTGGGTGCCAGACCGCTCAAAGGCGATGAAGCCCGCAAAGTTCTCACAGCAGCTAACCTCAATGCACTCCCAAGAGTTCTCTACGACGGCCCTGAGGGATTGGGGCTCGTCGTGAAACAAGGGGAAAAGTTTGTGCCGAATCCAAACGCTGAGATCGCCCATGAGATTCTCAGCTATCTGCGACGGGAACATAGTTACGGCAATCGGGAAACACGGATCGGCAAAGCATTAGAAAGCTACTTTAGCGGGCTCGGCTACGGTTGGGAGCCCGACATCATCCGCCTGGCACTCGCGGTCCTCTTCCGGGCCGGGAGCATTGAGATCAGCTATCAAGGCCAGCGTTTTGACAACTATCAGGATCCCAGAAGTCACGAGGTGTTTGTGAAGATCTCGGCGTTCCGTCGGGCGCTCTTCACTCCCACAACTCCGCTCGACCTCAAAACGCTCACGACAGCTGTGGAGAACTACGAAGAACTCACCGGTAATACCCTTGAAGTCGACAAAACGAAAATCGGACAAGCTGTCAAAAAGTGGGCAGAGGAAGAAAGCCGCCGCCTCGAAGCTATCAGGGCCGATAACCTGCCGGTGAGCGAGTGGGCTGAAGACTATTACACACAGCTACAGACTATCATCCGGGGAACTGACGAAGACCGTGTGCGCGCGCTCGCCGGTGAGGGACACACTTTCCTTAACAATCACGAGAAGCTCCGGCGGATCGCCGCAGCCTTAGCTGGCGATGGCCGCAGCATCCTTGACCGCGCACGCCTTGCGGTCGAGCGCATGTGGCCAGAACTTAAACAGCGCGGCATCGACGACGAGCTCGCCGAGGTCGCCGAACGCCTCACAGTACTCCTTGACTCCGAAACCTTCTTCGAGCAAATGGCCGAGATCCGGCACTTGACTGAGCAGCTCTCCGCAAAGTACCGAGAGTTCTACGTCTCGCAGCACAATGAGCGCTGTAGGGTGTACCAGGAGGCTATCGAGAAGGTCAAAAGCAAGACCGAGTGGGTCAAGCTCCCCCCACAGATGCAAAGTGTTGTTCTCCGCCCTCTCTCAGAACGGCTGTGCGCCACACTTGAGTTACGCGACGACAAGCTCGTTTGCGTGAACTGCCGCGCGAGTCTAAGTGAAATCGAGGGGGATATCGCGGCCCTGTCAAGTCGTCTCTCAGAGTCGCTGGCCAAACTCGAACATGCACTCCGGCCAGAAGAACGCATCGAGCGGGTTCGGGTCGCCGAACTGGTCGACAGCGCAGTAGCCACAAAGGAAGACGTCGAAGAGCTCATCGAACGCCTGCGGAACCACTTGCTCAAGCTTATCGAGGAAGGCGTCCGCGTGATCTTGGAGTGAGGTATGGACAAAAGACTGCGTGACAAACTTCGATCGGCAGTCACTCAAACACGTAAGCTGTTGGAGGAGAACATCGGGGAGATCCTGGAAGGGCGCTACGGCATCCACCGCAGTGGCATGGTAGAAGGCGATGAAAACTTCGTCCACCTTCCCCAGGAAGAACGAAATTATCGTCGTGACCTCGTCGCTCATCTCGAGCACATCAAGTCTTTCGGATTCGGTCCAAAGGAAGCCGTGGAGCAACTTATCCGCGAGATCTCCTTCACTCACCTCAACCGCCTGGTGGCTTTCAAAATGATGGAAGCCCGCGGTCTGATCCGCGAGGCGGTAAGTCAGGGGCTGAAGTCCCAAGGTTTCTTCTTTTATCTCGCGGACCATCCACAAGAAGAGGATCTATACAACGCCGGGCAGAAAGAGCTCGCGTACCGACACTTCCTGCTTTGGCTCGCGCAACGTTACCAGGAGGAGATCCCCGCCCTTTTCTCGCCCCACGACCCGGCGAATCGGGTCTTCCCCTCCCACCGGGTGCTGGAAGAGGTGCTAGAACTCATCAACGATCCGGAGCTGGCCGAGGTCTGGGGCGAGGACGAGACGATCGGCTGGGTTTACCAGTACTTCACCCCTAAGGAGATGCGGGAGAAGGCGCGGAAGGAAAGTCCTGCCCCCCGCAATTCCTACGAGTTGGCATTCCGTAACCAGTTCTATACGCCCCGCTACGTGGTCGAGTTCCTGACCGACAACACCCTCGGCCGCATCTGGTACGAGATGCGACGCGGCGAGACGGTACTGAAGGAACGTTGCCGGTACTTGATCTGGCAACCAAACGAAGACTTCCTCAACTCCGGTGAAACGCCCTCCTCGGACGCGGGCAAGGTCTACGTACCACATCGCCCCAAGAAAGACCCCCGTGAATTTAAGATCCTCGATCCCGCTTGCGGGAGCGGCCATTTCCTGCTCTACGCGTTCGATCTCCTCCAGGCCATCTATGAGGAGGCCTACGATGACCCGGACCTGGGGCCGAAGCTCAGGAAGGACTATCCCGATCGCGAGGCCTTCCGCCGCGAGGTGCCGAAACTCATACTGGAGCGCAATCTCTATGGCATCGACATCGATCCGCGCGCGGGGCAAATCGCGGCCCTTGCCCTCTGGCTCCGTGCGCAGCGGGCCTACCAGGAGATGGGGCTCAAGCCCGAAGAGCGGCCCAAGATCACGCGCTCGCACATCGTGGTGGCCGAGCCGATGCCGGGTGAAACCGAGCTCCTCAAGGAATTTGTTGCAACCCTGCATCCCCCTGCGCTTGCCTCGCTTGTTAAAGCCGTCTTCCACAAGATGGAGCTCGCTAGTGAGGCAGGCTCGCTCCTTAAGATCGAGCAGGAGATCCGAGACGCCATCGAGGCTGCCCGTGAGCAGTGGGAGGAAGAGACCAAGGTTCTCTTCCGGGAAGCGATCCGGAAACGGAACGTGCGGGAGGAGAGCTTCGATGTTTCCGCAACCGAGGAAAGTTTTTGGCGGCAGGCCGAAGCAAGGGTTCTGGATGCCCTTCGGGAATACGCGGAGAAGTTCACCAACCATCGGGGTTATCTCCGGAAGCTCTTTGCCGAAGACGCCGCGCAGGGGTTTGCCTTCATCGACGTCTGCCGGAACCAGTACGATGTGGTTCTGATGAATCCGCCTTTCGGCGAAGCGAGCAAGCCATCAAAGGCCTATATCGAAAAGGCTTATCCACGTACCAAGAACGATCTCTACGCCGCCTTTGTGGAGCGGGGTCTCGAATGGCTGGTACCGCACGGGCGGCTGGGGGCGATCACGTCGCGCACCGGGTTCTTCCTCTCCTCGTTCCGAAAGTGGCGGGAGGAAATCTTGCTCGGTGAGGCCAATCTGGTGGCCCTGGCCGACCTGGGGTATGGAGTGCTTGACACGGCAATGGTGGAAACGGCAGCGTATTGTTTGGAAAAGGTTTGACGAAGTGGATCACAAATGACCTCGCGCGGTAAAATGCGGTACGCAGGCGGCCAAAGGAGGGGATTGGAATGAAGGAGACCGGGGGGGCGCGGAGCAAGCTAGAAAGCTTATTAATTTACTTAACCCTCCGTTTGAGAAAAAGCCGACAGCGCATTGGTAGGACGAAGCTGATGAAACTGTTGTATTTAACGGATTTGCTCGCACGTAAAAAACTGGGAAGGACCGTTACAGGTGCTATGTACCGGTTTTATTTCTACGGCCCATTTTCAACCGAGGTTCTGGACGCTCTTGATGCCTTGGTGGAGGACGGAATACTTGCGGACAACCCCGAACTGACCACCTTCGGCGTTGCTCACGATTACCGACCTACGAAACTAGCCGAATCCCTCAACGTTGAGGAGGCAATACCCGATGATGAAAAAGAGATCTTACATGAAGTCATCAAAAGATACGGCAGGATGAACCTTCTTAAGCTTCTCGACATCGTCTACGCTACCGGGCCCATGAAAAAGGTAGCTCCCGGTGAGCTAATCGAGATATGATCGATGATCACGCGTTTCTCGCCTTCTTGCGATGGATAATTTTCGGGGTAGCTAACAACAAAAAAGCCCATCTCTTTGTAGATGCCAAAAACAATGACCTAATTATACACGCGTTTCTTGTGAATCGGCGGCCGCCAATCCATCGTGAGCAGAGTATCTCGAGGGCCTTTGGCGGATTCGACGAGGCCGCCGAGTTTGTTAGAGTTGCAAATTCCCCCAAAGGGCGAGCTAAAATGCAAAATTTGGCAGACAGACATCTGGTACAGGGCCTTTTGTTTCAACTCGGCTATGAGGGAAGGGTGGCTTATGGAGCACAACTTTGCGACGCCTCCGGTGAGGTGCTAACCGATCTTGATGCATTTCTTCCTTCAAAAAGAGCCTGGATTGAATTGACCACAACTGTGAGTCCTAACGAACATCTCTTTGAGAAACTGGGGAAGCTTTCCTTCATAGGCCACAGCTTTTCGGTTAAGGAACGTAATGAAGATGACCCCAAAACTTGGCTAGATATCCCAGATGCCAAATTGGACAAAATATTTTATCTTTCCTTATATCCCATAACGTACCACCCGGATCCCAAGGCCGCGGTTCGCTATGAAATCGTGCATATCTTTGAACATTCTGATGCCGATAAAGTGACGGCATTTCTTGTCGGAGAAAAGTTCTTGGAAAAGGCGGAGGAAAAGTTTAACGAGATTACCAAAGCCTTGAAATCGTTCTTGGAGATTTGAGGAGAGCACTCGATGAGAACGGTTTTTATCAGGCTTCTGGGAGAGGAAAAGGCAAAAGGAGAATCTTTAAAAGAGGAACTCGAGAAGCTGAGGAACGGGAAATCCTCGAACGTGATTTTCGTCCTCGATCCCAACGTATTCAGGCAAATTCCGGGAACTCCCTTCGCTTACTGGGTTTCAGACCGGATTCGCAGGCTGTTCACAGAACTCCCTCCGTTCGAGAGCGAAGAACGGACAGCAAAGCAAGGTTTGGCTACAGCGGACGACTTTCGGTTCGTGCGGGCCTGGTGGGAGGTGGCACCGAGGCGCATTTTGGATGGCCGCAAGGGCCCAGATTGGCGTGAGGACTTTAAAGCCTTTCAAGACTGGTGCAAGGAGCAGACCTTCCAGGGCAAACGCTGGGTTCCCTTTGCCAAAGGTGGTGAGTATTCTCCCTACTACGCGGACCTCCACCTGGTAGTCAACTGGGAACGGGATGGAGAGGAAATTAAGGCGCGCGTTAATCCAGCTACAGGAAAGCCTTACTCAAATGTATGGCAGCTGAAGGGCACGGAAAAGCTTTATTTTTTCCGCCCAGGGCTGACGTGGCCGCTACGGACACAAAAAGGCCTGAACCTGCGAGTACTTCCTACCGGCTGCATTTTTGGACATAAGGGCCCGGCCATCTTCTCTTCTGATCGAACCTTATCTCCACTACTTGGCCTCACAAACAGCAAGACATTTATCGGACTTGTTGAACTTCAGATAGTTTTTGGTTCATACGAGGTGGGGGTCATCCAGAAGACGCCCATACCTGAGTCCTTGGATAGCCGAGGAAAGTGCTTGACAGATAAAGCTATGGCAATGTGTAACCTAAAACGCCAGCTCGACACCGCAAATGAAAACAGCCATCTCTTCATCCTCCCCGCCATACTTCAGACGGACGGGGAGGGTCTGGAAGAACGGACCATGGCTTGGGCTGAACGGATTGAGAGAGCTGAAAAGGAACTGGAGCGCATCCAGCAGGAGATCGATGAGATCACTTACCGACTTTACAAGCTCACCGAAGAGGATCGCAGAGCTATCGAGCTCACCTTGACGGAGAGGAAGAGCCAGGAAAAGCAACAGGACACCCCTGAACCGGACCTGCAAACTCTGGTGGCCGATTTAGTCTCCTACGCTGTGGGAGCGGCCTCCGGCCGCTGGGACATCCGCTATGCCACCGGCGAGAAAGAACCGCCCGAACTCCCCGATCCGTTTGATCCCCTGCCCGTATGCTCTCCGGGAATGCTCCAGGACGAAAATGGGCTTCCACTAAAGAAGACCACTGAGGATTACCCCATCGAGATCCCTTGGGATGGAATTTTGGTTGATGACGAGGGGCATACGCAGGACATCGTGGCCCGCGTGCGGGAGGTGCTGGAGATCATCTTCGGCGAAAAAGCGGAGGCCATCGAGGAGGAGGCCTGCAAGATCCTCGGGGTGAAAAGCCTTCGCGACTACTTCCGCAAGACCGGCGCGGGCGGGTTCTGGGCACACCATTTGAAACGTTACTCCAAAAGCCGCCGCAAAGCGCCGATCTATTGGCTCCTGCAGTCGGAAAGGAAGAACTACGCCCTCTGGATCTACTACCACCGCCTGGACAAGGACACGCTCTATAAGGCCCTCGTGAACTATGTTGAACCCAAAATCCGCCTGGAGGAGCAAAAGCTCAAGGAGATGAACGAGCGCCGCAAGCAACTCGGAACCGGTGGGCGGGAAGTGAAGGGCCTGGAGAGGGAGATCGCGAGGCAGGAGGCATTAGTCTCCGAGCTGTACGACTTCCGCGATAAGCTGAAGAGCGTCGCCGAATTGAACCTGGAGCCAGACCTCGATGACGGGGTGCTGCTAAACATCGCGCCCCTGCATGAGCTTGTGCCCTGGAAGGAGGCCGAAAAAGCCTGGGAAGAGCTCAGGGAAGGGAAGTACACCTGGTCTTCGATCGCCCAGCAGCTCAAGCGAAGGGGCGTGATCTAGACCGTGGGGCCGGTGAGCCGACTGCTCCTTGAGCGCATTGCCGAGCAGGTGGAACGGCACGGCATCGTCGTCTGGTACGACCCGGAGGGGCACTACCGCGAGCTGGCGGAACACCTCGATCGCGAACTCCCCGATACCACCGTGGCCCTCTACCGGGGGAGCTTTTTCGAGCTGCGCCACGAGATCGATCCGCTCCTTGAAGGTGAAGACCCTCCGCGCCTGGTGGTTTATGTGCCCCTTGATCCCACCGAGACCCACCATGCCCTCGTAGAGCTCGAGGTCGCCGGCGTGGTGATGAAACCGGGGCAGCAACCTCCAGCGCGGAACACCCGGCTCGCCGTCGTGGCCCGGGCGGCCCTCACCCCAATCTTCGGCGAGGGCAAGGTCCGCGAGCTGGAGAAGAAGATCGAAGCGGGCCAGCTCACGTTGGCCGATCTGGATCGCCTCGCCGAGCAGGGCGAGCGTGTCAGCCGGGGGGTTCTGAGGCTCGTTTATGACAGGGGGGAACCCCAGGAGATAGCCCTCGCTTTCATCACGCGGCCCGACCTCGACGCCGCGCTTGAAGCCAAGGGTGCCGTAGAGGAGTTGCGCGGTTTCCTTGCCGATGTATTCGGCGTTGACCTGCCATCTGAGGAGCCTTTGGAGGAACTCCGTGCGCGCTTTGTGCGGCACCTCCTGGCTACCGAGTTCATCACGAGCCTCGAGCAGATCCCTGATCGCCTCAAAACCGTATCGATAGCGCCGGAAGGCCCTGCGAGGGAGGCCGTCGTCCGCCTTGTGCACACCTGGCGCGCCAGGAGGGACCTCCTTGAGGATTACTTGCACCACGCGGCACAGGTAGAGCGTGAGCTGGGTCTCTACCGCATCGGCTTCGGTCTTGAGGCAGCGAGAAGCGAGACGTTTCTCGTTGTAGAGGAAAAACTCCAGGAAGCGGTCGAAGCCGGGTTACTTGAGGCCCCATCTAAGAAGCTTGTGGACCTTGCTGAACGGCGCCGCGCCTGCTTTTGGGCCGAGGCTAAGGCCGAGGTCCAAGCCCGTTGGGCCCTGATCGCCACGGCAGGCCGGGTGCTGCTAGAGGCGGAGCGGGTCGAGAAAGCGCTGAAGGCTCCGCCAAATGACGTCGCTGGCTTCCTGCATGCATACACGTCAGCTGAAGAGCCTTGGTGTCTGCTCGACACGTATCACCGCCATATGGAACGACGCTTCCACACCTTCGAATTCCACGAGAAGCATAGCACCCTGGAGAGACTCGTTTATAAGGCCCGAGAGCGTTATGTAGCAGTCGGAAGTGCGTTGACCACGGCCTTTCTCAAGGCTTACGCGGAAGCCGGCTTTACCCTTCCTGGACTTCTTTCACAGCGTGAAGTTTGGCGCGATCGGGTACGTCCACTGCTCGAGACACACAAGGTGGCTTACTTCTTAGTTGATGCGCTTCGCTACGAGACCGCCCGCGAGCTGAAAGCCATCCTCGAGGAGGACTTCGAGGTGGAACTTGAGCCGGGAGTTGCCACGCCTCCCACAATTACCATGGTCGGCATGGCAGCGCTCCTTCCCGGGGCGGAAAACGAGCTCCGAGTCAGCGCGCAAGGAGGGAATCTTCTGGTGGAAGTTGACAGCGTTCCTCTGAAGGACCGTGCTAGCCGTGTTCGCTACCTTGAGGAACACGCCGGCGTACCTGTGGTCTCCCTAAAACTGGAAGACCTCTTGCCAAGCCCCAAAAGGCGCGTTCAAGAGGCTATCAAGACGGCTCGGTTCGTACTGGTGACCTCCCAGGAGATCGACGCACTTTGTGAGGGAGACAACATCCCGCTCGCCCGGCGCACGATGGACAGCGTGCAGGAGGAGATCGCCAAAGCATGTCGTGTCCTAGCTAGGCTAGGTGTGGAACGCGTTGTTATCACCGCTGACCATGGCTATCTCTTTGGAGAGGAGCTTGGACCGGAGATGAAGGTGGATCCACCGGGCGGGGAGACCGTGGGGCTGCATCGTCGGGTCTGGATCGGCCGCGGAGGTCGCGCGGACGGAGCGTATCTACGCACTCCTCTAGAGGCTTTTGGCATCGCGAGCGACCTGGAGATCGCCACACCCTGGGGCTTCGCGGGGTTCAAGGTACAGGGGGGAGCGCGAGCCTACTTCCACGGAGGTCTTTCTCCACAGGAACTTGTGATCCCGATTATGCAGCTCGTTCCCAAGCGTGTACCCCCCGCCACCGTCGAGATATCATGGAGGCTCACTCCTGGAAGCCGCAAGCTCAGCACCCGCTTCTTCTCTGTACAGATCACGGGCGAGATCACCGGGCTCTTCAAGGGACAGGCCCCGAAAGTGCGGCTGGAGATTCGGGCGGCTGGCAAGCCCGTATCTCAGATGGTTTCGGCTTCCTACGGTTTTGAGGAAGCAAGCGGTGCGGTGCAACTCCGCTTCGCCGAAAAGGATCCCCATAAACTGGAGCCGAACACCGTGGCCCTTATGATTGTTGAGGAAATTCATGAAAAAACAGTCTCTGTTCACCTACTCGATGCCGCCAGTGAAGTGGAACTAGCCCGGCTTGATAATTTGGAGGTGGCAATCTCCATTTGATGGGAGTGAGTGGGCATGGACACGCTTGACCGAAAGGCGACAGCGGTATTCGCCGGGAAAGTGGTGCGCAAAGACTTGGTGCGCAAGGTCAAAGTCGGCGCTAATGTGCCCGTTTTTGTCCTTGAGTACTTACTTGGTAAGTACTGTGCCACCGAGGACCCGGTGGCTGTTGAAGCTGGGTTACGGATCGTAAATTCAACGCTTGCGGAGAACTTCGTTCGACCAGATGAGTCGAATAAAATTCAAGCTCTTGTACGAGAAAAGGGACACCACACATTGATCGACAAGGTCAAAGTACGTTATCTTTCACACGAAGATAAATTCTGGGCTGAGTTAGTAAACTTTGGACATCGCTATGTTCATATCCCCGAAGAGTTTATCCGCAAGTACGATCGCCTCCTCATGGGAGGAATATGGGCTCAAATAGAGATCGTATATCGCTACGACGAGTCCGCCACGGGCAAGCGTAGTCCTTTCTGGATCGAAGAGCTCCGACCGATACAGATAGCTACCTTCGATCTCGACGAGTACTGTGAGGGACGCCGTCAGTTTACCAGCGAAGAGTGGCTTGACCTTCTGATCCGAAGCATCGGCTTGGAACCAAGACACTTCACCCGCAGGCTGAAGCTACTTTTATTATGTCGGCTCATTCCACTTGTGGAACGAAATTACAACCTTATCGAGCTTGGGCCCCGTGGGACCGGTAAGTCCTACGCATATCAAGAACTTTCTCCCTACGCGATTCTGCTCACCGGCCCGACCACCGTGGCCAATCTGTTTTACAACATGGCTACTGGCAAAATAGGTCTCGTGGGCATTTGGGACGCAGTAGCATTCGACGAGGTCGCTGATCTCCAGAAGATGCCCAAGGAAGTTATCACCATGCTCAAGACCTACTGTGAGTCGGGAACATTTGCACGAGGGCGTGAGTCGCTCTCTGGATACGCCTCTATCGCCTTCTTCGGAAATACCAATCAGCCGGTAGATGTGATGGTCCGTTCGTCCCACCTTTTTGCCCCGCTACCTGATGTCATACGTGAGGACATGGCTTTCCTCGATCGAATTCATTTCTACCTACCAGGGTGGGAAATACCGAAAATGCGTACGGAGTTCTTTAGCGACCGTTATGGCTTTATCGTCGACTACCTCGCCGAGGCTTTGCGCGAGTTGCGCAAGCACAACTTCACCGAGATGATCGATCACTACTTCTCGCTCGGCTCCCACCTCAATGCACGTGATGTCAAAGCGGTACGCAAGACCGTTTCTGGACTGATTAAGCTGCTATACCCTCACGGCGAGCTTTCCAAAGAGGAGATGGCAGAGCTTCTCGAACTTGCACTCGAAGGGCGGCGGCGAGTCAAGGAACAGCTCAAGAAGATGGGGGCCCATGAGTATTACCAAACATCTTTTTCATACATCGATAACGAAACTCGCGGAGAGCAGTACGTTGGCGTGCCGGAGGAAGGCGGACGGAACTTGATTTCGCCAGATCCACTCGCGCCTGGATCAGTCTACACTGCAGTGGTAGACGATCAGGGCAAGGTTGGCCTCTACCGTATCGAGGTGGGGTGTGCTTCCGGTACCGGAAAGCTCAAGATCACTGGGAGCGTCGACAGTACGATCCGCGAGTCCTTACAGCGGGCCTTCGCTTACCTACAGGGGAACAAGGTCCGGATGGGCATTGCCCAGTCATTCGACACCACCGATTTCCACGTAGAAGTCCTTGACCTTTTGGCGAATCGCGTCTCCGGAGAGATTGGCGTGGCTCTGATCGTCGCCATTTACTCAGCGCTGCGCCAGCGCCAAACTCTCCCCGCCCTTCTGATCCTCGGCGATCTTAGCATTCAGGGGAACATCAAGCGGGTGCGCTCTCTTACCGAACCATTGCGCATCGCGATGGACAACGGTGCCCGCCGCGCCTTGATCCCTATTGAAAACAAACGTGACTTCCTCGATGTCCCTAGCGACATCATGGAACGCGTGGATCCAATCTTCTATGGGGACCCCTTAACAGCTGCTTTAAAAGCTCTCGGCATCACTTAGGCAAACGGTTTTAAGCCAAGGTATAAAATGTGAACGTACGTAGAAAATTCCGTAAGGGGGTGAACATGTTCCGACGCGTGCAACTCCCCGGTTGTGTTCCAGGGAATTTGTATCTCCATAGTATGCCAGGGCGATGGGAACCGTTCCAAGAAGCTAAAGCGATCATCAAAGAACGCCATATTGGCACAGTTGTTTGTTTAACCCCTATGGATGAAATTTTGGAAAAATCGCCAGAATACGCAAAGGCTATCCAAACAGGTGCGCTTCCGTTCGTACATCGGATGTTTGAAATCCCGGACTACGATGTCCCTAAAGATCGGGAAGCTTTTCTGGCCCTAGCTCGATCAATTGCTATGGAACTACAATTGGGCAAACATGTTTTGATTCACTGTGGGGCAGGTAAAGGGCGCACAGGTACTTTAGCAATTTGTGTTCTAATGGCTCTCGGCTTAGAAGAGGACAAGGCATGGCAATTAGTCCGTGAAGCACATTCTAATCCAGAGACTCCAGCGCAAAGAGAACTGGTCAAATGGGCAGCAATCCAACTTAAGAGTTGACGAAGGCAAGAAACTTTATATAGCAAAACCCCAACCTGTCTGATGAATTCAAAATCCTTGGATGCACAAAGGTATACGTGTGGCGCGAGATGCCTGCAGCAATTACGTTCCGCCTCCTGCTTGACCGCGGATAAGGGCCACAGACAGGGCGGCGATCCCCTTTTCCCTGCCCAGGGTCCCCACCCGCTCCGGGGTGGTGGCCTTTATCGGTACGTCCTCCCACGGGATCCCTATGGAAGGCAGGGATCAGATCCCATAGCGCCTCAGTTAGTGTGTCCCGAAGGCATGGCAGCTTCCCATTTGTATTTCCGCGAACCCACGCAGCCTCCTTTTGAGCAGCTTCTCGTTCTCCTGCACCAACACCAAGTATACGAGCTTCTCCACCGCCTCGGGCCCACAGAATATCTCCACCACCTTCGTTCGCCTCTTCACCTCCTTCATCAGCCGCTCCAGCTGATTGGTCGTGTAAAGATAGGCTCGGATGGCCTTGGGATGGGAGAGGAACTCCAGCAGCGCGTAGCTTTTCTCTTTCCATCTGGCCACGACCTTTGGGTACTTTTATGCCCAGCTACGCTCCAGCGCTTCCAGGGCTTCGTAGGCCTGCTCAACTGTGTCCGCCCCGTACACCGCCTTGAGATCCCGGGCTAGGGCCTCCCGGTCTGCCTTCCTCACCTTGGCCAGGGAGTCCCTCACCGTGTGCAGCACACACAGTTGCCACTTGGCCCCGGGGAAGATCTCCCGCACCGCATCCTCTATCCCAGGCAGCTCGTCGCTGATGAAAACCTTCACCTCCCTGACCCCCCGGTCCCTCAGTTCTTTCACCACCTGCCGCCAGTTTCGGCCCGACTCCCCTTCCGCCCCAAACAGCCAGAACCCCAGCACTTCCCGCCCGACCATCCGGCCTGGTCCCCAGCGCCACGTACACCGGCTCTTTGGTCGCCTTCCCCTGCCTCACCGCCAGGAAGGTGCAGTCCAGACAGATGGCGTAGTAGGCCTGAGCCAAGGAACGGCTCTTACACTCCCTCACCTCCTCCACCACCTGGGTGAACCGGGAGATGCTCTGGGGCGAGTAGAACGCCCCGTGCACCGACGCCAGGAACCTGCTGATGTCCCTGGTGCTGGCCCCAGAGGCATACAGGGCCAGGAT
>ENA-OSAF01000012-OSAF01000012.1-marine-sediment-metagenome-genome-assembly--contig:-NODE-12-length-114870-cov-228.455376_pt1 | contig 114870 bp, 115 predicted proteins | sample MGYA00237872_ERZ529318 | MGnify/ENA primary metagenome ERZ529318 (study PRJEB26369, sample SAMN03142813) | marine sediment metagenome | biome: marine; feature: borehole; material: sediment... | reverse complement strand
GAGGTGTTGGGGGAATGAGTAGGGTTTATAAGGTCAAAAATTTCAGGACTATACATGTAGTATTTTCGCTGAAAAAGTAATTTACAAGTTTATGCAAACTTCTAAAAGAGAATTATTTGAGAGTACAAGAATTGAAGTCGAACTTTCTGAAGATGACTTGAACTCCATACTAAGTCATCTGGTAGATTCAGAAATAAAAGTAGGTATTGGCGTGACTAAAGACAGAGAGCTAATCATAATGGAAAAAAAGAAGAAGGAGAATGTTTTAAAGATTTACTCAAGAATTGAAGACGAAGAGGATCGTGAAACAATTAATCGGATCCTCAGCGATAAAAAAATTTTGAAAAGATCAGTAATTCTAAGCATTCTAAGTGCAATTCTTGGTGGTATTGGGAAAAAGATTGTAGTTTTACCAGCAGAAAGATTGGCATTGGTTACATTGTATCGATATTTGGGTAAACGAGGTATCAAAATTGCAGATTTGATTTCTGAAGAAGATTTCGAAGATGCTGATAGACTAAGGGACTTAATAAGAAACGTAATGTTCATTTCTTATAGGTTTCCGAAACCAATAAAGGATTTCATAAACTTTTTGGACAATTTGGATGAATTTTCCAAAAAATTCGAAAATAAAGAATCTATAGAAGAGAGGAAAGAGTTTGTATGGTTGTCTGAGCTTATCGAGAATGAGATACTTGGAGGTAAGATAGTATTGGAAAGAAAGGAAGAAATAGCTCAGCCAATCTTGGAGTTCGAACTCGCGGATGGAAAACGCTTGGATTTACACATAACATCGACAGCCGTAAAAGAGTTGGCAGGATTGGTTTTGTATTTTAGATATTTAATTGATAAGAATGATTACCTAATAATAGATGAGCCCGAAATGAACTTACACCCAGAAGCTCAGGTTAAATTACTCGAAATCATAACAATGGCGGTCAATAGAGGTGTAAGAGTTATTCTAACGACGCACAGCCCATACATTGTGGACCACCTCATGAACCTGATGGAGGGGTACGACGTAAAGGACAAAATTGACGATGGAAAGTTGCGAGAGTACGCGTTTATGGGTTATAGAGAGGCGTTTATATCTCCGAACGATGTGGAAGTCTACTTTTTTACAGAGGATGGATACGTGAAGAGTATATTAGATGTTGAAGAGCGAATAATTGATTGGGAAACGTTTAGTAAAGTTTCAGATAAAATTAGCATAATCTATAATAAACTACTTGAACTTAAACGTATGTAAAAATAAAAACGAGGATTAACATGCCACTCAATGACCTAGTAATAAATGGATTGAAACATGAAACAAGTCACAGTGAGAATAATAAAACCATTAGCTTAAGCCAGAAATCTGGTGAAATAATACTTTTCTTTGAAATCGACAATGATATGTGCAAAACAAAAAATAGGATACTTGAATTTAAACAAAATGAATTGTCTTATATAATAGATAAAGGTGCAGTCTGTGATTTACTCATAGTTTATTCCAAACAAAATTTAGAGTGTAAGCTGTTTTTGTTGGTTGAACTTAAAGGTGACACTGAGGAGCAAGTCAGAAAAGCTATTAGACAAATAATAGTAACCTACAAACATTTGGAGTGTGAACTAAAACACAGGTTGGACAAAAACTCTTACAGCAAAATTAAGTGGATTGGCTTGATTCTTTCAGGAGGATGCTCGCCTAATCGATTCAAACAACCTTTAAAGGAGGAATCAAAAAAATTTGGCTATAGCACACCACCAATACCAATTTTACTGATTTCTGAGCAAAAAGCGGATGATAAAGTTGTAAGACGAAATGTTAATGGTTATCGTAGTAATTTAATGTAAAGAATTCAAGAACTAGACTTCGAACCACACCTAATAAAACTCCTCAATCTCCTTTCTTTGACCAACTAACCTACAAGCCATAGCCCTCTGGGGGGTGAGAATGAACATCGCCAAGTATTCAGATTTCAGATCCTTCTTGTTGAGCTCTTCTGCAATCTTCAAAATGTTATAAAATGGACCGACCATCTCCAAGAAATCCTCAAATTTGATAGTAGCCGCATTTACCAGAAATTCAAGAATTTTTAGATCTTCTTTGCTTAATTCTGCTTTACTTGTTAGTTTCTCTTTTTTGCTTAGCAAATCGACATCTTTTTGATTTCATCGAAATTAAGGTGTTCATTGGTTTTCCTTTGCTAATCTTTCGTAGAATTTGCTCATTCTTATCGGGATACTTGAAGATATCGCTTTATTCAACTCTTCGATCGTTTTAGTTTTGAGAATAGCGCAAGGGATTTTTATTTCTTCTTTTTCAAGCGGATATTCAACAATCCTAACCGATTTCTCCTTCATAGTTTTTCTACTCGCAATCTCCCAAACACGAGTTGTGGGAGCAAGGTATCTCTGATTTTCTTTAATGTGAGGATTTGCTTCTGATTGAGGAGGATTTTCTGGAAGAGTGGTTCGACGAGGGAGTGGAAGCGTTGGAGGATTGGTTGTGGTGGGATTATAATGTCCATCAAGTTCAGCAGATTTATATTTAGTCCTGGAACGGCAGTATCTGTGCTCGCCACCTCTTTTGGAGAGTTTAGCTTTAAGTAGTGGTATATGTAAAATACCAACTCCTTGGGAGTATTTGGTGCTGAGTAAAACACTGTATCTATAGGGTAGTTTGGTTCCGCTATTAACTGAACCGTGCCGACATTGCCTTTCCTTCCAATTATAACGGTCGGACCTTTAACCAAATATTCACTGTGGTAACCAACTATACCACTTGAGCCAACTACAGGGTAAGGTCCAGGTTCTCTCTTTCTCTCAGGGAGACCTTTACCGTATTTGAATTCTATTATGCTGTTCAATTTCTTAACTTCCCACCCCTTCGGAATCTCCATATCCAGTTCCTCGCTGTAAACGAACTCTTCATCCTGAAAAGGCTCGAAATCGATGAACCAGCTCTTGAAAATTGCCATCGCCATCTTTTCTAAAATCTCGTTCTGCTTGCGTTTGTTCTCTATTAAATCGTCGAACCATGAGAGAACGGTTGCTATGCGGGTTTGTTCTTGTAGGGGTGGATATGGTATTTCCAACTGTACTAAAGCGTCTTTGGGCACACGTTGCCTTCCACTTGTACCAGTCATTGTATACTGCAATCCCTCTCTAATAGCTGGAAACTTAAAGAAATAGAACAGGTAAAGTAAATCTACCATATCGTCCTTTGGAAGGATTGAAAAGACTTCAGTCGTGGCTACCCACTTATAATTATTCCCTTTTGGAACAATACAGCTTTTTCCATGTTCAAATGATGGAGTTATCTTAGCTAATAGTAATGAGCCTGGAAAAACCTCAATTCCGCTTTTTACCTCATTTGGATTCTTCACTTCAAATTTTGGGTGAAGGCCATCTTCGGGGATATTTTCCATGCTAATGAATGCGACTGGCTCTTTGTTAGCATTTCTCGATTTTTTATTAATTTTAATAACCCTTCCGAGTTCTTTAACCTCCCAATCCTTCGGTATCTCCCCGATCTCCGTTTTCTTGAATTCCGTTTCCCAGCGTAATACTACCATTTTCTGTTCACTCCTTTAGAAATTCATTAAGATCTTTGAATAGTACTACGAGCTCCTCTTTCAAACTTTCTGGATCTTTTGTATATAGTATATGTAAACCTTCTGATGATCTCTCTTTTTTAGGTGAAAAGCAAACGATTCTGTGAGTTTTGGAATTATCTTTAATTTTGCTTTTAACACTCAGTACAGCACTCAATTGATTATAGATTATTATAATTTGACGGCTTAAGTCTGGTTTGAAAATCACTAAGGGGTTGAAGTTATTCAAAGCATTTCGAATTTGATTTGCAGATCCGCTAAATAATGAATTATTTTGTTGCAAATGTTGTATTTGTAAATTCATGTGAGCATTCAGAGAAACCAACATCCGAGAAGTAATATTAGGTAAGTTCTGTAGCATTGTATTAGTGTGATTCTCAATCTGCTTTGTTCTATTTTCGATGTCTTCTCTTTTGTAAGGATAGGGTGGTTTCCGACTTACAAGGTTTAGGTATACAGGATAATTGGCATTAAACTGACTTAAAGTATCAAAACCCCAATTTTTGATTTGTTGAACGTATTTCACTGGTTCCCTCCAAAATTGACCTTCAGTCAGCTCTTCCTGTTTTTGTGCAATTCGAAATGCGTTAATCAAAGCAAGGATATACTTTGCATAATTTTCGAAGTTATTTATGAATCTTTTTTCAAATTCTGCCAGCTCGTCAATTTTATCTGGAATTTCTGAAGGAATTGTTCCCATATATTGATATGTCCTTATTGGCACAGCAACTCCTCTGATATTCACAGATGTTTCATTTTGGACATTGAAAGCTCCATGCCTGTACAAAAATTCATTAAAATATCGAATGGCCTCATCTTCAACCCTATCTTTATCTGGATCGGTTATTTGGTATCCCGAATAACTTGAATATATGTTGTGAGCATGTTCGAAAAGTTTCCTTAGTATTGATTCATTCTCCAACCATTTTGATGGGTTGGGATTTATGTATTTACTCTCGAACAATACTGTTATTGCTTTGTGGAATCGAGCTTTTTTGATGTCCTCCTCTGGTAAATTGTCGAGTTTAATAATTGGTCGATTATCTTGATCGAAATCGGTAATTCTATCTTTAATAAATTTTATTAAATCGAAAAAGTCATTCCTTGCTTCAAAAGCTATGGCTCTCTTGAGTATTTCAAAGTTCTTGTCATCGATCTCCTTTATTTCTGTGATCTCATCGAAAAATCTGCTCAGATCTTCCCATAATGGACGGCATAAGAAATATTTTGATGTGAAGTATGTGTACTCTTTTGGCCTATAAATATCTTCCTTAGATTTTTCATCCCCAGATTTCTTGCCTTCCTTAGACCTCTCACCAAAATCGTAAATCTCTTCTCCACCAATGAAAATAAAGATAGCGTCAGAAAGGGTAAATAGATTCTTAAAAAACTTGAGAACCTCTATAACCAGATCAGGTTCTAATTTATCGAGTTCGTCAATTACATAAATAAGTTTTTTGCCATTCTCTTTAAACTTTCTATGTAATTGCTCCAAATCAAATTCTAAATTTCCAATGCTGCTATCGAATTCATATAACTCCTCAGTTTTCTCTATATCTTCCTTTAGTTTTTTGAAATCTATTTTTTTCTTGTACCATAAATTTAAGGTAAATGGAAGAGGGAACGCAAGAATTAGTGGAAGTATTTTATTTAGATAGTCCCATGGTGTTAACGGTATAAATTGAAAAGTTACTGCAACAGTCCACGAAATCAAAAATATCATAATTTTTACATTTTTTTCATCAAGCAAAATTTCGTACATTTTTTCTTCCATTATCTGTTGTGATAATTCTTGTTTACTCTGATAACCTTCTAACAACTTGAATTCTTTTGCAACTGCTTTTTTATACAGTTTTGTAACTTCCTCTTTAATATCTCCAGGCAATTTTAAGCCTTTTGTACTTGAGTAGAGTCTTCTTATTAAATTCTCGATAATTTTTCTTGGATGGATTTTTGACTCTTCTGATTCATCCATTTCAGCTTCAAGCTGAGCAGCATTTAGCAAAACTATTATTATATTTTCATCCCCTTTTTTTGCCTCCCATAATGCTTTGTAAACAAGGGATGTTTTTCCAACCCCCCTGTATCCACTTATCAATATTGCGCCACTATTTCGTCTCAAAATCTCGTTAACTAATAATCTAAGCTCTTTATCTCGGCCAACAAAATAACCTTGAACTTGCCCTTTGTTTGTTGGATGGTTAATATTTATATCCCAATCTTTTTTCAGTACTATTCTCATCTTTGTTTGATTCACAGAGATTCCTCCTCTTTAGATTCTAATTCTCCCATCATTTTTCTTAGAACATTCTTGAGTTCTGGCAACTGCTCCCTTATTATTACCCATATAATTTCGAGATCTACAACGAAATAGCCATGAATAACAACATTCCTCAAACCAACAACTCTATTCCACGGGATTTCTGGATATTTCTCTCTTATCTCCTCAGGGATATTTCTCGCGGCCTCGCCAATTATCTCCAGATTCCTCAAAACAGCATCAACCACAATATCCTTTTCCATAAAATCATTCAAGTCTTCTACAGACTCTGTGTATCTTTCGATTTTCTCGATAGCTTCGAGCATATCCTGAATAAAAAGTTCAGGACTCCGCTTAGACATACACGATCTCCTTCTCAATAGACCTCCAGAATGCTGGTTTGCTCATAACTCCCTTTTTGGTCAGCAAATCAACCTTTACTCCAAGTAAATCTTCGAGGAACTCTTTCAAATCCACAATCTCCCAACCTACAGGCTCGCTAAATTCTACAATTACATCAATATCGTTTACTTTTTTCTCTCTCCTTGTAACAGAACCAAACACTCCTATTTCTCTAACTTTAAATCTCTCTTTAAGCAAATTCTCGTTCTCCTTTATTCTCTTTATCACCTCCTCAAGCTCCATAACCTACACCTTATATCCTAATGATTTTATAACTTCTTTAACTTTTTCTGTTAGTTTCTCTTCTTCTTTCAACAACCGTGAAAGTTCTTCGCTGTAAGTCCTCATCTTCTCATCAAAGCTCCTTTCATCATCGAAATCGAGCTTAACTCCAACATATCTTCCGGGAGTGAGAACGTAACCGTTTTTCGCTATCTCGTCAATTGTTGCAACCTTGGCAAATCCGATCTCATTGATTTCATCCAGTTTTCCTTCCTCAAAGAGCCTGAATTTCTCCACAACTTTTGAGATGTGCTCGTCTTTCATCACATTCTGCCTTCTTGAAATTGGCTCAAAGAGATCTTTGGCATTTACGAACAGCACTCTCCTTTTCATGTGTTCTGACTTCTCTTTTCTTACAAACCAAAGTGATACTGGTAGAGATACATTGTAAAAGAGCTTTGGCGGGCAGGCAACTATTCCATAGACTAGATCAGCTTCAATAATTGCCTTCCTTATCTCTCCTTCAACCCCTCCAGCAGATAATGCTCCGTTTGCCATCACAAAGCCCGCTTTTCCATTTGGAGCGAGATGATAAATGAAGTGTAGGATCCACATGTAGTTTGCGTTGTTGTTCGGTGGAACTGGAACTCTTACCCCGTTAATCCTCAATCTCGGATCGTCTGGCTTTATCCTATCCGCTCCCCACTCGCTATCGTTGAAGGGCGGATTGGAAGTTACGAAATCAAATCTCATATCATAGAACTTATCGTCGTGGTAGCTATCTCCAACCTTTATTTCTCCTTCAACACCTCTGATAACGAGGTTCATCTTCGTGAGCTTCCAAGCCATCTGATCCGAATCCTGCCCGTAGATCTGCAGGCTGAATTTATCAATCCCCTCTCTTTCAAGCTTCTCTATTGCTGAAACAAAGAAACCTCCGCTTCCACATCCAGGATCAAACATCCTTCCCCCTCTAATATCGAGAACTTCAACTATGAGTTTTGTAAGCGAACGGGGAGTATAGAACTTGCCACCCCTCTTGCCTTCAAGCTCTGTGAACTTTCCAAGGAAATACTCGTAAATTCTACCGAATATATCGCTGGCTTTGTGATCATACCCAAAATCTATCTTTGAGAAGAGGTTTATCAGGAAGGAGATGTCGTATTGATCCAAATTTGAGCTTGTATAGACCTTTGGAATAACATCTCTTAGCTGTTTAGGATATCTATTTTCAAGAATCTCAATTGCATTCTCTATGATCTCAGCTATGTTTGATTGATTTGCATTTTTAACAAGGTAATTCCATCTTGCTTTTTCTGGGATGTACAAAACTCCTGCTTCGAGGTAGTAGTCTTCGTCTTCCAAAGCACGCTCTCTTGTCTCCTCGTCATCTAAGTAATACTCGCTATTTTCATCTGCAAACAGTTTCTTCAGCTCTTCCCTTCTTTCATTGAATGCGTAAGTTAGATATCTGAGAAATATCAGCCCAAGAACAATGTATTTGTATTGGTGCACCTCTACTTTTTTTCTAAGTTTATCAGCAGCCCTCCAGAGTTGGTTTTCGAATTCAGGGGTAAGCTCACGAGTGCCGATATCAACAAAGTTGTCGAGTGTAGCCATACTGAATCATTTTATTTTGCTAATGTTTTTAACTTTGTTTGTTTTAATTATTGATAGGTGGTTTAATGGCTTACTGGCTCTGCATCACAACCGAGGAGAACTGGAAGGTTATAAAGGAGAAGAATATCTGGGGAGTTCCTGAGAGGCACAAGAATACAATAGTAAAGGTAAAGCCAGGAGATAAGCTTTTGATTTACGTAAAACAGGAAAAGATAGGCGATGAAACTAAACCTTCAAGGATAGTGGCTGTTTATGAAGCAGCATCAGAGGTGTTCAAAGATTCATCCAGAATCTTCAAAACGCCAAGGGGTATGGGCAACGAGACCTTTCCCCTCAGAATCAAGCTCAAACCCATTAAAATCTTCGAAAAACCTGTCGAGTTCAAACCTCTTGTTCCTAAACTGAAGTTCATCACAAACAAAAGGAAGTGGAGCGGGCATCTAATGGGTAAGGCGATGAGGGATATTCCTGAGGAAGATTACAGATTGATTACAAGAGAGGAATGACGTCAAATAGGAGATATACTATTACTTTGTTTTTGACATTCATTATATTGATTGTTGCCATTCTATTTTTCTTTAACAAACTTGTTTCGGTTTGGTATCACATTCAGATTGCTCCCAAAGGCGAATCTGAAATAGAAAAGCTTGTTGACGAAATCAACGCCACTTATGGTGTTATCGAAAAACTTGAAAAAATAGCTGAATGGGAGGCAGAAAATGTAGAGTATATTTATGGTGTTGAACCATCTTTCTCGTTTGGGGGTTTTGCCTTTTATTGGATAGATGGTGAATTAAAAATAAGAGTATTGGACCAATCAGGATTTAACAATGATCCTAAATGGATTGCTTATTTTAAAGTGGGAGGATGCGGAGAATTGGCAACACTTTTCTGTGAAGTTGCTAAACGTGCAGGTTTAGAGGCGAGAGTTGTAAGTGATCCAGGAATTGACCATTCTTGGGTTGAAGTGAAAATTAACGGCAGTTGGGTTATAGCAGATCCAACTATTTACTGGTGGTATGTAAACGATCCAGAGAAGTTTACAGAGTGGAATGAGTTGTGGTTTAATAACAAATCTTGGCTTAAGTGTTGGAGTTTTTCAAGAGTAGTAACACGTTTACCGAATGGAAGCATCCTTGATATAACTGAAAATTACACAAAAGCTTACAAAGTAACGATATCTGTAGATCAAAAAATTGAGAGAGGATTTTTAAGAGTTGCAACATGGAAGGGGAGTGATGAGCGAAATGTTTACTTTTCCGAAGTGAATGGTTCAGAAACTGTTACTCTAACACTTGGTGGTAGAATTTACAAATTTGAGCTCATAAAACCAACTTGGTTTGGTACAGAAAAGTATGGGCTTAGAGTTTATCCAGTTACTGAAATTCAAAATAAAACTATTAAGTTGAAAATAGATCGTGAAAGGCCAAATTGGAATTTTATCAGTCTGTCGTTTCTCCTTGTGAGCTGTATTTGGATTGTCAGCACAATTCTTCTTTTAAAAGCTTGTCAAAGAAAAGTTTGAAAGTCACAGAAAGAGCGAGTATTCACTTTAAAAAATAATTTGTAAATTTTGGTTGTTTCCAAGAGCTCATGATAGGATCGGAAACTTATCAACGATCTTTTTGTATTCTTTATCTGCTGATTTAATCTTATTGAGATAGTGTGCTGAACCTACTGTTGCAGGCCTTCTCTCTTGAATAAAATCTGCTACAGATTCAGGAACGTCGTTCTCTATTATCATGAAGTTAAAATGCCATTTTCTGATTGTTTCAGCATTTACTCTCCCATGCATCAATCCTTTTTGGATACTCTTATATCCCTGATTGACCTTAGCCTTCTTTAGTTCCTCTACAAACTCAGCAGGGAAGTAAAGCCAATAACCCTTCTTAGCTCCTTTGGTCAAGTGAGTTATTGGGTATCTTGCAATGTTATCCACAATTACAACCTTCTCAAGATCGAAGGATTTCAGAGCATCATATACATGCTTCAATCTTGCACCGCTAAAAACAAGCATCTTGAAAATCGTTCTGTAAATCGGTTTTTTGCCCCTTAGGTTCTCATAAGCTTCCTGAAGTTCTTTGTTGGTTATGTAGATCTCCTGAGCTTTTGCAGTTGGTATTACTATCTTCTTTCTCCATTTATCTATCGAATATCCATTTATCTTCTCAACATCTCTATCTTCCAGAAAGTTCAGGAAGTTTCTGAGAGCTAACGCTAATCCCTTCTTAATCTCTATATTTTCCAGATCAAACGGTAAATAAACCTCAAGCTTATCTTCATTCCTATCCAGAACGCTCATATAGTCCATTGCAGTTTTTTCCGTTAATTTCTCCTGCCTAACTCTACTCATCAACCAGTTTTTGAACTCCTCCCTGAATTGACTGTAAATTTCTTTAATACTTATCATATTTTTGTTAGATATTTGTTGTAATCTTGTTATATCGTCAAAGGACTGTTCTCCTTCTTCCTTAAGCTGCCTCACACGCAGGAGGTCCCCGGTTCGAATCCGGGCGAGCCCATTACCTTATTTACATCTTTTTTACATCTTCAGCCCTCTTACTGTGTTCACTCTTCTCCATATCTCCTTGACGCTCAATATCCTCCACCCGCCGAAAATACAGACCCTCACACATGAACAGTCTTGCGAGAAGAAAAATAAAATACTGACCGTCAAAAAAGAAATTTGAAAAATCTAAATACGGTGGTCAAATGAGAATAGCGTTGCTAGGGGGGACAGGAAACCTCGGGAAAGGATTGGCAATGAGATTTGCCTTGCTTGGGCATGAAATTTTAATAGGTTCGAGGAGAGAGGAGAAAGCAAATTCTAAAGCCGACGAATACAGAAGAGAAGTAGGAGGGGGGTTAAACATAAAGGGGATGGTGAACGAAGATGCAGCTAAAAACTGCGAGATTGCCTTTCTTACAATCCCATGGGAGCATGCAATAGAAACAGCGAGAATGCTTAGACACGTTTTGAGCGGTAAAATTGTTGTTTCACCCTTAGTCCCAATGAAAAGGAGTGGAGATATATTTGTTTACGCTTCCAACACATCTGCAGCCGAGATGGTTGCATCAACACTCCAAGAAAGTGTAGTGATTTCAGCATTGCACACAATTCCAGCAACCCGGTTTGCAAATCTGAGGGAGAGATTCGACTGGGACGTTCCCGTGTGCGGTGACGATGAAGAGGCAAAGAAGCTCGTCATGAATTTGATATCCCAGATTGATGGACTCAGAGCACTTGATGCAGGGCCATTGTCAAACTCGCGCCTTGTTGAGAGTATCACACCACTGATACTGAATCTGGTACACAAAAATCGAATTCCCGAAGCCGGAGTGAAGTTCCTATAGGAACCAATATAAACATGTATTGCCAAAAGCAACCGATGAGTCTGGATAAGGAGTATCTGGACATCACGTTCCTGAAGGAGAATGGGTTTGTGAGAAAGCAATGTCCTAAATGCGGCAAGTATTTCTGGACAACTGATGAAAGCAGAGAAATCTGCGGGGACCCCCCATGTGAAAGTTACAGCTTCATAGAAAGGCCGGTTTTTAAAAGACCCTTTGAGCTCGACGAAATGAGAGAACTCTACTTAAGCTTTTTTGAAAATAGAGGTCACGGAAGAATAGATCGCTACCCAGTTGTGGCGAGATGGAGGACTGATATTTACCTTACCATCGCCTCTATTGCGGATTTCCAGCCTTTTGTAACTTCTGGAGTGGCTCCACCACCAGCAAACCCCCTCACAATCTCCCAGCCCTGTATCAGGCTTGACGACCTCGATAGCGTTGGAAGAACGGGCAGACATCTCACGCTTTTTGAGATGATGGCACATCACGCCTTCAATTACCCGGAAAAAGAAATCTATTGGAAAAATGAAACTGTTGCCTACTGCACCGAATTGCTGGAGAAACTCGGTGTTAGCAAAGAAAACATAATCTACAAGGAGGAACCTTGGGCTGGCGGAGGTAACGCAGGTCCGTGCCTTGAGGCTCTTGTAGGTGGACTTGAACTCGCAACACTCGTTTTCATGAACCTTGAAGAACATCCTGATGGCGACATAGTAATCAAAGGGGAGAGATACAGAAAAATGGACAACTACATAGTTGACACAGGTTATGGACTTGAAAGATTCGTGTGGGCAAGCAAGGGCACTCCAACGGTTTACGATGCCATATTTCCGGATGTTGTTGACAAGATTATAGATTACAGCAATATCGGTTTCAGCAGGAGAGACGATGATGTGAAGAGAGTAGTGGCGGAGAGTTCAAAACTTGCGGGGATCATGGGAGAACTGCGAGGAGAGAAATTGAAAGAATTGAGGCAGAGCGTTGCAAATACGGTCGGAGTGAGCGTAGATGAGCTTGAGAGAATCGTAGTTCCTCTCGAGAAAGTGTATGCTCTCGCAGACCATACAAGGTGCATTCTCTTCATGCTTGGTGACGGACTCGTCCCATCCAATGCGGGGGCAGGTTATCTTGCAAGACTAATGATAAGGAGGAGTTTTAGGCTTGCCGAGGAGCTTGAGCTGGGTATTGACATCTACGATTTGATTGAGATGCACAGAGATATTCTGAAGTTCGATTTTGATGTTTCACTTGATACAATCCAAGAGATTTTGGACATAGAAAAGCAGAGATACTCTTCAACTGTGGCTAAAGGGACAAGGCTTGTTGAAAGACTTGTACAAAGGAAAAAGAGACTTGAAAAAGAGGATTTAATAGAGCTCTACGACTCCCACGGCGTTCCAGCAGAACTGGCAATTAAGATTGCGCATGAAAAAGGAGCAGAGGTTGAAATTCCGAAAGATTTCTATGCAGAACTTGCAGCAAGACATTCGAAGGCTGAAAAAGTTCAGGAAGCTCAAATCAAGCTTAAAGGTAAATACCCGAAGACTGAAAAGCTGTATTACGATGATCCAACACTCTTCGAATTCAGTGCAGAGGTTATTGGTGTAGAAGATGACTACGTGATTCTTGACAGGTCTGCATTCTATCCGGAGAGCGGTGGCCAGGACAATGATGTGGGGCTTCTGGTTACGAATGGTAGTAAATACGAAGTTGTTGATGTTTTAGAGGTTGATGGTGTCGTTCTGCACAAGATAAAGGGTGCCAAGCCTGAAAAAGGGACGAAGGTTAGTGGAGTCATTGACCCAAACGTAAGGTGGAGGCACATGAGGCACCACTCTGCAACACACGTCTTGCTATATGCCATCCAGAGAGTTTTGGGCAACCACGTGTGGCAGGCAGGAGCGAGAAAAGAGTTTGGAAAGGCAAGACTCGACGTAACCCACTTCAAGAGACCAAGCGATGAAGAGATCAAGGAGATCGAAGTGCTCGCAAACAGAGAAATTCTGGCAAACAAGCCTGTGAAGTGGACGTGGATGAACAGGATTGAAGCTGAGAGGAAATACGGATTCAGGCTGTATCAGGGTGGTGTCCCTCCAGGTAAAGACATCAGGATAGTACAGGTTGGGGACGACGTTCAGGCGTGCGGTGGCACCCATTGCAGATCAACTGGCGAAATCGGAGTGCTGAAGATTCTTAAGGTGGAGTCAATACAGGACGGAGTCATAAGATTCGAGTATGCTGCAGGAGAGGCTGCTATAGAAGCTGTGGAAGAGATAGAGAGACTTCTGAGGGAGGCAAGTGCCATACTGAGGGTTGAGCCAGCAAAGTTGCCAAAAACTGTTGAGAGATTCTTTGAAGAGTGGAAGGAGCAGAGGAAGGAGATAGACAGGCTTAAAGCCGAACTCGCAGACGTAAGAGCAGAAAGCATGATAGAGAAGGCTGAAGAGTTTGATTCAATAAAAGTCGTTGCAGATATTGTAGAAGGAGACATGCAAGTTCTTCAGAAGCTCGCCGAATCCCTTGCTTCCAAGGGCGCTGTTGGATGTTTGATGTCCAAGCGAGAGGGGAAGGTTTTTGTTGTGACTTTCAGCGGCCAGAAGTATGACGCAAGGGAGCTTATGAGAGAGATTGGCAGAAGGGCAAAGGGAAGTGGAGGGGGCAGGAAAGATGTTGCTCAGGGAGCCGTGCAGCAGATGCTGAGCAAGGATGAGCTTCTCGACATAATATTCGAATTCCTTTCGAAGCATGAGTGAGGAGAGGGTTGAGGCTATACCAGTCAAGGGACTACCCCTTGTAAAAGAGGATGACGACATTGCAGAGATGATTGCTGAAAGGGTCGAGTTGGAGAACGGAGACGTTGTGGTTATCTGCTCTACCATCATCTCCAAAGCTGAGGGAAGAGTGAGATTGCTAAAAGACTATACCCCATCTGCAATGGCTGTGGAGATTGCGGAGAGAGTTGGAAAGTCTCCAGAATTCGTTCAGGCAGTGCTTGAGGAAAGTGAGGAAGTGCTGATTGATTTTCCCTTTTTGCTTGTAAAGGCCAAGTTCGGTAATGTCTGTGTGAATGCGGGGATAGATGCGTCCAACATCGAGGAGGGAAAGATAATCCTTCCCCCATTAAACCCGGACGAGAGTGCGAGGAAGCTTAAGAAGAGGTTTAAGGACATAACGGGAAAGGAAGTTGGAGTTATAATTACAGACACGAATGGTAGGTGCTTCAGGAGGGGCGTTACGGGGTTTGCAATTGGAGTCGCAGGAGTAAAAGCAATGAGAGATTGGGTTGGACAGAAAGATTTGTATGGGAAAGAACTTGAAGTAACTGTCGAATGTGTGGCTGATGAGGTGGCTTCCTTTGCCAATCTTTTAATGGGGGAAGGTGGGGATGGCATTCCCGCTGTTGTTATCAGAGGTCTTAACGTGCTGGGAGAGGGAAGTATGGACGAGATTTATCGTTCTGAAGAGGAGGATGTCATCAGAAAATGCCTGAAAAGGTGTTAATGGCCGGGAACAATGTAAGAAATGTAGCTGAATCAGCAAATAAGGCCGGTTATGAAGTTTACGCTTTGACCAAATTTGCTGATGCAGATTTGAGAATTTACTGCAGGTCAGTGGTAGAGATAAGAGACAATCTGGATGAAAGAGAGGTAAAGAAGCTGGTTGAAGAAAAATCAGAGGAAATTGGGGCTAAAATCATTCTATGCTCAGGTTTTGAGACTCTTGACGTGAAGGGAGATTTGCTTTGCAACGAGCCCAGAACTGCCAGTAGGGTTGCTGACAAGCTGAACTTCTATCGTGAGTTAGAGAGGGCTGGACTTCCATTTCCAGAACTCCTCAGCGGTGATGAGAAGGGGATAGTCAAGCCGAGGAAGGGTGGAGGAGGAGAGGAGATTAGGGTTTCCAGTGAAGTTTTAGAAGGGTGTATAAAGCAGAGGTTCATCAAAGGGGTGCCCTGCAGCGTCTCACTCATTGCCTCAGATGGTAAAGCTGTTCCGATAGCGTGCAATTTCATTTATGCGGGCTGGAAGGAGATGAATGCTGCTGGATTCAGATATTCGGGGAACCTGACGCCTTTAGTTGTGGGAAATGAAACAAGAAGAATGTTAGAAAAGCTTGCAGTTGAAGCTGTTGAGCTTTTTGGTCTTGTTGGTTCGGTGGGGGTGGACTTTGTTTTGGCGGAGAAGCCTTATATTTTGGAGATTAACCCAAGGTTTCAGGGGTCTCTTGACAGCGTGGAGTGGAGTTGCGATGTCAACATTTTCGGGATGCACGCAAAGACTTTTGAAGGGAGATTACCGGAAAAGCCAAAGCCGAGGAGGTATGCGATAAGGACTGTGCTCTTTGCACCAAGAGATTTGGAGGTTAAGGAGGATTTGAGGGGTAACCCCTTTTTTGCTGACGTGCCGAACAAAGGGGACTTTTACCGCAAGGATGACCCTCTTGTCTCAATCCTTGCCTCTGGAGGCAGCAGGGAAGAGGTTGAGAGGAGGGTTGTTGAGAGAAGGGATTTGTTTTTGAGGTTGGTTTAATTGGACTTTGCTTTTCAATTGTCTCCACTTCGGCTTGTGTGATATGTTTCGAGATTAAACATATAAAAAATAAAATCAAACCTCAAACACACTCCCGCTTCCCACCGCCACATACTTCTCTCCAAGCTTCTCTTTCAGAATAAACTCATTAATCAATCCTGTGCAGTGGCAGGGCGCAATCTTTTCCACTTTTCTATCCAACCAACTGACAATCTCCCCCATCTCGTCAGGTTTAAACGCGATGAGGTGTGTTCCCCCTACAATGAACTTTACCTCATCTCCTACCACCTCTTCCGCCCATTCAATCGTGTTTCTCAACCCAGCATGGCAGCATCCAAGAACTAACACCACACCCTTATCCGTCTTCACCGCTAAAGAAGTATCATCCAGAATCCTGTCCTCCTGTTTTTCTCCGTCCACTACTACATACGACTCTTCAAGCAGCGCTTCTTCGTGTCTTCTCGGTATCTCACCCAGCATCCAGATGTTTTTCTCAATCTCAACTGGTTCCTTGACCTCTACAACCTCAAATCTGCTTTCCACAAACTCCCTTGTGAAAGGAATGCCCACCTGCACCCCTTTAAAGTATCTCGGCAGAAAAGCATGAGGGTGAGCGTAGAGCTTTACCTTATCCCCAATATAGCCAATAATTCCTCCCGTATGATCATAGTGGCCATGGCTAAGGACGACTTTTTCGGGTTTCGGAAGTTTCAGTAACTGCATGTTTCTGAAAGCTATCCCTGAAGTTCCAAAATCCAACAAGATATTGCCCACGTATGCTGAGAAGCCCCACTCCGCCATCATCCCGCCCGGTCTGAGGTTAACAACCTTGTTGTCAACAAGAATATGGACCTTCATAGTCTCAACCTCTCTGAAATTTCAATCTCAAGCTTTTCAATGTTTTCACTCTTCCCCGCAACAGCAACCTTACAACCTTTTCTCAGTATATTTCCTTCATATCTTTCTCCATTCAGCTCAGCACCGAGAAACCTAACTCCCATTCTCTCTATATCCTCAATTGTATACTCCATCCCCTCCTTAACCTCAAAAACAGCTATCTCTACATTCTCAAAATTCAATCTCTTTCTGATTGACTCTCCAAAAATCTCATTTAGAATCATCTCGGCTGCAACAATGGGCAGAACAAATACGTGATCCGCTCCAGCAGAATACATTTTTCTGACGTTCTCAACCTCATTGCACCTAACAAAAACCTCGATGTCTGGAACTTTCCTCTTTATAGCCAGAATACAGAAAACCGCATCGAAATCCTTAGGGAGAGCAATAACTGCCGAGTTAAAGTCTGAAAAATCAAACTCTTCCCAGAATTTTCCATTCATAACGTCAGCCCTGAAAAACTCAACACCCTCATCAGGCCATATTTCCTTGGTATCTACAACTATTACCTCAACTCCCCTTGAGAGAAGAATTCTCGCAACAGTCTTTCCAACGTCACCGTAACCTAGGATGAGCACCTTCATAAATAACACTCTCTATAGCTCTCTTATCTCCTGCAACAATGGCAATACAACCCTTTTCGAGTTGGTGAGTTGGCGGTGGGTTAAGAGCAAGTTGTCCGAGTCTGCAGACTGAGATTATTTTTACTCCCTCCTTCTCTAAGTCTGAGACTGTCATTTTTTCCGGGATGATGATTTCTGAAACGTAGAGATTCTCGAGGAGTTTCGTCATCCTGCCAACTTTAACCTCTCCAAGAATCGTTCTCGCAATGCTGGAAGCGATGAGACTCTTCGGCAGAAAAACTTTCTCCGCTCCTGCATAATATAGATATCTTGAGTACCTGTGATCCCCATAAATGACATATTTTCTGGATTCAAAATCCTTAATGGTGAGAAGAGTATCAATTATGTCCTCCAATTCACGCCAAGCAATTAAAATGGCTGTTGCTCTCTCAACACCGTTCTCCTTAAAAGATTCCAGACTTCCATCGGATTGCACCACTTTCAAACCCTTGTTAATTCCATGTCTCAGCCTCTCCACATTTTTCTCCAGAACCACGTATGGTATCCTGAACTCCTCAAGCATCTTGCAGAACTCCTCTGTGTAGAGGTTGTATCCACATACGATTATGTGGTTCTGCAAACCGCTGATTTTTGTTGGATAAACAAGTCTGAACCTCTGTTCCGCCCATGGGATTACAACATAAGGAACGAAGAATCCAAAGAAGTAAAGCACTCCACTTACCATAACGAGAATCGAGAAAATCTTGCCTGGTTGAGTGGTGAAATGTATATCTCCATACCCCACCGTTGTGATGGTGGAAACAACCCAGTAAAACCCATCAATAACAGTATAGCTTTTTCCCTCGAAGTTCTTCATCAGGGCGACGAAAAGGATCGAATAAAATAAAATTAAGTTTGTAAAAATTAAAATTGAAATTAGAATTCTTGTTCTCATTCGGGTTTGGCCATCAATTGGGTCTTACCCAGTATCTTACCGTCTCTGGAATGCGGATTTCTGAAGACCGTATCATTGCTCTTCTCAATTTCCCTTGCCTCATCAGCAAGGATTGCAGCGACCCTCATCATCTCATGGGCTGAAGCAACGAGCGGGATATACTTCTCTGGGTCTTTCTCGATGAAGCAGCCTTTCACATCTATGTCTGCAACCTTCTCGGCGATGTAGAATGCAGCCATGGCCTTTGCCTTTGCGTAAGGGTTGCTGAAGTTGCCGGCTGCAACAGCTCTTTCTGCTGTAATTACTACCTGCGGGAGTTCGGGCTGCTTGCCAGCCTTGATATCCTCGATGACCTTATCAATCGCCTCCTGCACGAGTCTGAAGGCTCCAGTTGCTGCGAGAACCTTGACAACATCTGCATTGAATATAGCCATTTCAGTTGGGTCAAGGAATTCTCTCCTTGCTCCAATCATGGAGTCTGCATTGATGAATATGTAACCAAATCCCTTTTCCTTGAGCTCGTCTTTCGCCTTCTTTGCTGGGGCGTCACTAATCACTATCACAGGCTTACCCTCAAAAGCCTCTCTCGCCGCCTTTGGACCGGGCAGAGCAGCGTTTGGAGATATCACAATCACAACATCTGGGTCAAACTCCTTCAGCTTCTCCGCCACAACAGCCTCTTCAGGCTGCATTTTTGCTCCACTTGTTACAACCCTCACCTCGATATCTTCTCTATCAGCCCTCTCGTCGAGCAAATATTCCACAAGCAGAGCAGTGCCAATAGCACCCATCTTCAAAACTCCGACTTTCACAACCATTTTATCACCTGATGCCTGTATGCTTCGGTTTATTTAACATTTCCTTTTTAATCCCACCGCAGACGTTTACTCATGAAGGTATTCTTCGTCATAGACATCAAAAATGGTAGAGTGGTGGCGGGGAAGAGTGGAGAAAGAGACAAGTATCTACCAATTACCGACTTTAGCACACTTGTAAGCTCAGACGATCCATTAAAGGTTGTTTCTCAAATCAAACCAAGATTCCTCTATGCTGCAGACCTTGATCGAATCATGGGTATTGGAGATAACATGAAGGTATTATTAGCGTTATCATCCATGACCGATGAATTGATCGCAGACTGCGGGTTCAGAAGTGCTGAAGAAGTTGACAAACTTCCTTTCACACCTGTCGTGGGAACGGAGACCTTTGACATCACCCAAATTAGCAGAGGATGCTACGTTAGTCTCGATTTCAAAGAGGAGTTCCTCGACGCTTCAGGTAAGTTCGGCAGCTGGAGAGAGGCAGTAGAATACCTCAACTCCTTCGATTTATACGGTGTTATCGTTCTCCCCATACACTTTGTTGGGACAATGAAAACAGACTTTTCCCTGCTTCAGGCAGTGATGGAAGTTTCTGACAATCCAGTTCTCCTCGGCGGTGGAATTTCCAGTATGGATGATCTTTATAGGCTGAAAGAGATGGGTTGTGAAGGGGTCTTGGTTGCAACAGCGGTGCACAGGAAAAAAATTCCTTTGGAAGTTGTCAGACGAGGGAAAATTTAATTTAAGTTGAAACCGAAAAAATAATCTATAATAGTTTATTGTAACTTTATGTATGGCTAAAATTTTCAGAAAAGGAGAAAGGGTGGCTAAGGAAAAGGATGGTGTTAGCTATTCTCTGCTCATTCTAAGTGATAGACTCATTGCCATTCTTGCTGAAATTCCACCCGGCGTTGAAACACCAGACTATCGGCATGAAGGGGAGGAAATGAAGTATATCTTAGAGGGTGAAATTGAATGTATATCCGATGACTGCAAGCGAACGCTGCTAAAGCCTGGTGATGTAATCTGGCACAAACCAAAGGAGAAGCACAGGGTGAGAAATGTTGGAAAAAGGATGGCGAGATACATAGCTGTCGCCACACGCCCCTCCTTTGAAATCTAATAGTCAAATTCTCTCTCAGATATCAAAATAAGTAGAATCCCAAGAATATACGCCGCGAAACAGAAGGGGCAGTAATAGTTGTTCAGCAGAGCATAAGTCCCAAGGAAGGAAGCGCCAGCAACACCTGAAAATCTCCAGAGCTGCAGAACCACTACTGGAATCTTAAAAGTAAAGATGATAAATGACAATGCGAACCAGACCAGACCAAGAAGAGCAGGAATATATTGAGGGAGAGAGAAGATAGAAATTGATGCACAAACGCCAAGCGGACAAACGGGCTGAGTGCTTAAATAAAGAAGGTACCCTGAATCCAGCAACCCAGCAGCAATGAGTCCATAGGTTAAGCCTTTCATGCTCATTTTAACCCCTTTATAGTATTTATAACATCCATAACCTCTTTGTAGCCGACAAAAACGTAATTCTTCTCCTCTGCCGATATAACGAGAGTTGGAACGTATTTTATATTTAGAGACGAAGAAATTTTGGAGCAGTTTTCGTCCATTTCTGCCACATTACAGAATTTTATCCCATATTTTTCTGCAAGAACCTCGATATATGGTTTGACTTGCTGACAGTAATGGCAGTAATCGGAATAGAAATAGTAGATGTCCGCATCTCCGATAATATTAGCGATACTACCTTGCTCTTCCTGATAGTAAATATTACCCACTACTGCAACCGTAGCTCCAACCAGCACCGCCAATAAGTAAAACAAGGCTTTTTTCAGCATTATCTCTCCCTCTGCAAGAGGAGAAATAAATCCTTTGCGGTAAATTTTTTAAAACCTCAGCCGACTCAGAACGAGGTGGTTGAATGCCAGTACTCTGGTTGGCAGATATTGATAAAAATGATATCCCCATCGTTGGTGGTAAGGGCGCTAATCTTGGCGAGTTGTTAAGAGCTGAAATTCCAGTTCCTGACGGATTCGTTGTCGATGCGAGAACCTTTAGAGACTTTATCCAAAAAACAGGCATAGCCAAGAAAATTTACTCGCTTCTTGAAAACCTCGACGTTGAGGATACTGAAAAGCTTGAGAGGGTATCAAAGGAGATTAGAAGCATTATTGAAGGCGCAAAAATCCCAGAAGATATCGAAAGAGAGATAAGGGAAGCATACAGAAAGCTTTGCGAAGATGAAGGAGAACTCGTTTACGTTGCCGTAAGAAGCTCAGCTACAGCCGAAGACCTGCCTGATGCCAGCTTTGCTGGACAGCAAGAAACTTATCTAAACATTGCTGGTGAGGATGAAGTCGTTAAGAAGGTAAAGGAGTGCTGGGGTAGCCTTTTCACACCGAGGGCGATATACTACCGAATCCAGAAGGGTTTTAGACACGAGGATGTTAGTATAGCCGTTGTTGTTCAGAAAATGGTAAACAGTGAGAAAAGCGGTGTTATGTTCACTTCCCATCCAGTTACAGGGGAGAAGAAATGCATTATTGAAGCTATTTTTGGACTTGGAGAGGCGATTGTTAGCGGTCTTGTAACTCCTGATACCTATGTTTATGACAGAATTGCAAGGAGACTTGAGGAAGTGAAGATTGGAGAGAAAAAGTTCATGCTGACAAAGCAGGATGGAAAAACTGTTAAGGTGGAGCTTGACCCACAGAAGGCCAATGAAAGGGTTCTCAGTGATGAGGAGATAGAAAGGCTTGTTACCCTTGGGGAACTTATTGAGGAGCATTACGGTAAACCACAGGATGTGGAATGGGCAACAGAGAAGGGTAAAATCTACATTGTTCAGTCGAGACCTGTAACGACGATAAAAGAGAGTAAAGATATCGTGGACACTTCTGAGGAAGTTGAAGGTAGAATTCTCCTAAAAGGGCTCGGTGCTTCGCCGGGCATAGCCTCAGGCAAAGTTAAAGTCATTTTCAGCGAAAAGGAAATTTCGAAAGTTGAAGAGGGCGATATTCTGGTCACAACTATGACTACTCCCGACATGGTTCCAGCAATGAAGAGGGCTGCTGCAATCGTCACAGATGAGGGAGGGATGACTTGCCATGCTGCGATAGTTTCAAGGGAACTTGGAGTGCCAGCGATTGTTGGAACCAAAGAAGCTACAAAGGTTCTTAAGGATGGAATGATAGTCACGGTTGATGGAGAGAAAGGAATCATTTATGAGGGCAGAATAGAAAAGAAGGAGGAGCCGAGGCCCGTAGTTGCGTCAGCTCCGATAATAACAGCCACAGAGGTCAAGGTAAACATCTCGATTCCGGATGTTGCAGAGAGAGTTGCCAAAGAAACAAATGCTGATGGTGTGGGGCTGTTCAGAATTGAGCACATGGTTCTCGGACTTGAGAAACACCCGATGAAATATATAAAAGATGGGGAGATGGACAAGTATGTTGATCTACTCTACCAGGAAATGAGGAAGGTAGTTAAGGCATTCTATCCAAAACCTGTCTGGATTAGGACGCTTGATGCTCCTACGGATGAATTCAGAGCTATGGAGGGTGGAGAAGATGAGCCAATCGAGGCCAATCCGATGCTCGGTTTCAGAGGGATCAGGCGTGATCTGGTAGAGGAGGAACATCTAAGAGCGGAGATGAGGGCGATAAAGAAGCTGGTTGATGAAGGCTACACCAATATCGGAATTATGCTACCCCTCATAACCTCTCCGTCGGAAGTTAGGAGGGCGAAAGAGATTGCGATCAGTGAGGGGTTGCCTCTGGATAGGATAGAGTTCGGCATTATGGTTGAAACGCCTGCTGCTGCGATGATCATCGAAGACTTAATTAATGAAGGAATAGACTTCGTAAGCCTCGGAACGAACGACTTGACTCAGTACACCCTCGCAGTTGACAGAAACAATGAAAACGTCGCTTATCTCTATGACGAAACCCATCCTGCCGTTATGAAACTTATCGAGAGAACTATAAGAATATGTAAGAAGCACGGGGTTAAGAGCTCAATCTGCGGGCAGGCAGGAAGCTACCCGCATGTTGTCGAGAAGCTTGTTGAATTCGGGATTGACAGCGTTTCAGCCAATCCAGATGCGGTGCAAAAAATCAGGGAAGTTGTTGCGAGAGTCGAGAGAAAGATAATACTCGACAAAATAAGAGGGTTTCAGCCGTAGGCAATAATTTTTCTTGCCTCCATTTTTCCTATTCTGGAGTTTCCCTCTATCAAAAGCCTGTTTCCTGCGAGAATCTCCCCTACAACGCAGTTTTTAGCCACCCTCACATCAGCATTTGCCACTATCCTGTTTCCCCTGCAGCCCGAGAGAAGAACCACATCATCAGCGTAAATCTCACTAAACGAAGTGTAGGCTCCAAGTGTAACTTCCTCAGCCTTTATTCTCCCACCAACAACGCATCCTTTTCCGAGATTTACTTCCCTTGCCTCAATGCTACCCAGAAAGCTGCAGTTGATACCAGCCACGACCAAACCATCAAACCTTAGATTTTTTGTCACCACGCTTCCCGATTTTACTGAAAGAATCATGTTTTTCCTATCAACCCTAATCATTTCTTAACACCCTGCCTGACTTTTACAGCCACTCCTCTCTCCATCTCAAGCATCTCGAAAGCTGAGAGTATCGCTCTACCCGTGGCGAGCAATTCATCCTTTGTATTGACAACTATAACCTCATCATTCGCTCTTATGTCTTCATCCACCTCCACAACATGCTTGGCGAAAACACTCTTTCCCGAAGCGATGAACTCCGAAACCTCATCCATCACAACCACCCTCATCTTTGGATAGGCTAAAAAAGCATGTAGTCTCTTTGCCCCTTCAATGCTCAACGTAAACCATCCTGAATCAGCTTTCAGCGTCGCAATTCTCCTACCATCGTCTACAACCTGCCTAACTCGACCTGTTGTGGAAAGAATAAAGGTGCAGGTGTCGGGGAACAAAACCCTACCCGCGCCATTGCCGAACTGGTAGTCTGCTATAACCCTAACACTCCTCAGATTGATGTCATCTACCATATCTCCTCTCCCTCCTCTGATACTCTCTCAGAATTCGCAAAAAGTCAACATACCTGAAATTATCCCAGTCCACATCTGCAAAATAGAGCTCGCTGTAAATCCCCTGCCATATCATAAATTCAGGAACTTCATTTCCAGCTTTGATTATTATGTCCGGCGGTGTTTTCACAGCCAGAAACCTTTCGAATGTTTTCTCGTCAACATCTTCCGGCTTTAACTCTCCAGCTATCACCATCTCGGCAAGTTTTTTAATGGTATTCAGAATTTCCTCATGTCCTGTATAGCCAGCAATAATGTTAACTGTTGGTGGCTCACCTTCACTTTCTTTCACAAGCTCGTTTTCAATTATTCTAACTCTAAAACCTTTAATGAAATCTCTGTTGATCTCATTATGGGAGCAAACAGTAATTTCCTCAACTCCAAACCTTCTACACCAATTGATAAATTTTAGAAACCCCTCACCGAGGTGGTTGCTGATAACGACGATATGCTTCGGAACTTTCTCTATCTCCCTTTCCAGTAATTTTTCGTAGATTTTCAGCAGCATTCCATCAAAGTTTAAATGCATGTATTACTTAACTTTTCCCAATGCTTCCAGCAATCACTCTTTCAGTGATAGCACTAATTTCAATCAAACTCGATCCCCGGTTAGCCTTTGCCACCTTTGCCATCGCTACTCTGATCTATTCTAATAAAGGGAGCCTGAAACTCTCAATTAGAAACCCAAGTAACGAAGATTCGTATTTCAACGCATATCTACTTGCCACCTTCCTTTCCCTTCTTGCATGTTTTGCTATTCCGAGGGATGTCGTGTATACGTCAATTTTCCTGATTTTTGTACATGAGCTGAGAAGGGACGCAATCTGGAATATCGCTGCCTACACCTCTGCGTCCCTCTTCTACTTTCTTGCCTTCTATCTCCTGACAGATTTGCATTTCAACACAGCTCAGACCTTTTTTATAGCTCTTGCAGGCGGACTCACAGCATCTCTGGTGGAGAGTGTTGAGACCGACGCAGATAAGAGGTTTACACTGATGATAGCCCTCTCCACCGTATTCACGATATTCAGAATATACGTCCCTTCAGCATCAATATTTGACCTCAGCTTAGCTTTTTTCGCATCCTTTCTCTTGAGTCTTCTTGCCCTCTATACAGGAGTTGCAGATGAATCTGGTTTGATGAGTGCTACTCTTGTAGGAACCACGCTAATCCTCTTTACGGACTTCAGATTCTTTGCTGTTCTGCTCCTTTTCTACACCCTTGGCTCTGCATTCACGAAATATCGCTACGAGATAAAACAGAGTAGAGGGATAGCTGAACAGGCTGGGGGTGCAAGAGGTTATACAAACGTATTTGGAAACAGTCTTGCACCCCTCTTTTTCGCGATACAGTATGGTGTTACCCATAACCAATTTTTTGCAGCCGCCTTTGTCGCATCGGTTGCGGCAGCGCTGGCAGACACAACAGCGAGTGAAGTTGGTAAAGCAGAAAACAATGTTTACCTTATCACAAACTTTCACAAAGTTGAACCAGGTGTCAGTGGTGGGGTATCGTTCAAAGGCGAAATATCAGCTTTAGCCACATCCTTTCTCACAACTGTGCTTTCCTTCCTAATGGGGATTATTGGCATTTATGCTGCAATTATTGCTGCAATTTCAGCCTTTATCGGCGTTCACATTGACAGTATTCTTGGTGCAACGCTTGAAGAAAAAGGGTATTTGACAAATTCAGGGGTCAATTTTCTTGCAACCTTTCTTGCCGGTGTTATTTGTTTCCTCCTTCTTTTTCAGTTCCCCTCTTAACCTTCCTTCTGCTCAAAGCTGCAATCGTAGAAATAGCCACTATGCCGTAGACTACCTCAAATCCCGGCGTTTCTATAACCTGCTCAATTCTTGATTTCTTTTTTGGAGTGTAGTAGGTGTAAGGATTGAATTCGACATGCTTAAGCTCTCTTTCTCCACCTGATTTTGCCATATTAGTCAGCAGCTTTGCCAGCCTTTCTGATAGCTTGTAGTACATAAGCTTGGCGTACTTGTTTTCCATACTCTCGGCAAACTCATAGTAGGCTGCAGGAAGCACAGGAAAAACCACTTGCTCTGCCTCAGAAATCGCAGAGTTGGCAGCTTCTTTTGCACTCTCCACCTTATCGTTGACTTCCCCATATTTGACTTCAATTGAAAGGCTCGCGTCAGTAATAGAGTTTATAGCCATCACTGCAGCTCCTGCATACAAGCCATCAGAGAGCAGTCTTTTAGCGGTTTCAAGCGATTCATAAGCGTCATTCAGCAATGTCTGTTCACCATTCAGTGATGATGCGTAAACGAGTATCGAACCAGCTTGGGTTATGTAGAACTCCGCCCTTTTTTCAATCTCCTGTGGTGAAATCTCGTAGTCGTTCTTCAGTTCGGAAAGAATAGAGAGCCACACCTTTGCACTCTCAACTCTCTCCTTAGCGTAAGCAAGATACTGCAAAGCCTCATCATCTGTATTAGCAGTCTTTGCCTTCTCAAGCAGGTTCTCTGCCTCTGCTATCCTCTCCTGTGCAGCGGCAATAACCTGAAGTGAGTTTACGCCGATTTGCTCATTGCCAAGGTAGCCCTTGAGAGAATCTATTTCATTTTTGATGCTTTCAACCTCGTTATCGAATTGCTGTGCGGTAACTATGTTTTTCTTATAAAGCTCATACCTAAGGATTATTTTCGACTGGAAGTAAAGACTTGTGGCAGTGTAGTATTTCCCTTCACTGTAGCGTTCTTCTGCTTTTTCAATTAGTTCCTCAGCCTTGCCACTCTTAACAGCTTTTCTAAGTGGTTCGACAGACTCTTTCATCTTTTCTGCGAGCTTTTTCAGAATATTGGAGTAAGCCTTGATACTGAACTCACCTTGTGGTTTTTTAACTTCATAGCCCGTGAAGAACTTCAGCGCGTCGTTAAGAGTTCTAACCTCATAAACATCTACGCCCAAGGACTTGCCATACTCCACGAGGTCTATTTTCTTGTATTCAGGGGTAACTATGCTGATAATACCTACTCTCCTAACCTTGGTCTCTTCTACATAGGTAATCCTCTGCCCTTCAGGTATCAAGAAAATTTTTCCGCCATGAGATGCAGCAGCTTCGAGCTTATATTTTAGCCCACCTACTGGCCCAATGAAACCGTCAGGGTAAATCATTCCAGTCATGTAAACATCATCGCGGATTTTGAGACCTTTGAGTGCAGCTACAGTAGCTACAGTCATCACACCCCCTGCAGAGGGTCCACCAACGATTGGTGCCTCAGCCTCAATAATATAGAAGAAGTCGTATTTTGTGAAGTCCATCCCCAGTAAATCGCAGGCTGTTAGAGCGGCAAGCTGTGCACTTCCCTGCATGTCAATTTCGGTGTAGGGGGTTGTCGAGACGAAAACCTTTCCGTCTCCGGGTGTGACAATGACACTGATATTTATTACAACACCAGTGGGATTTTCGCCACTTGTTACGGCAACAGCCTTGATATCTGCCCTCTGTGCATGTTCAAACTGAGCATGTACTGGCTGGATAAGTAAAAACACGATGAACAGCAGGATCAGAGTTTTTTTCATAAACCGAGTTAATTAGCTCGAAATTAAAATTTTACCCAACAACTTCGATGTCTGCAACATATCTGCTGACGTAGGGAGCAAAGTTTCCACATTTTTTCAGTTTCAGCACCTCTACCTTTATCCCGTGTTCCGCAAATTTATCCGATATTTTATCCGGCAACCTTTCCTCTTCATTCTCACTCTCGAAAGAGTAGTAGTGGATAAAGCTACCTTTCTCAACTTTGTCCTTCAGCAGAGGTATGAACTTCTCAGCTGAATAGGGAGCAGGCATTAGAACGCGGTCGAATTTTCCCGAAAGTTTGGGGACAATTTCGTTTACGTCACCTTCAAGAACCTTTACGACATTCTGAACTTTGTTCAGCTTCACATTCTGCCTGAAATACTTAACTGCTATCGGGTTCAGTTCAACCCCTATAACCTCTCTCGGCTTTGCGAGCCTTGCAATTACTATCGGATAAGGCCCGACACCAGCGAACATCACAAGAACCTTCTCTCCCTCCCTCACAAGCTTCGCAATCCTCTCCCTCTCTCCTGACAACTTGACTGAATAGTAGGCTTTGGTTGGGTCAACTACAAATCTGCATCCGTGCTCCTTAACAATGGTTTCAGTCTTTTCCCCATAGACAAGTTCATATCTTGCAATTCTGTAAACTCCATTAACTTCCCCAACCTTTCTCAACACAGTTTTGACATGTTTGTGCCTTTTCAGTATCGCAGCAATAATATCATCCTTACGGTGCATGATCTCATCAGGAATTTCAATGACCACTACATCACCGATTATCTCAAAGCTCCTTCTTACAAGCTTAATTTCCTCCTCGCTTAGCTTGTCCTTCAGCAACTCCCTTAAAGACACGTAGCCTTTTTAGCCTCTCAAACAAAAAATGTTGCGATGCTGGAGAAAATGCGGGTTTACTTCATAACCGACTCAAGATTCGGCAAGCACGAGGAGCTTGCAGAGAAGGCTTTAAAGGGGGGTGTGAGAACAATACAGCTTAGAGAAAAAAAATTACCTGCGAGAGAAGTTTATGAAACAGCAAAAAGACTGAGAAAGTTGACCTACGACTATGATGCTTTGCTCATAATAAATGACAGAGTTGATATTGCAATTGCATCATATGCAGATGGTGTCCACGTTGGGCAGAGTGACCTTCCTGCAAAGGCTATAAGGGACTTTTTTGATGGTGTAGTTGGCGTTTCCGCCCATACTGTCGAGGAAGCGAGGGGAGCAGAAAAGTATGCAGACTATCTTGGTGTTGGCCCTGTTTTTAGAACGGTGACCAAAGAGGATGCAAAAACTCCAATAGGGATTGACGGATTGCAAGAGATTGTAAGTGCCGTTAGAATCCCTGTCATAGGTATAGGTGGAATAAACGAAAGCAATGCGATTGACGTGTTAAAATGTGGTGCTGCAGGAATCGCTGTAGTATCAGCAATTGCCGGAAAGAAAAATGTTGTTGGGGCTGCGAGAACACTTGTTGAGTTATGTGATGATTATTATATGTAATTACAATCATCATCAGCTCAGTAAATATTAAATATGGGAATACGAGATTTCTAATACAATGATAGGCATCCTAATACCCCTACTGCTACCTTTAATTCTCTTGGAAGTCGTTTCCTTCATACCAGTCCTGCTATTCGCACCCCTCTACCTTATGACAAGCGTAATTTCTCAGAATTCGGGTGATGCCGCTGTTGCGCTTGTAGGTGTTGTAGCCACATATTACTACTTCATGCGTGGATGAGCGGGGTGAGAGAATTCTGGACGTAGCAATCGTAGGAGGAGGAATCGCAGGTTTATCTCTTGCCGCTTTGCTTTCAGATAAATACAGTGTTGCTGTTTTCGAAAAATCGAAGATTCTCGGTGGTAGAGCAAGGGTTGTGGAAAGGGACGGATTTATTCTGGACTACGGAATCCATACATGCAGATTTGCCGACGAAGGAGTTGTGGCTGAGCTTTTCAGTAAACTGGGCATACCGATAGAGTTCCACTCCTCGAACGCTATCGTTTACTCCAATGGTTTTTACAGAGTCCCGAAAGGTGCAATTGGCTTTCTCACAACAAAACTCGTCCCATTTAGGGCAAGATTGACACTGCTGAGACTGATGATCAAATTACTCAGACTGAACCCAAGAGATGTCGTGGATGTCACCGTACACGAGTTCATAAAGGATATTACGGAAAGAGAAGACATTTACAGGCTTGTATCAGCGCTCATTGGGTCGGGGATAGTCTGTCCCGACATGAAAAAAGCCTCGCTATGCGAGGCTGTAACCTTTGCCCAGAAAGCTGTGAAGAGCAAATATACTGGGGGTTATCCAGTTGGTGGATGGAAGTATATAATAGACAGCCTTAAGAAAAAAATCGTCGAGAATGGTAGTGAAATAAGGCTGAATTCTGAAGTTAAGAAGGTTGAAGTTAACGGAAATGTTGCTGAAGGGATCGTTGTTGGTGATGAATTTATAGATGCGAGAGTGGTTGTTATTGCCTTCCCCCTACAACGAATTTGCGGCATTGTGGACAGGCGTCTACTGCCAGAATCCTTTGTTGAGAAGGTTGAGAGCCTTGAGCCTACCTCAGGGATATCAATTGATCTGGCCTTGAAGGAGAAGGTTTCGAATATAGACTCTGTTATCCTCACGCTCCAGCCAGTTATTATGGGTCACTTCACCTCCAATATTTACACTGAAACTGCTCCAGAAGGTAAGCAGCTTGCTACCTTCTACTACCCACTTCCCTATGAGAAGATGGATGACAGGAGCTATCTTGACAGAAAGCTTGAAGAGATGAGAGAAATGCTTGAAGAAATGTTTCCGGGAATTCTGGATAAAACGGAGTGGGAGAGAGTGCTATATCTTAAAGTCGTGGACGGGGCGATTCCAAAGCCCGGTCAGACATATTTTGAAAGACCTGACTACCTATGTCCGACTATCGAAAATCTATTCTTCGTCGGTGATACAACGAGAGCCGAAGGTAATGGGGGTGACATAGCGTTCAGGTCTGCGTTGGAGTGTGCGGAGAAGATAGAAAAGTATTTGGAAAAATTTAAGTATTGATTAAATGTGGCATAGCTCATGATTGAGTTTAGAGTGGCAAAGACTGTTTGCTGGCTCTCCTTTATTATCTTCCTCCTTGCCGGGTTCTACTTCCTTCTCTTCCCCAAAAATCTTGGAAATGTTATTTCAGAAACTGGAAAAGTGCTGAAAATCGAAAGAGGGGAGGAAATTAATTTCTGGAGGAGTCTAACCTTTGCATACATGATGACCATAGCCTTTCTGGCAGTGCTGATAGCCACCAATGTCACCATCTACTGGCGGTTTCTGTTTGTTCTCTTCATCGCTAAGATTTCATCGTCAGCAGCAGCTTTGACATTCTTCCTGAATGGAGGAGGATTTTACAGCCTCGTGATAGCCTTCACCGACTTGCCGCTTGCTTTAGTCTTTATCGGTCTTTATATCTGGATTTGGAAGAGCAGAGTGAGGTAGGGAGCTGACATGATAAGCGAAAAGAGACTGAGGGTTTTGAAGAAGGCAGGTGAGGCTCTGATTCCATCAGATGATAATCTACCAGAATATAGCGTGGAAGTTGATGAGAGGGTTGAGAAGTTTCTTAGAAGAATGCCGCCACACGTTCGACTTATGATCAATATCAGTCTGATCTTTCTACAGCTTCTCCCAATTCTTAGAGTTTTCAAGCTGAAAAAGCCAGCTTTTTTCACCTCTTTAGACATTAATGAGAGATACATGCTGCTTGAGGGACTGAGGAGGAGCAGATTCTTTGTTTTCCGTATGGTCTTTATTGTTATAAAACTGTTTGCAGTTGCCCTCTATGCTTCGAAAAAAGAAGTGGAGAAGGCGATTGGATATTCTGTAAATACTGGTAGCAAAAAAGTCCCCTCGCCCGATCTCGTGACAGAGAATATAATCGAAGGACATCAAGTAAGCCGGAACTTCAAAATACGCTGCGATGTCCTCGTTATAGGCTCGGGAGCTGGTGGGGCGGTAGTTGCAAAGGAGCTTGCTGAACAGGGTTTTGATGTAGCTGTTATCGAAGAGGGTTTCATGCCCGAATGTGATAAACTTGGAGGGGATATGCTGAGTGTCACCCCAGAACTATACAGAGATGCCGGAATGACGTTCACAGTTTCCCCCATAGGCTTGGGTCAACCATCTGTCCTGCTCCCAACTGGAGTTGCTCTCGGTGGAACGACGGTGGTTAACGAAGGAACGTGCTTTAGAACGCCAGACGAAGTGCTTGAGAGATGGAGCAGCGATTTTAATCTCGAAGGGGTTGACCCGAAAACAATGGAAAAGTACTTTAGGAAAGTAGAAAGAACTCTGAACGTCCATCCAGTATCGGTCAATCTCATAGGTAAGGCAGCGATGAAAGTAGCTGCTGGAGCCGAGAAACTTGGTTACAGCTACTTTCCGCTCTACAAGAACACTTCCGGATGTGAAGGATTGGGATTGTGTGAATTTTGCTGTCCTATTGATGCAAAAAAGGCAATGCACATCAGCTACATCCCCTTAGCGACTCAAAACGGGGCGAAATTCTATACTGGCTTCAGGGCTAAATGGCTGGAGTTCAGAGGTAAAAGAATAACGAAGGTAGGTGGCGAAATTCTAAACAGAGAAGGGCAGGTAGTTGGGAGATTTGTAGCTGAGTTCAAAATTCTCGTTCTTGCAGCCGGAGCAATCCACACGCCCTACCTGTTGCTGAAAAATGGAATTGCGAATTCGAGCGGTATGGTTGGCAAAAATCTGAGGATTCATCCAGCCATCGCCGTCATGGGAATTTTTGACGAAATTCTGAACGGCTGGGAGGGAATGTCTCAGAGCTTGGCTGTTAAGGAGTTTGCAGATGAAGGGATAATTTTGGAGACAACCTTTGCACCCCCAGCCCTCGCAATGGCAGGAAACTGGCTTGCCGGAAAGGAGCTTTCAGAGCTCTTTTTGAACTACAGAAAAGCATCAATGGTTGGAGTTATGATTGGGGAGGATGATTCGAAGGGAAGAGTGCTGGCTCTGCCCGAGTTCCTACCACTTGTAGGGAAAACACCCATTGTGCAGTATAAATTCGGGGTGAAGGATGTGCAGAAGGCGATGAAAGGACTTGTCGAGACGTGCAGGATATATTTTGCTGCTGGAGCAGAGAAAGTTGTCACCCCCCTTCTAAATTTCCCAATTGTAAAGCAGGACGACCTGAGCAGGCTGGAAGAAATTGGACGTTTGCACCCAAACATGTTAATCTGGTCAGCATACCATCCTCAGGGAACATGCAGAATGAGTGCTGAACCATATAATGGTGTCGTAGATTCATATTGTCGCTCACACGACTTTGAAAACATGTATATTGCGGATGCGAGCATTTTTCCAGACTGTGTTGGAGTTAACCCAATGATTTCAATTATGGCCTTCGCAACGAGGACTGCTGAACACATATCGGAGGTGAATGATGCACTCTGATGAGGTTGGGGACATAGTGAAGGCTTGCAGTGAATTTGCCGAGAAAGAGTGTGATAAAGATATGCTGAAAGCGTGGAAGAAGGGCTTTGAACTGGGATACTTTAATTTAGAAGACCTCTCCGCTACCGAGGCTTCAGCTGTATTTGAAGGTATTTTTTCGGTAAAACCGACTTTTGGCGTTCCTATGCTTTACTTCACAATTTCCCAGCATATTTTTGGTGAATTTGCCTCCCTCGCAATCCATCAGGAAAGACTCATTACAGATTTTACCTATGATAAATACATTAAGGTGGACAATTCCGAGGCGTCAATCTTTTTTGCTGAAGAGAAGTATTACACTCCTGAATTGATAGAGCTTAGGGTTGATAGAGTTGTTGACACTGCGGAGTCTGATATCCGACCCCTTCTAAACCTCCTTCTTGCCGCACGATGTGTTGGCACCGCCAAGTATGCCCTCAAAACTGCATTGGGCTATTTAAGGGAAAGGGAGAAAGCGGGATACGAGGACCTCAATTACTGTCACTGCTTCGAAAAGCTCGGAGAGATTTCGGCGGAAATTGAAGCTTCAAAACTCATGGTGTATCACGCAGCATCCCTTTTTAAGTCAGACAACAGTAAACCTTTCCCGGAGATGGCGTTGTGGAAGGCTGCCTGCACCGCAGTTATTGCCGCAGACGAATCCATCCTGCTTCAAGAAGGGTTTTACAGCTACAAGGAAGACTTCAAAGTCGAAATTTTCAGATACATTGCGGAGTTAAAGCATAGAAATCCAAAGGGCTCCTCGATCTACGACCTTAAAAACTCTGAACTCTACTTCCCTTTCACATACCGATTTCACACTCACTTTCCTGAGTGAGCCAAATTTAAATAACGGTTCATCCCACTCCTTACGATGAACGAAAAGCTGCTCAGCGAACTCAAAGGATACCAGATTGTGGGAAGACATTCAGCCGTGAAGACTTGCCTGTGGCTGAAGAAGTCGTTGAAGGATGAAGGGGTTTGCTACAAGCAGAAGTTTTACGGGATTAGCAGCCACCGCTGTCTTCAGATGACTCCCGCCCTTATGTGCAACCAGAACTGCATTTACTGCTGGCGTCCACTTGAGCTGCTAAAGGGTTTCAAAGGGTGGGACGATCCAGATTTTATCGTGGAGGAGAGTATAAAGGCTCAGCACCGCTTACTGAGCGGTTTTCACGGAACTGCTGGTGTGAACAGGAAAAAGCTTGAGGAGGCGTATAAGCCGAATCAGGTAGCCATAAGCCTGATAGGCGAGCCAACGCTCTATCCCCACCTTCCAGAGCTGATCGAGGGATATATGCAGAGGGGATTTACGACGTTTCTTGTGACAAACGGTACAATGCCGGATGTACTGGAAAAGGTCAGCCCTACACAGCTTTACATCAGCCTAACAGCCTTCGACGAGGAGAGCCACATCACACTCAACCGCCCGTCCGGAAGCAACTGGGAAAGGATAACAAAAAGTCTTGGCGTGATGAGGCAAAGCGATAGCAGGACTGTAGTAAGACTGACGCTGATTAAAGGCTACAATATGGACGATAGGGCTGTGAAGAACTATGCAAAGTTGATAAACAGGGCTGAACCCGATTTTGTTGAGGCAAAAGCCTACATGTATCTGGGCTATTCAAGGCTGAGGCTCCGGTATGAGAATATGCCGGAACATGCTGATATTGTTAATTTCGCTACTAAACTTTCCAAGGAGACAGGATATGAAGTCGTGAGCGAATCCGAACCGAGCAGAGTTGTTTTGCTGGGGTGAGAGGATGGATATCGAGGAATGCAGAAAGAGGCTTAAAGAACTTGAAATTGCAAGAGAGGAGCTTTTGAAGCTTTTAAGGGATATGAGGATTCACTCCACAAAGGCAGTGGCTTTGATTCACGCTGGAGAGATAGAAGAAGCGGAAAAATACCTAAACAATGCATTGAAAGTTCTGGAGGAGATCAGAGAATTTAGAGAGTTCCCTGAAATCTATCATACCCTCACCCACGACGCGATGCAGGAGCTTGTTGAAGCTTTTGCCTTTCACAGGGCAGTTAGAGGGGAGTTCAGCTTTTCGATTAATCTGGAAGTTGAACCTTCCGCCTTTATAACTGGCCTTGCCGATCTTGTCGGAGAGCTCAGAAGGTATGCTCTTAGTAAGCTGGTTAAAGGCAGATTTGAAGATGCAGAGAGGCTTATGAAACTCATGGAAGACATTTACAACGAGCTTATTTCATTCACCTCCTTTCCCGACAAACTCCTTCCGGGATTAAGAAGGAAGCTGGACATTGCAAGGAGTGGAATTGAGAGGACGAAATCAGATTATATCGCAGCGAGGGTAGCGAGATTAAATGAAAGTCTGGGTGGGGATTGACGATACGGACAGCAACAAGGGAATGTGCACAACCTACCTTGCAGTTCTTATAATGGAGAGGATAGAGGGAGAGGTGGGGAGGGTTATAGGTTTTCCGAGACTTGTAAGACTGAACCCCACAATTCCCTACAAAACGAGAGGTAATGGGGCAGTAAGCTTACTGGTGGAGACTGAAAACAGGGGTGAGCTTATTGAGGTTGTCAACGATGTGATTCTTGAACATGCCATGCTTGAGGACGACAATACCAATCCGGGTGCTGTATTCGTTGAAGAAGAACTTGCAGTGAAGCTGAGAGGGTTTGCAGAGAAGGCTATAAAGGATGTTGTGATGCTCGATGAGGCTCTGTTTATCATCGGAAAGCACTTTATCCCCCACCTGAAATACAAAAAGGGTAGAGGGCTTATCGGTGCCCTTGCCGCAGTTGGAGCGGAATTAAACGACTTCACGCTTGAGCTGATTGCCTACAGGTGTCCAGAAAGATTCGGGACTGAGAGAGAGTATGACAAGGAGAGCTTCTTTGACATGGACTTTGAGCTTTATCCCGAGACTTTCGACAATGTAGACTGGTGCAACGATGCCGTTGTTTGCGTCCCCAACACCCCTTGCCCGGTTCTCTACGGACTTAGGGGAGAGAATGTTGAGACTCTGCATAAAGCAATGTCAATGGTCAAAACAGAGCCTGTGGACAAGAGGATGATTTTCATAACGAACCATGCAACGGACATGCACCTGATTGACGTTAACGAAAACATAGAGAGGATTGAGAACTACCACTCCTACCGGATAAAGGGAAGGGTGGTGGAGGAGCCCTACGATATTGAAGGTGGTCATGTTTTCTTCAAAATTGAGACCAAGTTCGGAGAGATAAAGTGTGCAGCTTTCGAACCGACAAAGCAGTTCCGCAACATCGTCAGACTGCTGAGGCCCGGCGATATTGTCGAGGTCTACGGCTCGATGAAGAAGGACACGATAAACTTGGAAAAGCTGAGGGTTGTTGAAGTTGCTGAGATTTACGTTGAAAAGAATCCGATCTGTCCGATTTGCGGGAAGAGAATGGAGTCTGCCGGAAGAAGTCAAGGATTCAGGTGCAGGAAATGTAAAACCACTGCGAAAGAGAAGGTCATGGAGAAGATGGCAAGAAACATTGAACCCGGATTTTACGAGGTGCCCCCATCTGCGAGGCGACATCTTTCAAAACCTCTTATTAGGATGGGAGTCGGAAAGAGACACATTTTCAGGTAAAATTTTATTCTAATAACTCGCTACGGATTTTATGAGAGTTGGGGTTATAGGAGCTGGCAATCTGGGTATGGCATTAGCAAAAAACGCTTCGAAGAGGGCTGAAGTTGTTGCGGTCAAAAGGAAAGTTGTGGAAATGGAGGGAATAGAGGTTACAGATCGGATGGAGGGGGTTAGGGACTGTGACGTCATTTTAGTGGCTTTGAAACCTGACGTTTTCAGAAGGGAGCTTGAAAGAATTGGCAGAGTAGCAGAGGAAAGGCCAGTAGTGAGCTTTGCTGCCGGTGTTAAGCTGGATGAGATGAGAAGACACATAAAAAATCCCTTCAGGGCGATGACGAACATAGCCATATCGCTTGTCGCCTATTGGCCTGCCGAGACGTTTCAGCACATATCGTTTCTGGATACAGAGTTTATCGAATGCAGCAACGAAAGTGAGCTTGACGTTATGACAGCTTATCTTGGAAGTTCTCCGTCAATTTTGGCTTATTTACTGCACGCTTTCATACTTTCAGCGATTAGAGATGGTGTTAATTATACGAAATCTCTGAAGGTAGCTGTATCATCTTTTAAGGCAACGGCGGAACTCTACGAAAGGCTTGGACTTGAGGGCATGCTTAGAAAGATAGCAACCCCTGCTGGAACGACGATTGAAGGTGTTATCAGGGTTGGCGAGGCACAAAGGGCACTGATAGAGGCCTTGTCTGCTGCATCTTCAAAGGCAAGAGTGATATAGACCAAAAAGCAAATAAACTCAGGATGTGACTGGATATAGACAAGGGCCCGTAGCTTAGCCAGGTCAGAGCGCCCGGCTCATAACCGGGCGGTCGAGGGTTCGAATCCCTCCGGGCCCATACCAACATGGGTTCGTAGCCTCCACACTTCGATTCGTCTTCTATTGAAGTTCTTAGCTACCTGATCAAACGGGCTGAAACGGTGTCCCAACCTTATATATTCTACTTAGTGCAAAAAGCATATCAAAAGTTCTATATTTCTCTAAAAACTTTTGAGTAATCTATTCACCCTTTGGTGCAATGAACAACCAGAAGGTGCAACTGAGAGACCTTTTGGAATCCATAGCCAAAGCTAAAGGTTTGGAGGTCTTGAAGTCACTCAAGCATCCAAAGAGGTGGTCTGAGCTGCGAGAAGTCGCCAAGGGAGACAACAAATCACTTACCAATCGTATGAACGAGTTTATCGAACTCGGTCTTGTCGAACCAGTTCTACTGAAAGACTCACCAAAGGGCTCGAAAGCATACGTTCTGACGGGCTTCGGCCGCTTCGTCCTGCAGAAGCTTGAGGAGATCGAGAGATACTCGGACGGCAAGTAATATATACTTCTTTCACTATGTTTACATAATATGTCTACAACAACCTATAGTGTACGGATACCAAAGGAAATCCGCAAAGCGATGGAGAAGATGAAGGACGTGAACTGGCAGGAAGAGATACGGAAGATGATAATCGAGAGAGTTCGCGAAGAGGCAAAGAGGAGGTTGCTCGCAGAGGCGAGGGAGTTGAGAAACAAGATGAAGAACTCAAATATCTCGGAGATGATAAGAGAGGACCGGGATGCCAGATAAGGTTGTTCTCGATTCCAGTGTTATTGCAGCCGTTTTCTTTAGAGAGGACGACGTAGCTTCTAAGGCGGAGAAAATTCTGGAGGAGTTCGAAATCCTCTACACCCTCGACCTCGCAATAGCAGAAATCACGAATATTGCGTGGAAGAAGGCTGTTTTTGAAGAAGAGCCTGCAGACATCGTGGAAGAGGGGCTGAGTGCGTGCATCGAGTTCGTAACCTTTGTATGTCAGATCGTCACCTCTGCAGAACTCTACGATCTCGCATTCAAAATAGCCGTTGAAAAGAGAATTACCGCATACGATGCTCTTTTCGTTGCTGCATCCGAAAGATGCGATGCACCTCTTGCCACAGCAGACAGAGAGCTTGCCAGAAAGATAGACAACGTCATTCTTGTGAGATAGGAGTAGCTCGTTCATAATTCAGCCCTTCACCACAACATCTTCTTTCTCCTCCCTGCCACTCTCTGCCTTGATGCCGAGCAAGCCCTTGCTTTCAGGTTTCAGCAGAACCTTTATTCTACAACCTCCCCTCTCGTCCAGACCAACAACGATGTTGTCAGCTAAGGGCTTAGATGAAACTTCCCCTTTTTTCAGCCTGAGATACACTGCACTGAACTTGAGGTAAACCCATCATTGTGACGCAGAATGACCAATCTACAACCATTCTAAGGATTCCTACAGCTAATTGAACTCTCTAACGGCATCAACAAGCCAGGAAGCTTTACCTACGACGAATTCCGGCTTGTTAGCATCTTGATAAAAGATTTTATTTTGTAGTCTTGTTATGTAACCCTCATTTTCTCGATTAAATGTCTCTTCCAAGGTTTTTCGCGAAAGCTAATAGGAATCCAAGAGATTTCTGGACATCTGGGTCTCTTATTGCCTTAAGAGAGCCAGTAAGGCCAACTGGTTCGAAATCTTTTACTTTTTTAAGGGCATCTAAAAGTTTCTCAACAAGCTGAATTACCTCATCATCAACTGAAAGAGCGAGAGAGAGTAGCAGCTCCAGATTCCTGCTCACAACTTCCTGCACATCAACATCCATGAACTCGTCAGGAATCTTTCTTATTCCAAGAACGATTTCTGAAAGCATCACAAGCTCATCCAAAATACCACTCTTCTCAAGATACACGAGCTTGTCCATAGCGGATAGAATTGCATCCCCATTCTCTGCGAGCTTTTCCATCATTTTTGTCAGAATTTCCGCAGCTTTGGATTCGTAGTCTGCGATCATTGGATCACCCAAGGCTTTTTTAAAATTTCAACTAAATAAATTTTTGGTTTTTGTTATTAGTCACAAATAATCTTGATAGTAAACTTAGGAAAGTTTAAATAAGCCACATACTCTACAATTCCAAAATAGTCTTTCTAAGGGGTGAAACAAATGGTAAGAACTGAGGATGGCAGACTACAAGAGCACCCAATTGTTGAGTTCAGGAGGGGAAAAGAAGTAACGATATATTTTAATGGCAAACCCATAAAAGCCTACGAGGGAGAGACCGTTGCAGCTGCGCTTTATGCTGCTGGTGTAAGGGTTTTCAGCAGATCCTTCAGATGGCACCGCCCTCGCGGCTTTTTCTGCGCCATAGGAAAATGTTCCGCGTGCATGATGGAAGTTGACGGAATACCGAACGTCAGAACCTGCAAAGTTTATGTTAGAGATGGAATGCAAGTAAGAACACAGAGCGGTTTGCCTGATGCAGAAAAGGACATGTTCTCGATACTTGACGATGTCATAGACACCATGTTTCCACACGGAAGCCACTACACTAAGTTCACAAAATCAAGGAGAGCAAGAGAGTTCATGGTCAAGAGGATGAGAAAGTTTACAGGTTTTGGAAACCCACCCAAGGCTGTTTTTCAAGGTAAGGCAGATTATGAGGAAATTGAAACCGATGTTCTTGTTGTGGGTGGTGGACCAGGTGGAATGTCTGCTGCGATTCACGCTGCTAAATACGGTGCAAAAGTTTTACTTGTTGATGAGAATCCGTTTCTCGGCGGTCAGCTTGTAAAACAGACCCACAGGTTTTTCGGTTCTGCTAAGGAAAGAGCAGGAACGAGGGGTATAAAAATTGCTAACATCCTTGAAGATGAGCTCAGCAAACTGGAGAATGTTGATATAAGGAAGGAGACGAGGGTTTTCGGCATATATAATGGAGTGGCTGGTGCGTACCAGAGATTTAATGACGAAGGAAAACTTCTAAAGATAAAGGCTAAGAAAATCGTTGTTGCTACAGGAGCTTATGAAAGAACGCTGATATTCGAGAACAATGATCTTCCGGGTGTTTATGGAGCAGGAGGAGTTCAGACGCTGATGAACGTATATGGCATAATGCCGGGCAAGAAAGGATTGATTGTTGGTTCCGGTAATGTTGGTCTTATCCTTACATATCAGCTTATGCAGGCTGGTGTTAGTGTTGCAGCGATTGTTGAGGCAATGCCTCGAATTGGTGGTTATTTCGTCCATGCTGCCAAGGTCAGAAGGCTCGGAGTGCCGATCTACGTTAGACACACAATACTTAAGGCCATAGGTAAAAAGAGCGTTGAAGGTGCAGTAATTGCCCAGCTTGACGATAGATGGCAACCAATTCCGGGGACAGAGAAGAAGATTGATTGCGACTTCATCTGTGTTGCAGTAGGACTTTCACCAACCCACGAGTTGCTGTATCAGGCTGGCTGTAAGATGAAGTTCGTACCGGAACTCGGTGGGATGGTTCCGCTGAGATCGAGGTACAATGAGACCAGCGTTAAAGGTCTTTACGTTGCTGGTGACGTGGCTGGAATTGAGGAGGCGACAGCAGCGATCATGGAAGGGAGAATAGCTGGGGTGCATGCAGCGGTAACCCTTGGTTACGGCGGAGAAGAGGCTAAGAATGAGCTTGAAGAGGCTGTTCGAGACATTGAGGAGTTCAGAGCTGGACCGTTCGGTGAGAGAATAGTCTGCGGCCTCGAAAAATGCATTCTCGAAAGCGAGGTGAGCTTATGAAGTATCTTGAGAGGGGTTATCTCGAAAAGGATGAACTTCCACCCTTCCCCAGCGAGGAAAGGCTGAAAAAGAAGGCAGTTGCGTATATCGAGTGTCCTCAGCCAATCCCATGCAGCCCCTGCTATGAATCCTGCCCGGCTGATGCCGTAAAAATGGACAACATAAACGATCCGCCAGAGGTTGATTACGAAAAATGCACGGGCTGTATGAAATGCATCAGAGTTTGTCCGGGTCTTGCAATTTTCATGTTGAAACTAAAGGAGGACGGAAAGGGAGAAGTGACACTTCAGTACGAGTTTATCCCATGGCTCAAAAAAGGAGACAGAGTCAAGTTATACAACAGAAAAGGAGAAGAAATTGGAGAAGGCGTTGTGAACTGGGTTCTACCTCCTGAAAGGAATGATAATACATCACTCGTAAGGGTCGAAGTTGACGCTGACCTGATCTTTGAGGTGAGAGCTATCAGACCAACGGGGTGAAGGGTATGAAAGACAGAAAAGTTGTTTGCAGATGTGAGGATTTAACCGAAGAGGAAATAATTCACGCCATTGAACTTGGATATGATGATCTTGAAAGCCTGAAAAGGTTTACCGGAGCTACTACAGGTCCATGTCAGGGCAAAGGATGTTTAATGCACTTACTGAGAATTTTAAGCCAGAAAACTGGCAAAAGTGTTGACGAAATAGGTGTAACGACCCAAAGACAACCCGTCAATCCCGTACCTCTATATATTCTGGCTGCTGCAGAAAAGGGTGATGGGGAATGACGATAAAGGTCGCCGTAATTGGTGGGGGAGTAGCGGGACTTTCAGCCGCCTATTTTCTTGCAAAAAACGGTGCTGAAGTAAGCGTCTTTGAACAAAAATACCTGCTTTACGGAGCAAGCGGAAGAAACTCAGGTGGATTAACCGCACAGTTCAGAAATGAGGCGTTAATCAAACTTGCATTGCGAAGTCTTGAGCTATACAACACGCTGCAATCAGAGATCGGATTCAACTTTCTGCTGAGGAGAGATGGATACGTAAAGATTGCAAATGACGAGGTGGCAAATGTCTTGAAGGACGAAGTTGAGATTCAGAAGAGGGCGGGTGTTAACGTCAAAATAGTTGATCCCGACTTTGTTAAAAGCCTCTTTCCCGACATAAATGAGAATGCTTTCAGCATCGCAAGCTACTTTGCCGATGGTGGTGTGGTCTTCCCTTGGCCAGTCGTGTGGGGATTAGCGAAAGGGTGCAAAGAACTGGGGGTAAAGGTATACGACTACACACCGGTGAGCGTGGAAGTTAAGGGAAACGAGGTAGTTGGAGTGAGAGTTGACGACGAACTGCACAGGGCAGATTATGTTATAAACGCTGCTGGAGCATGGAGCAACGAAATAAGCAGGCAAGCTGGAGTTGAGCTGAACAACAAAATATTCAAAGAGGAAATTTGCGTTACTGAAAGTTTGAAGCCTTATCTCGACCCTTACATCCTCGATGTTTCAACAAACGTCTATATAAGCCAGTCCATGAGAGGAGAGATCGTTGGTGGAATATTAGGGAATGAAACGAATAACATCAACGTGAAGTCGAGTCTTGATTTCCTCACAAAGTATGCCAAAAGAGTGGTTGAGCTGGTTCCAAAGCTTAGAGGAATGTCCATTCTTAGACAGTGGGCTGGTGTTTACGATTTGGGAAGGGACGGTTTGCCTGTCATAGGCCCTACCAAGGTTAAAGGATTCATTCAACTCAACGGCTTCGGTAGAAACGGGATGTCCACTGCACCAGCAGCAGGAGAAGCCTTAGCTGAGTACATCCTGAAGGGGAAGAGTAAAATCCTCGAATACTTCAAACCCTAATTTTTTAGTGTAATACAATTGTATAACAAAAGAACAGTTTATTTGTCGTTCTCTTCTTTTTCCCTCATGTACAAATTCATAAAGGGAGACAGTAATATTTTGGAGACGTTGAAGGGTAAAACCGTTTATTTGCTTGTAATAGGGAACACAAAAACCGCGGAAGTGCCGGGAATAACAGTGGCTGGAGCAAATCCTGAACTCATTAAATACACTCCTCCAGCAGATGCTGAATTACTTTACTATGGCAAATGCCTGTCTATTGATGGTGTGCCCGCAACACCGGATGGGAAGCCAACTCCTGCTCTGATATCCTATACGGCTTTAAGGCTAACTGACACCCCATTTTTCGTTGTAAACTCAGGTCTGATGGTGAAACCCAAGATTCCTTTCGTTGATATTAATGCTCCAGTGGGTGGAAATATAGCAGAAGAAAGGGCAATGGACATCCAAAAAGTGGAAGAAGTTATAAACAGGGCAAGAGTTGTTGGCAGGAATGTGTCTAAGGTCGCAGATGTGCTGATTGTCGGAGAGAGTATACCCGCAGGCACGACGACTGCAGCAGCTGTTTTGAAGGCGTTGGGCTTCGAACCTGCCGTTTCATCCAGCATGCCGGAAAATCCAATCAATCTTAAGAAGAAAGTCGTTGAAAAAGCTGTGGAAAGAGTCAACAACGACGATCCAATTGAGATACTGTCCGCTGTCGGTGACCCGGTTATGCTTGGGGTTATTGGTATAGCCCTCGGTTCTGAGAAACCAGTCGTGCTTGCAGGTGGAACCCAGATGGTTGCAATTGCAAATCTGATTGTAAAAATGGGTGAAGTTGAAGCAGTAGTTGCAACGACAAAATATGTAGCATCTGACGGTAACGCAGACCTCTCATTGTCTCCATTCCCTGTTGTCACAGCTGATCCGATGCTCGGAAAGTCCAGATACGGGGGGCTGAGAGCCTACGATCACGGATTCGTCAAAGAGGGTGTAGGGGCTGGAGGTTTGACGTTGCTGTCATACGTGAAGGGTATTGAACCTGAAAGATTTCTCGAAGAAGTGGAAAAAGACTACAAATGCATCATCCTGCAATCTTAATGTAACATGATCAATTACCAAAAAATATAAGTAGGGACGATTTTTTAATTTTCTATAATGCCACACGTAATGATGCTCAAAGTAAATCCAAAAGGTAAAATCGTATCATTGCAGGGTTTGCCATCGGGTATAAAGGGTAAGAGGTTTGATGAAGTCTTTGAAGTTGATGGTTCAGGAAGTGTGTTCAAAGCAAAACTAAATGGTGAAATTTTTACAGCATCAAAAATAAAAGTAGATGACGGATACATCATTGTGTTGCTACCAGAATCGCTACATCACCTAATTGATGACTTCCCATTCGGTGTTGTTGTTATACAGGATGGAAAAATAATATATGCAAACAAAATCGTCGAAAAATTCACAGGATATTCAAAGAAGGATTTATATCTGATGGATTTCAGGGAGCTTGCCACAGATGAGTATCGGGATAAAATACAAGAGCTTTACGAGAAATCGTTGAATGCAAATGAGATTATAAAGGAGGAACTTAAAATTCGTAAGAAAAGCGGAAAGGAGTTGTTTGTAGAAGTGCTCGCAACTAAAAGCTACTATCATGGGCAACCTATAATACTGTGTGGTGTGGCAGAAATAACAAGAAGAAAGGAATTAGAGAATCTCTTCCTCGGATTGGCAAACCAGACATTTACAGTAGTTTATATAATTCAAGATGGTAAATTCGTTTTTCTCAATGATACAAGTGTTCTAAGCGGGTATAGCGTGGATGAACTTTACGAGATGAACCCGTTCGATATTGTCCATCCAGAGGACAGAGAGACAATAATCAACAACTACCTCCGCAGAATTAGGGGGGAGCACGTTGATGTCCCTTACAGGTTCAGATTGATAACGAAGTTTGGTGAGGTGAAGTACGTCGACGCAATTGCCACCAGAGTGATGTTCAGGGGTAAACCGGCAGTAATGGGTATGCTGATAGACCGGACTGACGAAATGAGGTCGCAAGAAAAGCTCACGATGTACGAGAGGTTCTTCAGAGAAGCAAAAGATATGTTCTTCATAATAGACAGAAAGGGAAGATTTATTGATGTGAACCCGAGATACGCCGAGATTCTGGGATATAACCACTCGGAGCTGATAGGACACACCTCGAGAAGAATTGCATTTGAAGAGGACTTAGATGTCTTAAGAGAGAACTTCAGGAAAGTTCTGAACGGAGAAAGTGTAAGGTTTACATTCAGAGCAAGATGCAAGAATGGAGATGAGAGGGTTTTTGAGGTCGTTGAGTGGCCTGTTTTCAGGGAAGGAGAGGTGGTAGGTGCCGAAGGAGTTTTGAGAGACATAACCGACAGACTGAGGACAGAAAGAGAGCTCAAAAAGACCAACGACCTGCTGAAAACCATAAGCGAGATAAACGAACTAATCTTCAGGGAGAAGGATGAATATGCTCTTCTTTCAAAGGTTTGTAGAGTTTTCTCAAGGATTAGGAACATAAATTCGTGGGCTTGGGTTCTTGAAAAAGATAAAATTCTCAAAGCAACACCGCTTGCACCCGAATGCACTCTCGCTGAGAGGGCAAGAGACGGTTTGCTGAAATATGAAGAATGCTTGTGTCCCTTGAACACTGGAAAAAGCCTTGCAATACCGATCGTGCACAACAGCCACGTTTTTGGTGTGTTGGTTCTATGTTCGGTAGGAGAGTTAAGCAACGATGAAATCAAAATATTCGAGGAGCTTGGTGAGAATCTTGGCTTTGCCATAACATCTTACAGGGCTGAAAGAGATAGAAAAATAGCCATCAACTTGCTCCTTGACAATCTCGAACAGTTTGAGGACCTTGCAGACAGGCTCAGAAACCCTGTAGCCATAATTTCAGGTTTTATTGAGATAAAGGATGATATAGGTTGTGAGAGGGCGCTCAAAGAAATTGAAAAGCAGGTTGAGAGAATCAAGGGGATACTTGACGATCTGAGATTGCAGGAAACTCTGACGTACTTTATTCTCAAAGGGGAAAAGCTTAAGTAGTCTGCAGTAAGCAATTACGAAATTTGAAAATGAGGTGTTTGAATTGAGCGAATTTGGACGTGAATTTGGCCGCGAGCCGCCTGTAGAAGTGGGAGACATAAGGGAAGTGAGAATTGAAGCTCTTGGCTCAGAAGGAGATGGAATAGCAAAGGTTGATGGTTTTGTTATCTTTGTGCCGGGAGTGAAAGTTGACGACGTTGTGACAGTAAGAATAACAAAGGTTCTTCGCAAATACGGTTTTGCGGAAGTTGTTGAATAAAAAATTAAAAAGTTAAAGCTTGTTTAAAAGGTCTTCAATATCTCCCAATATATTTTTTATTTCTTCAATTTCACTTTTCATCTCTTCGATTTTGTCGTATCCCTCATCCTTCACCATTGCACCGTACTGCGTCGGGACTATTATGCCAGACTGCTCAAGTACACGGAGGGAGTATCTGACCCTGTGTTTGGGCATGTTCAAAATGTCTGACAATTTAAAAATCCCGACTGGCTGTTTTTCCATTACAGTCTTAAGTACCAGTAGATGTCTCAATACTATCTCAGCCTCCGCTTTCAACTTTTTGAACACCATGATGATTGTTGTCACCAACCTTTATAAAAATTATGTTAGCAAGTCATTAACCTTACCCACACATACTCAATCGAGAATGATGACCTCAATAACCTCTAAGGGGATTCTTGGCATCCTCTTCCCAATTTCGTATTTTGCGATTTTGGCTGCATGTTCTTCGCTCTTTGCATTGAATACTTTCATTTCGAGGATTAAACCAACAAGTGCCACTCCTGCAACCATGAATACTGATTTGAGGGGAGCCTCGCATTTTGGACACGCTGTGTCACCGACATCTATCTTAACAAAGTCTAAGTCAGGATTGAGTTTCTTACCAGCTTCTGCAACGGCTATGTTCATCGCATCTTCAGGGCTTTTTGCCTTCTTTACAATCCATGCAGCCTGAAGGATAACGAGGTAATCCGGCATCCAAAACATCTTGTCTCGCGGATATATAAATTATCACCTCTACTTGGGATTTAGATACGAATTTTAAACTGTAAGATTTATAATTTACATCTGTTCCAAATTTAAATTTTTTCAAATCATATAGGCTTAAAACAGATATAAAATCAAGAAAGACTTATATGGTGCGCAGCTAAGACCCTTTCGATGTCGGAGAACGTTGCTGTTATAGGTATAGGACATTCCAAGTTTGGAACAAGGAAGGACGTGAACATCGCCGAACTATGCTGGGAATCAATGAAACCAGCTTTTGAGACTGCAAATTTGGAACCAAAAGATATAGACTTCTTTGTTGTTAGCAATGCGGGAATGTGGAGCAGTGAGGCAGCAATTCCTGCGCTTATTGCAGAGTATGCTGACCTCGCCCCAAAGGGCTCTATGAGGGTTGAAGCAGCATGCGCAAGTGGGAGTGCTGCTCTTAGGGTGGGCTACACCGCAGTCAAATCAGGAATGGTCGACTTAGCTTTGATTCTTGGAGTTGAGAAAATGCAGGAGTCGCCAAACCCCAATGTAATAGAGCTGATAGGAAGATTCGGAAGCTACTTCTGGGAATTCGAGAACTTTGGCCTCACCTTCCCCGCCTACTACGCCCTTCACGGCACTGCCTACATGATGAAGTATGGTGCCACTGAAGAAGATTACGCAAAAGTTGCGGTAAAAAACCACTACTACGGAGCAAAGAATCCTTACGCCCAGTTCCAGAAGGAAATAGACGTTGAGACTGTTTTGAAGAGTCCATACATCGCTTGGCCATTCAAGCTGTTTGACTGCTCACCAATCACCGATGGTTCAGCATGTGTGATTCTTGCAAGTGAAGAAAAGGTCAAGGAGCTTGGAATCGATGAGAAGGTCTGGATTCTCGGTCAAGGTGTTGGTACAGGCACCGCCAATCTTAGCAGGAGAGAGGAGTTTACTTCCCTCGCATCAGCCAGATACGCAGCAGAGCAGGCTTACAAGATGGCTGGAATTGACATTGACGATCCAGCGAATTATCTCGATGGGGCAAATGTGCATGACTGCTTTACCGCTCCAGAAATCATCGCCTACGAGGATTTGAGATTCTGTAAGAGAGGAGAAGGATATAAGCTCATCAGAGACGAGCAGACATATATCGGAGGAAAGATACCAGTCAACATTGATGGAGGGCTCAAAGCAAAGGGTCACCCAATTGGTGCAACTGGGGTGAGTCAAGCAGTCGAAGCATACAAGCAACTACTGCAAAAGGCAGAACCCGGAAGACAGGCTGACATCAACAAGGGTAGGTGGTTGGCTCACAATGTCGGGGGAACGGGACATTACACCTACGTGACGATCTACGGGCTTGAAAAGAGGTGAGTATGATGAATGAGGAAGTGAAGAAGAATATGGAAGAATTTGGTTTCCCAGTTATCGTTGACGAGAAGAGTGGAGCAATGCAGTGGGTGGACATGAGAGAACTCAGGTTGCGCTACATAATCTCAGTTGAGAACATCAAGCCTTTCTACGAAGGGTTGAGAGAGGGCAAATTAATGGCCACGAAATGCAAGAAGTGTGGCAGAATATTCTTCCCCCCGCAGAAGGATTGTCCAAGCTGCTTTGATTCTGACATTGAGTGGGTTGAGCTGAAGAAAGAGGGGACACTTGAAACGATGACTGTCGTCTTTGTTAAACCTCCATCTTTCGGGCAGTACGACCCTTATCCAGTAGCGATTGCGAAGCTCGATGATGGGCCAAGAATCCTTGCTTGGTATAGCGGTGACCCGCAGCAGGTTAAACCGGGTCAGAGGGTAAAGGTTCAGGTCAGCAGGAGGAAAGAGGGCTATCTTATGTATGAGTTAGCACCAATTTGAGGTGATAGTATGGATGTAAAGAAGGTTTGTATTCTTGGCGCTGGAGCAATGGGTAGCGGTATTGCTCAGGTGTGCGCTACCGCGGGCTACGAGGTTTGGGTAAGGGATATAAAGCAGGAATTCCTCGATAGAGGTAGGGCTGCAATTGAGAAGAACCTACAGAGAGCTGTGAGCAAGGGCAAGATGACCGAAGAGAAGGCAAAAGAGATTCTCGGTAGAATACATTTCACCCTCGAAATGGAAGAGGCTGTGAAAGACGCAAGTCTCGTCATTGAGGCTGTGCCGGAAATAATGGATTTAAAGAAGCAGGTTTTCGCAGAAGTTCAGCAGTATGCGAAGCCTGAGTGTATATTTGCGAGCAACACCTCTGGTTTGAGCATCACAGAACTCGGAAACTCAACCGACAGGCCAGAAAAGTTCCTCGGTTTACACTTCTTCAACCCACCACCAGTAATGGCTCTGGTTGAGGTAATAAAGGGTGAAAAGACGAGCGATGAGACGATAAAGTTCGGTGTCGAATTCGTAAAGAGTATCGGCAAGGTTCCTGTCGTAGTTAAGAAGGACATCGCAGGGTTCATTGTTAACAGAATTCTTGTGCCATACCTGGTTTTGGCAATTGATGATGTAGAGAAAGGAGTCGCTACCAAAGAGGAAATTGATGCCACAATGGTGTATAAATACAGCTTCCCGATGGGTCCAATTGAACTGTCTGATTTTGTTGGACTGGACATTCTCTACCATGCAGGTCAGCAGTGGGACATCGTTCCGCCATCAAAGCTCCTTGCTGAGAAATTCGAGGCCAAAGAGCTTGGGATGAAAACAGGTAAGGGATTCTACGACTGGAGTGCAGGAAGACCAAAAATACCTCAGGAGCTGGCTGGGAAGTACGATGCATTAAGATTGATAGCTCCGATGGTCAACATCGCTGCCGACATTATCGCAATGGATGTTGCAGAACCAAAGGATGTTGATACCGCAATGAAGCTCGGAACGAATATGCCAAAGGGTCCATGCGAGCTCGGTGACGAGATTGGCCTTGATGTTATTCTCTCAAAGGTCGAAGAGCTTTACAAGGAAAAGGGTTTCGAAATTCTAAAACCCTCCGAGTATCTCAAAAAGATGGTTGCCGAGGGCAAGCTTGGAGAGAGAAGCGGCGAAGGATTCTACAGCTATGGAAAGGGGGAAATGACCTTCAAGAATATTGAAATTCAGAAGGATGTTGAGAACAAGATTGCAAAAGTTGTTATAAACCGACCTCAGAGGCTGAACGCCCTTTCCCCGGAAACTCTTGATGAACTGTTCGAAGCATTCAGGATACTTGAGAAGGATGAGGATGTCAGGGTTGTCGTTGTGACTGGCGCGGGTGATAAGGCCTTCTCGGCTGGCTTCGATCTTCAGACTGCAATGCAGGACCCATCCGGGTTGGCTCCAGCAAACTCGATGATGCTCGCAGCAAAGGGTCAGTGGGTCTTCACGCAGATAGAGAGATTTCCAAAACCTGTCATTGCCGCAATCAATGGATACGCCTTTGGCGGTGGATGTGAGCTTGCGATGGTATGTGACTTTAGGATCATGAAAAAAGGTGCGAAAATCGGTCTAACAGAACTTAGCCTCGCACTGATACCCGGATGGGGCGGAACTCAGAGACTTCCAAAACTCGTAGGGATGGCAAAGGCAAAGGAGATGATAATGCTTGCAAAAAGAATTGACGCTGATGAGGCTGAAAGGATTGGACTCGTAAACAAAGCAGTTGAACCTGAGAAGTTTGAAGAAGAAGTTATGGCACTGGCAAAACAGCTTGCCGAAGGTCCACCAATAAGCCTGAGAGCAGCCAAGTACGCGATCAACTTTGGCTATGAACTGCCTCCTGAGATCGGACAGGTTATAGAAGCCGCATACTTCGGAATTGCGACTTCAACCCAGGATGTAATGGAAGGTGTTTCAGCCTTCTTCCAGAGAAGGAAACCAGAGTTCAAAGGAAAGTAAAATTTTCTCCCTTAAATTTTTAAAAATAGGAAGTTTTTTATTCAGGCTTTGTCATGATGGGCTGGAGGTGGTTGAATGAAAATTATAGTGCTTGCAAAACACGCCCCCGACCCGGAATCGGAGATTAGTGTTGCGAGCGATGGCAAAAGCGTCAGCCAGAGCGGGCTTGTTTATGATATAAACGACTGGGATAGATATGCAGTAGAGGAGGCAATAAGAATAAAAGAGGACAAGGGCGGAGAGGTTGTTGTAGTGGGTGTTGGAACCAACTGCGATGATACGCTGAGAAAGTGCCTTGCAATGGGAGCAGATAGAGCGATAAAAATCCCAGTTGATACATCCTTTGACGCCTACACGACTGCAGAAGTTATAAAAGAGGCAATAAAGGATGAGCAGTTTGATATGATTTTTGCAGGTTTAATGAGTCAAGACTTGAACAATGCACAGGTCGGTGTTTTGCTGGCTGCAATGTTAGACCTTCCTGTAGCAACGGCAGCAACCGAGCTTAAGGTTGAGGATGGAAAGGTAATCGCAAGGAGAGAACTGGAAGGTGGATATCTTGAAGAGGTAGAACTTCCAACTCCCTGTGTCATTACCATCCAGAGCGGTATAAACGAGCCAAGATACGTTTCAATCATGGGTATCAAGAGGGCAAAGTCGAAGGAGATGAAAGAGGTCAGCGTTTCTCCGAGCATTTCAACACTTGAAATCGAAAAAATGTATCTGCCACCCGTCAAGAAGGCGGAGATGATTGAGGGTGATCCATCACAGGTAGCCGAGAAGCTTATTGAGATTCTGAAAGAGAGGGGGTTGATATAATGAAGGTGTTCTGTGTTGCTGAATATAGATTTGACGAGCTTAACCCGCTCAGCATCGAGCTACTCAACCTTGCCAACCAAATCAAGGGTGATGGTAGCAGCGAGGCTGTCGTGATTGGTAAAGATGTTGGCAAATATGCCGAGGAGCTTGCAAAGTATGCAGACAAGGTCTGGAAGGTTGAGGATGACAGCCTCGAGAACTACACACCCGACCTCTATGTTGATGTTCTGTTGCAGCTCATTGAGAGAGAGAAACCGGATATTATTCTCGTTGGCAATACTGCTCAGGGTGGAGAATTTGCCCCCTACCTTGCTGCAAAGCTCAATGCTCCGATTGCCACAGATGTTGTAGCAGTAGATGTGAGCGATGGTGTTAAGGCGTCAAGGTATCTCATGCAGGGTAAGCTTATGGTTGATCTGAAGCTCAAATCAACACCCTGTGTTCTGACAATCAGACAGGGTGTGTTCAAAGAAGGGACTGAAGTTGGTGGAGAAATCGTTGACGCCGGAATCAAACCATCCAGAGAATCAAAGAGGAAATTTGTCAGCTACATTGAACCAGAAGTTGGAGAAGTTGACATTGCACAGGCTGATATAATCGTCTCGGTCGGCAGGGGCATTGAGGATGAGTCCAACATAGAGCTGGCAGAGGAGCTTGCTGATCTGTTGGGTGGCGTTGTGGCTGGAAGCAGACCGGTAATTGATAACGGATGGTTGCCAAAGGATAGACAGGTCGGTATTTCAGGAAAGGTCGTTAAACCCAAACTATACCTTGCTCTCGGTATCAGCGGTGCCTTCCAGCACGTCATGGGCATGAAAGATAGTGAGCTAATCATCGCCGTAAACAAGGATCCAGAAGCGCCTATATTCGGAGTTGCACATTACGGAGTTGTAGCAGATTTGTTTGACGTTGTTCCTGAGCTGATCGAGAAGTTGAAGGAGATAAAAGGAGCCTAAGTCTCCCCTTAAATTTATTCTTATTTTTAAAAAGATTTTAAGCCAACCGTAACTGCAACAACAGAAGAACCAGAGTGCCAACTGACAAAATGAGAACGTCTTTTATCTCGATAACCGGTTTGGCCTCTGGCATGATTTTTCACCTAATATTAATAGGGTCTCATTGTATTTAAACTTTTTTCCTATAAATAAATGAAAATATTGTAATTATCATTATAATGAAATTTCTCCCCCAACATTTCATCCGGAAAATCTGAGGTTAAAAAACAAAAGGTTAATATAAGCCCAATATACTCCCCACTGGGAAATTAGAGACGTAATCCATTGGAATAAAACATGAAATCTGGAGGAATAAACATGATGTCGAGACGTAAATTTCTGATACTAACCGGAGCAGTTGCAGCAGGAACTATTTTACCAACGCAAATTTCTGCAAAAACACAGTTCGTAGAGGCGGCAGAAGAAATAGAGGCAAAAAGGCGGTGGGGCATGGCTGTTGACGTTGCCAAGTGCACTGAGTGCATGGAAGAGTTGATAGCCAAAACAGGAAATGAAAAAGTAAAACCACCATGTGTTGTCGCATGTGACAAGGAGAACAACGTTCCAGAGTTCAAGGAGAAAAGGTTTGATCCGCAGTGGATGAGGATAGCCAAACTAAAGCTGGAAAAGCCAGTAAACGCAAAGGAATTCTACATTCCGCTTCTCTGCAACCACTGCGAGTATCCACCATGTGTTCAAGTCTGCCTGACTAAAGCCAGCTTCAAGAGACCTGATGGGATTGTAGAGATTGATATGCACCGCTGCATTGGTTGCAGATACTGCATGATAGCCTGCCCATACGGGGCGAGAAGTTTCAACTTTCTTGATCCAAGAGAGGGGCTTGAGGAGATCAATCCAAAGGTTCAGATGAGAACCGAGGGTGTGGTTGAGAAGTGCACCTTCTGTGTACACAGGGTTGATGAAGCGATTGCAAAGGGAGAAGAGCCTGTTCCAGCTTGCGTTGAAGCGTGTCACAAATTTGGGAAAGGAGCACTGGTTTTCGGTAATGTAAAAGACCCGAACAGCGAAATTGCAAAGATTCTGAGAGAAAACATGCCCGTGCAGCTAAGAGCAAACCTCGGAACTGATCCGCACGTTTTCTATCTCAAACTTGGAGGTGAGTAAATGGCGGTGGAATTCAAGAAAATTGAGGGTGACTCAATTCAGTACATTGCCTTAGTCATAATCCTTGCAGTTGTTACCGGTGCGGGTTTTTATGCTTATGTTCTCGACCATGAAATCGGGGGGCTTAACGGACTGAGCAACAGAGTGCCTTGGGGTATAGTCAACGCTGGAATCCCCTACTTCATTGGTCTGAGTGCAGGCTCGTTGATAGTCTCTGCTCTGGCTGGAGTTTTTAACATTAAAAAGTACAAAGTCTTCAGCAGGATTGCTGCATACATGGCAGCAGCTTGGATCATTGCTGCAATTCTGAGCATCGCACTCGATATTGGAAAGCTATACCATTTCATGAATGCAGTCAAATACTTCAACCCGACTTCAATCTTCTCGTGGAATGCCTTTCTGTATTCAAGCTATTTCGTAATCTGCTCAATTTACCTGCTGGTTCAGTTTGAGGAAATGGAGAGAGCTACAAGGTTCATGGCAGGCTTGGCTGTTTTCTGGGCAGTTCTGGTTCACAGCGGTACTGGAGCAATCTACAGCTTTATGTATTCCAAAGAGCTTTACCATTCTGCATTGACACCACCAATGTTCATCGTCTGTGCCATAACTTCAGGTCTTGGTCTATTGTTGGCAACCCTCTACTTCACCTTCAAGTTCACAAACAGAGAATTAGACCCATCTCTCATCAGAGGTCTTGGCTTGATCTTTGCGGGGCTTATGATGGTTCTGGGCTACTTCCTCGCCGTTGAAGGGCTGGAGAAGGGCTACATCCCTGGACTTCACAAGGCGGTTCAATTTGTATTCCTCAATCCCGGAACCGGAGTTTTCTGGAGTTTCTGGCTGCTCGTCGTGTTTGGTATCGCAATCCCAACGATAATAATACTCTATCCCAAAACCGGCTACGACCTCCGCTGGATTTCAGTAGCAGGTATCCTCCACGCTGCATTGGTGTTCGCAGAGAGGTTCTACCTCATCATTCCGGGACAGGTTTTCCCGGAAGAGTATCTCCCCGGTTATGAACTTGAATCTCTCCACACCCTCGAAGGCTACGTTGTTTCCTACACACCAACAATATTCGAGTGGCTTCAGATAATCGGACTGATTGCCATGGTTTATCTGATTTTCGTGGTTGGAGTTAAACTGTTCGCACTGATTCCTGAAAGGGCAGTCGAGGAGGTGGTAGAAGAATGATAGGAGTGATATTCGGTGTCATTGTGCCATACATCGCCGTCGCGATATTCGTCGCGGGAGTTGTCTACAGATTTGTCAATTGGGCGAACAGTGCCGTGCCGCTAAAGATACCTACCACAGGAGGACAGCAGAAATCCTTTCCTTTCATAAAAAGAACGATCTACGACAGGTTCGATTCCCCTTACACATGGTGGGAAACTGTTGGAAGAATGATCCTTGAGATATTTATGTTCCGAAGCCTGCTAAAGAATACGCGGTATTACCTCGACAGAGCCTCTCAGAAGGATGCGCGCTGGCTCTGGCTTTTTGCAATCCTCTTCCACTACTCACTGCTCCTCGTACTTATCAGGCACTCAAGGTTTTTCCTTCAACCTGTTCCAGAATTCGTAGAGATGCTTAGCGAGATTGAAGCATTCAAAGGTGTGTTTATCCCATCAGTGTACATCTCAGGCCTTGCAATAGTCGCAGGATTGTTTTTACTATGGCTCAGGAGAATTTTTCTATCAAGAGAGAGAACTCTCAGTCTTCCAAGCGACCACTTCGCCTTAATTCTGCTTCTCGCCATAACGATTAGCGGAAACATTATGAGATACTTCTTCAAGGCAGACCTTGCAGCGGTCAAAGAGTTGCTGATGAACCTGATGGTTTTCAATGTCGGAAAGGCTGCTGCAATTGCTGACAGCATTGAACCGATCTTCTATATCCACTTCGCTCTTGCAAGTTTCCTTCTCGCCTATTTCCCCTTCAGCAAACTAATGCATGCTGGAGGTGTTCTCTTCACACCAACAAGAAACATGCCTAACGACAACAGAGCAAAGAGGCACATAAATCCGTGGGATAGCGATCCTTCAGTGCCGATACTGACAAAGGGAATTACGGTGAGTGGTATGACCTTCACTTCAAAGAAGCTTGACTGGGACACTTACTACAGCATGTACACCGATCAGCTTGACGAAATTGCAGAAAGCGATTACAAGATAGTTCCCGAGGAATTGTGAGGTGATTGTGATGGAAGAAATGCCCGAAAAGATTGAGATAAGGCAAAGATTTCCAGAATGGAGAGAGATGCTCAAACCCGTTAAAGAACTTGAAGAGGGTAGGACAAGCTATCTTTCCACACCCAAGCAGGTAGATTCAGAATTCTTCAAAATGCCATTTGGTGACGTAGAAAGAGATCTCCATGATCTAAAACTGCCTGAAAACTGGAAGGAACTCTTCCTTGAGGCGATGAAAGACACTTTGGAGAAGAATAGAGCATTCAAGCTCTTCATGGATATCTGTGTTAGATGTGGAGCATGCGCCGATAAGTGTCACTACTACATAGGCACAGGCGATCCTAAGAACATGCCAGTTGGGAGAGCTGAACTCATCAGATCTGTTTACAGAAGATACTTTACACCCTCAGGCAAAATATTTGGCGAATGGGCTGGAGCAAGGGAGCTCACCGAGGATGTGGTGAAGGAACTTTACTACTATGCTTATCAGTGTTCTCTCTGCAGAAGATGTAGTCTTTTCTGTCCCTATGGCATTGACACCGCAGAAATTGTCTGGTGGCTGAGAAGAATTCTGAGCAGAATTGGCTTGAATCAGAGGTTTATGACAATTTCAATTGAGGCGTCAGCGAGAACTGGTAATCACCTTGGTCTACTTCCTGGAGGTATGGTAGGTGCCATACAGCAGGGACTTGAGGAGCTTAAGGATGTAACGGGTTTTGACTTGCATACGTATATCAACAAGAAGGGGGCAGATGTACTCTTTGTCGCCCCTTCCGCAGATTACTTCGCCACACCGCACTGGTTCGTTATGCTCGGCTATCTTTTGCTCTTCAACGAGCTGGAAGAGAAATACGGATTAACAATTACATGGTCAACGTATGCGAGTGAAGGAGGTAACTTTGGTACATTCCACAGCTATGAGGCTGCACAACTGCTCAACTCCAAAATCTACAAGGAGGCTGAGAGGCTTGGAGTTAGCTTTATCATTGGAGGAGAGTGCGGGCACATGTGGAGAGATAAACACCAGTTCATCAACACCATGAATAATCCGCCAAAGAACGAAGAGTGGAAGAAGTTCTGGGAGAATCCAGACTTAGGCGAGCTTGCTGAAGGATTGAGAGGGATAAGATTTGACAGTTATGCCTCAGGTGAACATGGATGGATACACATCCTTGAGTTCACAGCTGCACTAATCGAGCATAATAAAATAACCATTGACAAAAGCAGAAATGACCACTGGACAGCAACATACCACGACCCGTGCAATGTTGCGAGAGGAATGGGTATGGTCGAGGAGCCAAGATACGTCTTGAGAAATGTCATGAACAAGTTCTATGACATGCCGGAGCACACGATAAAGGACAAGACCTACTGCTGTGGTGCTGGAGGAGGTATGCTTGCTGACGAGATTATGGATTTGAGAATGCGTGGAGTTATGCCAAGAATGATGGCAGTGAGGCACGTTTACAAGAAATACGGTGTGAACATACTCCTTACCCCTTGTGCCATTGACAAGGCTCAGTTCCCGCATGCCCTCGAATACTGGAAGATACCAATTGAGGTCGGAGGACCAATGGAAATGGTCGGAAATGCTTTAGTTCTAACAGCGTTCGGTGAGAAACCTGAAGACAGGCAGTATGACCTGAGAGGTGAGCCACTGGGAGGTGAAGAAGATGTACAATAAAAAGTACGTAATCCCGCTGATACTGATATTTCTCGTGGGATTTTTTACACCCTACTGGTACAACGCAATGGCTGGAAGCTTCGGCTACGAACCTGAACTGAAAAAGCCAGCAGGCGAGTGTGTTGAGGATTCAAAGTGGATGGCAGCAAACCACATGCTACTGCTTCAGCAGTGGAGAACTCAGGCAATAAGGCATGGGGCAGAGGGAGGAAGAATCTACCACAGCTTTACGACCGGTGAAGAATATCACGCTTCCACCAATACCTGCTGGAGCTGCCATGACAGCAAGGAAGAGTTTTGCGATCAGTGCCATGACTACGTGGGTATACATCCCGAGTGCTGGGACTGCCATTATACTCCCGATATCGAAAAACCACAGTACCAAGGGACTGACAGTCTCAGCAAGTTTTTCTCCTAATTTTTAGTTTTTCCTTCTCTGTCTTGCCTGTAAAGCTCAGCTCTTTTCGCTTCAAGCAGTTCTTCCCCAACGCCCGCAAAAATCGCTGCAGACATCACCTCTACTCCAGCTTCCTCTCCGCTCCTAAACACATCAGCCATCCTCTCCCTCCATTTCAAATCCCTTGTGAGGTGGTGGTCGAGAACGAGTTTCTTGACATCCGTTTCATGAATCAACTTTTTTAAGTTTTCAATGCTATTTTCGAAAGCCTTCTGCGAGTAACGGTAGCCGAGCATGTAGGTCATCGGTCCATCAATAAACACCACCTCTGCAGACTTTTCAAGCATGAATGTTAACTGATCTTCATTATTTGGCCCCTCAACGTCAGAGGAGAAGAGGAAGCTGCTCTCCCCATCATCCACGAAAACCTCAACAACAAAACCCAGCCTGCTGTCGGCACCGTGAAAAACTGGATCGGAAATCTCAACATCCGTATTACCGAAAGAGTAGCTATTTCCATCGCAGTAGTCTATTTCAACCTCCGTCTTGCTAAGTTGGTCTAAAAAGTAAGCTGCTCTGCCTTTCTGACTTCTGTTTATGTTTTCAGTTGGATGTTTTATGAGAAGCTTCTTTCCATTGAAAATCTCAACCTCGTTTGGGTCATGGTGGTCGTAGTGGTAGTGGGTTATAATTGCCACATCACTCTCAACAAGATATGCTTTTATTTCTCCCCATTTTAAATTCATCCTTTCCAGTTCAATTCTGTGAGGGGGTAAGCGGTAGCGCTTGGGAGCGAGACTGACTCCGGGATCAATGAGAATGCTGACATCCTTAGTTTTCACAAAAGTAGCCATACTCCTGACACCCATTGAGTCAAAAGCTATCGGCTTCACTTCCATACAATAAGTTGGGCGGAAATGATAAAAAACTTGATGTCAAGTCGTAATGTGCTTAGGGCAGAACTTCATGTGCATTCTTCCATCAGCGATGGTAGGGATAATGTTAAAACCATCTTGAATGCTGCTGTTTCGAAAAAGGTAGATGTGATATCCATAACAGACCACGACACTGTTCAGGGGTCTCTTGAGGCTATTGAAGTTACCGAGGACGAACATCTTCCTCTCAGAGTTATTCCCGGATGCGAGATAACAACCTCAAGCGGTCATCTGCTTGCCTACGGAATAATAGAAGACGTTGAGCCAAAGATGAGTATGAAGGAGACATGCGAGAGGGTAAGAACTCTTGGAGGTGTGTGTTTCCTCGCTCACCCCTTCGACTTTATTCGTGGGGGGAGTTTGAGAGTTGCTGACTTCAAGGTTGTTGACGGTGTTGAAGTCTTTAACTCTAAGAGCTACTTCAACTTTCTCGCAAAAAGATACGCAAAGAAATTCTCAAAACCTGGAATAGCTGGCAGTGACGCGCACTCTGCAAATTCGGTTGGTATGGCTATAACATTACTGCCCGAGACACATGACGTGCTAAGTTCACTTTTAACTGCAAGTTACAACGGTAGGAGAGCATCGTTTAAGGAGAGATTAGCTTTTCTGCTATTTCAACTAAGTCAACGACTTTGATTTTGTTTCCAAGTTTTTCCGCGGACTTTGAGAGGTGATACTCGCAGAAGGGGCAGCAGGTTATAAGGTATTCTGCACCGGTCTCCATCGCTTCCAGAACCCTCTGTTTACCAATTTCAAAAGATATCTCTTTAAACTGGCTCCTCAAACCACCTCCAGCACCACAGCAAAGCGAGTATTCTTTCGTTCTCTCCATTTCCACGAATTCGATGCCAAGCTTTCTTATAACATTTCTTGGCTCATCATACATTCCCATGTGTCTTCCAAGGTGACAGGGGTCGTGATACGTTCCTTTAACCTTTTTCTCAACTTCCTCAAATCTACCCATCCTTTCAAGAATGGACACAGTGTGAACAACCTCTATGTTGAACTCTTGTCCTTTTTCTTCCGCAATCCTTGGATAATCACGAGATATCGTTCTGTAACATCCGGGACAGGAAGTTATTATTCTCTCTATCCCTGCTCTCTCCCAATATCTAAGGTTCCTCTCAAACAATTTTTCAAAGATATCTTTTTGCCCTGTTCTCAGAAATGGTGAGCCGCAGCAGTATTCGTTTCTTCCGGCAATGGTAAATTCGATGCCAAGTTTGTTAAGGGCATTTGCAGTAGCTTTGGCCAGATTTTGAAGTTTGAAACTTGCTGTGCAACCCGCAAAATAAAGAGTTTTTGACGGTTTAATCTCAAAATTCACCCATTCATCTCTTCTATCCTGATCCCCACTGTATGGATTAAAGTATCTGTAGGTAATTTCTTTAAGCTTTTTGTGGACAGAGAGAGGCGCATATCCGTTCTTGGACATTACATATCGCAATTCCTCCCAGAAATCGATTAGGGGTAGATCAATTGGACATACCTCTTCGCACAACCCGCAGACAGAACATTTGAATATGTCCTTTACAGTCCTTGCATCAATTTTAATATTCCCATTCAGAAAAGAAAGGGCAATCTGAATCTTTCCCCTCGGTGATACGGATTCCCAGCCCTCAACGCGGTAAGTTGGACAGACGTTGCAGTATCCGCACCTGCTACACCTCGCTGCTATTTCTTGGATGTTCATGGTATCATCTCCGCGAGCCTTATTAACTTCGAAATTGCATTACTTTGCATTGCTTTTCCGGGGTTCAGCAGATTCTCAGGATCAACAGCCTTCTTATAGTCTCTAATATCTTCGTCGAGGATTTTCTTATGAGGAAACAGCATACCTGTCGCGTATGCTCTTCCACCATGCTTCTCTGCCATTTTTATGAATTTTACAACCTTCAAAGCCGTGCTGTAGTATCCTCTTTCCGGAAGAATTCCAAGCATTACCACACAGTCTTGGGTAAATATCGCCTTGATCGCAAGGTTACCTACTTTTTGATAGAACTCCGATACAGTTTCGTAGGGCAATACTGCCTCTGTGAAAATTATGTTAGCATTCTTTGCAGCTTTAAGCAGGTAAAATCTCCTCTTCCAGATTTTATTGCCAAGTTCAACATCGAAATCTAAGTCTGATTTCTGATCTTCAAAGCTCAATAAAAGTGATTCGGCGTCTCCACAACCAACCATTTTACTCAGACTTCTGTTCATGTAAGATGCATGATACGCTCCCTCTATAAGATTGAGAGACTCCTTAAAGCTGCATTTAACGGCATAGTTACTGGGCTCTCTGTTTTCTCTCAGCTTTAGACATGCTCTGAGTATCAGCCCTGTTGTTCCAAACAACCCAACATAGTATTTCAACTCATTTCCCTTAACCCTTTTCACGCCGTCAAAATCTGCAACCTCTATCCACTCAACATTTTTTCCTATATCACCATACCTCAGACTTCCAACCCCATAGCCACCCTGTGCTATCCAACCCCCAACAGTTGATGCTGGTGCACTGGTTGGATAGACTCTAAGTGCGTAGCCAGCCTTGTTAAGCTCCTTTTCAAGGTCAAGCCACACCACACCACTTTCCGCGACAGCGCATCCATTTTTAATTTCAAAGCTGTTCATTCTCGAAAAATCAATGACCATACAGTTTTTGAGCGTCGTGGCACCACCATAGGCTGAAGTTGCTGCACCTCGCGGAACTACTGGAATTTTGAACCTTCTGCTAATTTCAAGTGTCGCCAAAACCTCCTCATCGCTTTCGGGCTGGACAATACAGACAGGATATTTTATAAATCTTTTCAAAAAGGGAGAAATCCTGATTAAATCTTGAGAATACAGCATTCTTTGAATAGGATGAAAATCGTATCTTTTAACAGAACGTGATAACTCCATTTTAAATGAATCCATGATGAGAATTAGCTTCCAAACTAAAAACTTTTTGCGAAAATGATTTATTGTTTATAATATCCTCTCTACAGCTTTTACCTGTCCAAAAAAACATTAATCTTCTGACCAACCAAGACCATGTATCTCGATTTGAGAAATAAACTTGCCGACTGCCTGAGAAGAGCAGGTTACAGAGCAATCTCGCCCTTTAAGGTTCCTATAGGATGGGTAGACATCGCAATTCTCAGAAAAAGGATTGGGATTGACATCTTTGCTGGAAGTTACGAATCATGCGTTGAAAGGCTTACATCATACCCTTTCCGCGAAATTTACGTTATAGGAGATTGTGAGGGTTGCATTTCTCTTGAGGAGTTCTGCAAGAGTTTTAAAATTGAAATTCCATCTGAGAGTTTTGAAGAGCTTGGGAATCCGAGCATGCAGGTTAAGGCGATCGAAGATTCCCTTGCCTACCTCTACGTAGTTAGGGAGATTTATGAGAAGGATATCAGTTATAGCCCACTTAAAACATCCATCACAGACTTGAAAATGCTCGGGTTCGTCACTTCTTCCTCCAAACCTAAGTTAAATCCAGAAATGTTCGCATCTCTAACTCATGAAGGTTTTGCAGCAGCGAAGAAAGTTGTTCTAAGAAGGATTATGAAGAACAAAGAGGAACTTAAGAGACTGGCTGAAAATCCGAGAAACTATATTATAGCTCTCGGAATTTCCGAATCACTTACTGTGAGAAATATATACGAAAAACCAGAAGATTACAGCCTAAAATCTCTTCTAAACTTCATGAAAAAATTTCCTCTCGAAGAGATGAGATATACTAATGAAGTTCATCCAAAAACCCTTCTCTGCCAGTTCATCGTGAACTCCGTTTTTAATGACGATGCAATTGAGCTTGTTGGAGAACTGGGCAAAATGGGTCTTGCATTCAGGCTGAAGTCATACACCCCCTATGGTTACGAAATGGGTGAAGAGTACAGAGTCGCAAGAGAAGCTGTTGAGGCAATTCTCAAGTTTGGCTATGCAGAAATACCACGTGAACTGGTGGGAGAATTCCTTGCCATAACCTACCCTCTGACACACTCAGACATCTACCCCATTCTCAATCAAGCTGGACAGCATCTTTTCAAAGCTGAAAAAGAGGGCTTTTGCAGGATTACCGGAACAAAAATTATGCTTGAAGAAAAATTTGCTGAATATGCAAGAGTCAGACTCGCGATGATTTTGGAGAAGATTATAGGAAGTCTCTCTTGATCTCCTCTGCAACTTCAAGCCCCGCTCTTATACTCCCATTCATACTCCTCTCCGGATAGTTTGGCCTTGAGGTCATTCCGGCTATGTAAAAACCGTCCGCCACCTTGTAAGGTGTTATTTTTTTCTTGTATCCCTTCTCATAGATTGGACCACTATATTTTGCCTTGAAAATCCTTATCCACCTGATATCTTTCTCGTCCATGCCCAGTTTACGCAGCTCGGAAAGGAAGAGTCTCGCAATTTCCTCTTCACCCATGCTGAAGAGTTTTCCTTCGGGTGTCGAGTAGCTTGCAAGGTATATAAGATGTATTCCGTAGTCTTCGAAGGGCATGAAGTTCGTGTGCTCAATCACAGCCCCAAAACTCATTTTGTCTGCAATGTTCGTCCAGTAGATGCTCTCAGTTAAGCTTCTCTCCACTCCGACAAGAGCGCATACCGAGCTCTGATATTTTACTTCAGGAATTCCGAGCCTTTCTTTTAACTCTCCAAGCTCAGGTAAGGGAGCGGTGAAAATGACTGCATCGAATGGCTCGCCATTCACCTCCCACTTTGCCCCTTTTTTGATCTTAGCTTTCTCCCTTACAATCTCAAGACCCTCCGCCATTTTCTCAATTAGCTGATAAAAACCGTGCCTTATATAGCCTATTTCCTCCCCAGAAAACTTTCTGTTACTCCTTATTGCCACCCTGCCGAGCAACCATGCGTAGCTTACCTCTGTGGCATTTTCACCGAATTTTGACCTTAAAAGGGGCATGAAAAACTTTTCAAGAAGATTTTCCCCAAGCTCTTTCCTTATCCCCTCTATAGCACCAATATCGTCGAAATACTCATAGTTCAGCTTTCTGCTCCGGATCGTAAATTTTGCGAGCTTTATTTTATCAACCAGACTCACGTAGGGGTATCTGAGTATTTCAAAAGGGGTGTTCAAGGGATAAATTTTACCAGCAACAGCAAACCCAGTTTTGGCGGTTTTCCAGACCAATTTGAGGCCACATCTCTTTATTTCTTCAATTAGATAGTGGTCATCACGAAAGCAGTGATGATAGAACTTCTCAATTTTGAAGCTGTCGCCCCAAGCCGCCACCAGACCTCCGATTTCATGAGGTTCAAAAACTCTCACATCAGCGTATTCTGCAAGCTCCTTCGCCGCCTTCAGTCCTGTAAGCCCTCCTCCGACCACTGCAATTTTCATCCACCCTGAATTTGCATGAGAGATAAAAAATTCACCCCACACCTATATATATCCCCACACCGATGTATGACTCATGAAGGATTTGGCAGTGGGAATAGTGATAGGCCTTATTGTGGGAGTTCTGGTCGGATACATTGTCGTAGGAGCGCAAAATCCCGCTCCTCAAGCTTGCGAGGCAAATCCACCGGGTGCGGATTTTGATAAAACTCTCGAAAAGGCCGTTGAGAAAATTAACTCAATGGTTCATGCGAATTACCCCGATGTTAACGTAAGGGTCACAAAAACCCAGCCTTATGGTGAAATATACCTTCTGAATTTGGAGTTTTACAATGATAAAGGTACACTTACAAGTCAATCAATGTTCATGACTGCCAACGGCTCAATGTTACTACTCAACGATCCGAGATGTATTATTTCCCTGTCAGAGCAGGAAACCAATGGCGAAACAGGAGCAGGAGGGAACAGGATAAATGTCAGCGTGGATGATGACCCATCCATAGGCTCGGAGGATGCAAAAGTCGTTATCGTTGAGTTCAGCGACTATACCTGCCCCTACTGCGCAAAATTCGCAAACGAGGTCGAGGATAAGTTGCTGGAGAACTACGGAGATAAGATCAGGTTCGTATACAGGGATTTTCCTGTGCATGGGGATATTGCCTACAAAGGTGCTGAAGCGGCAAACTGTGCAGGAGAACAGGGCAAATACTGGGAATTCCACAAAATACTCTACCAGAATCAAAGAGAGTGGATGTCCAACACCTCCATGCTATACTCGTATGCCGAACAGCTTGGCCTGAACGTAACAGCCTTCAAGGCGTGTCTGGATTCTGGCAAATACAAATCAGAGGTTGACAAGGACTTGCAGGATGGAAGGAGCTACGGCGTCACTGGCACTCCGACGTTCTTCATCAATGGCAAGAAGGTTGTTGGATACATGCCATATGAGGAGTTTGCCAAGCTGATTGATCAAGAGCTTCAATAACTTTATTTATTAAAATAGACTTCAATTTTTATGAACCTCAGAGATGCTATTAAGAGAGTAGAACCTATCCAAATCAATGTCGAACTGAAACATGATGAAGTAACAGGTTATTTGAAAAGTAAGAACCTATCAGACAAACCCGTGATCCTTAATGTCGAAGGAAAGAAAGTTGCAAAGAACTTTGTTTGTAACCGCCAGCTTCTATCCAGATATCTTGGTATAGATGCCTACAGCATAGCCAGAGAGCTTGCTGAAATTGAAAAAAAGAATGCAAAAGTTGAGATTGACGATTTTTCCCGGCTTGATGTGAGAAAGGGGGGTGTCAACCTTTACGACCTACCAATCCTGAAATACTACCCGAAGGATGGTGGAAGATATATCACGGCAGGAGTAGTGATTGCAAAGGGGGAGCACTACAACGCCAGTATACACCGGATGATGGTTCTGGATGAGTCATCTGTTGCAATTCGTCTTGTACCACCAAGACATACATATCTGATGTGGAAGGATGCGGTTGAGAGAGGAGAAGAACTTAAGGTTGCTGTAGCAATCGGAGTTCACCCTCTTTTCCTTCTCGCCTCATCCACGAGGGTTCCGGTAGGGGAGGAGTTCAATTACGCTTCGAAGCTTATGAACGGACTGAAACTTTATAAGAAAGGAGACCTGCTTGTTCCAGACTCCGAAATAGTTCTCTTCGGAAGAATAACTGCCGAAAGAGTTAGAGAGGGTCCATTTGTAGACATCACTGGCACGTATGACAAGGTGAGAGATGAACCCAAACTCATCTTCGATGAAATGTACGTTAAGGACGATTTCATCTACTACTCTATCACTCCCGGCAGTATGGAGCACCAGATGTTCATGGGAGTTCCCTACGAGCCAGTAATCTACAAATTCGTATCCAATGTTTGCAAGGTGAAGAACGTAATCACCACTCCCGGAAGCTGCCATTACTTCCACTGCGTAGTCCAGATAGAGAAAAAATCGGAGGGAGACGCGAAGAATGCAATCCTTGCAGCTCTTGCAGCAAATCCCAGCATGAAAGGTGTTGTTGTGGTTGATGAAGACATAGATATCCTCGATTACCGTGACATCGAGTTCGCCATATCAACGAGGTTCCAGCCAGATAAAGACTTCATCGTTATAAAAGGGGCAAGAGGTAGCAGTCTCGACCCATCAGCAGAGAAAACTACCTCAAAATGGGGCTTAGATGCCACAATGCCGCTTGGAGAGGAAGTGAAGTTTAAACGGATTGATAAGGGTTAAAAACCATTGTGGAAAAGGGTAGGAAAATGGACGTGGAAAGAGACCTCGAAATGCTTGAGGATGAAAAGTTCAAATACATCCAAAGAGCAAAGGGGGAGGTAAGAGAACTTATCTACGACTACAAGTGGTGCAATGGCTGTGGGATATGCGTTTACGCCTGCCCAGTCAACGCGATAGAACTTGGGCCTGTGCACGATATAGCAGTTGGGCTGGACATGCCTCCTGTGATAATAGACCACCTTAAGTGCGCCTACTGTGGAATCTGCTACTCTTTCTGCCCCTTTACAGCCTTTGAGTTTTACATCAATGGTGAAAAGGTTGACAGGTCATCTCTTACACTCTCACCGGTCATGTACACATACAAATACGAAACGTGCAGGGAGTGCACTCTGTGCTACAAAGCCTGCCCGACAAATGCGATAGGGAGGGAGGTTTTCATAACCCGACAGGACATCGAAGAGAAAAACGAAGATATAGAGGGAAAAGTTGAGATTAACAGAGAAAAGTGCAACCTCTGCGGAATTTGTGCTGAGTTTTGTGAAGTTTTCAAGATGGTTGAGAAGGAACCAACTCCCGAAGACGTTATGCCATATACGGACATACTGATTGATGAGGAGGCGTGCGACTACTGCAAACTATGTGAGGAAGTGTGCCCCGAAGAAGCGATTAAAGTTGAAGGAAAGAGAATTTCATTCCGGCTTCCCGAGAAAATTGCAGAAATAAAGATAGAGCAAGATTTGTGTTCCCACTGCGGTTACTGTGAAGAGGTTTGCCCTTATGATGCTGCAAAAACAATCAAACCGATGGAGGGCAAACTTTCACTGTTTGAGGCGAGGATGGCGAGGTGCGACCCTGTCGGATGTGCTGCATGCATCCTGATCTGCAAGCACAACAAAGTATGGTATGTGTCTAAGGACAAGGGAAAGGTTCATTTCAACGAAAAGTTCTGTATTTACTGCGGTGCTTGCGAGAATGCTTGCCCTTATGATTTGATTAAGGTTGATAGAGACGCTTATTTCACCAAAGAGGTTGCAACAGATGCTCCTTGGAGAGAGGCTTGGGAAGACGCTGTAGTTCGGATTGTTGAAAAGAAAAGAGTTGAAGAACCCTTTAAGTTCTTCGTAGAGGAGGTAGAAGTGGAAATAGAGGAAGAAGAAATAGTAACAACTCCTCCGGATGAAGAAGAGCTCGCTGCAATGGGGGAGAAAATTTCAAGAATAGAGGAGATTTTAAAAAAGGCGAGATACAGAAGGGCTCTTGAGAGCGGAGACATAGATGTCTTCATGAGGGGTGTTAAGCGTGCACTTGGAGAGGATAAAGGGTAAGAAAAGCAGGAAACTTGAAGGAAAAAGAGTAGTTCTCGGTGTCACAGGAAGCATAGCAGCTGTTGAGAGTGTAAAGCTTGCAAGAGAGCTTGTCAGAAGAGGGGCTGATGTTGTTGCTGTGATGAGCAAAGCAGCGAGAAAGATTATTCATCCCTATGCACTTGAGTTTGCAACGGGTCGTAAAACTATTACTGAGATTACCGGTAATATCGAGCATGTTAACTACTTGGGTATAGATGGAGATGCCGATCTTTACTTAATCGCCCCGGCAACTGCCAATACAATTTCCAAGATAGCTCAGGGTATTGACGACACTCCCGTGACAACCTTTGCAACGACAGCTCTTGGATCAGGGAAGCCAATCATAATAGTGCCTGCAATGCATGAGAGTATGATGAAGAACAAGGCTGTGCTTGAGAACATACAGAAACTCGTGAACATGGGTATCGAGATTGTGCAGCCCAGAATTGAAGAGGGAAAGGCAAAATTCCCTGATCTGGAGACAATTTGCCTTCATGTGGAGAGAGAGCTTTACTCAAAGGAGCTTAAAGGGAAGAAAGTTATCGTCACATCTGGCCCAACTTACGAGCAGCTCGATCCTATCAGATTCATAAGCAACAAAAGCTCCGGAAAGATGGGGAAAGAAATTGCACTTGAAATGTGGAGGAGGGGAGCAGAGGTGACACTGATAACGTCCAAGTCCACCAATCTGAGGCTCCCGATGTTCAGAGAAATTAGAGTCTGGTCTGTTAAAGATATGCTGAAAGCCGTCTTATATGAGATCGAAAAAGGATGTGACATCTTCGTCTCCTCTGCAGCCGCATCAGACTTTATTGTTGATATGGAGGCAAAGAAGATAAAGACCACCCCATCTATCGAGTTAAAACTGAGAGAGGCGCCCAAAATAATAAAAGAAGTTAGAAAGATTTACAAAGGGCATATAATTGGGTTCAAGGCTGAGACAGGAGTTACAGATGGTGAACTGCTGAAAATTGCTGGAGAGAAGCTGGAAGAGGATGCTTTGAATATGGTCGTTGCCAATGATGTTCTGGAGAAAGGAATGGGGACCGAAGACACAAGAGTGCTCATACTAACACAAAAAAGGCAGGAATGGGTCGAAGGACTGAAGATAGACGTTGCTGAAAAAATTGTTAAGGCTTACATCGAAGACTGCCTATGATATTTGCCCCTGCAAGCATCACGTGCATTTTTTCACCCCATATTTCAGACAAACCAAAAAGTTCTGGCAGCATTGGGGTTGGGTTCACAATTAATCTCGGAGTTGCAGCACGAGAAAGCGTTAGAACCACAATTAACAAAGAAGAATGGAGCTTCTCCACCCTTAACTACGTAATCGAAAAGGTCGGACTCGAGGGGGTTGAAATTAAATCTGATTTGCCCTTCGGCTGTGGTTTTGGGATGAGCGGGGCAGTTGCGCTGGCGGTAGCAATGCTCGGAGATTTGCCCTACATCAAAGCAGCCGATCTGGCACATGAGGCAGAGGTTGTGAATTTAACCGGTTTAGGGGATATTGTAACCCAAACCTATGGTGGTGTTGTTGTGAGAAAGAACGCAGCATGCCCATCCTTGGCTTCAGTTGAGAAATTTTGCTGGAGTGAAAATCTCGATTTTCTAATTTTAGGCGAAATCTCGACAAAAGATACGATTTCAGACGATTTAAAAAGAAAAAAGATAGGCGAAGCTGGAAAGATTTGGACTAAAGAGTTTTTGAAGAAACCGACAATCGAAAACCTCTTTGTATGCTCAAATAAGTTTGCTGAAGAAACAGGGCTTGTCGAATTTGTTAAGGATGTGGTGGAGGCTGTGGAGAGTTCAGGCGGTAGGGCAGGAATGGTGATGCTCGGAAGAGCTGTGTTTGCCATAAATGGATACGAGGCTCTCAAAGAATTTGGAGAGCCGTTTAAAGCGAAAATTGATTCTTGTGGAGTGAGGAGGATAAGAGATGAAAAACAAGATTAAAGTTGCTGCGATTCAGTGCAGAATCGGTGACTTGAACAGTGCCAGAAAGGTTGCAAGTAAAGCAGCCGAAAACGGATGCGAGCTTATCCTGTTTCCTGAATACTTCTCCTACTCCCGTCTTGCTCTTGAAATCCTCGATGAAACTCTTAGGTTTCTGAAAGATTTGAGCCTTGAATATGGAATTGCTGCCTCTGGGAACGCAGTTGTTGACGAAAAAGGATACAGAAATAGATCATATGTCTTTGACAGCGGAGAGCTTGTTGGATGGCAGGATAAGGTTCACCCAACGAGGACGGAGAGAGAGCTTGGGATTGTTTGCGGGGAAAAGCTTGAGATACTTGAGATCAAAGGAGCTAAGGTTAGCATTCTTGTGTGCGCCGACATCCTCTACCCAGAGTTATGCAGAGTTGCTGCCCTTAAAGGCGCTGAGATCGTCTTAAATCCAGTTGTTTCCTTCAAGCAGTCAGAACTACCTGGAACGGATTACAGATACTGCCTCTACTTCACACGCTCCTTTGACAATGCCTATGCTATTGTTAAGGCTGGAGGGTTTGGAAGAACCTTTACAGGCAACGAAGCCGTAGGTAGAAGCCTTATTGCAACATTTGACGGAATACTCGCCAAAAGTAAAAATGAGAATGGAGAAGAGGATGTAAGTGCCGAGATTGATCTGAAAAAAATAAGAGAATACAAAGAGATAAACTATTCACTGACGGACAGGAATGTTAAAGCTTACAGAGAGTTATTCAATGCCGAATTCGACTGCTGAATCCGAAAATTTTTTATCATTAACATTCAGGTGAAGATATATGCAAGATGACTTTCCAAGAATTGCCAGAGAAATGTATGATGCATACGAAGCTTATGATCTACCATCGAAATATTTGAGACTCTTAAGACCTGTCGCATGGCTTTGCTTCCTTCTTCCCTACGCTGTGGGTTTTGGATTTGGTGTAACACCGCAGACTAATTATTATCACGCAGTTTTTGGTCTCGTATCCTTTGCCTTCTGGATGAGTTTCAGCTTCACAATAAATGCTCTCTTTGACAGAGATGTGGACAGGTTACATGATGGCAGAGTGAAAGACCTGAATCTTTCCATGCAGCCCCTTGTGACTGGTGAGATTTCCGTTAAAGAGGCGAAAATTCTGTGTGCGTTATTCTTCATTCTCTCAATGGTGTTTGCGGCTTTCATAAATACGAAATTTTTCTTTGCTATGCTTGGAGCCAATATCATCGGGTACGTTTACTCTGCTCCACCCAGATTCAAAGCAAAGCCCGTTGCAGACGTTATTTGCAACGCTCTCGCTGCAGTACTCGTTTTCTATGCTGGGTTGAGCATAGGTGGTGCGGATATGCCCTTTGCTGTCTACATTGCAGCATTCTTCCTTGCTGCAACCTTCTACATTCCTACAGCCGTCTCCGACTACGAATTTGACAAAGCAGCAGGATTAAAGAACACACCGGTTTATTTTGGGCCCAGAAGGGCTTTGATGTCCTTATATCCTCTCGCAGCAATCACGATTCTGCTTTGGGGATATGTTTTTCTCGTAGCTCAGAGGCTTGAAGTGAAAATTATATCGCCGCTGATTATCCTCTACACCCTCGCATACACTGTGGTTATAAACTCAAGGTGGGATGGTAAAAAGCTCAATGTCACCCCGCACATAATACTCACACCCTTTGGGATAATCTCAGCACTGTTTATAGCATACGGATTTGCCGTCATCCTTAAGGGCTTGATAAACTGAATAATTCGGGATAAAGCAACTATTGTTAGGTTAGGGGAGAAACGGCAAAAACGGCAAAAGAATTTAATCTGTAAAATCCACCTAACATTATGGCGTTAAACCCGATGGACATTTACAAGCTTCTCCCCAAGACGAACTGCAAAAAATGTGGTGAAGCTACCTGCATGAGCTTTGCTTTCAAACTTCTAAATCGTGAGAGGAAACTTGAAGAATGCACTCCGCTTTACGAGGACAAGAAATATGAAAGGCAGAGGAAGAAGCTTGAAGAAATGCTGAAACCTCTTGAGGAGGCTACCGAAACAGGTTTGATTGTTGACGAGGGTCTCTGCACCGGGTGTGGCAACTGTGTTGTTGTCTGCCCGGTTCATGTAGAGAAGGATCCTAAAGGAGCGGCGGTTGGTAAAGGTATAACCATTGACGATCCAATTTTAAGAGTTGAAGATGGCGCTGTGAAGGTCATAAACATGCAGGCGTGCAGGAGATACGGTAAGAACAGGGTTCTGTGTGTGGTTTGTAGGGAGAACTGTCCGACTGATGCAATAAGATTTCTGGAGGGATGAAAATGAGTTTTGTATGTCCGGGTTGTTCCTGTCTTTGTGATGACATTGAAATCGTGGATGGTAGGATTTTACATGCCTGCAGGAGGGGAGAAGAGATTTTTGAAAAATACAAAGAAAACAGGGCTAAACCAATGGTTAAAGGAAAGGAGGTTGATATTGACTCCGCTATTGAGGAGGCTACTGAGGTTTTGAAGGATTCCAAGAACACTGTGATCTACGGTATGGATACAACGACGGTGGAAGCTCAGCAACTTGGAATAGAACTCGCTGAGAAGCTTAATGCATATATAGACGATAATTCCTCCTTCTGTCTTGGAGAGTTTGTTGAAGCAATTTTAAGAAAAGAGTTGCCGACCACAACGCTTGAGGATGTGCGGGATAGGGCTTACGTTATGGTTTACTGGGGTGCAAACCCCTTCCACAGCCTTTCAAGACACATGTCGAGATACAGCTACTATCCAAGAGGTGCGAAAAGGCCTCGCGGATATGAGGAGGACAGATTTCTGGTTGTGGTTGATGTTAGAAGGTCCGAGACTGCCAAACTTGCAAAGAAGAATGCGAAGTTCATACAGGTTGACAATGACGATGAGCTTGTTGATTCCTTCTTCAAAGTTATGGAGGGAAAAGCAGCAAAATACGCAAAAGAGGCTGGGATTATACTGAATGAGATGAAAAAGTCCGATCTCAACGTCATATTTGGCGGTCTTGGCCTTAAGTACGGGTTGAAAGACTTGGGCAAATTCGTGGAGATGGTTAGGAAGATGAATGAGGTTGCTCCTCTTTACTTCATCCCTGCAGGTTTTCACGCCAACATGAGGGGCTTCAATGAGACTCTGTTTGAAAAAACTGGATATGTGAACAAGTACAGCTTTAAGGATGGAAAAGGTGATGTGGATTTTGCCTTTACAAGCCTTCTGCAGAATGGGAAGGTTGATACAGCAGTTATAATAGGCACCGATCCCGTCTCCTCTCTCCCTTACGATGTTGCATCTAAGCTGAAAGAGGTCAAAACTATCGTAATTGATCCGAGGATGAGTCCAACAGCAAGGGTTGCTGATATTATTATACCATCAGCGGTTTCCGGTATAGAAATGGGTGGAACAATGGTAAGGAGTGATGGGGCAAGGATAAAGCTTGAGGTAATCGAGGAGAGAGATGTCAACGATATTTACATCCTCAAAAAGATTGAGGAGGGATTGTGATGATGCGCTTTTCCAAATTCTTGAAGGTTGAGGCTGAGATCGTAGTTGCCCGGTATGCTTTAGTCTCAGATGAGACAAAGTCGCGTTTTGAGCCAGTAATTTTCTTCCATCCTGAATTTGCTAAGAGGAGTGGGGTTAAGGAGGGAGATGTGGTCGAGGTTGAGGCAAATGGGAGGGCTGTTAAGTTAAAGGTAAAACTGTCTGAGAGTGCACCTGAAAGTGGGGGGATAATTCCGAACGGGATTTTTGCAAGTTACTTGACAAACTTCGATGGTTTCAAGAGGTTTAAGGCAAACATAGAGGTTGCAGAGGGTGAGCCGAGCAGTGTTGGGGAGATAATCGAGCGGGTAAAACCTTAATTTTTTTTACAAAAAATTTATGTGCTTTGGTGAGAAAGGGTGAATTATGGTAACTGAGGGGTTTATCCCAATATCCAAGCCGCTTATCGGTGACGAAGAAATTGAGGGAGTTGTTAATGTTTTGAAGTCTGGAATGGTTGCACAGGGCGAAGTTGTGGGAAAATTTGAGAAAGAATTCTCGAACTACATAGGAGCTGATTTTGCTGTGGCTGTGTGTAATGGAACAGTTGCGCTGGATGTAGCATTAAAGGCTCTGGGCATCGGTGAGGGAGATGAAGTTATAACAACACCATTTACATTTATAGCAACATCCAACGCAATCTTGTTTCAGGGTGGGAGACCTGTTTTTGCCGACATCGAAGACAGGACTTACAACTTAAATCCCGAAAGCGTTCTTGAGAAAGTATCGCCAAAGACGAAGGCAATAGTTGGTGTGCACCTATTTGGACACCCATTTGATGTTAATGCTATTTTGGATATATGCGAAGATCACAATCTAATTCTTATCGAGGATTGTGCTCAGGCGCATGGAGCGGAGTTTAAAGGTAAAAAAGTCGGCAGATTTGGAACCGGTTGTTTTTCTTTCTATGCAACGAAGAACATCACCACAGGAGAGGGCGGGATGATTACAACCTCCGATAACGACATTGCAGAAAAATGCAGACTAATACGCAGTCACGGAGAAGCTTCCAAATATAGACATCTTATACTTGGTTACAATTTCAGAATGACGAATATTCAGGCAGCTATTGGTCTTGCTCAACTTGAAAAACTCGATAAGTTAAATGAGATTCGAAGGAGAAATGCGGAGTTCCTAAACAGAAATATTAGAGTTGAGGGGCTGACCAAACCTGTAGAAATTAGAGGATCGAAGCACGTTTACCATCAGTATGTTCTTAGGGTGGAAGATGATTTTCCCATAAAAAGAGATGAGTTCGTGGGCTTTCTTCAGAGCAAAGGGATTGGATGTGCAATTCACTACCCACTTCCAATCTACAAACAGCCCCTTTACGTTAAACTCGGTTATGGGGATGTGAAATGCCCCGTTAGCGAGGAAGTTTCGTCGAGAGTTGTAAGCTTGCCAGTTCATCCGGGTGTTAATGAAGATCAGCTCAGATATATTGCAGAAACTGTTAACTCTGTTTCGTGAGAGTGATATTATGGTGCTCGCTTCTGTGGTAGGATTGGGTAAAGCTGGGTTACCATTGGCCGCAACGATAGCTGAAAGTGGTATGAAGGTAATCGGAATAGACGTAGATGAAAAGCGATGCGAAATGATAAATCGAGGTGCAAACCCAATTCCAGAAGAGGAAGGTCTGGATGAGTTAATTGGAAAGCACGGGGGTAAAAGTTTAATAGCTACTACAGATTACAATGATGCAAAACAATGCAACCTTTTTATAGTTATTGTTCCGTTGTTTATTGACTCAGCGCATAATCCTGATTTTTCGATAATGGAATCTGCTTTCAGATCGGTTGGGAGGGTAATCAAAAAAGGTGATGTCGTGGTGCTTGAAACTACTGTTCCGCCCTTAACGACCGAAACCATTGTCAGAAGATGGCTGGAAGATGAAAGTGGGCTGAAACTTGGAGAATTCTATTTAGCCTACTCTCCGGAAAGAATAATGACTGGATACAGCATATCGCGATTAAGAGAGTTTCCCAAGATAATCGGGGGGGTTGATGAAAAAAGTGGAGAAGTGGCTTTTAATCTATACAAAAGGTTTATTCCCAACCTTTACCTTGTTTCGAATGCGAGAACGGCTGAATTTATAAAAGTAATTGAGGGGTGTTACAGAGATGTAAATATAGCTCTTGCCAACGAACTATTTAAAATTGCAGAGGAACTCGGAATTGACTTTTACGAGGCCAGAAACTTTGCAAATCATGAATACTGCCATATCCACCTGCCTTCAACTGGAGTGGGTGGGCACTGTATTCCCGTTTATCCATGGTTTTTAATTAAGGAGATGGAGCGCAGAGAGAAGTTTGAGAATGCAAAATTACTTAGAACTGCAAGAGAAGTCAATGATGAGATGGTTCGATTCTGGATTGATAAGATAGTTCTTGAGTGTATGAAAGTTGATAAGCCTCTGCGAGAGGTAAAAATCTGTATTAAAGGGGTTACATTCAGAGAGGGAGTTAAAGAGGTGTATCACAGTAGAGGTTTAGCCATTGTAGAGCATTTGAAGAATAAAGGTCTCAATGTCGGGGCTTACGATGAAATGTTCAGTCAGGAGGAATTGAGAGGGATGGGCATCTTGCCGATGCTTCCTGAGGAGGCTGATGTTGTGTTTGATACATTCAAACTGGAATTCCACACGAGGGCGTAAAACATGGGAAACTTAATGGGAATTTACTTGTTGATACTCCTGTCCTTTTTTCTTTCTGTTATTGTGGTCACAGCACAAATAAGGATGTTTAGAAAAATTGGATTGGTCGTTCCAGATTACTACAAGCCAGATTTGAGGAGGGTGCCGACAAGCGGAGGCGTTTCAGTACTTATTGTTCTATTGATTATGTATTCTCTCTTCTATATTTTCAATAGCCTTTGGAATAACCCTCCACTTATTCCAATAACCCGATTGGACTGGAAAGCATTATTTGTAATCACTTTTTTCGGTCTTTTCGGGTTGCTTGATGACTACGCAGATGTAGGAAGGATAACGAAAATAATTCTTACATTCTCATTCTCCCTCCCACTTGCAATTGAAATTACCACTAATACCGTTTTTTTGCCATTATTCGGATTGTTGGTGCTTGGGTGGCTCTACTGGCTGCTTATAGTTCCCACATACATTATGGTTACTTCTAACCTCACCAATATGCATTCAGGTTTTAATGGGATGGCAGTCGGTCTTTCAACGATTATAATCGCTTTTTTACTGGTAAAATCTATTTTAGCAGGCCGAGATACATTTTTTACTCTTGGATGCATGTTAGGGGCTTTACTCGGACTGCTGTGGTACAACAGGTATCCCTCAAGAATATTTGAGGGGAACGTCGGTGCCCTCTTAATGGGAGCAGCTATTGGTGCTGGCATAGTTGCAAATGGTTTTCTTGTATCAGGATTTGTCATGCTCATCCCTCACGTGGTAAACTTTTTGATGTACGTCTACTGGAGGACTATGTGGAAGCTACATCCAGAAGACCCGAGATGGAAGCCAGTAAAGTTTGGAAAGATAAGGAAAGATTGGACAATTGAGGTACCAAACCCTCTTACTCTGAAGTGGGTGCTGCCCTACCATTTCAGAATGACCGAATGGCAGATTGTGGTGGCGATGTATTCCTTAACTTTTATTTTCTGCATTTTGGGTCTTTTCATAGACTATTGAAAGATTTTAAACTTCTGCCAGGTTTTGAGTCCACACCAATTTCAGATTAAATATTTTTTATGACAACAATTTCCTTTTCATTTTTAACCTACAATGTCACCAAATTGTTATTAGGATTGTAAGCATAATAAGATTTTTATTTAACCAAAATGTATTTATATCTCCAAGTATTTACAATTAATGAGGGAAAGATAATGAATGTAAAGAAAATAATCGTTTCAACAATTCTGTTGACAATGGTTATGGTCGGAATTGCTGAGGCAAACCGAAACCCTGGAAACATATGGGCTGTTCATTCAGATGGTGCAAGGGACGACTATTTTAACCTTGGGGAGGACGTTTTTCTGGAAGGACAAAATTTGAAAGAAAACTGGACTTACCTTTACTGCATTTTCGACAAAGATGAGAGGTCTTCAACTTATCAGCAGGTATTAAAGTCAGGATACGTTGATACTAACTCAATGGGATACATTCCTCCGCAATATATATGGACTATTCCCAACGGTGATTTCTCTGGCCATGATTACAGAGTGGACCTCGTAGTTGATTCCTCAAATGGATGTGACGGGATAATTAAAGCCAAACGAGATACCTTTTACAGCCACACTAATTCAATCCCAGAGTTTGGAACAGTAGTTATACCCGCAGCAATTGCAATTGGCGCCATATTTCTGACAAGGAGAAGGTAAAAACCCCCAAATAATTTTTCGAAAACTCGCGGTAAATTTTTATATTTTCTTTGAGAGTATAAACTATGACCAAAAAGTATCTGTTTGTGACTATCACTTTTATATATGCAATTTTGATATTCTATCTGTCATCAATTCCTTCTCCCCCTAACCCCATCAGCTCAAGCTTTTTTTTGTATCTACACCAGAAAATGGTTGAATTGGGTGTTGAGTTTCTTGGTATTCCCTTTTACTTTGTGTATCGTTATCCCGATAAGTTTGCCCATATGATGCTGTACATGGGTTTCGGGCTTACTCTCAATCCAACTGTAAAAACAACGGTGGGGAGATATCCAGAACCGCTCTCGATCATATTGGGCTCGATTTATGGTGCAACTGATGAATATCACCAGAGTTTTGTCCCTTATAGATCAGCAAGCACGTCTGATTTAATGGCAGACATCGCTGGACTTGTTATATCTCAAATCTTGCTACTTGCTGTAAGAAAATTCAGGGTGGTAAGATGATATTGGCGGTTGTGCAGTTCTTTAGAGTTTTTTTCGGACTGATCTTCCTGTTTTTTGTTCCGGGGTTCGCTTTCAGCCTTGTCCTGTTTCCGAAAAAGGAAGAGTTAAGCTTAACGTTGAGATTAGGTCTTTCTGGGGCATTAAGTGTGATTTTTGATGTCCTGATCACTCTTTTCATTGATCTTGTTTTACACATACCCACCACTCCCGTAAATATATTTACATCCCTCCTTATCTTTACCTTAGCCTGTTTAGCTGTTTGGAGACTTGAAGTTCTCATACTTACGAGAAAACGTGAGGATATGATTCAAGAGGGAGATTCTCTGATCCAGAAATGAGCTTCATAAGTGCTTCCACTTACCTCAACAACAACACTTACTTTTGCAGGTAGATTTATGTTCTCCGGGATTGTAATGGATTCAAACTCCTCAAAAGATTCTCCTCTTTTTATTGTAACTTTTTTGGATTTTACAAGCATATCATTCAAAAAAATGTCAATTTTGTAATCCTCGTCCTTCGTTTCGTGATTTGTGACCCCATATCTGAAAGTAATCTCCTTTGGTAATTCTGATACGTTTATGTAGTTACTATAGCTGTCGGGGTAAATGTACACTGCAGAATAGGATTCCTGTAAGCTTGACCAGATTAGGATTGCTGCTGCTATTGCTCCTATAACCATAGCCAGTGCAGCAGTTTTTTGGATGATACTGTCAAAGTCATTATATGACTCATCAGCAGCTCCCTCTACCATGACCTAATTTGTAATTTATGTGGTATAAATTATTTTGTTTTCAGTTAATATTGTTTACAAAAAATAATTAAAATTTAATATTTATTTCCTTCTTAAAAGTACTATTGCTCCAAGAAGTCCGAGTGCTGCTACTGCTAATGGTGGAAATTCTGGGACTGACGGCGGGCGAGTTGTCCATTCTTTTTCTACGGTCTGCGAACATACTTCTTGTTCAGTATTTTGGTCAAAGAAGCAAGCCTGTATAATGTCCACTCCTACCCCACCGTCGCCAGTGTATGTAAACGTAGCCTCTCCATTCGAATCCGTTGTGTCCATGTCACTGTCACCTGCATTTGGACCTGAAAGCACTGTAAATGTAACATCAACGTCTTCAACAGGATAGCCCAACAAATCTGTAACCTTGGCAGTAACAGTATGGCTCTGACCAACGTAGTTCGTGTCTGTTGCAGGAGTTAGAGTTATTCCCACAACCGTAACACCACATGGCAGATTTGACGGGTTGAAAGGTTGTTCAAGCTCCTGTATCCAGACCTCAAGCAGTTTTGAATCCGGCATGTAGTCCATATCCATTCCGTTATATATTATCAGCCCAACATCAGTTCCTGCAGGATACTTGGCATACGTGTGAACCGGGCCCGTAACCTGATTAATGTTGGTTCCAGACATATCAATACACCAGTATGGGTCAAAAGTTACCATAACGTTCATATCTCCAACTGCGTCGGTCGAGGAGCCTAAATATGTCGCATCAATGAAGTAGGGGCTTGCTGGGCTACTGCTGGAGAGAGTGTTTTCCTCGACTATGGTCAGAGTGCCAGAAGCGCCCATTGCACCGGGGTTGTTTGTATTGAAGGGATACGGTAGCCAGCTGTAATCAGGTCCTGGAGTGCACTCACTGTCGTATATGATTAGCTTTTTCCCTGTAGCAACTGCATCAACTATTGCTTGTTTCTGCTCATCTGTAAGCGTGCCAGAACTGCAGGCCATCGCATAACTTGCCATATTGAGAACAATTGTGTCAAAAGGCGTCAGATTTGCCGCACTAACATCACCTGGTGACATGGGGGTAAAGGAGATGGCGTCGAGTCTCGGCTCTCCGCTGACAGGTAGATAACCTCCCCACGACCATCCCATATAGTTTGCATCATACCATCCCGTTCCCAGAGAGTTGCCGCCAATTATCACAACATTCTGTGATGTTGCCGCCATAGCTGTTCCAGCAAAAACTAACAGTGCTGCTATTGCTACTACAACGCTTTTTAAACTCATTTCTTTTTACCTCCACATTCTTATATGCAACGATTATTAGTTTCTTAAACTATATAAACTTTTTCTATACTATTCTTTAAATAATAATTGTTGTTATTATCATATTTTAGTATTCGTTATAAAATTAATATTAAATATATACTGCGTATTCATGCAACTTTAATAAACATTAAAATTTGTAACTCGTTAACTATAAATATTAACAGAAATGTAATTTAAACAATGAATGGTGAAAAGTAGATGAAATGGAGCGATTTTTTGAAGGTGATTAAAAGAAATAAAGCGAATGGCGATAATGTAGAATCTGTTATCAGGTGTGCAGAGAAGTTTCACAGGCACGCTGGTATAGAAATACCTGAGATTGACGGAGATGTGGTTGTGGAGACAGGTCATCAGCCCAACTTCCTTCCATACTCCGGAACGTTCAAAAAGGCCTTCATGGCCAATTTTTTGAAATGTACTGACGGGATAATACCTCTATTTGGGATATACGATTACAATCCGGCAACAGCGAGGTTACTCTATCAGAATAGGGTGCCAGACATCAACAAAAACGGATTTAAAAAGATAGGTTTTAAATTGGACAAAAAAGACGCCCTAAGGAGGTTTGATCAGGTTGAAAAACCGTCGAGGGAGAGGTGGGTGCAGGAAATTGAAAAAATTAATGAAATTTACAGCTCTGCTAGTACTGATTGGATAATTGATGAAATGGAGAAGAGCTATAAGCTTGGAAAAAGCTTTGCTGACGTTAATGCAATCCTTTTCGCAAGAATTTGCAATTATTTAGACGTCAATAAAGTATTCTTTTTTAAATACTCTGATCTTCAAAAGAAGGGAGTTTTTCTAAACGAGTGGATGGAGATGTCGAAAGACGTAAGGAATTTTAACCGAATTTACAATGCTGTAGTTATAGAGAAAAATATCCCCAATGGTAGAACTAATGAGTTAACTATGGCTCCTTTTTGGTACCTTTGTGAGTGCGGTGGAAATACTCCTGTGTACTACAATACTATTTTTACAGCAAAATGCCCCATTTGCAAAACCACTTACGAGTTTAACAGTATTGAAGAAGTTTTTGACCGATTATCTCCAAGAGCAGTTTTTCGAAATCTTGTGTTTTCGAAAGGCTTGAACACATCCCTGTTCATTTCTGGGAGTGGAGGTAGCCTGATATATGGTCAGATATCAAATGAAATGTACTCAAAGTTTGGTATTGAGAGGCCATTGGTTGCATACTGGGAAAGTAGCGATTATTACCTTTCACCCGTGCATAGAAAAATAATTTATGATATCTCGAGATTATACGGAGAAGAGTTCTTTAGAATCAACATAAAAAGAAAAAGAACCGAGTGGATTGAACAGTTGAAGTCAGATAAAAAATTCAAAGGATACTATCAATATTCACATACCTTAATCCAAATAGCAGAGAAAGTCTTTTCTCTGAACTACTCAATTATTGATCTTTTAGCAAGTGCAAACGTAGATGAAATAGCGGAGAAGTGGAGGACATCTCTCGAGAAGGCTGTGATTTGCAAGAACGAGTTTTACTCTGTCGTTTCAGACGTGGACTTCGGAGGTAAAAATTACTACAATTGGATAATAAAATTGGCCAATGAGAGTAAAGTTGAAGACCCTGCAAACTTGTTGGGTGGTTAAACATGAAAAGGGTATTGGTTTTAAGTCCACATACAGATGATGGAGAGCTTGGTTGTGGAGGAAGTATAGCAAGATTGGTGGAGGAGGGTATAGAAGTGTACTATGTAGCACTCTCCGCATGTGAAAAATCTGTGCCTGGAGAGTATCCACCAGACATTTTAAAAAGGGAAGTCAGGAAAGCCACAAAAATTTTAGGAGTTGACGAATCCAATTTACTCCTCTACGATTTCGAAGTGAGAGAATATCCTACACTCAGACAAAAAATTTTGGATGTCCTTATCGAAATAAGGGATGAAGTAAAGCCGGAATGGGTGTTCACGCCATCATCTTTCGACACCCATCAAGATCATAAGGTTACGAGAGAAGAAACACTGAGGGCATTTAAAAAATATACTATTCTCGGTTATGAACAGCCTTGGAATAATATAACTTTCAACACAACATGCTTCATCAGACTTGAAAAGAGGCATGTGGATAAAAAAATTGCAGCCTTAAAATGCTACGAGTCGCAGATGGATAAAGCTTACATGGAGGAAAAATTCATCAGAAGCTTGGCAAGGACGAGAGGTGTGCAGATTGATTCAGAATATGCAGAGGCGTTTGAGGTAATTCGGTGGATAGTCTGATGCAAAGGATTTTATGATGTTTTAAAAAGTGATATCGTGACTCAAAAAAGAGAGGGTTTAACGTTAGCTTTGGCAGCACTACTCCTCATAGCAGCATTTATCGAGCTTAGTTATGGTTCCTTATATATCGGTTTGATATTTCTTATATTAATAGTTGTTTTTATATACATACTTACAAGAAAGTCCGAAAGAGACAGAATCAGACCGTCAAAACTTCAGATTTTTGTTGGTGCTACTTTAATTCTCCTTGTAGTTGGATATAACTTATACAAAAATTCCGAAATTCAAACCTTGGACTCTATGGTTCTCCTGCTCGGTTTTTCTTTGATAGTCTCTAATATACCCCGATTTTCAGAGATTGGCAAGTTTTCAGTTTATTTCTCTTTCTTGTTTCTTGTATTTTACTCGATTCTTTTTCTGATACCTGAGAACGTCGGTTTTGATTTGCCCTACTATTACGGCCATTATTTCGTTACGTTACCTGTGGTGGCAACAATGCAAAACATGGGCTACAATCTTAGCAATCCAGATATGCGGCTCATTGAGGTTTGCGGTGTTGAACGAACAGTTTTGAAGATTGACCTTGCATGTTTTGGATGGTACTCGCTGATATTAATAATCAGTCTGGTCATCGCATATTCCGAGACAGTTGAGAAGTTCAGGACGAAAAAGTTGTTGATAGTCCTCGCACTGCTTATTCTTGCATCATATATTGCCAACCTCTTAAGAGTGGCAATTCTCGTTCATCTTACCTACTTTTATGGTGTTAAAACCATGATGACTGTCCATTCTCACCTTGGCTGGATACTTTTTGCCGTTTTTCTTCTTCCCGTAGCATTTTTCTTGCTGAAAAAAAATCAGGTTTCTTGAAATATTCTCATAATAGTAATCCAATAATAGTTAGTATTGTAACAACTATAATAACAATTTTATTAAATAGAAAGTTATAAATACTCTCAAGTATCAATATATTTGGGGATGTGAAATGAAAGTATTGAAGTCGGCAATTCTGTCGATAGTAATTGGAGCGATAGTGGCGATGACCCCCACTCTTGCCGTTGACGTATCCGTTGATGGTGATTTGGGTGATTGGGGTTTATCCCAAATCTTGACAGACGACTGGAGTGATCCAGCAACTTGGATTCCAACAGTGGATGGTATCAGCTTCTTTGTGGAAGATAATCAGGACCCATTAAACGTTGCAGCGATAAACTACAACGCTTCATATACAGGAGTGCACATTTATGGCAATGCAACATGGCAAGCAACCTACCGTGAACCCCTACTCGTTGGGAATAGAGCTGAACCTTATGGTGGTACAGGTGGTAGATTTGGCGAAATGTATGACATAGAGGCAATGTATGTTACTGAGAATGATACTTACATATTCGTGCTGATAATTACCTCAACTGAATCTGCTATAGGAGATTTGGCGCTTGATTTTGGACCTGGTGGAGGATACGGGTATGAGTATGGAGTAAACTTCTATAGGTCTGGAGACACACAGGGAGTTCTTGGGGGAGTTTACATGACACCAACTGACAACGATTGGGCTATACCAAGCCCGTTTCCAGAGAATGCGCCCTATAAGATAAACTTCTCAAGTGTTGATCCTGCGAGTGATCTTTGTGTTGCAGATATCAGCGAAACCGATTTGGGTGTAAATGACTTTGGAAGAACGAACTATGCGTTTGAAGTGGCGATACCCAAGAGTTGTATTGGAAGTCCAGAACTACCAGATAAACCAGCAACTGCGGTGAAGAGATTCTGGATAACCGAATACTGCGGAAACGATTCGGGGCCAAGTATACCTGAGTTCATTTCAATTCTGATACCAGCAGGTATTCTACTTGGTTCGGTGTACTACTTTACAAGGAGAGAAAGATAAGCTCAATTTTTTATTTTTTGAAGTAATATGAAGATAATAGTTGACGTAGGGCATCCGGGACACGTTCATTTTTACAAGAATCCCGTTACAAATTGGGAAAAAAGGGGTCACGAAGTTCTGGTTGTTGCGAGAGACAAAGACCTTACAGTTGATTTGCTAAAATCATTCGGAATTGAGCATACTAAAATTGGCAGGAGTAGAAACGGACTTTTTATGAAAGGATTAGATATGGCTGCAAAAGATATCAAGCTTCTAAAAATTGCAAGAAAGTTCAAGCCAGACGTTTTTACAGGAGTTTTCAGTCCCTATGCATCGCAGGTCGGCTCTTTGATGAATAAGCCATCGGTAATTTTCAATGATACGGAACTTGTAAAATTCAGCAAACTTGTTACTCACTTTGCTTCGGTAATTTGTACGCCAAAGTGTTTTCGTGGAAGAGTGGAGAAAAATATCAGATACAACGGATATCAGGAACTGGCGTATTTACACCCAAGGTATTTTAAACCGGACAAATCGGTTTTGGACGAGCTTGGGATTAATGGGGAAAAATTTATTGTGATAAGGTTAATTTCATGGAGCGCTTATCATGATAGCAAGCTTAAAGGATTAGATCACGAGCGACTATTTGAGACTATAAAACTTTTTGAGAAGGCTGGCAGAGTTTTTATTACCTCAGAGAGAAAGATTAACGGGCACCTAAGAGACTATGCGTTGAATATTTCTCCAGAGAAAATCCATTCAGTTCTTCATTACGCTGACCTTTATTTTGGAGAAGGAGGTACGATGGCTGTCGAGTCAGCCTTACTTGGAACGCCAGCTATTCATGTAGAGTCGGAGGAGAATGGTAAGGCTACTGGAGAGACCAGCGGTAACTTTGTTGAACTCAGGAATGAATATGACCTTCTTTTCTTTTTTGCTGACCACGATACTGCTGTTGAAAAAGCCATTGAATTGCTTGAATCTGATACTACAAAAAGAGAGTGGCAGAAAAAAAGGAATAAGCTGACCAGAGACAAAATTGATGTTACAGAGTGGGTGACAAAATTTGTGGAGAAATATCCAGAAAGCTTTTATGAATTGTCATATTAGATAATTAGGAGATGTATATGTTAGGTTACTCAGCAGCATTCAGAAATTTAATTTTCCCATTGATGGAAAGTTTTCAAGGAACTGAAATAAGAAAACATCTTGCTTGGCTTAAAAAAACACAATGGCTGGATCGTAATGAAATTGAAGAGATACAGAATAAAAAACTACGGGCACTGATTCATCATGCTTACAAAAATGTCCCATATTATCATCGGGTCTTTAAGAGGCTTGGGTTAACTCCCGACGATGTCAGGAGAAAAGAAGAGCTTTCTAAACTACCGGTTTTAGAAAAAGACGATGTCAGGAAAAATCTAAAACATCTTTTAGCGCAAAATATTCCAAAATCCCGAATATTGGGCACCCAATCGAGCGGCTCAACAGGTGAACCGCTTAAATATTATTTGGACAAAACATCATACAGTATAGGTTGGGCGCATACTTTTCGTTGCTGGAGTTGGGCAGGATATAATCTTGGCGACCCGTATGTAAAAATAAGCATGAGTGTTAGAACGTCTTTTAAGAAAAAAGTTCAGGACATCTTAATGAACTGCCACTATATACCTTTCTCAGATGTGAGTTTGGAAACGCTGCCAAATCTGTTGAAAACTATGAAAAAAGGGAAAATAATAAGAGGTTTTGCGTCATCCATCTACATCATTGCAAAGTTGATTGAAGAGGAGAATATCCGTGAAATTCCAGAGCCTGCCGCTATAATGACGACTGGAGACACACTTTTTCCACACTACAGGGAAGTTATAGAATCTGTCTTCGAGTGTGAAGTATTTGATGGCTATGGAGGAGAGAGCACACCTATAGCCTTTGAATGCGAGGAACACTTTAATTATCATCTTTGTGATGAAAGCGTTGTTGTAGAATTTCTTAAGGAGGGTGAGGAGGTAGCCCCAGGAGAACTTGGAAGCATTGTTTTTACAAACTTGGACAACTTTGTCATGCCCTTTATAAGATACAAGATAAACGATGTGGGTGTAAAGGGAGTAGGAGATTGCCCTTGTGGAAGAGGTCTTTCGCTAATGAAATCTGTAGAGGGTAGGAATACAGACATCATTGTAACTCCAAGCGGTAGATTTATTGTTGCACAGTTCTTTGCGAACCTCTTCAAATACATCGAAGGTGTGGAACAGTTTCAGATAATTCAAGAACGAATAGACAAAGTTGAGGTACGAATCGTTATCAATGAGAAGTTCAGGGAGACGGACGAAGATTACATTTCTTCGAGGATAAAAGGTCAGTTGGGAGATGATGTAGAATTGACTATCAAAATTGTAAGTTCAATTCCTCCTACGGAGTCTGGAAAAAGGCGATTTGTAATCTCAAACGTTACTCCATTCTGATGATGGTGAAAATATGGTTAGAAATGACATTTACACACTTTACGGATTGAAGCACTTTGAGGATAAATACAAAACCCTCCCCCCACGCACAATTATAGACAACTCGATAAATATTTTGAACCCGTCTCCCAGGCAGATTTTACCCGATACTCAGTCCAATGTTTTTGATTGTATAGGGAGGGTGCTTTCAGGGCATCTGGAAAAATACTACCACGATAAAGACTTGAGAGAAAAAATTTCCAGAGAACCTTTTGTTGACATGGCAGAGCAGCAGATTTTCGATTTAATTCTGCACGAAAATAGAGGGGGAGCAATAGTTAATCACTCCTTTTGGCCCTATGGGAAAAAGTTTGCGGTGTGTCTTACCCATGATGTTGATGAAGTTAAAAAAACCTACCAGTATCTTACATTTTCACTGAGACATCTGAAGGGGAGAAACTTAAAGGCTTTTAGAAATCAGATTGTCTCTCTTTTTAAGAAATTGGGTGGTGAAGAGCCATTTTGGACTTTTGAGGAAATTATGAAACTTGAAAGAGAGTTGGGAGTAAAATCTACATTTTTCTTCCTCAATGAAACTGCAAAAGTCAATCTTTTCGATTTGAAAACGTGGAGACACTACGGTAGAAGATTTGACATCAGACATGAAAAAATCGCTAATTTGCTGAAAACACTAACTTCTGAAGGATGGGAAGTTGGTCTTCACGGGTCTTTTTTCTCTTTCAGAGATTTGGACAAGTTGGCGAATGAGCTGGCAATTTTGGAGGAAGTAATGAACGGGAAAGTATGCGGTACAAGACAGCATAACCTGAATTTGAACATTCCCGAAACTTGGAGATATCACGAAAAACTTGGTTTATTTTATGATACTACTCTTGGATTTAACAATTGTATTGGATTTAGATGGGGCACAAGCTTCCCCTTCTATCCCTTAGATTCGAAATCAGGTAGAGAACTCAATCTTCTTGAAATACCACTTGTGGTCGAAGATATAGCTCTATTTTCCTACAAAAAACCCTGGCAAGAATTTTTGAAAGTAGCTGAGAGAGTTGAGAGATACGGAGGAATTTTAACTATTCTTTGGCATCATTCTGTGTTCAACGATCTCGAATTTCCAGGATGGAGAGATACTTACAAAAAGATTGTGAGATACTGCCTTAATAGGGATGCATGGGTTGCAACATGTTGTGAAATTGCTAAATGGTGGAAAAAACGGGAAAAATCTAAGGTTGAGGTTAAGTATTTAGACGGCGAAATTGTGATTCAACCACTTCCAAAGGGAGAGTCACATTTTTTGGATATTCACACCACGAACGGAGCAGAATTAGAGGTTAAATCCGGTGCAAAAGTTGTTAGGAGGGATGAGGATAAGGTGACGATTTTCACAACTGGTGAAGAAAAGGTTAGGGTGGTGTTTTAACATGGACATACAGATCGCAGAGAATGAAAAAATATGGAACGAAATCGCGGATACTTCTCCACAGGCAACAGCTTTTCATCAGTATGAGTGGCTCAAACTAATGGAAAAACATACCGGATTTAGGCTCTATCCTTTAATTGCATTCAAAGGGGAGGAGGCGGTGGGCATATTCCCGGTGTTCTTCTATAAAAAATTCTTCGTAAGGTCTACTTTTTCACCACCACCGGGCACAGCGATCTCATATCTCGGTCCAGCCATGGTAGGTAAAGAGAATTTGAGATTATCACAAAGAGAGTATACTACTCTGGAATTCCTGAAATCAGTAGATTGCTTCATAAGTAAAAGTTTAAAAGCTAATTACGTCTACTTCTCCGCTCCTCCTAAAATTGATGACCCAAGAGCTTTTCAATGGCTCGGATATGACGTTAAGCCGGCGTATGGATATATCACAGATTTGAAAAACGGTTTAGAGGCAGTTTTGGAAAAAATAACAACAAAGAAAATCAGAAAGGAGATCAAACGAGCTTTAAGGAAGGGTATTTATGTTAGAGAAGGAGGTAAAAAAGAAATTGAGGCAATCTACAATTTAATGTTAGGAAGATATGAAAATCAGAGTAAACCGGTAACAGTGTCAGAAAAATATTTACTGGAGTTGTTTGACAGATTTAAATTGAAAGTTTTTGTTGCAGAGTATGAGGATGAGATTGTAACCGGAACAGTTTGTGTTAGCTCTAAAGACAGGTTTTTGAGCTGGATAGGTTTTCCAAAGCCGAGAATAAAGCTTTCACCATCACCAAATGATCTTTTGATAGTGGAGGAGATAAAGTATGCATGTGAAAATGGATACGACTACTACGAAATAATGGGGGCAGCGGGTGATAGAAGACTCCACAACTATTATTCAAAATTTAATTTCGATCTTATTGTTCGCTTTTCTGCAAAGAAATCTTCTATGATTCCTACTATTATTGAAGGGGTCTACCCGAGAATGAAAGGCAAGCTTGGCATACATAGGGTGAAAAAATGACGAGAAAATTTCGCGACGTTTATCTTGCCGTTTTGCATTCAATGGCGATGAACATCCCCTTAGGAAGAGTAAAAAGGGCACTCTACAGGTTGAGGGGAACAAAAATTGGTAGAAACGTGGACATTGCCAATGGAGTATTTATTGAGGACTCGTTTCCAGAACTCGTGGAGATTGAGGATGGGGTAGATATAGGGCCAGGAGTGATTATACTTGCCCATGATTCGAGCGCTCACTGCATCAGCCCCAATATCCCAATAATGTTAAAACCCGTGGTAATTAAGCGGAATGCTTACATTGGTGCAGGAGCTTTAATTTTACCAGGTGTTACGGTTGGCGAATTTTCAATCGTTGCAGCTGGTGCTATTGTTACGCGGGATGTCCCTCCGGGTAAAATAGTAGCAGGTGTTCCCGCAAAGGTTATTGGAGACACATCAGAATATTTGAAAAAATTTAAAGGTGTTTGTGATGAGCATACATGTTGAGTCAACGAAAGATTCAGAACTCTGGAATCGGATTGTGGAAAGTTCCCCACAAGGAACAATTTTTCACCTATGGGAATGGTTGAAGATCGTTGAAAAGTATACAGAAACAAAGCTTTATCCGTTGATAGGGTACAAGGGGTCAACTCCCATTGGAATATATCCTTTATTTGCCCAAAAAATAAAATTCATCAAAACATATTTTTCACCACCTCCTAAAGCTCTTTTACTGTATCTCGGGCCAGTGATTGCAAATTATGAGACACTGAAAGAGAGCAAAAAAGTCAGTCTTTTCTACAATTTCCAGAAAGAGGTTGATGAATTTTTATTTTCTGAACTTAATGCAAACTATGTCCGCATAAGAACTTCACCGTATTTTGAATGCAGACCTCTCATTTGGAGCAGGTATGACGTAAAGCCACTTTACACCTACATGATTCGACTTGAAAAAGACCCAGAGGTGTTGTGGAAAAAACTCAACAGAAAAACAAGGGTAAATATTGAGAAAACAAAAAGAGAGGGAGTTATAATTGAAATGGGCGACTACGATGACTTGGCTTACTTAAGGTCTGCTCTTTACAGTAGATTTGAGGAGCAGGGATTTAGACCAACCAAAGATTACTACAAAAGCTATCTTGAAGAACTATTCAAAACCTTTTATCCTGAAAACATGAAAATATTCGTGGCTAAACAAAATGGAGAGAGAATCGGTGGGCTTGTAACTCTTCATTATCGCAAATGGGCTGGTTTATGGATAGGACTCCCAAAAACAAAGTTAACCGGGATTTACCCAAACGACCTTGTCCAGTGGGAGGCAATAAAATGGGCATGTAACGAGGGATACGAAAAGTACGAGTTGATGGATTCAGGAGAGAATCCGAGGTTGGTTGACTACAAATCGAATTTCAACCCAGAACCAGTTCCATGGTTTTCAGCAGTTAAACATTCCTCTCTTGCTTTTAGAATCGTAGAAAGGATGTCCCATATAGTGAGATCAAAAAGGTGGAATGGATGAAAAAGAGCCTTCCATTTTATACTTTATTTTTCATATTTTCTCTTGCAGTAATGAAGTTAAGCGGTGTTATAAGTAAGATTCTTGTTGCAAGGTATATAACTCCCTACGAATACGGGATGATAACCTTAACCACAATATCTCTACCAGCTATGTTTTTTTACTTTACTAACTTTTGTCTGCATGATCTACTATCCAATTCGAAAAAAGGCAGGAATTATTTTGGCTTTGCATTCACCTACTCGCTTGTAGTATCTTTGATTTTCGGATTATTTGTTTTTGTCCTCTATAAACCTTTTTTCAATTTTCTTAATCTGCCACTAAGCAACTGGGGACTATTATATCTGGCTTTTTTCGTTGTTCTTGTTTCTGGAAGCATTCTAAACGTTATTACAGGACTCTTCAGAGGATTAAAGTTGTACTCGTCCACAAGTATTATAGCCTCTCTTCCGGCAATACTCAAGCTTCTTCTACTTATTGCTCTACTGATACTCTTGAAAAACCTTGATTTTACAAGGGCTATTTTGGTGTTCTCTTTTTCGTCTTTAATTACTCTCATGTTTGTGCTCACATTTCACCATAAGACAATATTCGGGAACTTAAAGTTGATAAGGCCAGACCGGGAAATATTGTATTTTGGGTCATCCATCTACCTTTTAGGATTGTTTGGGGGGATGAGTCAGACAATCAGCAAGGTAGTGGTAAGCCACGATCTTGGAGTGGTCTGGCAAGGCTATTTTGATGCGTCACTGACTGTAATATCTGTACTGTCGTTTGCATTTGCATCAATGAGCTTCATATCCATTCCAGAAGCTACAAGTAGTGCCAGTAGGGAGGAACTCTTGTATGAAAGTGGAAGGCTCGGTGATGTTGTTCGAGCACTGTTCGCATTCTTAATATTGGGCATAATGTTACTTTGCATTTATCCTTCACAATTTGTCGAACTTCTATTTGGAAAAGATTACGCAGTTTCATCAAGATTTCTTCCTATCTTGGCTATCGGTTACGTTTTTCTGTATATTCAGCAATTTGTAGCATATTTGAACGTATCTTACCAGAAACCTTCGGAATACAGGTCCCTCGTTATTGCAACAGTAATTTGCCTTTTGTTCCTTGTTGTTTCCGTGCATAATTTCACGATATTGATGGGGATTTTAGGAACCTATTCCGTTCTCACCTCCTTTTATTTCGTTTACTTGTTAGTAACACTAAAACTTTCAAAAGATGTATCTCCAGCTTTAATATTCGTTAAAAAAATTCACAGATTGGCTATTGCGACGGTTATTACTGGAGTGATTGGACACTTTGCACTATTTTCAAATTTTGTCTATGATGTGCTGTTCATATCTACAATTTTCACTCTCCTGATTTTTGCTACTGGCTATCTAAAAATAGATTTGGTGAAAAGCATTTTTTAAACAAATATCTTCACCGTTTTGGACTTGCCTGCCATGATATCAGTGGTGATATACCATTTATTCTTCTCTCTTTTGATTATCTGAGCGTTCTCCACTTTTGGCTCTGAAGGGTGATCAATTCTGAGAGTTACACCGTTTATGGGTTTGTTATTTTTGTTTGTTATGTTTGCTTCAATGACGCCTGAGCTATCATTTATAGATACACTGATAGAGATATTTCTGAGGAGTAACAGATGATCCGCTATTTCATAAGGGTCTGATATGGTCAAACCTCGTCTTTTGGCATAATCCAATATTTTTAGCGCCATTTCTCGGATTTCAGAGCTGTTTAAATAAACGGAATCCCACCGGAACACAACAAGTGAATCGTAATTTGCTGATGAATCTATCACATTAATCATGCCTTTGAAGTCAGGATATGTGCCTTCCTTTTTAATTGTTGGCTTGGACACCGGTACGTGCAATATATTGGTCTCCTTCTCTTTGATATAGGCAGAATGTGGCAGTCTAACACCTTCTCTCCAGTATACGTTGAAGGGTGCTGGGACTTCCTTAGAAAATACGAAAATTGCATCACTCTTTTCAAGTGATTCTACGAGTTTTAAGTCGCATTTCAAATATTTGGGATAATAACCTCTCACCTCTATCCCACCAGGCAACTCTTGAGTTTCAGATGTGTAGATAATGTCCTTGGTTATTCCACTAAGAACGTCCAAATCGCTATTTATGTCTACTACCTCGAAGTAATGTGGAATACTATGTTGTTCAAAATATTTGTGTACATTTTTGACAATAGTTAGCTTATCGTTTGTTATGTTGTTCACATCTCCAAGATAACTGATGAGAATTAGTGGCTTGATTGCGTATGGGAACGGATATATTGACAAGGAATATCGGTCAATGTTCTTTTCTGCAGACTCCTCATCTCCAGTGGATATCCACTGGGAGATAACTATTGACTCAGACGGAGACAGCTCATTTTGGAATGTATCCATTATCTGATTTACCATATAATATCCTGTCACCGATCCGGTGTAGAGTATCTTATTTGGATATGGAGCACTTTGAGTGTATTTAATCAGAATTCCCGTACCATTATGGTGGATAAACATCTCACTGAACTTCGTATCTTCTAACAAGACGTAATCTTCATTTGGATAAAGTTTCCTTTTTTCAACGTTCTCCCCATATTTGATTTTGAACATATCCAAAGGAGAGTAAATTTTGGCAGTGTATCCCACCCTCATCGAACTGTTACTCCAATCATTGGCTACAAAAATCTCTTTCTTAAATGCTCTTTCGAAAAATGTATATTTAACAGATATTGTTGCCATCTTTTGACCGCTTCCTGTTTTTATTGTAGTAGTGTATATTATTTGATTTTTGCCAATTGTAATCTCAGAATATGAGAGTTCATGCAAACCATAAACAACTTCCTTCCGATCTGGACTCAGTAATACTAATTTTAATATATCCGCGAAGCCACCCTCACCCAGATAATTGTTTAATCTCGTGCCTATGTATTGAATCTCAGGAGTTTCTTTACTCAAGCGAATTCTGTAGTAATTAGTGTCAATTAGGAAGCTACCACCAGCATCCTTAATTAGAACCTCATCATCAAAGTTTATTTGAGGGAAAATCTGAGCTATTCTATATTTTGAAGGTATCTGGCGATAAATGGCGAAGAAACTTTTGCTGGAATATATCTTGTCAAGCTGTGTGTTACTATCCACTGATAAATTTGACGGGCTTTGTCCATAAATTCTGAATATTTTGTCTGTAGAAACAAGGTAGTTAATCCCAAAGGAAGCCAGTAAATCCTTAGTGCGATCCTCACTTTGTGATCTGAAATATGTATAGTACTCGTCCTTAGCCAGTCTCGACATTTCTGATCCTGCTGTAACTGACAAAATCTTAACTGGGATTTTATTAGCATAAACTGCAAGTCTTGAACCTAAAGGCCCGATAGCCCCCTCCCCCGAAGTTCCAACACTGGCAAGCCACTTCATTCCATCTATCTCGTGTTTCGAACCACTTATGTCTTGGTGATAGTAAAGATTGCCGACTACTGGTATTGAGGTTATTGAAAGGAAAATAATTAGATACGCTGCGACAGCAAAGCTTGATCTCAGCGTAGATTTCTTCATTTTCGAAAGATACTTTCTAATTGCTACGAACCCTATGGCAGACAAAGGAGGAATTACAAGAAACATATAGAAGAGCTCTCTCAATGCCCTTTCTCCTGCGAAAACCCCAGAGGGCAATGTAATAATCGTGACTGAAATGACTAAGCTTAGAATTAGTATTTTTCTAATTCTCAATACACCTATCACAGCCAAGATAACATTGACCGGGCCAAGCCATAATGGCCAAAAAGCAGGACCATGAGAAATCGCACCTGCGGGCAAAAGTGCCTGGTAAGTTCCGCTACGGGAGTTCCTGATGGCTTTTAAAATGTAATGGTTTATCCAAGTAGTGAGATAGCCTATTAAGAACAAAAATGACATCCAGAAAACAATGAAAGGTACACTGAGACTAACGAGCAGCCGCTCATAAAACATTTCCAAGACTTGTCTCATAGACACAGAACCAATGGACATAAACTCTCCAATTGACAGCAATATCCTCCCTTTGCCTATGTATTGGGAATGGATATGGGGGAAGATATGCATCAATGCAGTGTAGTATAAGAGTGTTAGCAAGGCGAGAAAATACGATTCTTTGTGTAGTTTGCCGGAAATTGCTGCGAAGACAACGAACATGGTCATAGATAGGAAAATTATGAACAGATATGTTCCAGTGTGAGTGATGCAAAGGAAAAAAACGAAGATGTTTATCAGAATGAATCTTCTCGCTACATCCATACTCTCGTTAAGAAGCAGATATAAAATCGCTACATCTACAAACATTGCAAAGATTGAGGTAGAATATCCGAGAACACTCATCACTATGGATGGGATCGAGAGCAGAAATAAAATCGAGAAGATTCTCACTTCTTTACTCTGATTAAAGAGTTCTGAGTATTGATAATAGAGCAAAATTAGGATAGCAAAACACCCGAAAGGTATCAGCAGTGATAACTGTAGCAATTCTACTCCAGTTATTTTCGCCACAATTGAGCCAAACATCCACAGTCCAAAGGGGTAGTCATATCCTATGTATCCATTTTCGAGATTTTTTTCGTAGAACTCGTTCAATGAATTGGTTTTTGCCATTAAATCTGTGTAAATTAGGTGTGTGAAGGCATCGGTGCCGTATGGGAGATCAATATAAACAAGTGTGGGTAAAATGTAGCCAAAAAGTAATACAAAGCAAAGCACGATTATTGGCGTATTTTCACGTTTTTTCACGAAATCTAAATAATTTTTTATCTGATCATTCATCTTGCAAAATTTTGTCTTTACCCATTAATATTGTTTTTCATGTGGAAAAGTTTATCTGTGATGAGGTAGTAAATGAATTATCAGTTTTGATGGATGAAGATAAAATGATAAAACGAGCGATGTTTATACGAGGATTTATTATATTTTTATTTTCATTAACCTTGGTTATCCAATCTGCCTCAGCCCAACCCCAGATACTCGGAAAATGGGACTATGGTGCAGCCTTCGACGTGGTAGCTTCGAACAACCACCTCTTTGTTGGTGCTGGAGAGCAGGTCAGAATATATGACATCTCAACTAAGGCAAAGATAGAGAATATAGAGTTTACCCCAGTCAGACTGTTCAAGAGTTACTCCGATGTTGGAACTTTCAGGGAGAAAACGCCTCCTGTCAAAATTCTCCACACCAATGCGGGAACGATACAGGCTTTGTTCATATCAGGAAACTACCTCTACATAGTAGGCGAGAAGAAGTTTGTAATAGCGGATATAACCAACCCTGCATCGGCTTACATCCTCTCCTCTCTCAACATCGGTGGTAAGGATGTTCACGTTAAGGGCAATTACGCCTACATCACAGGAAAGAAGAAAATAGTTATCGTTGACATTTCAAATCCAGCAAATCCAGTCCAATCAGCATACATCAACCTTCCCGAAGATGTAAGAAGGCTCTATATACACGGAAACTACTTGCTAACTGGAGGTAATAACATCTTCCTCTACATCTACGACATCTCTAATCCGGTAAATCCAACTCTCCTCGGAACGTGGGGTGATCCAAACAACGATCCTCGCAGATACGTTTCCAGCATCGCTGCTTATGCCAGCTATGCCTATGTGGTTGACTACCACTATGGAATCCACGTCATAGACATTTCAAATCCGGCAAATCCTGTGGAGGTAAACTCTGTAATTGGTCAGAACGATCCCAACGCCAATGACATCAAGGTGTTTGGAAACTACCTCTTTCTCTCTACCCGTTATGAGGGTTTCAGAGTTTACGATATTTCCAATCCAGCAAGTCCAACTCAGATATCAGTTTTCTCAGGCTTTCCGGGATATGTGGAGGGCATTTTTGTCCATCAAACCTCATATGGGCTGTATGTTTTTGAAACAGGATACTCAACCGGTTGGGCAATAGTAGATGCCACCGACATCAATAACCCAACCCTCCTCGCGAAGCTACCAGTTCCAACTTGCGATAGTATCGCTGTGAAAGGAAACTATGCCTTCTACGGAGGTCACAATGATGGTGTGTGGGTTGTTGATATCAGCGATCCCTCCAATCCTCAGGAGAAAATCCTGATAAAGAACAAGGGCAGGAATACTGGCCTCGCAATTGACGGTAACTACCTGTATATTGCGGGAAGCTGGGCGGATCTGACAATTGCGGACATCTCCAATCCTGAAGACCCGGTAATCACAGTCTGGAACTTTGGAGGAAGCATGGGTGGAAATTTGTTCGTCATTGACAATTACCTCTACGTTGAGGGGGTTAGGATATTTGATGTATCGGACAAATACAATCCAAAGCTCATCTATTCAGAAGACCTTGGCTTTGGTAGGGGAGCTCAGCCTTTGGCGAGATATGGTGATTACCTCATTTTCGGTGGGCAGAACGGTTTATTTGTTGTAGATATATCAGATAGGGCAAACCCTACCGTTGTTAGCAATTACAGCCTTGATATGTATACAGGAGATGCTGAGGTCTATGGCAGCACCCTTTTCGCAGTAGAAGGGACAGGAGGTCTTTACTCAATAGACATCTCCAATCCAGCAAATCCAACCCTTCTGGACAGCATTACGAACATTATTACCAACAAAATTGCCATCTACGGCAACACAGCCTACTTGCTCCCAAGAATCTCAAGTTGGGGAGGGTTGAGGGTGGTAAACATATCAGACCCTGAAAATCTGGTACTGGTGGACACGGTGGGGGATGTGTATGGGAACGTGGAGTGCAACTCCGGAAAATTGTATACAGGTATCGGCTATATCATGGCAGCAGATAAAACAGAGATACGAAAGTTACCCAAGGTCGCCCATGTAGTTGTCAGATTAATTAATTGCACTTCCGTGGTTATAGAATGGGAAACTGACATACCGTTCAAATCTCTTGTCAGATTTGGTACTTCAAGCAGCAAATATGAGCGTGAAGTTTCCACTTCTACTTTAACGGTGCACCATGCCGTAGTTCTTAACGGGTTGCAGTCTGGGACAAAATATTATTTTTTAATCTATCCAGATTCCTTTGAACGTACTTTTGAAACTTGTGTGGAACAATCTGAATCCATATTTGACATTGTTACATCTTTTTTCAAAAAAATTTTAGAGTATTTTGTAAATTTATCTTAGCCTTTTTCTATCGTTGATTGTTTTAAAATTTGAACAAAGTTGTTCCAGTTTGTTAATTACCCATATATTAGAAATCTTTTTATATCCCAAATCTCTCAGTAGCAATTATGAGTAGGATGATAATTGTAATAATAATAACAGCATTGGCGATACAGCAAATTACTGCTGCCTCAGCCCAACCCCAGATACTCGGAAAATGGGACTATGGTGCAGCCTTCGACGTGGTAGCTTCGAACAACCACCTCTTTGTTGGTGCTGGAGAGCAGGTCAGAATATATGACATCTCAACTAAGGCAAAGATAGAGAATATAGAGTTTACCCCAGTCAGACTGTTCAAGAGTTACTCCGATGTTGGAACTTTCAGGGAGAAAACGCCTCCTGTCAAAATTCTCCACACCAATGCGGGAACGATACAGGCTTTGTTCATATCAGGAAACTACCTCTACATAGTAGGCGAGAAGAAGTTTGTAATAGCGGATATAACCAACCCTGCATCGGCTTACATCCTCTCCTCTCTCAACATCGGTGGTAAGGATGTTCACGTTAAGGGCAATTACGCCTACATCACAGGAAAGAAGAAAATAGTTATCGTTGACATTTCAAATCCAGCAAATCCAGTCCAATCAGCATACATCAACCTTCCCGAAGATGTAAGAAGGCTCTATATACACGGAAACTACTTGCTAACTGGAGGTAATAACATCTTCCTCTACATCTACGACATCTCTAATCCGGTAAATCCAACTCTCCTCGGAACGTGGGGTGATCCAAACAACGATCCTCGCAGATACGTTTCCAGCATCGCTGCTTATGCCAGCTATGCCTATGTGGTTGACTACCACTATGGAATCCACGTCATAGACATTTCAAATCCGGCAAATCCTGTGGAGGTAAACTCTGTAATTGGTCAGAACGATCCCAACGCCAATGACATCAAGGTGTTTGGAAACTACCTCTTTCTCTCTACCCGTTATGAGGGTTTCAGAGTTTACGATATTTCCAATCCAGCAAGTCCAACTCAGATATCAGTTTTCTCAGGCTTTCCGGGATATGTGGAGGGCATTTTTGTCCATCAAACCTCATATGGGCTGTATGTTTTTGAAACAGGATACTCAACCGGTTGGGCAATAGTAGATGCCACCGACATCAATAACCCAACCCTCCTCGCGAAGCTACCAGTTCCAACTTGCGATAGTATCGCTGTGAAAGGAAACTATGCCTTCTACGGAGGTCACAATGATGGTGTGTGGGTTGTTGATATCAGCGATCCCTCCAATCCTCAGGAGAAAATCCTGATAAAGAACAAGGGCAGGAATACTGGCCTCGCAATTGACGGTAACTACCTGTATATTGCGGGAAGCTGGGCGGATCTGACAATTGCGGACATCTCCAATCCTGAAGACCCGGTAATCACAGTCTGGAACTTTGGAGGAAGCATGGGTGGAAATTTGTTCGTCATTGACAATTACCTCTACGTTGAGGGGGTTAGGATATTTGATGTATCGGACAAATACAATCCAAAGCTCATCTATTCAGAAGACCTTGGCTTTGGTAGGGGAGCTCAGCCTTTGGCGAGATATGGTGATTACCTCATTTTCGGTGGGCAGAACGGTTTATTTGTTGTAGATATATCAGATAGGGCAAACCCTACCGTTGTTAGCAATTACAGCCTTGATATGTATACAGGAGATGCTGAGGTCTATGGCAGCACCCTTTTCGCAGTAGAAGGGACAGGAGGTCTTTACTCAATAGACATCTCCAATCCAGCAAATCCAACCCTTCTGGACAGCATTACGAACATTATTACCAACAAAATTGCCATCTACGGCAACACAGCCTACTTGCTCCCAAGAATCTCAAGTTGGGGAGGGTTGAGGGTGGTAAACATATCAGACCCTGAAAATCTGGTACTGGTGGACACGGTGGGGGATGTGTATGGGATGGATACTGCTGTAGACAAAGGAATACTTTATACAAGCGAGGGACATATAATACACACGGGGCAGGCAGAATTGCCCCTTATGATTTCAATGCTGACCGTTCAGAATATCACCCACAATTCAGCAATTGTGAGCTGGCAGACAAATAAAAACTCTGATTCTCTTGTAGAGTATGGAACTACTTCCGGGCAATACACTAAGAAAGTGTATGATTCAACACTCACGGAGTATCATACAGTTGTGCTGAGCAACCTTACGCCTGGAGAAACCTATTTTATTAGGGCAGTCTCCAGCACAGGCAGTGAAGTTGTAAAATCCGCGGAAATCTCATTCAAAACACATGACTTAAGCAACAGCAATACCGGCGACAACAGTACTGAGAATAATGGAGGAGCTACTGTGGAAAGTCAAAACAACAATTCAACAGGTGACATCCAACTCAGCCCATCAAAAGATGCAAGAATTTCTCCAATCTTGAGGTGGAATAACGGTAATGCTGATTTAGCAGTAGGGAGCCACGACAGATACAGAACTGTACTCGAGTTCACACTTCCAGAAAGTACAGGTGAGATAAAGTCGGTTAAGCTTTACCTGTACGTTGAATCCACAGAAAACAGCCAGTATAACCACACGATTGAACTTTACACCCTCAACGGAGATTTCGATGAAGACGTTGTAAACTGGACTCACAAAAACAGTAACGAAAAATGGAACACTCCCGGAGGAGACCTTGGGATACTGGTTGACCACTATTACGCAACAGGAGACCTCTCAGGCCAGTGGATCTCCTTCAGCCTGAAAGGGAGTGAGGCGGATAACTCTCTGAACCTTTCATGGGGTGATACAGTAAGACTTATCCTCGTTCAGAAAGTAACGGGAGACTGGCACAACAAGTACAGGCACGATCATTTTGATTCAAGGGAGGGTAAGAATAATCCTTATCTCGTTTTAGATGTCCTAAGAGACCAAAATCCACCGTCAATTACAATAATAAGTCCTGAGAACAATTCAGAGATCAACTACACTGAAAAAGTGTTGGTAAAAATCGCAACCGATGAAGAAGCGAAGTGTCAGTATGCTACAAGCGACTTTGTGTATGGGGAAGGGGCCAACCTTACATCTAATGGAACAGAACATGCATTTGAGCTGAGTGTTGAAGGTGGTAAGGAATATACGCTCTACTATCGCTGCATTGACAAATACGGTAATACAAACCCGTCAAGTGTTGTCCACAAATTCACTGTGCAGCCGAGAAGCAGTAAACCAAATATCTCGAACCAACTCAGCCCATCAAAAGATGCAAGAATTTCTCCAATCTTGAGGTGGAATAACGGTAATGCTGATTTAGCAGTAGGGAGCCACGACAGATACAGAACTGTACTCGAGTTCACACTTCCAGAAAGTACAGGTGAGATAAAGTCGGTTAAGCTTTACCTGTACGTTGAATCCACAGAAAACAGCCAGTATAACCACACGATTGAACTTTACACCCTCAACGGAGATTTCGATGAAGACGTTGTAAACTGGACTCACAAAAACAGTAACGAAAAATGGAACACTCCCGGAGGAGACCTTGGGATACTGGTTGACCACTATTACGCAACAGGAGACCTCTCAGGCCAGTGGATCTCCTTCAGCCTGAAAGGGAGTGAGGCGGATAACTCTCTGAACCTTTCATGGGGTGATACAGTAAGACTTATCCTCGTTCAGAAAGTAACGGGAGACTGGCACAACAAGTACAGGCACGATCATTTTGATTCAAGGGAGGGTAAGAATAATCCTTATCTTTTAATTGACTGGTAAAAATATCTTACCAAAATTTAAATATTTACCACAATTTTTATTAAGTGTTTTGTGTATATTATTTTGCTGGTATTTATGAAAAGTATTAAAGTAGGAGTTATCGGTGCGGGAATAATGGGAAAGCATCACGCAAGAGTTTATTCAGAGATACCATTTGCCAATCTCGTCGGTGTTGCAGATTTAAACGAGGAGAAAGCTAAGGGAGTAGCGAGAGAATTTAAAACCCAAGCGTTTACCGATTTTGAAGAACTTTTGACAAAAGACTTGGATGCAGTGAGTATTGCTGTTCCGACAAGCCTCCATAAAGACGTGGCACTTAGAGTAGCTGACTACGGAATTGATATGATTATTGAAAAGCCGATTGCAGATTCTGTCGAAAATGCTCGTAAAATTGTAAAAGCTGTAAGAACGAATGACGTAAAGGTTATGGTAGGACATATCGAGCGTTTCAATCCCGCTGTTTTGAAGTTGAAGGAGTTGATAAGAAGGGGTGAGCTGGGAAGTATCATTGCAATTTCCTGCAAAAGAGTCGGTCCCTATTCGCCACGCATTAGAGATGTGGGCATCATAATAGACCTTGCTGTGCATGAGATAGACACGATATCTTTCCTCTACGGAATGAGGGCGGATAGTGTTTATGCTGTCGCTGGAAGTAGCTTTCACAAGTGGGAGGATTATGCCTCACTCTTGATTAAGTTTTATCCAGACAGAGTTGGATTAGTAGATACTAACTGGCTAACTCCAACTAAGGTGAGAACGCTAAATGCAGTGGGGACAAAAGGTGTCGCAAATCTGAATTATTTAGAGCAGAGTCTTGAAGTTGTGAGGGTGGACAAAAAGGTGGTAGTGAATGTAGAGAGGAGAGAACCTCTAAGGAATGAATTGGAAGCTTTTTTGAATTGTGTTATGACAAACACTGAGCCAGAACCATCAGCAGAAGATGGTTTATACGTTCTTTCTGTAGCTACCTCAGCCATAAAGTCATACAAATCTGGTTTACCAGTAGAAATAGGAGGGATACTCGCTTGATTCGGCCAAATACGTCCTAAAACACCTACCTAAATTTAACGGTCTAATCAGAGGTATTCTTCCTCATATCGCTTTGCCCAGAACTCCTCTAATTCCTCAAGAAGTTCTGGATCGAAAACAATATCTTCTTTTTCAATTTGCCTTGTTCTTCTATCCTCTGATATCATTATAACTATAGTGCTTATATTAGTATTTAAAGTTAACTAAACAGAGCTGTCTAATCAAAAACTAAAAAAATAATAAATAATCCAAATTAGTCTTTCCTTGCTCTGAGCAACACTATGGCAGCAAGCACTCCGATGACACCAATAGCCATTGGCGGGAATTCAGGGACTGACGTCCTTCTTTCCCATGTCTTCTCGACTTGGTTTGATTGGACAGTAACACCCTGACTATCAACCATACTCGCCACTATCACATCAGTTCCCGCAGAGGTGCCGGTGTATGTGAAGACTGCCTGTCCATTGATGTCCGTTACCGCTATCTCCGTCAGCCCGGCGTGTGGTCCAGATACGATTGTAAAGGTCACATTGCGACCCACAATCGGCTGTCCATAATCATCTTGGACTGTGGCGATAACTGTATGCTGAGTGTTAAGGACATTCGTTGCGGAAACAGGTGAGAGAACAATACCTTCACCAACAACGGCCGAAGTGGAAAGGAAGAATGCTGCGAAGAAGATGTTATCATCGTTTGATGGGTTCTTTGTAAAGACGTTTATGTTCGTGTCGCCATCTGCAACGAGCGGGATAAGGCTGTAAAGCTCATCGTCGTATCTTGGACTTGTGGCATCACCATGTGTGTAAGCATCAGCCGGGTTTGCATCGCTATCATCCAGTCCACCGACAGTTAGCAAAGCGCCATTATATTCCTGTCCGTCATCCTGACCTCCTGCTGATGAAGTCAAGCGAGCGCCGTTAACATCCACCTCACTATACTGATCCTGAATGTATGAGGTCTGATAACCATACGAGATACCGAGCGACATGTCTAATACCAAATTCGGATCGCTCTTGTCTATCGGCTCTGCAAGCAAAACCGCAAAGGTATCTCCCGAAACGTCCTGCGCTCCAAAGAGTAGCACCACCGTGTTGTCAGTTATCTGATTTGGATCGTCGAAGATCACTGCAAGAATTACACCATCCGTACTGTATGTGTCGGCTTCGCTTATGTTGAAGCCAATCCTTCCCGCCGGAGCAGAATCAATCTTGGACTTCACAATTGAAGTTACATTCGCCCAGTAGTTCCACGAGCTTATACTGCTGGGTGTTTCAATATCCCATGAAACACCAACCCCGTCTATGGTTATATCCCCGTCAGATAGTTTATGGCGTACGAAGCCCGTAGTTGCAGCTGCCAGATAGGCCGCCCTTACCGTAGCACCACTCGGCTTCTCCACCTGAATGATGCCAGTGTTTGCAGGATATACGCCGAGACCATCTATTGACAAGCTGATTTTTCCGGATTCAGTCACAACTGGGACGATTGATCCCATCGTTACTTTTGTCAATCCTGCATTTTCAGTATCAGTGCCTATTTCGACAGCAGAAACGTTTGTCAGAATTGTCATGAGCACTACCATGGTCACTAATATCGGTAATAACGCTTTTTTCATTTTTACACCTCCATGTAATTTCTTAAATTCTGCTTTTAACTATATATATTTTTCTTTTAGAAAAAATTTTATTCTTATTATCATAATGAGACTTCCTGCTGTAAGACCAAGCTTTTTAATGACTTCAAGAAATTGAAAAATTGATGGTATGCAAAATCCATAACTCAGTCAGTATTTACGGAGATACTAAGATTGGCGATGGCTCTATTGTGATGGAAAACGTCATTCTGGGATATCCCTCAGCTAATTTGCTAAAGCAGGACTGGGAGGGACTAAAGTTTAAAGGTGTGACTATAGGCAGAAACGCAATTATTCGCTCCGGGACTGTAATCTACTGCAATGTTGAGATTGGAGACAATTTCGTGACCGGCCACAATGTGGTAATAAGGGAAGAGACCGTAATCGGTAACAACGTCTTGGTAGGCACAAACACTGTTATTGAGGGTAATACAAGAATTGGCGATTATGTCAGCATTCAGTCAAACGTTTTCGTTCCTGTTAACACACTAATCGAGGACTTTGTTTTTCTTGGACCCAATGTTGTTTTAACTAACGATAAGTATCCTCTGAGAAAAGATTATGAACTAAAAGGTCCAATAATAAGGAAAGGAGCGACGATTGGAGCAAATTCTGTTATTTTACCATCAGTTGAGATCGGAGAAGGTGCTTTTATAGCCGCTGGTTCGGTTGTGACGAGAGACGTTCCTCCTTGGAGCTTAGCCATCGGGTCTCCTGCTAAAATTCGTGGCCTTCCAGATGATCTAAAAACAATTAACAAACTGAAAAAGTGAACACAATGATTGATATTGCAACAATAATACTTCTCAGCATTTTTCAAGGATTGTTTGAGTGGCTTCCAGTTAGCAGTGAGGGAGTTTCTATTTTCTTAATGGTTAACGTATTCAATGTTGACCCAACCCCTGCACTAACCTACTCAATTTTTCTCCATATTGGTACTATGCTTGCGGTTTTGGTTAAATTTAGGCGAGAGTTTTTCAAAATGCTTCAGTTAAGAGACTCCTCTCTTTTGAGTTTGGTCGTTGTGGCTACACTTTTTACTGCTTTAACAGCGATACCTATATTGAATACTCTCAGAGAGTTCAATAACGGTGAACTGGTTAATCTTCTGATAGGAGTTATGCTTATAGTTACCGGGTTAGTTTTGCGGTTGCCCAAAACCGGAATGAGGCACCTTTATGATTTTCGTTTGAAGGAGGCGGCATTGCTGGGTCTGGTGCAGGGTTTCGCAATAATTCCAGGAATTTCAAGGTCCGGTGTAACTGTTAGCTTTCTCCTTTTGAGGAAGCTGAATGAGGAGGAGGCTCTAAAACTCTCCTTCATTATAAGTGTACCAGCCGTTTTCGGTGCTGCTCTAATAAATGGGCTGCCAGCGAATGTGACGGTCACCTCCTCAATTTTAGGCTTAGTTGTAGCCTTCGTTGTGGGCTATATAACAATAGATTTGCTGTTAAATTTTGCGAGACGTTCTAACTTCTCTTTATTTTGTATCGTATTTGGCCTTTTGTCAATTATAACCACATTATTACTGGTATTCTAATAAATCAGATTCTGCAACACGTTGTAAAGAAATGAAAATTTAGCCACATCTGGTAAACCCGCAGAATTTGCAGGTAGCACATCCCTCCCCGTACTCAAGCACGTTGCCACATTCGGGGCAGACTCCCCCTATTTGCTTCGTCCTTTCCTCCTTCTCTTCTCCTTCAGCAAACTCCGTAAGGGGCTTTATCCCCTCAACCTCAAACCTTATCTTCTTGTATTCTCCCTTCAGGTGCTTTTCCAGAACCTTTGCCACACCGTCGGCACACGACGTGATGACCTCCCCATTATCAAATCCAGGTGACGGACAGCGGATGTTCTTCAGCTGTCTGATCAGCACCTCAGGATCAATCCAGCTTCTCAGAGCGATGGACAAAAGTCTCCCCATAGCCTCAGTCTGCGAAGCTGCACAACCTCCGCTCTTTCCAAGCTGGACAAAAACCTCTGCAATACCATACTCGTCCTCGTTAATGGTTACATAGAGAGAACCGCAACCCGTCCTCGTCTCAATCGTTCTTCCAGTGGTTATTCGAGGTCTCGGTCTTGGCTCAATGTATTTTGCTGGGGGTCTTGGTTTTGCTTCTCTTTCTTTCTTCTCCTCCTCAGCCTTCTTTACCCTCAAAACCTGCTCTTCCCTGCTCCCATCTCTGTAAACAGTAATTCCTTTACATCCAAGCTCATAGGCCAGCAAAAATGCCTTCTCAACATCCTTTCTCGATGCAGAGTTTGGAAGATTGATGGTTTTACTTACAGCATTGTCTGTATACTTCTGAAACGCTGCCTGCATCCTCACGTGCCATTCAGGCGAGATGTCGAGGGCGCACTTGAAAACTCTTCTGATATCTTCTGGAATCTCATCCATCCCCTGAATGCTACCTTCATTAGCTACTTTTTCAATCAGCTCCTCGCTGTATATCCCTCTCTCCCTCAAAACATTCTCAAAAATCTCATTGATTTCGAAGAACTCTTCTCCGTCGAGAATGTTCATCCTCTTGTATGCAAGTGCAAACACGGGTTCTATGCCACTTGAGCAGCCTGCTATTATGCTTATCGTTCCGGTTGGAGCTATCGTTGTTGTTGTTGCGTTTCTCATCTTCATTCCTTTCTTCTCCCACACACTCCCCTTCCAGTTAGGAAAAACTCCTCTTTCTTCTGCTAAGTGCTGTGAAGCCTTGTGACTTTCCTCCTGAATGAATTTCATCACGTCCTCAGCAAGCTGCAAGGCTTCTTCGCTGTCATAGGGAATACCGAGAAGGAAAAGCACATCCGCCCATCCCATCACACCCAGCCCAATTTTACGATTTGCTTTGGTCATCTGCTCAATTTCAGGGATGGGATAACTGTTAACGTCAATAACATCATCAAGAAACCTTACAGCAGTCCATACAGTCTCTTTCAGCCCTTCCCAGTCAATTACACCATCCTTAACAAATTTGGCGAGATTTATGCTGCCGAGGTTACAGGACTCATAGGGAAGTAGGGGCTGTTCACCGCACGGATTGGTGGCTTCAATCTGCCCGATGTGAGGAGTTGGATTGTGCCTGTTTATAGTGTCTATGAAGACCATTCCCGGCTCTCCGTTTCTCCAAGCACCCTCAACAATGAGGTTGAATATTTTTCTTGCAGGAATTTTTCTTATAACTTCCCCAGTTCTGGGATTTATGAGCTCGTAATCCTCATCATTCTTCAGTGCCTCAATAAAGGCATCAGTAGCGGCAACACTGATGTTGAAATTCCTCAAAACCCCTTCCTCCCATTTTGCAGTTATAAATTCTTCAATATCAGGATGGTGGACGTTGAGTACGCCCATATTGGCTCCTCTTCTCTTCCCACCCTGCTTTATCTGCTCGGTTGCAGCATCAAATATTTTCATGAAGCTAACAGGGCCACTCGCAACACCCATTGTGGATTTTACAATATCTCCCTTTGGTCTTAGCCTTGAAAAGCTGAATCCTGTCCCACCACCACTCTTCTGAACCCTTGCCATGTCCCACAGAGCTTTAAAGATGCCATCAATGGAGTCCTCGACAGGTATTACAAAGCACGCAGAAAGCTGGTTCAATTCAGTTCCAGCGTTCATCAGAGTTGGGGAGTTGGGCATAAACTTCTGTTCCCATAACAATCTGAAAAACTTCTCAGCCCACTTCTCCACATCATTGCCGTAGTTTTCTTCAGCCTTTGCAATCGCTTTTGCAACTCTCCAGCACATTTCTTCTGGAGTCTCGATTACATTACCTTCATCGTCCTTTAGCAAATACCTTTTTCTCAGTACTGTTTCAGCGGTACGGTTAAGTTTCATCAGATCACCAATGAAGATTGGTTGGGTTTCAAATAAAATCGTTGTGGCTGCTCTACCACTGCACCTACTGAAGTTTTCTTTCTCCATATATAGAAAATTTACCTTACACTATATCAAATTATTTTGACATTAGTTTTAAAATTAGGAGACAAATTGTTGGTATGGCAACCGTAATTCTCAGAGAAGATGAAGTTGAACAGCTAATAGATATGGAAGAGGCTGTGAATGCTGTTGAAGAAGCTTTCAAGCTTTACTCACTCGGAAAAGCTTCAATGCCTCCAAAAGTATATCTGGAATTTCAAAAGGGAGATTTGAGAGCAATGCCTGCCCACATAATGGGATACGCTGGAATAAAGTGGGTTAATTCCCACCCAAACAACCCTGACGTTGGTTTGCCAACAGTAATGGCCTTGATGATTTTGAATGATCCAGAAACTGGTTTTCCTCTCGCAGTTATGGATGCCACGTTCCTCACATCGCTAAGAACCGGAGCAGCAGGTGGTGTCGCGGCAAAATACCTTGCAAGGAAGGACAGCAGAGTTTTCGGGTTCGTAGGTTGCGGAAAGCAGGCTTATTTCCAGTTCGATGCCCTAAGGAAAATATTTGATATTGGTCTTGTAAAGGCCTATGATTTGAGGAGGAGTGCTGCTGAGGGTTTCGCAGATTACTGCAAAAAAGCAGGTGTTGATGTTTCAGTTACGGATGTAAAAGATGTGTGTAAATGTGATATTCTGGTTACAACGACTCCATCAAGGCAACCCGTCGTAAAAGCATCATGGATTGATAAAGGAACACATATTAACGCAATAGGAGCTGACGCTGCGGGAAAGCAAGAACTTGAAATTGAAATTCTATTGAGGGCCAAAGTTGTCGTGGACGATGTCAAGCAGGCGATGCATGGAGGAGAAATCAACGTGGCTGTGTCAAAGGGTGTGATGCAGAGGGATGACATTCACGCAACCATTGGAGAAGTTATTGCTGGCATAAAGCCGGGAAGAGAGAGTGATGATGAAATAACAGTCTTCGACTCAACAGGTTTGGCGATACAGGACGTTGCTGTTGGAAAGGTCGTATTTGAGAATGCTAAGAAAGAGGGTAAAGGTCTGAAAATGCAGTTTTTCAAAATATGAGGGTTCTTGCCTTGATTTCAGGCGGTAAGGATTCGATGCTCGCTTTGCATGAGGTGGCTGAAGAACATGAGATAGCTGGACTGCTCGGAATTGTCCCGGAAAAGGCCGATTCTTACATGTTTCACTCTGTAAACCTGCATCTGCTCGATGCTATTGCTGACTGTCTCGAAATTCCGATTACAAAGGTCAAGGTTTCAGGGGTTGAAGAGGTTGAAGTAAGGGAGTTAGCTGAACAGATTAAAGGTATTGATGCAGATGCCCTGTGCATAGGTGGAATAGAATCCAACTATCAGAAAAGGAGGTTTGAGAGGATATGCGAAAAGACAGGAATGAAACTTCTCGCTCCACTCTGGAAAAGAGAAGTTGATAAGATAATGAAAAAGGTTGTTAAGGAATTTGAGACAATTATAGTCAGCGTATCTGCAATGGGTCTCGATGAGTCTTTTTTGGGACGTAAAATAGATGAAGAGTGTTTTAACGCTCTAAAAAAGATTCACGAGAAGTACAAAATCCATCTCGCAGGTGAGGGCGGAGAATATGAAACTCTTGTTCTCGACGCTCCCCTATACAAAAAAAGAATAAAGATTTTGAGGGGAAAAAAGGTCTGGGATGGTGTGAGGGGTTACTATTTAGTTGAAGATTTTTCGAAAATTTCGAAAGGTTTGAAGAGAAAAATTTAGAAAGAATCGGGCGTAATATTTTGAAAAGGTGAGCTTTCACCAGTTTTTGAAGTGGGGAAAAATTCGTAAACCTTTAATCATGAAAATATTTTTCGAAAGATTTATATAAGTTTCAGAAAGAAAATAAGCGTAGTTCAGGAGGTGGAAGAAATATGCCTTTGATTAAAACACCGCCACCGCATGGCGGAAAACTTGTTGATAGAGTTGTTAAAAAAAGGGAAATCGCTGAAAAAATGATTGCTGGCTGTCCAACCTTCGAATTAAAGCCTACAACGCTCCCAGACGGTACGCCGATTCGCCACGTATACAGAGAAATAATGTCTATCTGTTACGGTTTCTTCAGCCCCGTTGAAGGTTCAATGGTTCAAAATGAGCTTGAGAGAGTTTTAAATGAGAGAAGGCTTTTGAGCGAGTGGATTTTTCCCTATCCGATTTTGTTTGATGTCAGTGAGGAGGACTACAAGGCACTTGATGTCAAAGAGGGAGACAGGCTTCTGCTCATGCTGAAAGGGCAACCCTTCGCGACCATTGATATTGAGGAAATCTACAGGATTGACCCAACCGATGTCGCAACGAGAACCTTCGGCACTCCTGAGAAGAACCCTGAGGTCGTTAGAGAGCCGTTTAATGAGAAACATCCAGGTTACATGATCTACAAGATGCACAATCCCGTCATAATTGCGGGTAAATACACCATCGTGAATGAGCCAAAGTTCAAGGAGCCCTTTGACAGATTCTGGTTCCCACCTGCAAAATGCAGAGAAGTAATAAAGAATGAGAAGAAGTGGAGAACTGTTATTGCTCACCAGACGAGGAATGTCCCACATGTTGGGCATGAGATGCTGATGAAAGCTGCTGCTTTTACCGGTGATATTGAACCATGCCATGGCATTCTTGTCAATGCGATAATTGGTGCTAAGAGGAGAGGAGACTATCCAGATGAGGCCATCCTTGAAGGGCATGAAGCAGTGAACAAGTATGGATACATCAAGCCTGAGAGGCATATGGTCACCTTTACACTCTGGGACATGAGATACGGTAACCCGATTGAGTCCCTGCTGCATGGAGTTATCAGGCAGAACATGGGCTGCACACACCACATGTTTGGAAGAGACCATGCAGCGGTTGGTGAGTATTACGACATGTACGCCACGCAAATTCTCTGGGGAGAAGGCATCCCAAGCTTCGGATTTGAAGCACCGCCAAATGAAGTTGACTACGGTCTTAAAATTATGCCCCAGAACATGGCCGAGTTCTGGTACTGTCCGATCTGCCAGGAAATTGCCTACAGCGAGAGTTGCGGACACACTGATGCAAAGCAGAAGTTCAGCGGCAGCTTCTTGAGAGGTATGGTCGCTGAGGGTGTATTCCCGCCAAGAGTTGTCATGAGACCAGAGGTTTACAAGGCTATAGTGAAGTGGTGGAAGGTGTACAACTACCCATTCGTGAACAGGAAATACCTGGACATGAAGAACAAAGAGCTTGAAATTGATCTCCCAGCGATGGAGGTTCCCAAAGCGTGAGGTGATGGAGATGCCGCACTACATTTCGGTAATTCTGGATGATGAGAGGTACGCAAAGATCAAAGGAACACCGCTTGAGGAGAAGATAACTTACCTCTTTGGCGGGCAGCTGAAGTCCTTAGTTGTCGAAGTTCCAGAAGAAAAGTCAGAGCAGATACTAAAGACCTTTGATAAGGCAAGAATTGACTCAAGAGGTTACATCGAGGATGTGCCTGTAGCATTCAGAAGAGCAGTGTTCGAAGAAATTGCTAAGGCAAAGTCGCTCGATGTAATAGATAAGGTACTTGAGAGGCTTCCTGAAATTCAGGAAGCAGCGAAGAAGGAGGATGAGTACATTCCTCCGCCCGAAATAGAGTAAAATTTCAAAAATTTTTTAAGAAATGGAATGAAAAAGGTGGGAGGTGAGTTAAATGCCATCGTTTGTAAACCCGGAAAAGTGTGATGGATGTAAGGCGTTGGAGAGAACGGCATGTGAGTATATCTGCCCCAACGACTTGATGACACTCGATAAGGAAGCAATGAAAGCCTACAACAGAGAGCCTGACATGTGCTGGGAGTGCTACAGCTGTGTTAAGATGTGCCCACAGGGTGCCATTGATGTGAGAGGTTATGTAGACTACTCCCCACTCGGTGGAGCTTGTGTGCCGATGAGAGGTACATCCGACATCATGTGGACTGTAAAATACAGAAACGGAAAGGTGCTGAGATTCAAATTCGCAATCAGGACGACCCCATGGGGTTCAATCCAGCCATACGAGGGGTTCCCAGAGCCAAGTGAGGAGGCATTGAAGAGTGAGCTTCTCGCCGGAGAGCCAGATATTATTGGCTTAGGCGAATTCCCGCAGGTTAAGAAGAAGGCGTGAGGTGGTATAAATGGTGTATGTCCCGAAAAAGATTGAAACATTTAAAGCGGCCGATGTTCCCACAGAGGTTGTAGAAACAGATATCTTAATCATTGGTGGTGGTTTCTCTGGTTGCGGTGCAGCATACGAGGCTGCCTACTGGGCAAAGCTCGGTGGGTTGAAGGTTACACTCGTTGAAAAGGCTGCTGTTGAGAGAGGCGGAGCTGTTGCCCAGGGTCTTTCTGCTATAAACACCTACATTGATCTTACCGGCAGGAGTGAGAGGCAGAACACCCTTGAGGATTATGTTAGATACGTCACACTCGACATGATGGGTCTTGCAAGAGAGGACCTCGTTGCTGACTATGCCAGACACGTTGATGGTACAGTCCATCTCTTCGAGAAGTGGGGTCTGCCAATCTGGAAGACTCCAGATGGGAAGTATGTGAGAGAGGGACAGTGGCAGATAATGATCCACGGTGAGAGCTACAAGCCGATCATTGCCGAGGCTGCGAAGATGGCTCTTGGCGAGGAGAACATCTATGAGAGAGTTTTCATCTTTGAACTGCTCAAGGACAAGAACGATCCGAATGCGGTGGCTGGTGCTGTCGGTTTCAGCGTGAGAGAGGGTAAGTTCTACGTCTTCAAGGCCAAGGCCGTGTTGCTGGCCACTGGTGGTGCGACACTACTCTTCAGACCGAGAAGCACCGGAGAGGCTGCTGGTAGGACATGGTATGCGATCTTCGACACGGGCAGTGGTTACTACATGGGAATGAAGGCTGGAGCAATGCTCACCCAGTTTGAACACAGATTCATACCATTCAGGTTCAAGGATGGTTATGGGCCAGTTGGAGCATGGTTCCTGTTCTTCAAGTGTAAGGCCAAGAACGCATATGGAGAACTCTACATTGAAACAAGAGCGGATGAGCTGAAGAAGTACGAGCCATACGGAACTGCTGTTCCAACACCAACACCGCTGAGAAACCACCAGGTCATGCTTGAAATCATGGACGGCAACCAGCCGATCTACATGCACACCGAAGAGGCACTGGCCGAGCTTGCTGGTGGTGACAAGAAGAAGCTCAAGCACATCTACGAGGAGGCTTTCGAGGACTTCCTCGACATGACCGTCAGCCAGGCACTACTCTGGGCATGCCAGAACATTGACCCGCAGGAAATGCCATCCGAAGCTGCCCCGGCTGAGCCGTACATCATGGGTTCACACAGTGGTGAGGCCGGATTCTGGGTGTGCGGTCCAGAAGACCTGATGCCGGAAGAGTACGCCAAGCTCTTCCCGCTGAAGTACAACAGAATGACAACAGTTAAGGGACTGTTTGCAATCGGTGACTGTGCCGGAGCCAACCCGCACAAGTTCTCCAGCGGTTCGTTCACTGAGGGTAGAATTGCAGCAAAGGCTGCAGTCAAATACATCCTTGAGCAGAAGCCCAACCCAGAGATTGACGATGCAGTAGTCGAGGAGCTGAAGAAGAAAGCCTACGCACCGATGGAAAGATACGAGCAGTACAAGAACCTCTCAACTGCAGACGATGTCAACCCAGAGTACATCCTGCCGTGGCAGGGTCTTGTTAGACTGCAGAAGATTATGGACGAGTATGCTGCCGGTATCGCTACGATCTACAAGACCAACGAGAAGATGCTCGAGAGGGCACTTGAACTGATCGCCTTCCTCAAGGAGGACCTTGAGAAGCTCGCTGCCAGAGACCTGCACGAGCTGATGAGAGCTTGGGAGCTTGTCCACAGAGTCTGGACTGCTGAGGCACACGTCAGGCATATGCTGTTCAGAAAGGAGACCAGATGGCCCGGATACTACTACAGAACCGACTATCCAGACCTCAACGATGAGGAGTGGAAGTGCTTCGTCTGCAGCAAGTACGACGCAGAGAAGAACGAGTGGACGTTCGAGAAAGTGCCATACGTCCAGGTAATTGACTGGACTTACTAATTTCTAAAACTTCTATTTTTCTTTTTAAGTTTTCAGAAAATAGTGTTTTATCCCTAAATTATTTCACTACCCAACACCTACCTCATGTGAGAAAACTA
>ENA-OSAF01000011-OSAF01000011.1-marine-sediment-metagenome-genome-assembly--contig:-NODE-11-length-120625-cov-31.266584_pt1 | contig 120625 bp, 121 predicted proteins | sample MGYA00237872_ERZ529318 | MGnify/ENA primary metagenome ERZ529318 (study PRJEB26369, sample SAMN03142813) | marine sediment metagenome | biome: marine; feature: borehole; material: sediment... | reverse complement strand
GCTCTTCCGATCTGTCTGAAGGAGCCCACCTTATGGCGTTGCCGGCCGACGAGCCCGACATCTTCTCTCATGCCGCCCGCAGCTACCGGATGCCTTGGGATATCGCAAGATCGTGGAGCGTAAGTTCGCAGAAGCCAAATGCTGGCACGGGCTCGGCCGAGCACGGTATCGTGGCAGGTGGCGGGTGGCAATACGGGTACTGATGACCTTCCTGGTCTGCAACCTCAAGATGATGGTGAGATTGCTGGAGGGTGCCGGCTTGGGTAGTGGCTGAGGGGAAAGGGATAGGAAGAAGGGGTATGGGAAACAGGACCAGGTAAATTAGAAGACCCGGGCCATTTCTCCTACTCGGAATACCTCGCCCGTGGCCTCCCCGAAGGCCAAAAATCCCTCCAAATTCCTTGGTTTTCAGAGATCTCTTGAACCCGGAGCGCACTTCCGACCGCCTGGACGGCATGGGGATCGGCGTTGACCGATCCCCATGTCCTACCCGCAGTCCCGCAGGGGCAATTACTGCTGCCCGTGACCGTGGCCCATTTCTTGCTTACCCCCTGGCCTCGCTTTGACGCAGTGTAGCGGACGCTACTAAATAAGGGCTGGCCTGAGTTGTTGCAGGCTGCGACCCCGTGTGTCGCAGCATGCGACGGCATCAATGGCCGTGGGCGTGGCCTCCGGGGGTCTCATACCGCTAGTTTATATCATCTTGATACAGAGTAGGGCCTCTCTGAGATGACGGGCGTGGTGCTGGGGGTGGTATTTCCGCTCGCGGTTGAGGTTGGCACACCCCTTGCTAACACCTGGTCAATTAGATTTACATATAGATTCTTGGATCCAGGACCAGGAATGCAAGAATCAGCAGACTGTCTCGAATCCAGATTTAGGCATGATATTCACGGGGTTGGCTGCTGGCTCTTGGTCTCGGCGCGCGAGCGCCATCTTGCTCAGATAAAGCCCATCGAGAGGGGTGCATCCCTTTGACGCGGCTTGACGCCGATGTCCTGGTGATTGGCGGTGGCGGTGCGGGTCTCATGGCTGCGTCTGAGGCCAGCAGGCATGGTGTCAGGGTGGCCGTGGTGCTGAAGGGGCAGAGGGAGCGATCTGGCGCAACCATCATGGCTCCGGGGGCTGTTGCCGGCGTGGGGTCGTGGGGTCGTCCAGGAGACGACCGCGACGTCCATTTCAGGGACACGGTCGTGGGTGGCGCCTTCATGAACGAGCAGCGGCTGGTCAGGCTACTGGTGGACGAGGCGCCGGAGCGGATCCTGGAACTGGAGCGCATGGGGGCTTTGTGGGAGAGGGCGGAGGACGGGCGGTTATATCTCTTGCGCATAGACGGTGGCCACTCGTTCCACCGGTGCGTGTACCTCGAGGATCGTACCGGCCGTGAGATCGTGCGCACCCTGGGTGGTCTCCTCGACCGGCGACACGTGCCCGTATACGAGAACATCATGATCACCCGCCTGTTGGTGGACCGAGAAGGCGTGTACGGTGCCGTTGGGATCGACCTGACCAGGGCAGAGTCCCTTTTGTTCCAGTGCCGGGCGCTGGTGCTGGCCACCGGTGGAGCGGGGAATGTGTACCTGAACACTGATTGCCCCGCTGACGTCACGGGGGACGGATACGCGCTCGCCCTGGAGGCAGGTGCCCAACTTATGGACATGGAGTTTGTCCAGTTCTACCCCATTGGTTTTCTGCACCCCCCTTCTTTGCGCGGAGTGCTGGCTGGGCTGCTGTATTACTCCCACCTGCTCAACAGCCGGGGGGAGCGGTTCATGCAGCGGTACGACCCCGAACGACTGGAACTTTCGACCCGGGACCGGGTGGCGCGCGCCATCGTGACCGAAGTAGCGGAAGGCCGCGGTTCTCCCCGAGGCGGCGTCTACTGCGACATGAGGTTCCAGCCGCCCGGCTTTATCGCCCGTCAGACCCCCGCCCTGTACCGGACCTACCGGCAGATCGGACTAGACCCCGAGAAAGACATGATCGAAGTGGCTCCCACCGCTCACTTCTTCATGGGAGGACTTGTGGTAAATGAGGATTGGGCTGCGACCGTGCCCGGCCTGTTCGCCGCCGGCGAGGTAGCTGCGGGCGTGCATGGGGCTAACCGCCTCAGCCAGAATGCCCTGGCGGAGCTGCTGGTCTCCGGCGTAAGGGCGGGAAGGTCTGCGGCCCGCCACGCGCGTGATGTCCGGTGGCGACCGGCTGACCCCGGCGAAGTACGACGCGAGGAAGAGAAGGTGCGGAGGCTACTCGCTTCCAGCGGGAACCGAGGACCGCGCCCGTGGCAGGTACGTGAGCAGTTGAAAGAGATCATGTGGCAGCACGTGGGCGTAATCAGGAACGCCCAGGGCCTGAAGGCAGCAAGACAAGCCATATCACGGCTGCGCGGTGAGGTGTTGCCGGCGACCTCCCTAGCCACGGCCACACGGTTGTGGAATGCGGACCTGAGGCAGGCACTTGAGAACGAAATGCTGCTGTCTGTCGCCGAGTGCGTGCTGGAGGGGGCTACCCAACGAACCGAAAGCCGGGGTGCCCACTATCGCAGTGACTATCCCGACACCGACGATGCCGGGTGGTTACGACACGTGGTGTTGCAGCGGAGTGGAGATGGGCTGCAGGTGAGCTTTAGACCCACCGATCTGTCAGTGATCAAGCCGGAGGGGATGTAGATGACCGGGCGGGTCAAGATATTGCGGTTCGACCCGGAAAGGGACGTTGCGCCCAAGTGGCGGGAGTACGAGTACCCCTACGAACCCGGCATGACGGTGCTCGACGTGGTGAACTACGTTCATCGCCATCTAGATGGGACTCTTTCCTTTGCTTACAGTTGTCGCAACAGCCACTGCGGATTGTGCTCCGCCTGCGTGGACGGACGCCCGGTGCTGATGTGCCGGGAACCGGCCCGCCCCGAGATGAGGGTGGAGCCTCTCAGGAACGTGCCCGTGGTAAGGGATCTGCAGGTGGACCTGGACGCCTATACCCGCCGGGAGGACTCCCTGCGTACCTTCCTGGAGCGGGTGACGGAGCCGGGTGGAGAGCCGGAGCAAGTGGATATGGAAGCCTTCGCTGCCTTCCGCGTGGCCAGCCGCTGCGTGCGGTGTCTGAACTGCGTCTCCCGGTGTCCGGTATACCAGGCAGATCCCCACGGGTACGTGGGGCCGGCCATGCTGGTGCGGCTGGCTCGTCACCTGTTCGATCCCCGTGACTGCCTAAACCGGGAACTAGTGGCATGCGACGAAGGGCTCTACGAATGCACCGGTTGCGGAGCTTGCTCGACCGTTTGCCCCCACGACCTGGATCCGTCCGGTGTGATCGCCGGGGTGAAGGTCAAGGCGGCCCGCGCCGGTTTGCTGCCGGCGGCCGTATCTGATCTAGTCGCTACGCTACCGCGGGCCGGTTCTTCGTTCCCGGTAGCCAGGGGCCGGACTACGTTCTTGCAAGAGACCCCTGAAGTGGTCAAGGCGAGGGGTGAGACCAGGGGTTCGGTGGGCCTGTTTGTGGGTTGCCTCATAAACACCCACCCCCGCCTCCGCCGTGTGGCGGAGTCGGCGGTCCAGGTTCTGTCGGCAATCGGGTGGGATGTGCTCATCCCCTCCGGCCAGGTGTGTTGCGGCCTGCCGCTTCAGGAGTTAGGCCTGGGTGAACGGGCTGCCTCACTGGTGCATAAGAACCGAGACGCTTTCGCTGGGCTCGGCCTGGATGCGGTAGTCACCATTTGCTCCGGTTGCGGGCACACTGCCAAGACCCTCTGGAAAGCGACTGAGGGTGCTCTTCCCTTCCGTATCTACGACTTCAGCGAGTTCCTCGCCCAGTGCCTGGATGCTTCAGCTCACGATCTGTTCGGGGAAGTTGCTGGTTTGAGCTCCGTCACCTACCACGATCCTTGCACCCTGAGCCGCGGCCAGGGGGTGAGCGAGGAGCCGCGCCGCCTGCTCCGTCTGGTGCGGGGCCTGGAACTGCGGGAGATGGTCGAGCCCGACCGCTGTTGCGGTGGCGGCGGGGAGGTTCCCCTGACCAACCCAGCTCTGGCCGAGGCCATGGCCTCCCACAAGGCGGGGATGGTGGGTGAGACCCGAGCGCAGGCTGTGGTTACGGCCTGCCCGACCTGCATGCGCCAGTTCGCTGCGGCGCTACGGAAGAAGCGCCTACCGGTAGAAGTGCTACACGTGGCCGACGTCCTGGCCCGCAGCCTGGAAAGGAGGTGAAATCGTGGGTAGATCTGTGTGGATGAACGAGCTCACTTGGGAAGAGGTGGCCGAGTACCTCGAGAAAGACGATATCGTGCTGGTGCCTGTAGGCAGTACGGAGCAGCATGGGCCCGCGGGGCCACTGGGCCTGGATACCTATGCTGCCGTTGCCCTAGCCGAGGATGTGGCCCAGAAGGCGGGTGTGCTCAGCACCCCTCCCCTGTGGTTCGGTGATTCCGCCCATCACTTGGGGTTCGCGGGCACCATATCGCTTTCTACGGAGACCCTGGCCGCGGTGATGAAGGACGTGTGCCGCAGCTTGGCCCGCCACGGTTTTCGGCGTATCCTCATTATCAACGGTCACAAGAGTTCTAACCTTCCCGCCCTGCTCTCCGCCACCAGGCACCTGCACGAGCATGAACTGCCCCACGTGCTGTTTGCCGTCATCGATCCCATGTACCTGGCCCGGGGCATAGCGGCCCGGGTGAAGGAAACATTCGAACACCATGCGGGCGAACTGGAAATCTCGCACGTGTGGTACCGGTTTCCCCACCTGATACGCCCGGAGCGCATTCCCGCAGCCAGTGTTCCCCTTGAGCAGGTACTTTCGAGGTTCTGCACCCGCGACCTCCTGGGCCCCAACGGGGACACCATCGAGGTCGTCTGGAACAGCCAGGAGCAAAAGGCCTTTGCTCCCACCGGTGCGTTTTCGGACGCCAGCAAGGCTTCGCCCGAGAAGGGGAAGGCATACCATGACTACATGGTGGATCGCTTGGTGGAGTTCATCTCCTGGCTTCGCACTTACCATGGGCCGATTGGTTCAGCAGTCAGAGGAACGGAGGTGTGAGCGTTGAACGATAAGCCAGTTTCTAGGGGAGTGCGGGAGTTCGTCGACGACTTCGCCGTAACTCCCGTACCGCTCGAGAAGCGCAAGAGCCTCTTCGAGCTCACCATGGTCTACTTGGGGTGTTCCCTCAGCGTGACGGCCTGGCTAGTGGGCCCGCTGGTCGCCAAGGGTCTGACCTTCGGCGAAGGGTTGGCGGCCATCATCATCGCCAACCTTCTGCTGGCCGGCTACGCCACCCTGACCTCGGAGATTGGCAGGAGACACGGCGTGTCCACCGCAGTGGTATCTAAGCTTGCCTTCGGGGAGAAAGGACAGGTCATCAGCACAGCGATAATCGTCTTTGTGTTGCTGGGGTTCGTGGGAGTCTACATGTCCCTCTTCGGCAACTTGGTCCACACCCTCTGGCCCAGCGTACCGGCGGTGATCGCGGGACTTGCCTTCATACTCATGCTGTGGTCGTCGGCGATCCTGGGCTTCAGGGGTCTCGCCCATTTGAGCGAGGTCATGGTCCCCGTGGTCTTCATCGTGGCCATTTGGGGCATGTGGGTCGTGCGGGGTCAGATCGGCCACCTGTGGCAGTTCCAGCCCAAAGGGTCCATGTCCTTGGCTGCGGGCATTTCCGCCGTGTTCAGCGTCTGGGCTACCTACACTACCCTGGCTGCAGACACCGGTCGCTACGCCCGGAGTCTGAAGCACGTAGGCATCGCCACCTTCCTGGCCTGGGGTGTGGGTACCGCCGCTCTGGAGGTCATTGCTCTGATCCTGGCCGTTGGGACAGGCACCGGGGACCTTGTGGTTCTGCTCACCAAGCTGGGTTTGGTGATCCCTGCCTTCCTTCTGTATTGGGGACTCATGTGGACTTCAGGGGACAACCTGCTCTGGTCGTTCTCCCTGGGGTTCACCAACATTGAGAAGTCGCTCACCGGCCGGCAGAAGGTGAGTCGGGCCGTATGGGTGACGGTTGCTTCCATTATCGCCTTCGCGATTGGTGCCTTCATGATCCGGAGTGGCATTACCGCTGCATTCAGCGCTCAGCTCAGAGTAGTGAGCATAGCCGTACCTCCGGTGGGCGGTGTGCTCTTGGCCGAGTACTACGTGCGCATGGGTAAGCGGTCGGTGGTGCCCGTGCACTGGCCCGGGATAGTGAGCTGGTTGGGAGGTACGGCGTTCAGCTGGCTGGTCAAGAGTGGTATCCCCGCTCTGCAGGGCATGGCGGTAGCATTCTTCGTCTACTGGCTGTTAACCGCCGGCCGTGGTGCGGAATCACCTTCCTGAGGTGTGACATCTGTGCGCGACCGCGCGCTGATCATGCCTCTGCCCGCACTGGCCTCTGGTGAGTGATGGGTGCTGTCTCGGGGTGGATGATGATGTGGAGCTCAAGGATCGGTCAGGCTGTGCTGCCCCAGGGTGGTAAGGTACTGCGGCGTGCCGCTCCAGGTGACGATACGGCGTGTGGTACGCGAGTACGCGAACTTGCAACCGCTCGGGCTGCGCGTGCTGTCCCTCAGTCGGTATCAAAAGTTCGTCACCGAGGTGTCGGCGAAGCGGGACGGCGCAGTACACGAAGCCCTCCTTCACTAAGCTGAAGAAAGTCGTGGGCAGGCTGGCGTGGAAACAGTGGCCGAGAGGTACTGCGGCGGTCGACGGCACCCTGGAGCTTTGGAGGATGACAGATCTGCTGGCGCGAGCTGCTACGTAGGAGTTGCGCGTGAGTGGAGTAGGTGATGGCGGTGGAGGGGCAAATAAAGCAGGATTCCGGCCGAGGCAGCAGTGGTTCGCGGCGGTGGGGACCTGAGCAGCCAGGACCTGCAGTGTGCCTGCCCCATGCGAGTTGGCCATCAAGACAGCGAAGACGGAGTGGAGGTCTGGTGGACGCCGAGGCATCGGTGCGTTCTGCCCCGTCTCCCGGGCGGGGCTGTGACGTGTTTGCGCCTGCCCGTCCAGGCGGGGAGCAGGAGCTCTTTTGGCGAGAGCTCTGAAAAACCCAAAGAATTCGGCGGGTTTTGGTTTCCCTGGTACCCTGCGTGCGGTGCATCCCTCGCAGGGCTGGATGGCAACGGGATCCCCTGGGCTTCACCTCGAGCTCCCGTCTGGTTCCTTTGGTGCGGGCTTCCAGTGCCGTGGGCTTGAGTCACCAGGAGTGTCACCATCAGGTTGAGGTTGAGGACGAGGAAGGTCATGAGAAGCTCGATCGCTACGCGCTACCTACCACGGTAGCGTGCTCGGTAGAGCCCATGCCACCATTTGGCCTCGGCGAACTTGCGCTCCACGGTGTTGCGACGCTTGAGGGCCTCATGCAGTTCTGGACGGCAGAGCATCACATCCCGGGCGCGCTCGCTGAGATATACCCGCTTGTGGGTCCGTTTGTTGCCAAGAAGCCTGCACACCGGCTGCAGACAGCCTCCAAGAAGTAGTACAGATACCCGGCGCGCTACGGTCTGGATTTAGCCACCGTTTCCTTGGCTGCTGAGCACTGGGAGGTGTCAGGCATACTCATGTCCAGCGCCGCGCCCCCAGGAATGGACCAGCTGAGCGCTAATGTTCAATCTGGGAGGTGCGGCGATGAAGACGAACGCGAAGTACACACCCTCTTTTAAGTTCCAGGTGGTACTTGAGGCCCTGAAGGCAGAAGGGAGAGGCGCAGAGGCAAAGATAGCCCGGGCGTACGGAGTTCATCCCGTGACCCTGGCAGGATACGGTGTATGTGAGTTACCGCTGGCTGAGACGGGTTCTGATTGAAGATGAGGGGGTGGTATCCTACTGCGAGCGTGGTGCCAAGGACACCCCGTGGATGGAGTCCTTCTGAAGTCGGTTTAAAGGGGAGAATGGGTAGTTATTTTGGGATGCAAACACCTTGCAGGAGTTGGAGGAGCTGGTCAGCAAGCAGATGCATTACCACAATCATCAGCGGCGGCATTCCAGGATCGGGTATCTGTCACCCATGGAGTACCTTGCAGCGGAGGGGCTCATAGCCAGCGGTTACTCTTAGCCCAAAACGGGGCTTGAAGTGGTCCACTTTTGGGGGCGCAGCACCTCCAATGAGAGTCGGGCTGGCCGACACGTAGGCATGGAGGCGAAGGGTAATGCCAATACCCAGGACACAAAATTTTCAGCTGCCACTGTTGCGGGTGATAGCTGACGCCGGCGGCGTATTGCCCGTTGCCGAAGCAATTGCTCGAGTCCAGCGATACTTCCCTGACCTACGCGAGGAAGACAAAGCCAAGCTGCAGCCCTCCGGGAAGGAGCCAGTTTGGAGCAACCGCGTGCGTTGGGCGCGACTGCAGCTGGCTCTGCAAGGATATTTGTACAGAGGGCCTAGGGGCTACTGGCGCATCACGCCACAAGGTGAGGCTTACCTGAAAGAGCACTGGGACAACTGGAAGCCGGAGTACTCCGACGTCAAGGAAACCGAATCTCAGCCTGACAGCAGTGAGGAGGTAAACATCCGGCCGCATGAGCGACTGAAGCAGCTGCTATACGAACTAGGCGAGCTATTTGGCTATCGGACCATGGTGGAATTCCGGGAACCGCCCTACATCTATGACGTCGTCTGGCAACTGTCGCCGGACGTCCCACGGCCCGTCTGTGTGTACGAGGTACAGGACAAGGGCAACCTGTTTGCCGCTCTGGCAAAGCTGCAGCACGCGCGGGATGTCTGGGGCAGTCATCTCTTCCTGCTGATAACGGACGAAAGAGATCGGAAGAAGGCTGAAGACCTTGTTGCACCGCTGCTTAGAGGCACTTTTCACCGTTTGGCTCCCCACCTGATCCTGCTGGACGCCGACCAGGTGGAGGAGCTCCACCGGGTGCTGGTCGCCAATCGCGACGTGCTGAAGAAGATGATACAGCAGTGAGGTGGAGCGGCATTGCTCCCAATCATCGACCGTTTCGAAGGCGACTGGGCCGTGATTGAGTACGGCCGTGCAACCTTCAACTTCCCGCGGGCGCTCCTACCCAAGGAGGCCCGGGAGGGTGATGTCCTCAGGTTTCACGTTCAGGTAGACGTCGACACCACCCGCAGGCGCAGACAACGGATAAGGGCCCTCGAGGACGAGCTGTTCCGCAGGGAGTAAACGGAGGGACGAAGAATGACGCGGGACAACAGGCGTCTCCTCTACGCCGTCCTGCTGATCCTCGCGCTGTCTCTGGTGGCCTGCGCGCCGCCGGAAGAGGCAGCGGCACCGGCGCAAGAACAGTCAAAGCCCGCCGGCGAAGCCGCACCGCAACAGTCACAGGAGCCACCGAAGCCGCCCACCGAGAAAACAGAAAGCACAGCCACCACCGAACCCGAGCAGGAAACCGCAACCGAACAACCCCAGCCCTCTGAGGAATCCCCGACCAAGCAGTACACCCGACCGCTGTCAGTGCACTTCATCGACGTCGGCCAGGGCGATGCCATCCTGGTGCTGCTCCCCAACGGCCAGAACATGCTCATCGACGCCGGCGACAACGGCCTTGGCCCGCGCGTGGTCGCGTACCTGAAGGAGCAGGGTGTGACCCGGGTGGACTACCTGGTCGCCACCCACCCCCACGCAGACCACATCGGCGGCATGCCCGAGGTCATCGAGGCATTCGAGATCGGCAAAGTCTACATGCCCAGGACCGGCCATACCACGCGGATCTACGAAAGACTGCTGCTTGCAATCAAGGAAAAGGGCCTCACGGTGATCGAGGCCCGAACCGGGGTGGTGCTGTTCGACGAGCCGGAACTCAAAGTGCGACTCGTCGGGCCCGTGCCGGGCACATACACGAGCCTGAACGACTACTCGGCGGTAGTCCACCTGCGATACCGCTACACGGCATTCCTCTTCACGGGAGACGCGGAGGCAGCGTCTGAGGGCAGGATGATCGCCGCTGGAGGGTTTTGGCCTCATAAACCTGCCGAGCCCGCCGGCGTGGTGCTCGATGCGGACGTGCTGAAGGTGGGCCAGCACGGAAGCAGATCATCTACTACAGCAGCGTTTCTTGAGGCAGTGTCGCCCACCATTGCGGTGATCTCGGTGGGAGCGGACAACAGGTACGGGCATCCGCACGCCGACACCCTGGCCAGGCTCCAGGCAGCCGGCGTGACGGTGTACAGGACGGATCTGCACGGGACAGTGGTTATCACGTCGGATGGAGAGCAGCTCACAGTCGAAGTCGAGAAGGCGAAAAGCCCAACCGCGGTGACTACGCCGCCTCCGACCCAGCAGGAACCGTTCGGCACTTCCAGCATCACGGTCTACATCACGAAGACGGGCTCCAAGTACCACCGCGAGGGGTGCCGTTTTCTCAACCGACTCTTGGAGGCAGCCCGTAGGACCCGAGATTACCCGTTGATCGCAACAGCCCTCGGAACTGGAATGCGGCTTGGGGAGCTGCTGGCATTGCGGTGGGAAGATGTGGATCTCGAGGCAGGCACGATCAGCGTCACCAGGAGCATGCAATACACGAAAGGGCAGGGCATCGCGTTCAAGGAGCCAAAGACTCCCCAAAGCCGGCGGAAAATTATTCTTCCTCCTGCGTTGGTGAAGGTCCTCAGGGCACACAAAACCGAGCAAGCCAAGGCCAAACTCTTGGCCGGACAATACTACGCAGAGACTGGCCTGGTTTTCGACCGAGGAGATGGGCGGCCGCAGCGTTCTGGTACGGTGTCGGCGCGTTTCCGCACGCTAGTACGGAGGGTTGGCCTTTCCATTCGCTTTCATGATCTCCGCCACACTCACGCGTCGCTGCTCCTCCAGCAGGGCGTCCACCCGAAGGTGGTCGCGGAACGACTAGGCCATTCTGGCGTGAGCATCACGCTGGACACGTACTCTCACGTGGTGCCCGGCCTGCAGGAGCGGGCTGCAGAACAGATCGAGGCGGTCCTGCGGTTGGGCTAACATCGGGCAGCTTTCTGCGGATTATGTCAAGCGAGATGGCGGCCCCGAACGATCCCGGGGCCGCCGGATTTTCCCGTCATGGCGCGATTTGTTGGGGCGGAGGGGGTGGGATTCGAACCCACGGAGGGAATGCCCCTCAACGGTTTTCAAGACCGCCGCGTTAAACCAGACTCCGCCACCCCTCCGCGTAGCGATTTCTCACCACTGAACTATATCACTCAACGTCACCACGAGTCAACGCCAACTACTAATCGCCCTTCGCACACTTTGCACGTGGCGGGCCCCCTGGTGAAGATGTCCTCTCCAGCCCCCCGGTCAACCGCCGGATGAGGAGATCCTCATCCGGCCAACACCAGATGACTGGTGGTTTCCTGCATCTCCAGGCCCGCGCAGAGCGGCGTTTTTTCCGCCCTAGTTGCTGAGTGTTTCACTGGGTGCCACCGCGGACTCGATTCAATGTGGCGTCGCCAGTCCTGTACACATGCAGCTGTCAGTCCCCGGGCGTGATCCTGTCCATCCCCTGCATATAAGGTCGGAGCGCCTCCGGAATCACCACCGACCCGTCGGAGCATTGGTAGTTTTCCAGCAGAGCCGCAATGGTCCTACCTATGGCCACTCCAGAACCGTTGAGGGTATGCACATACTCAGGGCGTGATTTGCGACTGCGCCTGAATCGAATGTTCGCCCGTCGCGCCTGGAAATCTTCAAAGTTACTGCACGACGATATCTCTACGTAGCGCTGGTAACTGGGCATCCACACCTCAAGATCATACTTCCGTGTCTGGGCGAATCCCAGGTCGCCCGTGCACATCTCCACCACCCGATAGGGGAGTCCTAACCTCCTGAGCACTTCCCCGGCTTCCCGCACCAGCTTTTCCAGCTCCTGGTAGGACGTCTCCGGAGTCACGACCTTCACCAGTTCAACTTTGTCAAACTGGTGTTGTCGGATCAACCCGCGTGTGTCCCGGCCGTAGGAACCAGCTTCCGAACGGAAGCATGCGGTGTATGCCACGTAATACAGCGGAAGTTGGTCGGCCTCCAGGATTTCCCCACGATGCAAATTGGTCACCGGGACCTCAGCCGTGGGAACCAGGTAGAAATCGTACCCTTCAACCTTGAACGAGTCCTCCCGAAACCGTGGCAGCTGAGCCGTTCCCACCATGGCTTGTTCGTTGACCAGGAACGGCGGGAGCACCTCCGCGTAACCATGCTCCCGCACGTGCAGGTCTATCATGAACGAAATCAACGCACGGACCAGGCGAGCGCCCGCGTTCCAGAACACGGTGAACCGGGTCCCCGTCACTTTCGCCGCCCTTTCAAAATCCAGGATGCGCAGCGACGTACCCAACTCCCAGTGAGGCTTGGGGGGAAACTCGAAGTTCCGAGGCTCGCCCCATCTGTCCACCTCCACGTTATGGGTCTCGTCCGGACCCACAGGTGCATCGGGATGTGGAATGTTGGGGATATACAGGAGCAAGGTTTGCAGGCGCTCTTCCACAGGCCTGAGCTGGCCGTCCAGTTCCTTGATCCGGCTGGACACCTCGCGCATCTCCACCACCAGCTCGTTGGGAGATCCTCCCGACTCCTTTAGCCGACCGATTTCCTGAGAAAGCCTGTTACGGCGTGCCCTAAGCTCCTGTACCTCCTGGAGCAGCTCCCTTCGCTTGGCATCCAGCCGAAGCACCTCGTCCACGTCGTGCTCCTCGCCAATCCCCTTCTTCCGGATCGCTTCGCGTACTAGCTCCGGACTGTCCCGAATGAGCCTCAAATCAATCATCGACAGCCCTCCCGGCATTCAATGCCTCACTGATGGACTGATGGTACGGAGGGTGCAGAACGCCGCAGTCGGTGATGATGGCGGTGATATACCGGTGCGGCGTCACGTCGAAGGCAGGATGCATCACCTGTGCCCCCTCGGGCGCGATGGGTACACCGCGGATGCGAACCACTTCCGCCGGGCTCCTTTCTTCTATGGGAATGTGCTCACCGCTCGGCAGCTCGGGATCCAGGGTCGAGGTGGGCGCAGCCACGTAAAACGGAACCCCGTGCTCTCGGGCCCATATGGCCAGCCCGTAGGTACCGATCTTGTTCGCAACGTCGCCGTTGCGCGCTATCCGATCCGCGCCCACCACAACCGCATCCACCAGTCCCCTGGCCATCAGGTGTGCCCCCATGCCGTCCGTGACCAGAACGCAGTCTATGCCATCGCGGGTCAGCTCCCACATCGTCAAACGGGCCCCCTGAAGAAAGGGGCGGGTTTCGTTTACATAGACCTTCAGTTGCTTCCCCGTCAGTATCGCTGCGCGTATGATGCCCAGCGCGGTCCCGAATCCCCCAGTGGCCAGGGCGCCGGCGTTGCAGTGAGTGAGCACCCTGGCCTTCCTGGGAAGCAGGCGCGCTCCATAGACGCCAATGGCCACGTTCATGGCAACATCTTCCCGGTGGATGCGAAGGGCTTCCCGTTCCAGCGACTCTACCACCTCATCGGGCGAAGCCGACTTGGCCACTGCCAGCATCCGCCGAATGGCCCAGAACAGGTTCACCGCCGTGGGCCGGGTCTGGGACAGGAGCTGGGCAGCTCGTTCGATGCACCCGAAGACGTCGTCGCCGCGCTCTACCGCGCTCCGCGCGGCCAATACCAGACCATACGCCGCCGTAATTCCGATCGCTGGGGCACCCCGTACGACCATATCGCTGATGGCCCGCGCGAGATCTGCTACGTCGTCGAATTCCAGCCACACTTCCTGGGCAGGAAGCAAGCGTTGGTCGATGAGATAGACCTTCCCCCCGCGATAGTGCACCGGAGACAGGTCGACGTCGGTCCCGGTCGCTACCATCACTCACCCCAGCCGCCCTTCTTCCAGCACTCTCTCACACTCGCAACCCCGTTGGTCGGGAATCGACTCTATCAGCTCGAACAGCAAAGACCGCAGCCTTTCGTTGTTCTCACGGAACACGCGCAGTACCTCCTCGTGCGTCACCGGCCGGATATCCTCGCGCCCTTCGAGTCCCACATCGTAGTCCGTGATGAGAGAAATGTTGACGTAGCACATGCCCAGCTCCCGAGCCAGCACGCACTCGGGATACTGAGTCATGTTGATGACTTCCCACCCCATGGAGGAGAACCACCTGCTCTCTGCGCGCGTGGAGAAGCGAGGTCCCTGGATGACCACCACCGTTCCCCGGGGGTGGTAGCTGATGCCCAGCTTTTCAGCCGCTTTGATCGCCAACTCCCGTAGTTCAGGACAATACGGATCCGCCGTGCTGATGTGCGTGGTGACCGGTCCGTCGTAGAAAGTGTCCTTCCGTCCCTTAGTCCTGTCCACGAACTGGTCGCAAATCACGAAATCTCCCGGTTTCACATGCGGTTGCAGACTGCCTGCCGCACATGGTCCTATGATGCGCGTAACACCCAGCTGTTTCATGGCATACAGGTTAGCTCGGTATGGTATGGCATGTGGTGGGAGGTCGTGGTCCCGGCCATGGCGAGGCATGAAGGCAACTTTCTTGTTTCCCACCGTCACTAAAGCGATTTTGTCGCTTGGGGCGCCGTAAGGGGTATCCACCTTAATGGTTTCAACGTCCTCGAGGAAGCTGTAAAACCCCGAGCCGCCAAATACCCCGATATCCGCCTGTTTCTCCATGCACCGACCCTCCCTCGTGGGTGTATTCGCCCATTCCGCTCCGCCCGGGCACCCCTGTCAAGAAGGCCTCCCGCCGCCTTGTGGGGACGAGAGGCCACTCCCGCGTTGCCACCCCGGTTGACCCCCTAAGCTTAGGGGATCCACTTTGTTGCGCTAACGGGCAAACCCGCTCCGACTCCTCGCCGGCCGCTCCAGGGCGGATTCCCCGGCCTTCGTTACCGGCTCGCAGCCACCACCGGCTCTCTGTCAACGTTGCAACCGGGTACTGCTCCCCTTCATCGCGTTTACATTGGAATCTTGAGGATATTATACACAGCACATGCCGCCTGTAGCAAGTACATTTCAACCCTTGATGACGCCCATGGGACGTAGCTTGGCGACTTTCCGCGATATGCCCGCGCGATGGGTGACCTCCACCACAGCGGTAACGTCTTTGTACGCGTCCGGGGCCTCCTCGGCAATGCCTGCGTCACTGCCCGCACGCACTATTATGCCCTCCCGCTCGAGAGAGCGCCGTACCTCGGAGCCCCGCAGGGATCGCTTGGCCGCCGCTCGGCTCAGCAGGCGTCCGGCCCCGTGGCAGGTGGAGCCGAAAGTCTCCGCCATTGCCTTCTGGGTACCCGCCAACACGTAGGAGTTGGTTCCCATGTCCCCGGGCACCAGAACAGGCTGCCCCACCTCTCGATACTTTTCAGGGAGAACCGGGTGTCCGGGACCGAATGACCGGGTGGCTCCCTTCCGGTGCACGCACGTCCTTAGCCTCTTGCCGTTCACCGAGTGCTCCTCGATCTTCGCGATGTTATGGGCCACGTCGTAGATCAGCTCCAGGCCCAGGCGCTGCGCGCGGGTGCCGAAGAACTGGCTCAAGGCCTCCCTGACCCGGTGAGTGAGAACCTGCCGATTGGCCCATGCGTAGTTGGCCGCAGCGGCCATGGCACCAAAGTAGTCTCGTCCCTCCGGTGAGTCCAGCGGGGCGCACGCCAGCTGGCGATCGGGCAGCTCGATCCCATATTTGCGCACCGCCCTTCCCATCACTTGGAGGAAGTCGGTACACACCTGGTGGCCCAGGCCGCGAGATCCGGTATGAATCTGGATAACCAGCTGGCCCTTTTCCAGTCCGAAGGCAGCAGCGGCTCGCTGATCGTAGATCTCTTCCACCAGTGACAGCTCGAGGAAATGGTTCCCCGAACCCATGGTCCCCAGCTGATCGCTTCCCCGCTTCAGAGCGCGGGAGCTCACCGCCTCCGGGTCCGCATCGGCCATGGCGCCTCGTTCTTCGCAATATTCCACGTCCTCGGGCCAGCCAAAGCCCTGCTCCACTGCCCACTGGGCCCCTTTGGCAAGCACCTGCTTCAGCCCGTTTGCGTCAAGACGCAACCTGCCGGTGGATCCGACCCCCGTCGGTACCGCCCGATACAATGCGTCGACCAGCTCCCGCAGACGGGAACGGACTTCGTCAGCCTGCAGCTCGGTACGGATCAGTCTAACGCCGCAGTTTATGTCGTAGCCCACCCCGCCCGGGGAAATGACGCCTCCGGCCGCAATCTCGGTAGCCGCCACCCCGCCGATGGGGAAACCGTACCCCCAATGAATGTCGGGCATGGCCAGGGAGGCCCCCACTATCCCTGGCAGACATGCCACGTTGGCTACCTGCTCGGGAGCCTGATCCCGCACGATGGCCTCCAGCAGGGACTCGTCCGCATAAATCACCCCCGGGACTCGCATGCCCGGCTTATACGATTCCGGAATCCGCCACCGGCACTCGTCCATCCTGACCAGTGGGCCTTTCCACCTGTTCGCCATTCGACCACCTCGCAGATCACAGATCGAATATGATCCTGGCCACGTGACCACCAGGCACCTTTTCCAGCCGTAGCATGTGGTAGGTAGCCGCCTTGATCTCTCTCACGGGAGGATCCATGTCTTCCGCCCGCACCCCCCACGCTCGGGCGCGCAGGGCCACATCACGGACCACCCTGACCTCAAACCGACCGAACACCAACCCCTCGGCCTCCGCCAAGTACAGCAGCTCATTGAGCCAGTTCACCAGGAGCTCAACGGGCTCCTCGCCTTCGACGCGCACCAACCGCTCCTCCGTGGGAGCATCCGGCAGGCGCGGGTACATGAGTCCGAACATTGCTGCCGCTGCCACTTCGAACAGTTCCTCCACGCTCTCCGCCTCCACCTCGATGCCAACGTCGGCCGTATGTTCGATGATGGTCACCCTGGGGTTCACGGCAGCCACACCTCCTGGCCTTCATTGCTCCGGTGTCGCCTGCGCCAGCGCCACTACCTGGTCGTCGTCAACCAGGTCCATGACAGTCACGCCCCGGGTGGCGCGTCCCATGCGGGAAATTTCTCCAACCCCCAGGCGGATCACCATTCCCCGGGCAGACACCAGCATCACGTCCGTGCCCTCCCGAACCACGCGAAGGGCTGCTACCCGGCCGGTGCTCTTCGTGATACGCGCAGCCCTGACCCCCATCCCTCCCCGCTTGCGTACTCGGTACTCGTCTAGCGGAGTGCGTTTCCCGTATCCTCTCTCGGTGACCACCAATAGATCAGCACCGGGGATCACGGTATCCATTCCCACCACTTCGTCGCCTGGACGCAGCCGCATAGCCGTCACGCCCCGCGCCGCACGGCCCGTCGGGCGCACCTCTTCCTCCGAAAACCGAAGGGCGTAACCACCAGCGGTGCCCACGATCAATTCCTGCCGCCCGTCGGTCAGATGCGCCGCCACCAGCTCATCACCATCTTCAAGGATGATGGCGCGTATACCGGTCTGGCGGGAAGACTCCAGGTCTGCCAACCGAGTCTTCTTTATCCACCCGCGCCGCGTCACCATGGCCACGTACAGGTCGCCGGAGAACTCACGGATGGACAGCACCGCATTGACCACTTCATCCGGGTCGACGGCCAGAAGGTTGACCAACGCCGTGCCCTTTGCCACCCGACTCGCCTCGGGTATTTCGTGCACTTTGAGCCGGTACGCTTTCCCCCAGTTGGTTATGAACAGCAAGTACCGGTGGGTACTGGTGATGAACAAGTGCTCCACGAAATCCCCGTCTCTGGTAGTGACTCCTGTGACGCCCTTGCCGCCGCGGCGCTGGCTGCGATAAGTATTCAACGCCAGCCGCTTAGCATACCCGCGGTGGGTGATGGTGATGACCACGTCCTCGTCCGGAATCAGGTCTTCTTCGCCCAGCTCCGCTTCCTCGTCGGTGATTCGAGTGCGCCGCGGATCGGCGAACCGCTCCCTAATCTCCGTGAGCTCACGCTTCAGAATGTCCAACACCATGCGGTCGCTGGCCAGTACGGCACGAAAGTAGTCGATGTCGCGTAGCAGCTGCTGGTACTCGGACTCGAGCTTTTCTCGCTCCAGGCCGGTCAACCGCTGCAGCCGCATATCCAGTATGGCTTGGGCCTGGCGCTCGCTCAGCTGAAACCGCTCCATGAGTTGGGTCCTGGCAGTGGGAACGTCTGGCGCGCGCTTTATGAGCGTTATCACCTCGTCCAGGTGCGCGAGCGCCACCCGCAACCCCTCCAGGACATGTGCTCGGTCCTGGGCCTTTCGGAGCTCGTAACGCGTCCGCCTGACGATGAGCTGCTGCTGGTGTTTTATGTACTCCCGGATCATCTGCCGCAGGGTCAGTACCTGCGGCTGCCCATCCACAAGCGCCAACAGGATGATCCCATAACTTTGCTGCATCGGCGTGTGCTTGTACAGCTGGTTCAAGACCACCCGCGGCGTTGCTTCCCGCCGCAGCTCCACCACCACCCGCATTCCGCTGCGGTCGCTCTCGTCGCGCAAATCCGCTATGCCGTCGATGCGCTTTTCTCTCACCAGCTCCGCTATCCTTTCCAGCAGTCGCGCCTTGTTCAGCTGGTACGGCAATTCGGTAACCACGATTCGGGCACGCCCGCCCCTGCCGCGCTCTACCCGCGCAGCAGCCCGGAGCACGATCACCCCCCGACCCGTAGCGTAGGCCTCTCGTATCCCCTGCCTCCCCAGGATCAGACCGCCAGTGGGGAAGTCTGGTCCCGGGATGAAGCGCATCAGGTCTTCGGTATCCGCCTCCGGGTTATCGATCAGGTGTATGATAGCATCGATCAACTCGCCCAGGTTGTGGGGAGGGATGTTGGTGGCCATGCCCACCGCAATCCCCGCCGCCCCGTTGGCCAGGAGTTGAGGGAAGCGCGCCGGGAGTACCACGGGCTCGCGGAGCGAGTCGTCGAAGTTGGGCCCGAAATCCACCGTCTCCCGCTCGATGTCTCGCAGCATTTCCATGGCCAGGGGGGCCAACCGGGCTTCGGTATACCTCATGGCACCAGCAGCGTCCCCGTCTACGGAGCCAAAATTTCCATGACCGTCCACCAGCGGATACCGGAAGGAGAAGTCTTGCGCCATCCGCACCAGAGCGTCGTAGATGGGCATGTCTCCGTGGGGATGATACTTCCCCATCACCTCACCCACCACCCGGGCAGACTTGCGGTGGGGTTTGTCGGGAGTCAGCCCCATCTCGTACATGGCGTAGAGGATCCGCCGCTGAACCGGCTTGAGGCCATCACGCACGTCGGGGAGGGCGCGCGCCACGATTACGCTCATGGCGTAGTCTATGTAAGATCGCTTCATCTCCTCATCTATTGGTACCGTCAGTATTTTCCCAGTCACGTATTCCACCGTTCATCCTCCCCACATTGCTCAACCTACGGTGTCCAGGTTCCGCACCAGCTTGGCGTTGGCCTGGATGAACTCTCTCCGCGGTTCTACCTTGTCGCCCATGAGGATGGTGAATATTTCATCTGCGCGCACCGCGTCCTCAATGGTGACCCGAATGAGGGTCCTGGTCTCCGGGTTCATGGTGGTCTCCCACAGCTGCTCGGGGTTCATTTCTGCCAACCCTTTGTACCGCTGGACGGTCACCCCTCGTCCATCCAGTCGCTTCAGCGTCCTTTCCAGGTCTTCATCGTCATAGGCGTAGTAGGTCTGGTTTCCCTTCTTGATGCGGTAGAGAGGTGGCTGCGCTATGTATACGTATCCGGCCTCAATCAGACGCTGCATGTACCGAAAGAAAAAGGTCAGGAGGAGCGTGCGTATGTGCGCACCATCCACGTCGGCATCAGTCATGATTATCACTTTGTGATAACGAGCGCGGGGAAGATCGAATTCATCCCCGATCCCCGTCCCAAGCGCGGTAATGATGGCCCGTATTTCATCGTGGTTCAGTATCTTGTCAAGGCGCGCCTTTTCCACGTTGAGGATCTTGCCCCCCAGGGGTAATATGGCCTGAAAGCGTCGGTCCCGGGCCTGTTTCGCCGAACCGCCCGCGGAGTCACCCTCCACCAGATAGAGCTCGGACATGGCCGGATCCCTGCTAGTGCAGTCAGTCAGTTTGCCGGGCAGCGCACTCAACTCCAACGCGGTCTTGCGGCGGGTGAGCTCCCGCGCCTTGCGGGCCGCCTCCCGGGCGCGCGCAGCGCTCACCGCCTTGTCCACGATCCGACGGGCCACGGTAGGATTTTCTTCCAGGTAGGTCTGTAGGGCCTCCGCTACTACCGAGTCCACTATTCCCCGGACCTCGGAATTCCCCAGCTTGGTCTTGGTCTGGCCTTCGAACTGCGGGTCGGCCAGCATGACAGAAAGAACCGCGGTAAGCCCTTCCCGGACGTCCTCCCCAGTGAGGTTCCCGTCGCTGCTTTTCAGCACTCCCAGGCGCCGCGCGTATTCGTTCACCACCCGAGTCAGGGCCATCTTGAACCCAGTCTCATGCGTCCCACCTTCGTGGGTCCTGATGGTGTTGGCGAAGGAGAAGATGGTCTCCAGGTACCCGTCGGTGTACTGGAGGGCAGCCTCCACTTCCGCACCATTTCGTTCCGCCCGTATGTAGATGGGCTCTTCGTGCAGGACATCCTTGTTCTTGTTGACGTCCTTCACGAAGGACACGATTCCCCCATCGTACTGGTATTCCACTCGCTGCCCGCTACGCTCGTCGCTCAGGGTCAGCTTCAGGCCCCGGTTCAGGTAGGCCAGCTCGCGCAGACGGGCGGCGATGGTGTCGAAGCTGAACTCCACCTCCTCGAAGATCTCCGGGTCCGGCCTGAACCTCACCTTGGTGCCGGTGGTTTCGCTATCCCCGACCCGCTGCAGCTCTGTCACCGGCCGTCCCCGCTGATACCGTTGCCGAAAGATCCCCCCGTCACGGCGCACCTCAACCTCCAGCCACTCCGACAGCGCGTTCACCACTGACACGCCCACTCCGTGCAGACCGCCCGCAACCCGGTATACCCGCCCGTCGAACTTCGCTCCAGCATGCAGCGTGGTCAGCGCCACCTCCACCGCCGGCCGGCCCACTTTGGGGTGAGTCTTCACAGGGATCCCACTACCATCGTCGGTGACGCTCACGCTCCCATCGGAGTGAATCGCGACGTCAATCCGGGTGCAATGGCCGGCCAGGGCCTCATCCACACTGTTGTCCACCACTTCGTAAACCAGCTGGTGCAGGCCTCTGGCGCTGGTGGAACCAATATACATGCCGGGTCGACGTCGGACCGCGTCTACACCTTCCAGTATCTGAATGTGCGTCTCATCGTAGGCTGCCGGGCGGGAAGGCCTCCCTGATAACCGTCCCTTGCGTGGGGCCTTCCTCATCGTGCCCGACCTCCGCCGGCCACAACGCGCGGCCCCGCTGCCCTATCTGCCAAAGTGGGGCAGGAAACGGGAGAGAGGAACACCTTGGACGGGGTCACCACCACCGACCGCGCTGGCCCGGGCCCTACCCTCACCAGGGCGTCGCACGATCTGCTGTAATCCAGAAATTCTCTGGTAGGTCCACCGAGAACAGCAGTGCTGAAATTCAGTATTGCCACCACCTCTTCTGTTAGGATGGATACCTGATGACCCAAGTGAAGAACCATACGCGTTTCCTCCACACTCGCTAGTGTAATTTTAGCAGATCTCAAAGCAGCTGATCCCCAGGGAAGGCCACAGGCAGCCTGGCATCCATCTGCTTCCCCTTCAGCCCTCCGCCCCACCAGCCATCCTGCTGCTCACTGACCCATGCATACCGAAGAATGGTTTCGCCGTCGTCACCTGGTCCCGTGACCTGCCAGTTGCCGCTACGCGCCTTCGCGCCGGACAGACCCCACCCGCTCGGGGGATCCGCTTCCTACCCCCACCCACGTGCCTTTGCCCTGCCTGCGAGGGGCCCGCCCCTGTTGCTCCAGAATCACCACGCTCATTCTGCTGGGCGGTCCCGGCACGTGCCGCATGGCTGTTTGGGATCGTCACAAAGGAACCCACATACGGGGCAGGGACCCCACCCCATTTTAGACCAGAACTTAGCGACGCGAAGGGAAGTGATCATCAGTCTCCGGGCTCTGTCGCGGAGTTCCTCATCAGTTATTGGAGATAACCACATCTCGATTTGCCGCACTTGCCGCGACGACAAACGAACTGCCGCCGCCCGGTGGCGGTCCCAAACCGCCACTCCACTTTCCCCTCCTTGCACAGCGCGCTGCCCGGACAAGGGGCGGAAACGAAGATCGGTTATGGTAGGCGCTCCCAACCTGTGGTTCAGGGCATCTAACAGCTTGCCCTTCATGAGGCTCAGCTGATGTCCCCACACCGGATTGCGGACCCCCACAACCAACACACCCGCCACCACTCTCAGCGGCTGGGTCTGCCGGGCCAGCCGCGCACCCACCACCTCGGGCCACACCGCCAGCGCCTGGTACTGTCTCAGCCGCCTCAGCAGCTGCATGCGTTCCAGACTCCTGGCGAGGATCCGCGAGATGGATTCTGGCCCCACGGTGCCCACCTCCAGTCGCGGCCGTGCCCCGGGCTCTACCCTTTCCTCGTAATATCATCGTGCCGTCCTGGCGCTCTCACCCAGGGCAAGGTCCAGCTCCCATCCCCGGTCAAGGGGAAGCGTTCGCCCTGCCTGGTCATCCTTCCAAACGCACTGCCCGATGTGGTCCGACCGTTGCTGGCCCGGCACCGGCTCCCGTGTCCGAATGGGCATCCATGCGGTTCGCTCAGGGGCACGATGGCCCCTCGGCCAGCGGCAATGCAGGAAGCTGGGTTCTACCCCTCCGGGGCCACCGTGAACCGTCCCAGCTCGGCCACCTCAACCACATCGCCGGGAGAAAGACTGCGGGATCGTTCGGTCACGATTTTGCCGTTAACCCTGACCGCGCCACTCCGGATCATGATCTTGGCCTGCCCGCCGGTGGCTGCAATTCCTGCCCATTTCAGGAACTGGTCCAGGCGGATGGACGGCGAGCGGATACGCACAATCCTGTGCACGGATCCATCCTCCTCCGTTCAGACCGCCCGCAGGGGCAAGACGATGTAGTAGAAGTCCGGATCATCCTCCCCTCTCATTCGTGCGGGCCCGAACGGACCGGTAGTTTCGAAGATCACGCGTTCACCCGCCACCGCCCGCAGGCCATCGAGTAAGAACCGAGGATTGAAGGTGATCTCGATGGCCTCCCCCTCTAACTCCACTTGCAGCTCTTCGTGAACCCGCCCGACCTCGCTGCTCACGCCGGTGATGGTCAGCGTGCCTCCCTGGACGGTCAGCCTGACGCCCATCCCCCGATCACGGCCCAGCAACGCTGCTCGCTCGCACCCTTGGTGAAACCGCTGCCGATCTAGCCGCATCATGGAGCGATAATGCCCGGGGATAACCTTCTCGAATGCAGGAAACTGCCCTTCCAGCAAACGGGTCATCAGTTTGGTGTCGGCAACCGTGAAGGTGGCTTGGTTGGCGCGGGCGCTGATGCTGACCGTGCCTTGGTCTCCGAGGAGGCGAGCCACCTCTTGCAACGCTCGTGCGGGAATCACCACCCCGGAGTCAGTGAGCCCCTGGTCATCGTCCACCAGGGGTACCCGTCGATAGGCAAGGCGAAACCCGTCGGTAGCCACCATTTCAACGTGCCCGTTGCGTAGCCGCATCAGACACCCCGTCAGCACCGGTCTGGCTTCATCGGTGGCAGCAGCGAATACCGTTTGCCGGATCATCTCCTTGAGCATTGCCTGCTCCAGCGTGCAGCTTCCGTCGTCCTCACCAAAGGGCAGGGAAGGATAATTTTCTGGTGCCTCCCCGTGGATGACATAATCCGCACCGGCCCACTGGAGCTCCACCGTCCAATTATCGGGATTCACCGCTATCTCGATGTCACCGGCCGGGGCCCTTTTGACCAGCTCGGCGAAGTACCTGGCGGGCACTACTACTGCGCCTGCACGCTCCACGTCCGCTGCCACCCGCGACCGTATGGCCATCTCCAGGTCACTGGCTAGAAGTTGGAGGTGGTCCTCTTCAGCTTTGAGGAATATTCCAGCCAGGACCGGAAGGGTGGTGCGAGGAGCCACTGCTCTTGAGACCGTCTGGAGTGCTTCCGAAAGCACCTCCTGCGAAGCGATTAGCTTCAACCCTTTCCCTCCCCCATGTAAGTTTATCCCCAACCTGCACCTCATTCCTGCTAGCTACTTTGGTAGTGTCTTCTCGAAGCAGAAGCCGTAGGTGCTGTGATCTCTGTGGATAGTGGGCAACCACCGCTAAGGACTGCCTTTGGTGCTGTGTAAAACCTGTGTATTTTGGGGAGTAACTTGGCCACAGAGCTCACAGGTTTGTCGGCAAACTGGCGAGTGCGGCTGATCATCCACAGCGAATGCACCCCTCAATCCAGAGGATATCCCCAACCCCGCTCCCGCCGGCTCACGCCCGCTTGATCTTTTCTTTCAGCTGCTCGAGAGTCTTCCGCAAACCGGGATCCCGCGCTGCCTCCTGCGAGATTTTCTCGTAAGCGTGCAGGACGGTGGTGTGATCGCGGCCACCGAACTCCTCGCCGATCTTCGGGAGGGAGGCGTCGGTCAACTCTCGACAGAGATACATCGCTACCTGGCGGGGAAGCACGACCGCGCGGGTTCGCTTCTTGGAGGTCATCTCGGAGATGGGCAGTTCGTAGTGTTGGCACACCACCTCCTGGATGAGGCGGATGGTGACCGGTTCCGGTTTGAGTGCGGGCAAGATGTCCTTGAGTACCTCAGTGGCTAGGTCAAGGGTTATGCTCTGCCGGGTGAGGGAGGAGTAAGCCACGAGGCGGATGAGAGCCCCTTCCAGCTCGCGGATGTTGGTCTCGATGTGGGTGGCTATGTAAAGCAGGACATCGTCGGGGACGCGTAGACCCTCCAGGCTCGCCTTTTTGCGCAGAATGGCTACCCGGGTCTCCAGGTCGGGAGGCTGAATGTCGGAGATGAGACCCCATTCGAAACGTGACCGAAGCCGGTCTTCTAAGGTAGCGATCTCCTTGGGCGGGCGGTCGCTGGAGATCACTATCTGCTTGTTGGCTGCGTGCAGGGCATCGAAAGTATGGAAGAATTCTTCCTGGGTGCTCTCCTTCCCGGCCACGAACTGGATGTCGTCCACCAGCAGTACGTCCACTCGGCGGTAACGATTGCGGAAATCTGCCGTCCTCCCATCGCGGATGGAGGAGATCAGCTCGTTGGTGAAGGTCTCGGAGGAGACGTACACGACCTTCATGTGGGGACTGTGCTCGAGTACGAAGTGTGCCACGGCCTGCATCAGGTGCGTCTTGCCCAGTCCCACCCCCCCGTATATGAACAGGGGATTGTACGCCTTGGCAGGAGCCTCTGCTACGGCTAGGCAGGCAGCGTGGGCAAAACGGTTCGAGTTTCCCACCACGAAGGTTTCGAAGGTGTACTTGGGGTTGAGGGGACCAGAAGCGGCCACCGGAGACAGCCGGGGAGGTGGTGTGACCTGATCCGGCGTGTCGGATGTTGTGGCCGCGTGCTGCATTCCGGGCGGGATCACGAATTTCAGATGCACCTGCTGTCCCAGCATGGACTGGAGGGTTTCCCTGATCAACGGTGCCCATCTGGACTCGACCCAGTCTCTGGCGAACTGATTCGGCACGCCCACCACGATGGTGCTGCCCTCGGCACCCAGAGGCTTGGTATGCCGCAACCAAGTTTCAAAACTAGGCCTCGTCACCCGCTCTTGTATCGACTCCAGCATCGCGTTCCAGACCTCATTGATGTCCATGTCCGGCATGACCCGCCCTCCTTACGCGGATGCTGTGTATAACACACTGCTTTTCCACAGGTTATCCACAACCGTCGAGGAGTCCTGCGCGGGATGCCGCGGATAATCATGCAGAGCCCTGGCCAGCCGTGGTTTTTCCTGTCGTACTGGGCTCCAGGCATCCAGGAAGCAGTGCTGAGTCGCCGTGTGGCCGCGGGCTTTAGTGCCGGCAAGGATCGTTGCTCCAGATTAGGGGTGATCGGCAGCGTGGCGCGCAGATAGGGAGATAGTGGCGCGTCCCCGCTGGCAAGGTTTGGTTATGTTAAGTTTTGGGTATCAACAAGTTACCCACATGCTTATCCACAACCTGTGAATAACGCTTCACCGCCAGGTTCCCCTGGCGGTGAAGGGCGCAGGTACCCCACGGTAGTTCCAATCATACCAGATCTGGGACAGCCTGGCAACCGGTGACTGGCTGGAGAAATTTGCCTCTAGCCCGCCCCGGACTCACTGGGGAGCAGTGGGCGAGGATCCGTCGTTGTTTGGCGTCCACCGGCTGATGTCGACTGGCGTTCCTCGTTGACCGGGCCGGTTGGGCGCTACAGGAAAGGCGGCCACCAAAAGCCGGCGGGACGCATGGCGCAGCTGGAGGACTGCAAATCACTCCCCTTCCCTCAATGCCGCTCATATTACCCCCGTCAAGAGCAGGACAATCTCCACCAGTTCCGGAAGGATCCCTGCCGAGACCAACGCCTCTTCTTTTCGTTGCGTACGCCTCTGTCCTGGGTGAGCACAGGCCCCGCCGAGGTCTTTTGCTGTCCCCGCCGGAGCGTGCAGGTAGCGAGGAGGCCATCTACTTGTAGTCCCCGGGGCGGCGGACCCATAACAGGGCGAAGCGGCCCGGGCGGAGGGCGCGCGCTGATGGGCGGGTCTGGAAAACCGGGAGATTCCCGGATGTGTGGGGTGTGGGACAATTTCGGGGAAACAGCCCAGGAGTTGTTGACGCAAAGCTGTGATTTGTTCCTGTAAGATTCATGTGGGCAGATAGAGGGCACAGGGAGGTCCAGATAGAAATAGAAGAGGAGACCTCACTCGAGTCCGAGTCCCATCGGAAGAAGGAGTGAGGTCCCCTGAAGTACGGTTTCAGTTTACTATGTGAGGCTGAGGATTTCAACACTCTGGAGGAGATAGTCCTCCGTCTGGTGATCAGTTGGGCGAAGCGGCTTGTGAGGGCGTACCTTGAGAATCTGGACAAGAAGCTGATGCGGGAGCGTCCGGGTCATCTGAGGTTGAAGGATGTGAGGACTCGGACGGTGGTGACGCGTTTCGGCCCGGTGGAGATCAGGCGCCGGATGTATCTGGACCTTGAGACGGGGAGCTACCGGTATCTTCTGGATGAGCGGCTGAAGCTTCGGCCTCGGGAGCGTGTGACCCGGGGTGTGAAGGCTGACGCGGTGTTGTTGGCGAGCCGGCATCCGTTCCGGGAGGCGTCGCGCCTTCTGGGCTGGAAGGTGAGCCACACCTCGGTGCACGCGTGGACGCAGCAGGTGGGAGAGGCCTGCCGGCGGCATGTAGCGGAGTTGAGGCGCAGGGTGTTTGGTCTCGGCAGGGCGCTCGAGGGTGCAGGTCGCCGGGTTGCGGCTTTGTTCTGCGAGGCGGACGGGGTGGTCATCAGGCTCCAGCGTGAGGCCAGGCGTGTGGCGGAGGCCAAGCTGGCCATCGTGCATGCGGGTTGGGAGCGGGTGCATCCGTCCGCCAGGGCCTTCAGGTTGAAGGACAAGCTGGTCTATGCGTCCATGCAGGGGGCGGAGGCGTTCTGGGAGAGCGTGACGGTACTGGTGGCTCGCCGCTGGGGCAACCCTGAGGCGGTCAAGGTGGTTGGTGGTGACGGGGCGGGGTGGGTCAAGACGGCTCTGGACTACTTCCCGTCAGCAGTCTACCAGCTCTGTCGGTTCCACCTGATGCGGTGGATCAGAAGGTGCCTTGGTTGGTGTCCAGAGAGGCTCCGGAGGGTCCTGGCGGCCAGGGACGACCCGGAGGCGCTCCTTTACGAGGCGGGCATAGCCGTGTTGAAGGCCCCGGGTCCGGAGGAGGAGGCGCTTGCCAGGGAACTCGTGGTCTACCTGGCGGCCAATGAGGACGGCCTGGCCGACTACCGAAGCCGGGTGAAAGTTGAGGGAATGAAGCTCCGGGGCCTAGGGGCCATAGAGGGCAATGTTGACAAGAAGATAGCCTTGAGGATGAAGAAGAGGGGCATGGCCTGGACGAGGCGCGGTGCGGAGAACATGCTGGCCCTTCTGGGCCTTGAGGCCAGTGGCATGCCGCTACCGGCGGTCTGGGACGAGGACGGAGCCGTCGAGAAGAGGCCTGAGCCTGAGGCTCGGAGGAAGGTCGCCGCTCGACGAGGGGGTGCCGCACCGGTGCACATGCCGATCCTGGACTCAGGCCGGCCTCTGGCCAAGGCCCTGAGGCGTCTTGCGGCCCCCCAGTGGCCGCTCTAGTGCGGAATTCCACATGAAGGGGCTGGCAGCCGGCACTCGGCCCGGCGACGGTTCGGGCTGCCTGGCCGAGAGCCGAACAGCGGCCGCAGGCGCGCGAGCCTGTGGCGAGCTTCTGAAAAACCGAGGCCGATGGGGCTCTGCCCACATTAGCTTGACAGCTACCTGTGATTTTCGCGGCCTTGACAGGCTCAGAATGGCCAGGATATAATCACAATGTGTTGCGCCAGGGGCCAGGTGCGGGGGTGTGATAATGGTAAAGCGGACGTATCAGCCCAAGCGGAGGAAACGGAAGAGGACGCACGGGTTTCGAGCCAGGATGAAAGACAAGGCCGGGCGCAACGTATTGAAGAGGCGACGGCGAAAGGGAAGAAAACGCCTGACAGTGTGATGGGACGTGGTAGGCAGCCCGGGTGCAGGTGGACGAAGTGGCTGGCCAGTACGGCAGAGTGCGGAAGCGCTCGGAGTTTGAGCGCCTTTATAGTAAAGGGAAGGTACTGCGTAACCGGTGGCTGATGCTCTGGGCGCTCCGCGAGGGCGAGGGGCCATCCCGAGTGGCCTTCGTGGTGAGCACGCGGGTGGGCAAGGCCGTAAAGCGTAACCGGCTGCGGAGGCTAATGCGGGAGGCGTTCCGGACAGAATCTAGAAATGCTCCTGAGGGGTATCTGTTGGCATTTCTGGCGCGTCCTGGAACGGCTGATGCGGACTTTCGGACCGTCCGTGAGGCGGTAGCGGATTTGCTCGAGAAGTTGCGCTGCGCGGAGGAGGCACGGGAGTGAGGCGGTCTCAGAAGGTGGTCGTCACCTTACTGGAGGTGTACCGGCGGTACATTTCCCCCTTGAAAGGGCCTACGTGCCGGTTCTACCCCAGTTGCTCTGCCTACACGATGGAGGCGGTGAGTAGGTACGGAGTGGCCAAGGGGCTATGGCTGGGGCTGCGGCGTCTGTTGCGTTGCCACCCGCTGGGGCGCGGGGGATACGATCCCGTTCCTTCTCTCGATCGAGGTCGCTGACTTTAAGGAGGGCTACCGTTGCTGAGCTGGCTTCGTCACATCATGGGGATGGGATTGGACTTTTTTTATCAGCTCACCAACAGCTACGGGTTAGCAATCATCCTGCTGAGCGTAGCTTTCCGGCTGGCCATGCTACCGGTGACCATTGGTCAGACGCGCTCGCTACAGAAGGTGCAGGAATTGCAGCCGCAGCTGCAGGCGTTGCAGAAGAAGTACAAGAACGACCCGCAGCGGCTCAACCGCGAGACGGCGGAGCTGTACCGGCAGCACAAGATTAACCCGCTGTCCGGCTGCCTCTTGTTTTTGGTCCAGCTCCCGTTCCTGATTGCGTTTTTCCAGCTGCTTCAGGGTTACTCCTACCAGGGCGCGGCAAGTTTCTTATGGATACCTCATCTGGGTGAGCCGGACCGGTTCGTGTTGCCCATACTCGCCGGCCTGACGACTTTCTGGCACTCGCGGGTGACCACCCCTCCTACGGACGGAAGTCAGAAGATCATGCAGGTCATGATGCCGGTGATGATCGCCTGGATCAGCATGCGCTTTGCCGCCGGCGTGGCCCTGTATTGGGTTACCGGCAACTTGGTGGGCATCGCGCAACAGTATCTGATGCCCGGCAGTTCGCGGCGGGCAAGGGGGCGCGAGAGTCGTGAGAGTCGCGATCAAAAGAGGGCGAACCGTTGAGGAAGCAGTGCAGGAGGCCCTGCGAGAGCTGGGCGTGGAGAGAGAGCAGGTTGAGGTGGAGGTGCTGGAGGAACCCAACCGCGGATTTTTGGGGTGGTTGGGGGCGCGTATGGCGGAGGTGAAGGTCACCGTCAAGGTGACCAAGTCCCAGTTTGCCCGGGAATTCCTGAAGCAGGTCACCAACGCGTTGGGGATCGAGATGCGGGTGTCGGAGGTGGGTAGGTCCGACCGCTATGTCTTCTTGGAGTTGGAAGGAGAGGAAGCGGGTCTGCTCATCGGACGCAGGGGGGAGACTTTGAACGCCCTTCAATATTTGGTTAATGTGGCAGCGAGTCGGGTGAGCCAGGAGCCGTACCGCATAGTGCTGGATGTGGACGGATACAGGAAGCGGCGCCATGAGGCCCTGGAAAGGCTGGCCCGTCGGGTGGCTGAGCGCGTGCGGCGTACGGGGCGGAAAATGGTGTTGGAGCCGATGCCGGCGCGGGAAAGAAGGGTGGTGCATCTGGCCCTGCAAAACCAATCCGGGGTAACCACCCACAGCGAGGGGCAGGAGCCCTACCGACGGGTGGTGGTTTCTCCAAGCAAGTGACGCTGGCATTATTCATGGCGACAGACTGGCCCAGCAGTGAGTTGGCGCGTGCCACCGCTGCTGGCTTTTTGTGGAGGTGCGAGATTGCGGCTGGAGGACACCATTGCGGCCGTCGCCACTGCTCCCGGTGAGGCGGCGATTGGAGTAATAAAGATCAGCGGACCGCGGGCGCTGGAGATTGCAGATGCGGTGTTCCGGGCGCGAAGCGGGGTGCGGCTGGTCAACTGCCCCGGATTCACCGTGCATTACGGGGTGGTGTGGGACGCGGAGCGCGGGGAAGCGGTAGACGAGGCACTGGCCACGGTGATGAGGGCGCCGCGGTCTTACACCCGCGAGGACGTGGTGGAGTTGAGCTGCCACGGTGGTCCGGTGCCCGTATCGCGCGTGCTCCAGCTGGTGCTGAGCCAGGGCGCGCGGCTGGCGGAGCCGGGCGAGTTCACGCGGAGGGCCTTCCTGCGGGGACGCATTGACCTGATCCAGGCGGAAGCCACGCTGGACCTGGTGCGGGCGCGTACCGAGGAGAGCGGAAGGGCGGCCATGGAGCAGTTGGGCGGCCAGCTGTCGGCGGAGATAAGGCAGTTGAGGCGGGCGCTGATTGAGGTGCTGGCGGAAGTGGAGGCGCGCCTGGACTTCCCCGATGAGGTGGGACCGCTGCAGGTGGATCAGCTGCGCGAACGAGTGGCGGGAGTCAGACGGGTGGCGGAGGAGTTGTTGGCCACGGCAAAGGCGGGGAGGATTTTGCGCGAAGGAATGAGGGTGGCCATCGTAGGGCGGCCGAACGTGGGGAAGTCTTCCCTGCTGAATGCGCTGGTGCGGGAGGCTCGAGCTATCGTCACCGAAGTGCCGGGAACTACCCGGGACGTGATAGAAGAATGGATCAATGTCCGGGGGATTCCGGTAGCGCTTGCCGATACCGCTGGTTTGCGGGATACCCAAGACCCGGTGGAGGCGGAAGGGGTTCGGCGGGCACTGTGTGCTGTGGACAGGGCGGACCTGGTGGTGTTGGTGTTGGACGATTCGGCGGGAATTCAGCCGGAAGATGTCCGGATTGCTAAGTGGCTTGCCGGGAGACAGAGCATCGCGGTGGTGAACAAAATTGACCTGGGGTGCGACCAGATCACCGGCGAAGCGGTCCAGGATCTGCTGCCTGGTGCCCGGGTAGTGCGGGTATCGGCGTTACGAGGTTGGGGGATACAGGATCTGGAAACGACAATTGCCCAACTCGCGTGGGACGGGGTGGTAGTATCGCGGCACAAGCCCCTGGTGACCAACATCCGCCACCAGGAGGCACTGCGTCAGGCAGTGGAACATCTTTCTAGAGCGGACGCCGGGCTGGCGGAGGGTATTCCGGCGGAGCTGATCAGCATCGACTTACGCGAGGCCTGGGAGTGCCTGGGGGAAATGGTGGGAGAGAGCGTAAGCGAGGATGTCTTGGATGAGATCTTCCGGCAATTCTGCGTGGGGAAGTGAACTGGCCGATGTTGCTCGGGACATATGACGTGATCGTGGTGGGGGCAGGGCATGCCGGCTGTGAGGCGGCGCTGGCAGCCAGCCGGCTCGGCTGTCGAGTACTCTGCTTGACCACGAACCTGGACGCGGTGGGGCTCATGCCCTGCAACCCGGCCATGGGAGGCCCGGGCAAGGCACAGCTGATCCGCGAGGTGGATGCACTCGGTGGTCAGATAGGGCTGAATACGGACGCGGTGTGTCTGCAGATGCGCACCCTCAACACCGGGAAAGGGCCGGCGGTGTGGGCCCTGCGCGCGCAATGCGACAAGCGGGAGTACCAGCGGTGCGCCCGGCGCGTTCTGGAGACCCAGCGAGGGCTGGACCTCAAACAGGGCCTGGTGGTGGACCTGGTCCGCGAGGGGCGCCGGGTGTGCGGGGTCCGGACGCTCATGGGGGAGGAATACCGGGCCAAAGCGGTGGTGCTCACCACCGGAGTTTATCTGGCGGCAAGGGTGACGGTTGGTGATGTATCGTTCCCGTCGGGCCCCAGCGGACAGCTGCCGGCGGTGGGGCTGTCGGCAGCGCTGCAGGAAATGGGGCTGGAGCTGGGGCGATTCAAAACCGGTACGCCCCCTCGCGTGCACAGGCGCAGCGTGGACTTTGAACGAATGACCGTCCAGCCCGGGGACGAGCGGCCGGAACCGTTCTCGTACCTGACCGAGAAGTTCGCGCCGCCGCAGGTTCCCTGCTGGTTGACCTGGACCAATCGGCGTACGCACGAGATAATCCGGGCCAACTTGCACCGGGCGCCGTTGTTCACGGGGCGAATAGTTGGCCCCGGTCCCCGGTATTGCCCATCGGTGGAGGACAAGGTGGTGCGGTTTCCCGACAAGCAGGCGCACCAGGTATTTTTGGAGCCAGAGGGAATGGACACCGAGGAGATGTACGTGCTGGGGATGTCCACCAGTCTTCCTCCCGACGTGCAGCTGGAAGCACTGAGGACCATCCCGGGGCTGGAGCAGGTGGAGATGGTGCGTCCGGGATATGCGATAGAGTACGACTACCTTTGTCCGTACCAGCTGGATAACAGTCTGGCGGTGCGGGATTGGGAGGGGCTGTACAGCGCGGGTCAGCTGAACGGCACCTCCGGGTACGAGGAAGCGGCAGCGCAAGGGCTGATCGCGGGGATCAATGCGGCTCTGTGGGTCAAGGGCGAACCGGCTTTCGTGTTGCAGCGGTCGGAAGCTTACATCGGCGTCCTGATAGATGATCTGGTGACCAAAGAGCACACCGAGCCGTACCGCATGCTGACCAGCAGGGCCGAATACCGCCTGCTGCTGAGGCAGGATAACGCCGATCTCCGCTTGACGGAGAAAGGCCGCGCCGTCGGGCTGGTGGATGAGAAGAGATACGCCAAATACCGGGCGAGGCGGGATATGGTCCTGGGAGCCCGGCAGCAGCTGGAGACCGCGACGATCGCCCCGGGGGAGGAAGTCAATCGGATCCTGGAGTCCTCGGGTAGTGCCCCTTTGCGGGAGACGACGAGTGCATGGCACCTCCTGCGGAGGTCAGAGGTGAGGTATGCTGTTCTGCGCCGCCTGTTGCCGCGACTGCCCGAGCTGCCCCCAGATGTCGTCCTGCACATCGAGACAGAAGCTAAGTATGAGGGATACATACGCAGGCAGCGGGCGCAGGTGGAAAGGTTCCAGCGGATGGAAGAAAAGGTCATACCGCGGGAGCTTGACTACGACGCGCTGAGCTGTCTGTCGCGCGAGGGAAGGGACAGGCTGCGAAGGGTGAGGCCGCAAACCCTGGGGCAGGCGGTCCGGGCGGGCGTGAGCCCGGCAGATGCCTGGGCGTTGCTGCTACACCTGGAGCAGCGGCGTCGCGGAGGATCCGCAACGTGAGATCGTGGCAGGAGTGGCTCAGAGGGGCACTGGTGCGAGCAGGGGTGCCGGGGTTGGACGAAGAGGCGTGGGAACGTCTGGAGCGGTACCTTCATTGGCTAAGGGCCCGGGGCCAGCCGATGGGGTTGCTTGGTCCGCGCTCCGTTCGGGAGATGGTGGAGAAAGATTTCCTGGATTCCTTGATGCTGTTGGCCTACTGCGATTTGCGTGCCGGATGGCGGGTGGTGGACGTGGGAGCGGGGGCGGGTCTGCCGGGGGTGCCGTTGAAAATAGCCAGGCCGGAGACGCACCTGACGGTCATCGAGGCGGCAAAGCGTGCATGTGCTTTCCTGGAAGCAGTTGCCAGGGATCTCGGTCTTGAGATGGAAGTGGTGTGGGGGCGGGCCGAGGAGCTGGGAAGCCGTCCCCCGTTCTATGAGAGGTATGATGTAGCGGTCACCCGGGCGGTAGCGGATCTACCTTCCGTACTGCGATTATGCCTCCCGTTGGTGCGAAAGGGCGGATGGCTGGTGGTCTACAAAGGACCAAGGGTGGAGGAAGAGCTGCCGGCAGCGGGGGAGGCTGTCCGGGCCCTGAGGGGAAGGGTCGAACAGCTAATCAGCTTCCGGTTGCCCAGCGGTTATCGGCGGGTGCTGGTGGTGGTTTCGAAGGCCAGGGGATGATGGGAGGTGGCCAGGCTGGTGAGGCGGATGGTGTATCGGGATAGGGTGGCATCCAGTTTCCGGGAAATCCCCGTAGACAGTATCGAAGCCAACCCGTACCAGCCGCGCGCCGATGCTTCAGGTGATGAGCTGGTGGACTCAGTCCGGCAGCACGGGCTATTGCAGCCCATCCTGGTAACGCCGGGGCCGCGAGGCTTTCGGATCATCGCTGGAGAGAGGCGCTGGCGGGCGGCAATGGCTGCGGGATTGAAGAAGGTCCCTGCGGTGGTGGTTCGGGCTGGCAGCGAGGAGCAGGCAGTGCTCGCCCTGGTGGAAAACCTTCAGCGCCGACCGCTCTCGTATTGGGAGGAGGCCATGGCGTACCGGCGCCTGCTCGAGGAATTCGGCCTCACCCAGCAGGAGTTGGGGGAGCTGGTGGGTCGCAGCCAGTCGGCCATTGCCAACAAGCTGCGGCTGCTTCACTTGGAGGAGCCGGTGAGGAGGGAGCTGCAGGAAGGGGGCTTGAGCGAGCGACACGCCCGGGCGCTCCTCATGCTCGACGATCCGGAGGCGCGGCTGGAGGTGGCGCGGCGCGCGAGACGAGAGCAGCTGAGCGTGAGGGAAACCGAAGAATTGGTGCGCCGATGGAAGACGCGAGGGCACGCCAGAGTGAGGCGGAGCCGGAGGATAGCGGTAATCAAGGATATCCGGATATTCCTTAACGCGTTCCGCAAGGCGGTCAGCGCCTTGCGAGAGGCGGGAGTGGAAGTGCAGATGGAAGAACGGCGTGAGGAAGGGTACCTGGAGGTGGTGGTGCGCGTGGCGCTTGGGAGCGCGACACGGGAGAGCAGGAACGCCGAAGGAGGTGGCAGAAGTACCCACTGAGCGAGGAGTGGCGGGGTGCTCGGATGGGTAGAGTGCTGGCCATAGCCAACCAGAAGGGCGGAGTGGGCAAGACCACCACTGCGGTGAACCTGGCGGCGTGTCTAGCGCTGCAGAGAAAGAAAGTGGTAGCCATTGACATCGATCCGCAGGGAAACACTACCAGCGGTTTGGGGATTGACCGGCGCCGAATTCGTCGTTCCATCTACCACGTACTGGTGGAGGAGACCCCGATTAAGGAAGTGATATTGCCCACTGCCATTCGCCGGCTTCACTTGGTGCCTGCCACCATAGATCTAGCCGGCGCCGAGATCGAGATGGTCTCCCTGGTGGCCAGGGAGGCCAGGCTTCGTCAGGCCCTGCGGTCGATTCGAGACGAGTATGATTTCCTGCTCATCGATTGTCCCCCTTCTTTGGGACTGCTCACTATCAACGCTTTGACGGCAGCCGACCAAGTACTGATTCCCATCCAATGCGAGTATTACGCCCTGGAGGGACTGGGACAGTTATTGCACACCATCCGGGTGGTGCAGTCACGGCTTAACCCGGACCTGGAGATTGAAGGAGTTGTGCTTACCATGTTCGACGGACGCACCAACCTGTCGATTCAGGTGGCGGAGGAAGTGAAGCGGCACTTTCGGGAGAAAGTACACCGTGCGGTGGTCCCCAGAAATGTGCGACTGAGTGAGGCGCCCAGTCACGGCAAGCCGGTGATCCTCTACGATCCGCACTGCCGGGGGGCAGAGGTCTATCGAGATCTGGCAAGGGAAGTGATGGGCAATGGGGAAGCGGAAAGGGCTGGGTAGGGGACTGGAGGCCCTCCTGCCGGACTTGGCGTTGGAGGCGAGGGAGGGCGTTCGGGAGATTCCGGTTGATGAGATACGGCCGCGGCCCGGGCAGCCCCGCCGGACTTTTCGCGAGGAGAGCCTGCAGGAGCTGGCCGCGTCGATGAGGGAACACGGGGTGGTACAGCCGCTGATCGTGCGCAAGGTGGCCGGTGGGGGGTACGAGCTGGTGGCTGGAGAGCGTCGGTGGCGCGCGGCGCGCCTGGCGGGTATGAAGACGGTTCCCGCGATAGTCCGCCCCCTCAGCGACGCGCAGGCGCTGGAAGTAAGCCTCATCGAGAATTTGCAGCGGGAGGATCTGAACCCGCTGGAAGAGGCAGAGGCCTATCGGCAGCTGATGGAGATAGTGGGTCTCACCCAGGAGCAGCTGGCGGAGCGGGTGGGGAAGTCTCGTTCCCACATTGCCAATATGCTGCGACTGCTTTCTCTTCCCGACGAGGTGAAGGAGTACGTTTCACGTGGAACACTTTCCATGGGGCACGCCCGTGCTCTGCTGAGCCTGCCTTCGGCTGCCGCGCAGATCGCGCTGGCCCGAAAGGTCGCCCGCCAGGGCCTCTCGGTGAGGCAGGTTGAGGCGGCGGTGAAGGGGCGGGGTCGCAGGCCATCTCGGTCGGAGGAGCCTGAGCTGCGGCACATCGAGGATCGCCTGCGCATGGCTCTCGGTACTCAGGTGCGCGTGGTTCAGGGGCGGAAACGGGGCAAGATCGAGATCATGTATTACTCTCCCGAGGACCTGGAGCGGCTACTGGAGCTCCTCGCCCCCGAGAACCCAAGGCGCTGAGGCCGAGGTGCCAACGACCTGGGACGAGCCGGCCACGGGAGGGATCTATGAAATGAGAATCGGTGCTAAGCATGCGTTCTTTACCTTTTCGGCGGATAACCCGCCCGTCGCTCGGGTGGCGCCGGGGACCTCGGTCACCTTCGTTACCCAGGACTGCTTTTCCGGTCAGGTCGCTTCCCCCGACCAACGCCTGGAGGAAGTGGATTTCACCCGTGTGAACCCGGCAACTGGGCCGCTGTACATTGAGGGGGCAGAACCCGGGGATGCCCTTCGGGTGCGCATCGAGGCGATCACTCCCGCTGCCCGGGGGGTAACGGTGGCAATCCCTGGGCTTGGCGTCTTGGGAGACCGGGTGCAGGGCTCCCTCACCAAAGTGGTGGCGGTCCGGGATCAGTGGGTGGATTTCGGGGCTGGCATCCGACTCCGGGCACGACCCATGGTGGGTGTGATTGGCGTGGCCCCAGCCCGGGGCGCAGTGCCGTGCGGTGTTCCCGGCGACCACGGTGGCAACCTGGACACCAAGCAGATTGGGCCGGGAGCGGAGGTGGTACTGCCGGTTTTCCATCCCGGCGGGCTCCTCGGGCTGGGCGATGTTCACGCGGTGATCGGAGACGGCGAAATCTGCGGGACCGGGATCGAGGTTGCCGCCGAGGTGACGGTTACGGTGGTGGTGGACAAGGGAGCGGCCCCGCCACGGCCGCGCGTGAAGCTACCTGGTCAGCTGCTGTTCCTGGCCTCCGCAGAAACACTTGAAGAAGCGCTCAAGATGGTGGCAAATGACGTGGTCTCCTACCTTCAGCTTCGGTATCGCCTGGACTTTCCATCAGCGTATGCGCTGGCCAGCGCATGGGCTGACTTTCACATTTCCCAGGCCGTCAATCCCCGCGTCACGGTGAAAGGAATCCTGCGCACCTCGGAGGTGGCCGGAGATGCGTCCGACTCGCCTGGAAGTTGACTTATGCGTACTAGCCGATAACTTTTCCGCCATCGCCCAAGCGGTGGCACCCGCCCGGGTCATGGCGGTGGTGAAGGCGAATGCGTATGGGCATGGCCTGGTGCCGGTGGCACGGTGTCTGCAGGACGCGGGCGCTCGCCACTTTGGGGTTGCCATTGTCGAGGAAGCTCTGCTTCTGCGGGAGGCGGGGGTGAGGGGCACAATCCTGGTGCTGGGCCCCTGGCCACCCCGCCAGGCAGAAGAGCTGGTGGCGGCGGGCATCAGCTGCACGGTTTACGAACCCTCCATGTTGAGGGTCTTAGGTGCCTGCGCGCGGCGGCTGGGTCGACCTGCGCGGGTGCACCTCAAGTTCGACACCGGGATGGGGCGTCTGGGGGTACGCAGCGCATCCGATCTGGTGGCCCTGGCGACCGCGGCAGTAACAGAAGAAGGGGTCGTGCTCGAGGGGGTCTTCACGCATTTTTCTGATGCAGAGGCCCGCGATGATGATTTCACCAGAGGCCAGATTGCCAAGTACGCTGAAGGGCTGGACGCCCTGCGGGCAGCGGGTATCGCGCCTGGTCTGCGCCACGCGTGTAATAGCGCTGGCATCTTGCGCCATCCGGAGGCGCACTTCGACCTGGTCCGTCCGGGGCTGCTGCTCTACGGATACCATCCGAGCGAATTCACGCCACCCACAATATCCGTCCGTCCTGCATTGCGCTGGCGAGCCGAAATAGGCATGCTGAAGGAGCTCCCACCTGGTGAGCCGGTTGGCTATGGCAGGACTTACTACACCAGTCGGCCAACTCGCGTGGCCACGGTCGGGGTTGGGTACGCGGATGGGTATCGCCGGGCCTTGTCCAACCGTGGCCAGTGTCTGGTCGGTGGACGCCGGTGTCGGGTCATAGGGCGAGTTTGCATGGACCAGATCATGGTTGACGTGACGGGAGTAGAGGGGGTAAAGGTGGGAGACGAGGTGGTGCTGCTGGGGCGTCAGGGAGACGAGGAGGTGACTGCCCCACAGCTGGCAGCGCTGTGCGATACGGCGCCACACGAAATCCTCACCGGGATTGGACAACGAGTCCCTCGGATATATCGCTACTCCCGCGAGTTGTGACATTGCCATCTGGGCAGTTCTCCTGCCCCGGAAGGGATTCATGCCTATTGGCGAGAATCCCCAACGTGGACCACCTGGAGGAGGGAAGGCGATGGCCAGTGGGCAGGGGGACCGGGAGTATTACACTCTGGTGATCATCCCGCCTTCTGGACGACGTCTCCGGATGATCCGCTTCACCGCACGCGTCCTGCGTTTTGGGGTGCTCGTGGCGCTGTGCCTGCTGCTGGCCACTGGTGCCTTTGCGGTATCGTACTGGCGTCTGTGGAGTCAGTCAGCGGAGCTGGCTTACTTGCGGGCCCTGACGGTGCAGCAGAGTCGCGAAATCGAGTTCCTCGCTGAGCAGGCCTACGCCCTCAAGAAGGAAATGGTCAAGATCCGCCAGCTGGAAGCCCAGCTGCGGGACATGATGCAGCTGGAGCCCGAGCACGTCACCGCCGTCGGCCTTGAGAGACACGGAGCCGTGGCAGCTGGAGTGAGCCCCGGGAGATGGGAAGTCTCTGGGGCGAGCCAACTGGAACGGCCGCAGGTGCCCGAGGAGATAGGTCAAACTTTGGCCCAGCTGAGTGCCGAGCTGCCTTTCCGCCAAGAGAGCTTGGTGCGACTGCGCGACCTGCTGGCCGCGGACGAGCCGCATGTTGCCACTTTGCCGGTGCTGTGGCCTGCCTTGGGCTACGTTTCCTCTGCGTTTGGCTACCGTCGCTCTCCTTTCACCGGACGCATCGAGTTCCATCACGGGGTTGATATAGCGGCTCCTTACGGTTCGCCCATCATCGCCACCGGAGACGGGGTGGTGGTTTTCTCCGGCTGGTACGGCTTGCTGGGCAGGACCGTCATCATCGACCACGGCGACGGCTATACTACTGTCTACGGACACAACGCGAGGAATTTGGTCAGCGTGGGAGACCGGGTGCGGCGCGGGCAGGTCATTGCCCTAGTGGGCGCATCAGGCCGAGCCACGGGGCCTCACGTCCACTACGAGATTCGTCTCCATGGCAAGGCGGTGAACCCCTTGCGGTACATGATGAAGAATTAGTGCCGGCTCCCCGCGTGACAGTCGGCTGGTCAACCGAGGGGTCTGGGACCAGGCGGGATGAATCAAATTACGTGCCCCTGGATGGCAGCTGCCTCAGCGCGGCCGACTCGACCTGCGGTCGGCCGCCGACCATCGCCTGTGTATGCACCAAGGACCCGGCGCCTCGCCGAGGACCATGAAGGTGCCGGGCTCCTGTCTCAAGGTGCGGCGCTCGGAGCCACCAGCAAGAGGCTGGAGTGGCGGACGAGGCCAACATTCGGGCGGCTATCCGGGGGAAGGCACGTGGCCCGGACCCGCTGGCGAATTCCCCTACCGGGGCGGGTGGTAGGATGATCCCATTCAAGAACCGGCAGGAGGCTGGCCGCCTGCTCGGTGAGGCGTGCCGAGAGCTCGATGCGCCGTCCCCGCTGGTACTGGCCATACCCAGAGGAGGAGTGGTGGTGGGCGCTGGGGTGGCTCGAGCGCTGGCAGCGCCGCTGGACGTTATAGTCCCGCGCAAGATTGGGGCGCCCCATAATCCGGAGCTGGCAGTGGGGGCGGTTGGTCCTGACGGTGAGGTATTGGTCGAGGAAGATCATCTGCGGTACCTGGGCGTGAGCCGAGAATACTTGGCGGCGGAGACCGCCCGTCAGCTGGGAGAAATTGCCCGTCGGCTGCGGGTCTACCGCGGTGACCGCCCGGCTGCAGAGGTTCGCGGTCGCTCGGTTTTCGTGGTGGACGATGGGGTGGCCACCGGCCTGACCATGAAAGTTGCCCTGCGGTCGGTGAGGTCACGGGGGCCCTCTCGACTGATCGTGGCGGTACCGGTTGCCCCTCCCCACAGTTGGGCGGAGCTGCTGCGGGAGGCCGACCAAGGAGTCTGTCTGCACCAACCCGAGCCGTTCTACGCCGTGGGGCAGTTCTATATCGACTTCGAGCAAACCAGCGACGAGGAGGTCAAGGCCCTGCTCGCTGCACATAATTCCTGGCTGGAGGGTGAAAAATGAGCCAGGAGGGATGTTGGGTGCCGAGAACGGTGGCTGTGGAGCGGGGCCTGAGCGACGTCTGCGAACAGCTGCGGGCCGCCGGCTACCAGGTGGTGGACCTCGATGAGCGGGGGGTGGCGGCAGCAGACGCCATCGTGGTGGCGGGGATGAATGTCAACCTAATGCAGGCAGAGACGACGCTTACGCCCGCGCCGGTTATAGTTGCCAAGGGGCGAAATGCGGAAGAGGTGGTTCGAGAGGTTCAACGGCGGGCTGTCGAGCAGAGATGACAGCCTGGTCGTCGGAACTCGGGGTCCGCTGCAATGCCAGGTGAATGCCCTGGGCGATGACTGTTGCCAACTTCATCACCACGTAAAGTCGAGTGTTCTGCAGGACGAGGTATTCCATGAACCCACCCACGTTCACCGTACCCGTGACGTGGAAGTCGCCAACTGATGGTAGTTGCTTGCGCACCCCCGCGCCGGGCCGTAGTGGGCCGATGCCCACCGTGACGGTGCCTACTTGTTCGGGGATGCCCAGGGAGGCGTCAACTGCGATGACCGGCTGGTGTGCGGCGATGGACTGCCGCACGGACAGCAGGTTCATGGCGTGTACCGGACAATCAAGGGTTCCCAGCACGTGGTAGGCACGCTCTGGGCGTCGCGCCAGGATGCTTCCTACCAATGGCCCCAGGGCGTCGCCGGTGGAGCGGTCACTGCCGATGCAGAGCACCAGTGGTCTGGCACTCCTGTCCATCCTCAGCATGCCCATCAGCACTGCGGCAATCAGCCGCCCCGCTTCCGGGGTGTCCGCGGATACCCGCCACGACGTCTCTTTCACCCAGCTCTTCCCCCGTCCTGTTGCAGTATATGGCACGCAGCTGACTGTGTATGTGTGCCGCGGCAGTGCTGCCGAGGAGGGTTATGAGGCCTGGCAGCGAAACTCGTTTGGTAGCCGTGGAAGGAGGCACCGTGGTGGCGGCGACGGACCGGGTCGACGAGCTCAGTGGGCGCTCCCCGGAAGAGATCTTCCGCGAGGGCGAGGATCTGTTGGCCAGGGGTGAGTACGCGGCGGCCGAGCGCCGCTTTGCCCTCTACGTCCAGCTCGAGCCGAAATCGGCCCGCGGCTACAGCAAGATGGGTGTGGCCCAGGCTCATCAGGGCCGCCTGGACGATGCGGAGCTCAGCTTCCGGCGTGCCCTGGAACTCGACCCCAGCATGCCGGCCGCCTACACTAACCTCGGGAATGTTTTCTTCTCCCGAAAAGAGTACGAGAAGGCGATCGAGTGCTATCGGAAGGCCTTGTCGCTGGATCCGGAGTACGCCATCGCGCACAACAATCTGGCTGCTGCTTACAAGGCCCTGGGACAGATCGGCAAAGCGGTGGAGTCTTTGAAGAGAGCCCACCGCCTGGAGATCCATGCCCGCATCAGGCCTTCCGAACGGGAGCGGCAGCAGGCGCGCGAAGCCGTCAGGAAGAGCTGCCTCCCCTGGGCGGCAGTTCCCCTGTTGATCGCATTGGTCGTGTTGACCAAGTGGTTGCTGTTCTGAAGCAGCAGAGTGGTCGTTGGCGCAGCGTCGGCTTGCGGCTGGTACTTTCGGCTGCTGCCGCGGTAGCGGCAGCCTGGGCGGCGGACAGGTTGCTGCCCGGAGGCGGGCAGTCGGTGGCAGTCTGGTGGCGGGCGCCGGCGGTGTTTGTAGCCGTCCAGCTTGCCGGGCGCCTCACCATGTTCGTGCTGCGCGAACGGGAATCAGGCGTCTTCTACGAAGACCTGATACGCGAGACGTTTTTCTTCGGCCTTGCCGGGTTGCTGGCGGCTGCCACCACCATCCTCGCGGCACGGCACCTGGGTGGCTGGGTAGGGCCTGCGGGTCCGGCGGCGGTTATGTATCTGTTGGTTCTCTTGGGTGAGCGGCGCTGAGGAGGAAAGCCAGTGACGTGGTTGGACTATGCGGTGGTCGCATTCCTGGTCCTGGGCGCTATCGCGGGATTCCGACGAGGCTTCGCGTCCATGCTCATGGGAGCGCTTGGGCACCTAGTAGCTGCTGCGGTGGCGGTCTGGATGTTGCCGCGTGCTGTCTCTTGGGCGGACGCACGTTACTCGCTCCTGGCGCGGCTGGAAAGTGTCGTGGCCAGGTACGTAGTGATTCCGGTGGAGGTTGCCCGCATCGAAATTGCTGGTTCGCCCGCGGACCGTCTGATGGAGTGGGTGGACCGCCTCAACCTTCCGGTGCAGTATACCGAGATGGTGCAGAATCAGATGGGCTGGTTGCTGGGGTTTCTCCGAGCCCTCGAATGTGACACCCTGGGGGCGCTCCTGTATCGGCTGCTGGCATTGCTGATACTGGAGGCGGGGGCCTTCCTGGTGCTATTCCTTGCGGTGAGGGTGTTCTGGGCGCTACTCTTCAGCCCGCTGGTGGGGGCGGAGGACGGGAGACCGGGGGTGACGGACCGCCTGGCGGGCGCGGTCTGTGGCGTGGTGAGAAACGGTGTGGTAGCCGCGGTCATCCTTGGTCTGCTTTCCCCCTTGGTCAGCACCGTGAGTCCTGAGATGCAGCAGTTGGTGGGATCCTCACGCATTGCCCTTCGCCTCATCTCCGCCTTTTACTATCTCACCGGCTTGCTGGGAGGCCGCTCTCCCGGGTAAGCTTGAGATCCAGAGACCCGCTGTCCGAAATCTGCCGAACGGAGGTGGATGGGCACGCTGGAAGAACTTCTGCAGGGCTTCTTGAGTCGGGAGCGGATCCTGGGGGTCGCCGAAGCGCTGGCGAAGGCGGTCTTGGTCTTGGTCATCGCGCGGCTGGCCATCAAGGCGACGTTTCCCCTGGTGGACAAGATGTTAAGAGAACGGGGGGAGGATGCTGCCGACCGCCGGGTTCTCACCGCACGTACCTTGCTGAAGAGTGTCCTGCGGTATACCATCGATTTCATTGCGCTGCTTTCGATTCTGGACATTCTCAACGTTCCCACCAGGTCGATCTTAGCTGGCGCTGGTCTGGTGGGCCTGGCGGTGGGATTCGGGGCCCAGCAGCTGGTCCGGGATGTCATTTCGGGGTTCTTCGTCATTTTTGAGGATCAGTTTGCCGTGGGTGAGTACATCACCGCCGGAGGGGTCTCAGGCATCGTGGAGGAGATTGATCTACGAGTGACCAAGATCCGGGATTTTTCCGGAGACCTGCATATCGTGCCCAATGGTTCCTTGGGTACGGTCACCAATCACTGCCGGGGGAACATGCGGGTGCTCATCGATGTCTCCGTGGCCTACGAAGAGGACCTTGACCGCGTCCTGGAGGTACTGGAAAAGGAGTGCGAGGCCATGGCGACGGAAATCCCGGACATTCGCGAGGGGCCCCGGGTGCTGGGAGTGAGCAAGCTCGGTGACTCGGCGGTGAGTTTCCGCATCCTGGCGCGCACTGCTCCCATGGCGCAGTGGGCAGTGGAACGACAAATGCTCAAGCGCCTGAAGCAGGCCCTGGATCGAGAGGGCATCGAAATTCCTTACCCCAGGTATGTGGTGGTACCCGCCCGTCTGACCAAGGCGGGACGCGACGACCAAGGAGGGCCAGCTCGATGATTGAGTTCCGCTTGGGGGATGTGGTAAAGCTGCGCAAGCAACACCCGTGTGGTGGCGATGAATGGGAGATCCTGCGGACCGGTATCGACTTCCGCATCCGCTGTCTGAAATGTGGTCGCCAGGTGATGATTCCCCGCCGCAAGTTCGAAAGGGCGGTCAGGAAAGTGGTTCGCCGGCTTGGTGAGTAGGGGGAGGATGATCTGGGTTGAGTTTTTCGTGCGGCATTGTGGGCCTTCCCAATGTGGGAAAGACGACCCTGTTCAATGCCCTCTGTCGCCTGCAGGCTGCGGTGGGGGAGTACCCTTTCACTACCATCGAGCGGAACGTGGGTGTCGTACCCGTACCGGATGACCGGCTCCAGGCGGTGGCCCGAATTGTGGGTTCGGCTCGCCTGACGCCAGCCACGGTCAAGGTAGTGGACATTGCGGGGTTGGTGGAAGGGGCGAGCCGCGGGGAGGGTTTGGGGAATCGGTTCCTCGCCCACGTCCGCGAGGTTGACGCCATCTTGCACGTTGTTCGCTGCTTCACGCGTCCGGATGTCCCCCACACCACCGGTGATGTGGATCCAGTTCGAGACGTGGAGCTGGTGGAAACCGAGCTGTTGCTGGCCGACCTGGAGGTGGTGGAAAGGCGGCGCGACAAAGTGGCGACCCTGGCCAAGGCTCACCGCACCGCACATCGCGAGGAGCTGGCCGCACTGGAGGAGTTGCGAGCGTGGCTGGCAGCAGGTAGAGCAGCCCGCGACTGGCCCGGCCCGTGTCAGGTGCTGCAGCCCCTCAATCTGATTACGCGAAAGCCAGTGGTATACGTTGCCAACGTCGATGAGTGGGCAGGGCAGTCTGCCGGCAGGCCCGAGCAGGCTCTGAGGGAGCTGGCCCGCGCCCGCGGCGCTGGCTACGTGCCCGTTTCCGCGCGGATCGAGGCGGAATTTGCTGAGCTGGAGCACGACGAAGAGGAGGCCCTCCGGGCGGAGATGGGGTTGGGGCGTTCTCAGACCGTGGCTTTGGTGAGGGAGGCGTATCGAATCCTCAACCTGGTGACCTTCTTCACCGCGAATCGGAATGAGGCTACCGCCTGGTCGGTCCCTGTGGGTACTCCAGTAGTCAGGGCTGCGGGCAAGGTGCACAGCGACATGGAGCGCGGATTCATCCGGGCAGAGGTAGTACGGGCGGAAGACCTCATCAGGGCCGGCTCGCTGCAGGCGGCACGTCAGCAGGGCCTTGTCCGCATTGAAGGGCGCGAATACCAGGTGCAGGATGGAGATGTGATCTACTTCCGCTTTGCCGCCTGAGTCTGGTTGTCACTGCACGTGGCGGGTGCTATAATGACGAGGGAACTTCGTCCTGCCGATCGAGCTCGATCCCTGCTCCATACGCGGTATGGGGCCGTTTAGTCCGAAGGGAGGTGTCGGATCTGCGGTCGTACGAGTGCATGTTCATCCTGCGCCCCGACCTCGATCAGGAAGCCACCGCCAACCTGATGTCGCGCATCGTGAGCACTCTCAAGGAGCACGAGGCCCGCATCGGGGACGTGGACAGCTGGGGCAAACGTCGCTTGGCGTACGAGATTGAAGGTTTCCGCGAGGGTTATTATGCGGTAATGAAGTTCCGTTCGGGGCCACAAGCAGCGAGGGAGCTGGACAGGGTTCTGCGGATCAGCGAGGGCATACTGCGGCACATCATCGTCCGCGAGGACGATGATGAGGGAGAAAACAGCTAGGGGGTAGCCCATTGCTCAACCGCGTCATTCTCATCGGAAGGTTGGCCAGGGACCCAGAGCTCCGATACACCCCCGCGGGTGTTCCCGTGGCCGGGTTCACCCTGGCCGTGGAGCGTCCCTTCACCAACCGGGACGGGCGCCGCGAAGTGGATTTCATCGACATCGTTGCTTGGAGAAGGCAGGCGGAGACCTGCGCCAATCACCTGAGCAAGGGACGCCTGGTGGCGGTGGAGGGAAGACTGCAGATCAGGTCTTACGAGACCCAGGAGGGACAGCGGAGGAGGGTCGCCGAAGTCATCGCGGATTCGGTGACCTTCTTGGACTGGCCCCGCGAGGATTCCCCGCTCCCCCCGGAGGGTGAGCGGCACGAGGAGATTGATTTTGCGGGATGAAAATGTCAACGCGCCCTGGGTGCAAAGGAGGTTGAGACATGCCGAGGAGGGATCGGGGCAGGAAATCGCGCCGCAAGGTCTGTGCGTTCTGCGTGGACAAAATAGACGTGGTGGACTACAAAGATGTGGCGAGGCTGCGCAGATTCATGAGCGATCGCGGAAAGATACTCCCCCGACGCATTACTGGCAATTGCGCCCGCCATCAGCGGCAGCTTACGCGGGCCATAAAGCGGGCTCGCGTGATGGCTCTGCTGCCCTTCACCGTGGAGTGAATGTGAGAATCTGGGACCTGAGGAACCTGCTTCGTGAGTGGCTGCATGCCGCTGTCGGGACGCCGTCCGGACACGGCGGCGTATGGGGGGTTTGACCGGTGCAGAACCGCAAGGGACTACGCCCCCTTACCGAAGGTGCTCTCCTCGCCGCGGTCACTGCCGTACTGGTGCTGGCCGGGTTTTACCTCCCGGTGGTGGGTGGCCTGATCATTTTCCTATGGCCAGTGCCCGTGGTAGTGGTTTACCTGAGGCATGGATTGAGAACAGCGCTGATGACCGTGCTGGTGGCGGGTGTGGCCGTGGGACTGTTCGTGGGTCCGCTGCAGGCCATCGGCCTGGTGGCCAATTTCGGACTGATGGGTCTTGCCCTGGGAGTGGGCTTTGCCCGCCAGCGCTCCCCGCTGGTAGCACTGGTCATGGCGACGGGTGCCTTTGTGGTTTCGGGGGCGATATCGCTGTTGATGGGCGTGCTGGTCGCGGGCATAGCTCCTTCGGAGCTGTGGGCCCAGGTGGAGGCGGGCATGCGGGGTGCCCTGGACGTGTATCGGTCACTGGGGCTGGGTGCCGAGCAGCTGGCGAAAATGGAATCGTTTATGGACCGGATGCTGGAAGGGATGCGGCTGATGTTGCCGGCGGGCATCGTCGGGGGGGCGTTGTTCAGCGCCTTCATCAATTTCGAGGTGGCCCGACTGGTCCTGCGCAGACTGGGATGGACGATCCAGCCGATTCCGCCCTTTGCTGCCTGGCGCATACCCAGGGCGATGCTGGTGGTGCTGCTGCTAGGAGTGGGATGCGTGGCGGCGGGAGACTGGCAGGGCCGACAAGCTCTCTATGTGGCCGGGGTAAACCTGCAGGTGCTGGCACAGATGGCCTATGCGGTGGGCGGCCTGTCCCTGGCCTACTACTATCTTCAACGATGGGGCGTCCAGAAGGCATTTCGGATCCTAATCCTGGCCTACGTGTGTTTTGTACCCCTGCTGGCGCAACTCGCTTCGCTCGCCGGCATGGCGGACTCATTATTGGATTTCCGGCAACGGACTCAGGCTGTGCAGGAGGTGCCGGAGAGGAGGGGCTGAAGCGGGATGAAAGTGATACTGACGGCAGACGTGCAGTCACTGGGCCCGCGGGGTCGCGTTGTGGAAGTGGCCGACGGGTACGCGCGTAACTACTTGATTCCTCGCGGTCTGGCGATACCGGCGACCGAAGGGAACGTCCGCTCCCTGGAGCATCGGCAGCGCATGGCCCGCTTGCGTGACGAGCGGCAGCGGGAAGAGGCAGAACGGGTACGGTCGCGCCTGGAGGGAGCGGTGATCGTTATTCAGGCCAAGGCGGGCGAAGGGGGGCGGCTGTACGGTTCTGTCACCTCTTTGGACATATCCCGAGCCATTCGCGAACAGCTGGGGATTAGCGTGGATCGGCGCCGAATCCGGTTGCCACAAGGCATCAAGGCGCTGGGTACCTACGAGGTTGAGGCTCGGCTGTACGCGCAAGTGCTGGCTCGCTTTCAGATACGGGTCGAGGAGGCTGAGCGTTGAGCACCCGGCGGAACCCGCGCAAGGACAAGCAGAGATGGGAGCGGCGCGTGAGCGCGCTGTACAGCCTGCTGGCCGAGGTGTACGGGGCGGATCGGCTGGTGCTGAAGGCGGGCAAGATGGCAGCGCTGGCGGACATGCGTTCCAAATCCCTGGCCCGGCGAGTCTGGGCGCTGCAGAAGTTGGCCTACGAGAACCCCACGCTGGAGGGGCCGCCCTCCCTGGAGGAGGTGCCCGCGGTAATCAGCGATGTGGAAGACCGCATCGCTGACATCATGGCCGCCAGGGCAGTCCAGGAGGATCTGGAACGAAAGATAAGCGAGCGCATGGAGAGACGTCAAGAAGAGTATTTGCGAGAGCTGAAGATGCAGATTCTCAAGGAACAGGGTGGTCCCGAGACCCCGGAAACACTGGCCCGACTGGCGCGCCTGGAGAAGATGAAGAACCTGGCCTTGACCAAGTCGGCGCGAGAGCTGCTGCGCCCACAAAGCCTGGCCGAAGTGGTTGGCCAGGATCGGGCCATTCGAGCGGTGATGGCCAAGCTGGCTACTCCCTACCCGCAGCACATGCTCCTTTATGGCCCCCCCGGCGTGGGCAAGACCACGGTGGCACGCCTGGTCCTGGAGGAGGCCAAGAAGGTGCCGGCCAGCCCTTTCCAGCAGAACGCACCCTTCGTGGAGGTGGACGGCTCCACCCTGCGCTGGGATCCGCGGGAAGTCGCCAATCCGCTGCTGGGTTCGGTGCATGATCCCATCTACCAGGGCGCTCGCCGTGACCTGGCAGAAGGCGGTATTCCGGAGCCCAAGATGGGCTTGGTGAGCGAAGCCCACGGTGGGGTGCTGTTCATCGACGAGATTGGGGAAATGGATCCTTTGCTGCAGACGAAGCTGCTGAAGGTACTGGAGGACAAGCGGGTGTTCTTCTCCTCCAGCTACTACGATCCCCGAGACAGCCGGGTGCCTCAATACGTACGTGAACTCTTCGAAGAAGGGGCGCCCGCGGACTTCGTCCTCATCGGTGCCACCACCAAGCAACCTGAGGAACTGAGCCCAGCTTTACGGTCGCGCTGCAGTGAAGTTTTCTTCGACCCCCTGCAGCCGGCTCACATAGAGAGGATAATCTCCCATGCGGCCAGCAAGCTGGGCGTCGACCTGGAGCCCAACGTACCCCGCCTGATATCCGCGTGCACCGCTGAGGCCCGCAAGGCCATCGGAGTGCTCATCGACAGCTACGGACTGGCCATCCAGGCGGACGGAGGCCGGCCGCGGTTGATAACTGCCGACCTAGTCCAGGAGGCCATCGCCATGAACCGGCTGTTACCCCGCGAGGCCACCCGTGCATCCTACCGGGCCGAGGTGGGGCGTGCCTTCGGTCTGGGAGTACGGGGATATCAGGGCAGTCTGGTAGAGGTGGAGGCGGTGGCGTTTCCCACCAACCAACCCAACAAGGGCTCGGTCAGGTTCAACGAAGCCGCCGGCCGCATGGCGCGGGACTCAGTGTTCAACGCTGTCTCCGTGGTCAGGGCGTTGACAGGACAGGACCTTCGCCACTGGGATATCCACGTCAACGTGGTGGGCGGGGGACTGGTGGACGGGCCTTCGGCAGGGCTGGCCGTCCTGGTGGCGATATACAGCGCGGTCACCGGTCGGCCCGTGCGGGGCGACGTGGCCCTGACGGGTGAAGTGAGCATTCAGGGCAGGGTGAAGGCGGTGGGGGGGCTGCACGAAAAGTTGTACGGAGCGCAGCTGGCAGGCATCCAGGAAGTGGTTTTGCCCTGGGACAACCGCGCGGCGGTGGCATCCTGGCCGGGAATGCGCCTCGTCTTTGTAAAAAGCGCGGCGGAAGCTCTGGAGGGGGTCCTGGCCGGTTGAGCACATCAGGAGGTAGCCGGGTGGCTGACGACAGCTTACAGCGCGTGCCACCACAGAGCCTGGAGGCGGAAATGTCCGTCCTGGGATCGATGCTTTTGGACAAAGAAGCGATCGCCAAGGCGGTAGAGATGTTGCGGCCGGGTGACTTTTACCGGGAGGCACACCGGCTGATCTTCGAAGGTATCGTACAGGTGTTCGATGAAGGAGAGGCGGTAGACCTGATCACCGTGAGCGAGAAGCTCCGACAGATGGGTGTCCTGGAGGAAGTAGGGGGCGTAAGCTACATCGCCACCCTGGCCAATAGCGTGCCCACGGCGGCCAACCTTGAGTATTACGCCAGGATCGTGCAGGAAAAATCGGTACTGAGACAGCTCATTGCGGCAGCTACCCAGATCGTGACCCGATGTTACGAGGGGCGGGAAGACGCGGAGGTCATCCTGGACGAAGCGGAGCAGATGATCTTCCAGGTCTCCCAGAGACGCGGTTCTCCCAGCTACGTTCCCATGCGAGAAGTCCTGATCGAGAGCCTGGAGCGGATCGAATACCTGTATTCGCACAAAGGAGCGGCCTACGGGGTACCTACCGGCTTCACCGACCTGGACCGCCTGACCTCGGGCCTCCAACCCGCGGATTTGGCCATCGTGGCTGCCCGTCCCTCGGTAGGTAAGAGCACCTTCGTGCTGAACATAGCCAGGCACGTGGCGGTCAAGGAGCGGATGCCGGTGGCTATCTTCAGCCTGGAGATGGCCAAAGAGCAGCTGGCGCAACGGCTGCTGTGCGCGGAGGCGTCCATCGATGGGCAGAAGTTACGAACGGGGTTCCTGAACGAGGACGATTGGAAGCGGCTGTCGCGCGCACTGGGTCGCCTGGGAGATGCCCCCATCTTCGTGGATGACACCCCGAACATTTCGGTTTTGGAGCTGCGGGCCAAAGCGCGCCGCATCAAGGCGGAACACGGCCTCGCATTGCTGATAATTGATTATCTGCAGCTGATGCAGACCCGGGGAAGGCAGGAAAACCGCCAGCAGGAGATTTCCGAAATATCGCGCTCCCTCAAAGCTCTGGGGCGCGAACTAAGGGTGCCCGTGCTGGCCTGCTCCCAGCTGAGCAGAGCGGTGGAGCAGCGGCAGGACCGACGACCCATGCTGTCCGACTTGCGGGAGTCCGGAGCCATTGAACAGGATGCGGATCTGGTCGCGTTCTTGTACGTGAACCCCGAGTTCGAGAACCAAAATGTCGTGGAGGTCATCGTGGCCAAGCAGCGAAACGGACCCACTGGCAGCGTGCGGCTGTACTTCCATCGCAACCTGGGTCGCTTCGAGAACCTGGAGACCCGGCACCCGGGTCCGGACGATACGTTTGCCCCGTGACGGAACATTTTCACCCCTACGAACATTACCGCACGGCGGCCCAGGCAATGTGTTGACGTTCCGGTGCATTGTTGCTATCCTTTACCGGGTGGTAATTGCCGCGTGGCCTGGGGGCAATTGGGTATGGAGGTTGGTCCATGAGCAACAGTTACGACGTGATCGTGGTGGGGGCCGGCCCCGCCGGGATATTCGCGGCGCTGGAACTGTCCCGTTTATGGAAGGGGGCAGGTATCCTCATGCTGGAGAAGGGCCCAGAGCTGTCACGGCGGCACTGTCCCATGCGCACCCAGGGATCCAGGTGTCTGGGTTGTACTCCCTGCATGACCCTCTCCGGGTGGGGAGGCGCGGGGGCCTTCAGCGACGGGAAGCTTGCCCTGAGCCCGCGGGTGGGCGGATTTCTGGGCGAGTACGTCGGCGAGGCGGAGGCCATGCGTCTGATCCGGGACGTCCACGACATCTACCTCCACTTCGGAGCGCCCGACCGGCTTTTCGGGACTGATGACGGTCGGATCCGTGATCTAGCCCGGCGGGCGGCGACGGTGGGGTTGGATTTGGTGCACGCACCCATCCGACACCTGGGGACCGAAAACTGCCCGCGCGTCCTGCGGGCGATGCGGGAAGAGCTGGATGGCCGGGTGGAGATCAGGACTTGCACCCCGGTGGAGGAGCTGCTGGTGGAGGACGGTGCAGTGGTGGGCGTGCGCACGGCGGACACCGAATACCGGGCCCGGTATGTGGTGGCGGCACCAGGCCGGAACGGGTCGGAGTGGTTCACTAACCAGGCCCGTCGACTGGGGCTCGAGCTGGAGAACAACCCCGTGGACGTGGGAGTGAGGGTGGAGGTTCCTGCATTGCTCCTGGATCACCTCACCGATGTGGTCTACGAGCCGAAGCTGCTGTATCATTCGCGTTCCTTCGACGACCTGGTTCGGACGTTTTGCGTCTGCCCGCGGGGAGAGGTGGTGCTGGAGAACAATTCGGGAGTGATAACGGTCAACGGCCACAGTTACGCCGACCGCCCCACGGAGAACACGAACTTTGCCGTCCTAGTTTCCAAGACTTTTACCGAGCCATTCAAGGAGCCGATCGCCTACGGCAAATACGTGGCCAGCCTGGCAAACATGCTGGGTGGCAAGGTGATAGTGCAACGCCTGGGAGACCTCACCCAGGGACGCCGTTCCACCGAGGAGCGGCTGGCCAAGAGCATGGTTCGGCCGACCCTCGCGGAGGCTACTCCTGGGGACCTGAGTCTGGTTCTTCCCTACCGGCACCTGATTAACATCCTGGAGATGTTGGAGGCGCTGGGGGAGCTGGCTCCAGGGGTGAACTCGCGTTCCACCTTGCTGTATGGGGTGGAGGCGAAGTTTTATTCCTCGCGCGTCAAGGTTACGCCGAGCCTGGAGACGCAGGTACACAACCTTTTCGTAGCGGGCGACGGTGCGGGTATCACCCGGGGTTTGGCACAGGCTTCCGCTTCCGGCCTACACGTGGCACGCGAAATCATGAGGCGCGAGGGGATCCTTCGCGGAAAGGGTGGTGGATGAGTTGCCAGCGGTGGTAGTGGTCGGTGCTCAGTGGGGTGATGAGGGGAAGGGGAAGGTCACTGACTACCTGGCTCAGACGGCGGACGTCATCGTTCGCTGCCAAGGCGGGAACAATGCGGGCCACACGGTGGTGGTGGAGGGACGAGAGTACCGTCTTCACCTCATCCCTTCAGGAATCATCTACCCGGGCAAGACGTGCGTCCTCGCCAATGGGATGGTCATTGACCTGCGCGGACTCGTCTCCGAGATCGGCCAGCTGCGTCAGTACGGCCACGACGTGGGCGGGCTGAAGGTGTCCGACCGCGCCCACCTGGTGATGCCGTATCACCATCGCCTGGACGTGCTGGAGGAAGAGAGGCGAGGATCCTTCCAGCTGGGCACCACCCGCCGCGGGATCGGTCCTGCCTACGCGGACAAGGCAGCTCGCGACGGCTTCCGGGTTGGTGACCTCCTGGAGCCGGAATACTTCCGCCAGCGCCTGCGCTGGGTGGTGCGGGAGAAGAACTTATTGTTGGAGCGAATCTATGGAGCCGAAGGATTCGATCCCGACCATTTGTACGAGGAATACATGCGGTATGCGGAAGAGATAGCTGATTTCATCTGCGATACCTCCACCCTCATCAATGCAGCCCTGGATGCCGGACAAAGGGTGCTCTTTGAAGGGGCCCAGGGGGCGATGCTGGACCTGGATCACGGCACTTACCCTTACGTCACCTCCTCCCATCCGGTGGCGGGGGGTGCGTGTGTGGGCGCAGGGGTGGGACCCACCCGCATCGACCGGGTGTTGGGCGTGGTGAAGGCATATACCTCCCGCGTGGGTGGCGGGCCTTTCCCCACCGAGATCAAGGGTTCCCTGGGGGATCGGCTGCGCGACCGCGGCGGCGAGTACGGCACGACCACCGGGCGGCCCCGACGCTGTGGCTGGCTGGATGCGGTGGCGTTACGGCACGCAGTCTTGGTCAGCGGGATCACCGACCTGGCCATCACCAAGCTGGACACCCTCGCCGGATTCGATCCCATCCGCGTATGCGTGGCCTACCGCCACGGGGAGAGGCTGCAGCAATCATTCCCCAGCCGGCTATCGGTGCTGGAGAGATGCCAACCGGTCTATGAGGAACTACCGGGGTGGACGGAGGAACCTGTCGCTTCCACGTTCGATTCCCTCCCGCCTGCCGTGCGCCGTTTCCTGGAGCGGGTGGAAGAATTGACGGGGATTCCGGTGAGAATGGTTTCTTTCGGGAGAGAGCGGGACAAAACTCTGTGCCTGTCGGATTTGTTTGCCACTCCGGCGGCGAAGTCACCTCTTGGCGCGACGCCGGAAATGGTGTATACTAATAGGCGGACTGAGCGGGAGTAGTTCAGTGGTAGAACATCGGCTTCCCAAGCCGAGGGCCGCGGGTTCGAATCCCGTCTCTCGCTCTGGCACCGAGGTCGCAGCCAGGAAGCTGCGGCCTTGCATTTTGCGTCAGGACTCTTCGGATAGCAGCCCTTCCGCTTCCCGGATCTTCTCCCGCACTTCTGCCAGCGCCACGGCGAGGAAGAGCTGGTAAAGCACTCCCTTTTCTCTGGCCCGGGTGACCATCTCTGGGGTCACTTCCTGGCCTTCTTTCACCAACACCTCGCCCTGATGCACGATAGCGCATCCGACCCTTTTGCCCAAGATAGCCTTCAGATCCTCCGCACCGACATCTTGGCCCCGATTTGCGCGCCACCGCTGGAGTCTCTGCTGCCAAGCCTTGAGGCAATCGATCAGCTGAGCTGCGCGGTCGGCGAATTGCTGGCGCATGCGGTCTGCGAGATCCCCGGCCCGCCCTGCGGTGGCTTCCCAGGCGGCATGCAGATCCTGCACCAGGCCCGTCCAGTATCTGTCCGGGCTTCGGGCCCTGCTGATGTACTCGCTGACCTCCTCGGTTGCCACCAGCACGTCCCTGCCTATGACCCGGATGACCGACGCAGGGATCTCTGCTACCCCGTGGATCAGATCGCGCGCGAGTCCCCCGGAGAGGTAAAAGCTGGTGATGTCTCCCGACTCCTCGTCGAAACCAAAGTCGTCTACCCGCCCCACCAGGGATCCCATCTCGGTGACCACCTTCCGGCCCCGCAGATGGCCGACGCGCTTGCGGAGTGCATCCAATTCGCGACAGGACTGGAGCTTCACCAGTTGGTCGGATCCGCGCAAAGTCACTGCGTCCTCGCCGATTCCGGTGATATGCTCGATGCGCACCAGCCTCAGAGGCGCCAGGAACCCCGGGCTACTGACCACTACCGCCTTCACCCGGCGCAGGTGGGGGTCCACCACCAGGTCCTTCACCCGGCCCAGCCGCCGGCCCTCGCATATATCGAGCACCGGTAAGTTGATGACGGCACGAGCACGCGCCACGCTGACTCACTCCCCTCGCTGCCTGCACGCTGAGGCCAGACAGCATTGCACGCTTCCCATCTTTATGCTATCATAAGCACCGGCGAAACGCGGCGAGCCGGTGTAGCTCAATAGGCAGAGCAGCTGAATCGTAATCAGCGGGTTGCGGGTTCGAGTCCCACCACCGGCTCCATACTGAATCATCCGGGCGGGCCGCCGTGCCCGCACCAGCACGCAGTCGATTTTTCCTGAAGCGGGCCACCTCCAGCGCTGGCGAGGTGGCCAATCTGGTATCTGGGGATCCTTCTGTGGGGGGCCGTCGTGAGCCCAAAGGATCTGTCGGGGAGCGGTTCTTCAACGCCCTGGATAGGCACGGGGGGATTTACAGCAGAACGCGCCCCCCGTCAGGGCGCTGCGTCTACTCGCGCAGCAGGGGGCAGACCAGTTGGCTCACCGCGGGAGTTTGGTGAGGGGATCCACCGCGCGGCCGTTGATGCGGATCTCGAAGTGTAGGTGGGGTCCCGTGGAGTACCCGGTACTGCCCACCGCTCCGATGCGCGCCCCCTGAGCGACCCGCTGGCCATGCGACACGTAGATCTTCGACAAGTGGCAGTACACGGTGGTCACCCCCGAGCCGTGATCGAGGATCACCGTGTACCCGTATCCTCCCCGCCAGCCCGCGTATATCACCCTCCCGGCCCGGGCTGCCACCACTGGGTGCCCGTGAGAGGCCGCGATGTCGATTCCCTCATGCATGCGGCCCCAGCGTCGCCCGAACCCGGAGGTAATTCGACCTCGGACCGGCCAGATATAGGGCCAGGAGTCGGCACTCCGGGCTGCACTAGCTATGCGTGCGCCGCCGTAGGAGGTTACCTTGGCGCCCGGAATCACCAGCTCCTGGCCCACCATCAGGCGATCGGGATTGGACAGAGAATTCGCCTGGATGATATCCTGCATGGAAACCCTGTACAGACGAGCGATATCCCACAGGGCCTGTCCCGGTCGCACTCGGTGTATGGTGCCCTTGACGGTGAGCACCCGTATCTTCTGTCCCACCCGTAGGTGATGGATGTTGCTCAACTCGTTGATGCTGGCCAGCGTGGCCACGTCCACGCCGTACTGCTGCGCTATGGTCCACAAGCTCTCTCCTGGCTGGACCTCGTGCGTCAGGATCTGGGGCAGTTGGCCACCGACGCCCGAGCGGGAGGGTAGCGGACGCTCATACAGGCAGGGTTGAGAGAGCTCACGGTAGCTGAGGACTTTGAAAGCGGGAGCGTCTGACGTGCTGGTCGGCGGGTGGATGCGGACGCTCAGGAGCCACGCGCAACCCAATAGCAAGGCCACCATAACCCAGTACCGGCGGCGTCTTGGGCGCATGCGGCGCCGTGGTTTCATGTCGCTCACACCCCCAGTGCCGACGCGTACATTATACCATCCCCGTACTCTCTCGCCAACATTTGGCGTGCAGCTGGGGCTGGTGCCAAGCGTTACAATATCTGGTACGCAGTTTCCCCCGCGGGGCACCGTTTTATGCTTGCTCTGCCCTCTCCTGCATGAATTGGAACCAGCAGGTGGATGTGGCGAGGGAAGGGATGGAATCGCTTGGGAGCGAATTCCCACATCCGTGACCCCGGTCCCGGAGGTGGTCCGTTGGCCAGGACCAGAATGCGTCAGGTCGTGGGCGGCCTGGTGGCGATACTGCTACTGGTGATTTACGTCGAGACCCCCTACCTGAGATCTCGTACGGTCTACGAGGTACATCTGGGAGACGAGGTCTTGGGCATGATTCCCAGCCCTGCCGTCCTGGCCGAGGCACGGCAGCTAGCCCGCCAGCAGGCCGAGGAACGGGTGGGCCGGGAGGTGATGATCCAGGTTGCCGTAGAACTGCAGCCACGGAGAGTACGCGGCCCCATCTCCTTCCTTGGGGCAGCGGTACTGGCGGAGGCGCTGCTAGGTGCTGGCGAGGTGCTGGTGGAGGGCTACGTCATTGAAGTCGACGGGCAGCCGGTGGTGGCCCTGAGCACCCAGCATCAGGCTCAGGCGGTCCTGGAGCAGATCAAGGCAGAGTATCTGGAGGAGCTGTTAGCGCGCGGGCAAGTGGTGGTCAGGAGCCTGGTGATACGGGAGTCGGTGCGGATCGTACCCCAGGCGGTGAGCCCCAGTGAACTCCAGGACGTGGAAACGGGCAAGCGGCTCCTGCTGCGGGGCACCGACCAGGTGAAGATTCACACCGTGCAGCGTGGCCAGTCGCTGTGGAGCATCGCCCAGGCGCATGGGCTCACGGTAGACGACCTTCGCAGGGCCAACCCTCAGCTCACCTCCGATCTCATCCGCCCCGGGGACAGGCTCAACCTCATCGTGCCGCGCCCGTATATAACGCTGGAGTCGCTGGAGGAGTACACTTACCGTTCGCTCGTCCCCTTCCCCGTGCGCAGAATAGCCGATGAAGGGCGCTGGCCCTGGCAGCGGTACGTGAAGCAGCGAGGGGTGTACGGGCAGGTCGAGATCACTGAACTGATTCGCCGGATCAACGGCCGGGTGGTGGCCAGAGAGAAGGTGTCCGAGCAACTGATCCGGCCGCCCGTGGAGCAGATCGAGGTGGTGGGCACCAAACAGATTCCCGAGTTGGGCACCGGCCAACTGGTGTGGCCGGTGCTGGGCACGGTGACCTCTCGCTACGGGTGGCGACGGGGAGGGTTCCATTCTGGCATCGATATTGCCGCCCCCACCGGTACTGCAATCCGGGCGGCGGACCGTGGCCTGGTGGCATTTGCTGGCTGGCTGGGCTCGTATGGACGGACGGTGATCATCGAGCACGGAGGCGGCCGGAGCACTCTTTACGCTCACTGCTCCCGCATCCTGGTAGAGGTGGGCCAGGAGGTGGACCGGGGAGAGATCATCGCCCTGGTGGGGAGTACCGGCCGTAGCACCGGCCCGCACCTGCACTTCGAGGTGCGCGAAGGAGGCAGGACCGTCGACCCGCTTAAGTACTACCCGCCTTAAGGCGCGGGGACAAGCCCCGCCAGTAACCATTTTTTAACCCTGCTGTAACCCGCCTGTAACCTTCTCGCGGTATGATCGTAGTAGCGGGATGGCGCAACCCGCGTTCATTGACCCCCTCTAAATATATAGGCTGTGGCGGCAGGGATACTGCCGCCGCTTTTCTGTCTTCATTCTGCTGGTGACGGTGCTGTGGGGGGTCAAAGGAAGGAGGTGTCCTGCGGATTCGAGAAGCTCCCGGCGGAGGGGCGACATATGCAGGCCAAGATATTGGTGGTGGATGACGAAAGGCCCATCGCCGAGATACTGAAGTATAACCTGGAGCGAGAAGGCTTTCAGGTTTCGGTGGCCTACGACGGGGCGGAGGCCATCCGCAAGGCGGAAGCGGTGCGGCCTGACCTCATGATCCTGGACCTCATGCTGCCCAAAGTGGACGGCCTCGAGGTATGCCGTCAGGTCAGGCGCAAATCCCAGGTGCCGATCCTGATGCTGACGGCCAAAGGAGAGGAGACCGACAAGGTACTGGGCCTCGAGCTGGGCGCCGATGACTACGTGACGAAACCCTTCAGTCCTCGAGAGCTCATCGCCAGGGTAAAGGCCATCCTCCGTCGCACCAAGTCCGTACCGCCCGTGGCCGACACCCTCGATTTCGGCGAGCTGGTCATCGATGCCTCCAGGTACGAGGTCTGGAAACGGGGTCAAATGATATCGCTGACTCCCAGGGAGTTTGAGTTGCTACGATTCATGGCATCTCGCCCGCAGCAGGTATTCTCGCGCGATGTATTGCTGGCCCAAGTGTGGGGATATGAGTTCTCGGGCGACAGTCGAGTGGTGGACGTGACCATCAGGCGGTTGCGAGAAAAGATCGAGGATGACGCCTCCTCTCCCCGCTACATCCAGACCAAGCGCGGCGTGGGGTACTTCTTCTCCCGGCCATGAGGAGAGGTGCGGAGGTTGCGATACAGCCTGCACTGGAAGCTGGTACTCATGTACCTTCTGCTCATCCTGCTGGCCATGCAGTTCGTGAGCATATACCTCCTGCAGTCCCTGGAGCGTTATTACCTCAACAACTTTTCCGCTAGCTTGAGTTCGCAGGGGCAGCTGGTGGCTACCTTTCTCCAGCGTTACATGGGTGGACCGGACGTGGACGAGCTGGCACGGCTGACTCAGGAGTTCGCCCGCGAGGCGCGGGTGGAAATGGCGGTGGTCGATCGGGGGGGTGGGGTGATCTGCGCCTCTTCGGCCCGGCAAGAGCGGTTCCCCACGCTGCTGGACCAGGCCACCGCGGCGAGGGCCCTGTCGGGGTCCCTTTCCAGCACCGTGCGCATCGATCCCGACAGCGGAGACCGGACTCTGCACCTGGCGGTCCCTATCTCGGGCGACGGATCCACGCCGCTGGGAGCGGTCTATCTGGTGGCATCGCTGGAGGACACATATGCCACCCTGCATGACATCCGCAAGATACTGCTCACCGCTACGCTGCTGGCGCTGGGGATCACCGCGGTGGTGGGATTCGCCCTCGCCCGGACCATCACCCAGCCAATCCGTGCCATTACTTCCCGGGCGGCCAGGATGGCCAGTGGCGATTTCGATCAGTACATCGAGGTGCGTTCCGGCGATGAGATCGGGCAGCTGGCGAAAGCCTTCAACTACCTCACGGAGCGTCTGCGGGACACCCTTGGTGAGATCTCCGGGGAAAAGGCGAAGGTAGAGGCCATCATCCGCCACATGGCCGATGGTCTGGTGGCGGTGGACAGGACGGGTCGGATCATAGTGATCAACCGGGCAGCGGCCAGAATGCTGGGCGTTACCGGCCGCGAGGTCTTGGGTCAACCGGCCCAGGCGGTGTTCGGCGAGCTGCTGCCCCAGGCACTGCTTCGCCAGTGCATACAAGGGTCCCGCCAGCTTTCCCAGGAGCTGCGGCTGGAGAGGAGTGGTCGGCTGTTACGAGCCCAAGTGGCTCCCTTCCGGAGCGCCCGAGGCCGGGTGACGGGAGCGGTGGTGGTGCTCCAGGACATCACGGAGCACCATCGACTGGAACAGATGCGGCGGGAGTTCTTGGCTAACGTTTCCCACGAGCTGCGCACCCCGCTGACCACAGTCAAGAGTTATGTGGAGACCCTGTTGGATGGGGCCATGGAGGACCCGATACTGGGAAGACGCTTCCTGGAAGTGGTCCAGAGGGAGACCGACCGGATGGCCAGACTGGTGAACGACCTGTTGCAGCTGTCCCAGATGGAATACTTACGGCAGCGGTGGAAGCGCCAGCCGCTGAACATCGAGGACGTGATAGCGGATGTGGTGGAGAGGTTGCGACTGGAAGCTTCCAGCAAGGGTTTGAGCCTCCGGGTGGACAGCGAGCCCGAACTGCCGCAGGTGCTGGGGGACGCCGAGCAGCTGGGGCAGGTGCTGGCCAACCTGCTGTCCAACGCCATCAAATTCACGCCCCCGGGGGGAAGCGTGGCGGTGACCGCGCAACGCCATCCTCGGGGGGTGGCGGTGACGGTGCGCGACACGGGGATTGGCATTCCACGGGAAGATCTCCCCAGGGTATTTGACCGCTTTTACCGAGTGGAAAAGGCCAGGTCGCGAGAGATGGGGGGCACCGGCCTGGGGTTGTCCATTGCCCGGGAAATAGTCGAAGCGCATGACGGAAGCATTGAAATCGAGAGCGAACCAGGCCGGGGCACCCGGGTCACCCTGGTGGTTCCCATGGTTCAGGAAGGACGGTCGTGAGGGTGGAAAAGGCCAAGACGGTGGCACTCGTCATTCTCGTGACCAGCAGCCTGCTGATGAGCGGCTGGCTGTGGTTGGGAGTGGGCGGTGCCGCGCTGGCGCCACCCACCCCGCTCGGGGCAGAAAGGGCGACCCGGCTGGAGGGGCCCTCGTTGCGGGAGCTGACCGCTCCGGAGCGAATGATCATTCGCCGGGCCGGAGGGGCGGTGTATGCATACCCAGGGTCAACTGTCTACGAGCGGATATGGGAAGATGGGCGACTGGCTGCCCTGGTGGTGGCCGCCAGCGAAGAGCGGATACAGCGCCAGGAGCTGGACCCCGATGAATTGCAGCGCCTCCGCGAGGAGACAGTGGAGATCGTACTGCCCGTCCGGCTGAGTTGGTCGTCGTGGCTGTTGCTCTGGGGCGGGTCGGGGATCCGGGGGGTGGGCCCGGCCGTCGACCGGCTGAGCATCGCCCTGCAGGATCCCACCAGGGTCGTCGCCTGGGCGGCCGGGGAGCGGGAAGTGGTGACCATGCGGCTGCCGGTGGTGCCGGACTATGTTGCACGGCTGCTCGGCGACGCCGAACTCCCTGCTGGCTTGCCGGCGCGACCCTTGCAGGTTTCCAGTGAGGTGTCGCTGCTTTCGGGGATATACGTGCCCGATATCCCCAGCGTTCCCCGGGTGATCTGCCGAACGGCGCGGGTGGATCCGGAGGAAATGGCGGCATCCTTCTTCGTCGACCGTTCCCTGGTACGGCGCATCGTGGAAAAGGACGGGGCGGTCATCTACACGGACGGACAACAAGGGCTGAGGGTCTACCCCAGCGGTATGCTGGAGTACTGCGCAGCGTTGCCTCAGGCCGATCCGGGACTCCCGCAACTTGGTGCCGCACTGCGCCAACTGTGTGACTTCGCCTCCACCCACGGCCGCTGTCCGCCTGGCTGCTTCCTGGCCCAGGTCTCAATAATGGGGGGGTTACCAGCGCACCAGGGCTATTCATTCGTCTTCGGCATGCGGTGCGCGGGTTTGCCGGTGCTGGGACCGCGGGCGGCGCTGGAGGCGACAGTGGGGCCGTACGGAGTACGTACGTATGTGCGCTACCTTCGAGAACTGGAGGTACACCAATCCCGCCTGCCGCTCATCCTGGCTGCCGAGGAGGCGGTCCACCTGGCGCTAGAGGTGACGGAAAACCCCCATGCGCAGGTAGTGGACGTATACCTGGCCTATTACGATCCATCCGCGCCCACGTGGGAAAGACAGCTACGCGTGGTGTGGGTGGTGGCCTTTGCGGGTGGCCGGACCGTCCTGGTGGACGCCAGGGATGGGACCATCTGGGATGGCGGACCGCGGTGACGGGGGGCTCCACATGGACTGGGCTCGAGCAAAAACAGTGCTGATGGTGGCGTTCCTGGCTCTGAACCTCTTTTTAGGCCATCAGATCCTCCAGGAGCGTACGGGGCGAATTGCCAGCGGGAGCCGGGAAGAGGTCGAGCTCCTCAGGGAAGCCCTGGCGCAGGCGGAGTTGGTGTTGGGCTGCCGGCTCCCCAAGCCGCGGCAGATGTCGTTACTGCAGGTGCGCACCCTTCCTTGGGACGAAGCCGCGCTGCTACAAACCTTCTTCCCGTCGCCGCCGGAAGTTTGCCGGGGTGACGGCGGGCGAAAGTATCGGCTGGGGGACGAGGAACTCAGCCTGAGTGGGGAGGGGACCCTGCGGGTGACCTTGTCGGCGGGCCTGGCTCCGGACGACCTGGGGGGCCATCAGGTTCGCGCGCTGGCCGCGAGGTACCTAGAACGGCTGGGCGGGATCCCGGGGGGTGGCCGATTGGACTTCATCGCTGCCTGTCCTGGGGGCTGGGTGGTCCAGTACGTGCAAGTCTACCAGGGATGGCCCCTGTTCGGGGGAGGCCTGCGGATGGTGGTGGGGACGGGCGCCTCCGTGGAGCTGGAGTGCTACTGGTTCGAGCCCCTGGGGTTCGTGGGACGGCCGCAGATGGTCTTGGGGGCTTCCCAAGCGTTATTGCGCGCCCTGCAGGATCCCCAGGCATGGCCCCCGGGCTCGAGGGTGATCGCGGACGTCAGCCTGGGTTACTACAGTCACCCTTATGATGCCGCGCACTGGGAGGCAGTTCCCGTCTGGCAGGTGCGCATGGGCTCTGGGGACCTCCTGTGGGTCAACGCCCTCACGGGGATGGTGGAGGGAGTGCGGCCGGCACCCCGGTAAATCTTGCCGGCGCGGTTAGGGCAGGATGCCTGCTCCCTCTGTCGAACAGTGTTCGAGGCGTAGCAGTGTTGATTCGCACACGAGGACTGGTGACCGATGGGTAGGTTGATCATCGAAGGCGGGGTCCCGCTGGAGGGTACCATCAGGGTCAGCGGTTCCAAGAATGCGGCGGTGGCGGCCATTCCTGCTGCACTGCTGGCCAGGGGACCCAGCCGGCTGGAAAACCTTCCCAACATCACGGATGTGGCGGTCTTCGCGGACATCTTGCGCGCCCTGGGCGCTTCGGTGGATTGGGAACCTGAGCAGGGAGTGATGGTGATAGACCCGGCCGGGTTCTGCTGCACTGAAGCTCCCTACGAGCTGGTCAAACGCCTCCGGGCATCGTACTACCTCATCGGGGTGTTCCTGGCCAGATTCGGGCACGGTCAGGTGGCGTTGCCGGGCGGTTGCGACATCGGGTTGCGTCCCATAGACCAGCACATGAAGGGGTTCCGGGCCCTGGGAGCCCAGGCCAGCATGGAGTATGGTGTGGTCACGGTTGATGCGGACAAGCTCGAGGGCTCCACGATTTACCTGGATGTAACCAGCGTTGGCGCCACCATCAATATCATGCTGGCCGCCTGCCTGGCCGAAGGGAGAACGGTGATAGAGAACGCGGCCAAGGAACCGCATATCGTGGATCTGGCCAACTACCTAAATGCCATGGGAGCCAGGATCCAGGGGGCGGGCACGGACGTGATCCGCATACGGGGCGTGCGGGAACTGCATGGGGCCACCCATGCCATCATTCCCGACGAGATCGAGGCGGCCACCTATATGCTCATGGCGGTGGCCACCGGCGGCCGGGTACGGGTGACGGAGGTCATCCCCAAGCACCTGGAGGCGGTGGGGGCCAAGCTGCGGGAGACGGGCGCCGAAGTCCGGGAGGAGGGAGACACCGTAGAGGTGATCTCGCGCGGGCGGCCGCGGGCGGCCAATGTCAAGACGCTGCCCTATCCCGGGTTCCCCACCGACCTGCAGCAGCCCTATGTGGCGGTGATGTGCAGGGCCCGGGGGGTCAGCGTGGTGCAGGAGACGCTGTTTGAGAATCGTTTCGGGTACGCCAACGAGCTGATCCGCATGGGCGCCAGCATTCGGGTGGATGGGAGAACGGCCATCGTTGAGGGCGTGGAGAAGCTTTACGGTGCCCCGGTGCGGGCGTCCGACCTCCGTGGGGCGGCGGCCCTGGTGGTGGCGGGGCTGTCGGCTCAGGGGCGCACCATCGTGGAAGGCACGTACCACCTCGACCGCGGCTATGCCGCCATGGTGCAGAAACTCCAGGCCCTGGGGGCGCGGGTGGCACGAGAGGACTGAGGGGTGACAGCGGTGAGCTGGTACAGCATTCCCCGACCACGAGGGCCGCGCTGGTGGACATGGGTGCTGGTGGCCCTGTGCAGTGCCGCCATCGGTGGCCTGGTGGCGCTTTGGGCCCATCCCATGCTGTATCCGTACCTGCCCTCCCTGCCTCCTCCGGCGGCCCAGCTCCCACCCGCCCCATCCGAGGAGCCGGCTCAGCAGCCCGGTCTGAGTCCGCAGCAACCGCCCGTGGTGCTGGATACCTTCTGGGCGGTGCGGGTGGCCGCAAAGGTAGGGCCGGCGGTGGTGGGGATCATCAACCGTTCGGTGGTATATGACTGGTGGAACCGGGCGCGGGTGGTGGAAGGCGGCGGGTCGGGGGTGATCTTTAGGGCCGACGGATACATAGTGACCAATTATCACGTGGTTGAAGGTGCGGAAGAGCTGGTGGTCATCCTCAGTGACGGTCGCAGGTTGCAGGGGGAGGTAGTGGGCAGCGATCCCCCCACCGACCTGGCGGTAGTGCGGGTGGAAGCCGACAACTTACCCACCGCTTCCTTTGGGGATTCGGATGCGCTCCGGGTGGGTGAGCCGGTGGTAGCCATCGGCAACCCCGTGGACATGGAGTTCCAGCGCTCGGTGACCGCGGGGGTCGTAAGCGGGCTCAACCGGGTGATCACCTACGGCGAGCGGGTATTCAGGCTGATTCAGACCGACGCGGCCATCAATCCCGGCAATAGCGGTGGGCCCCTGTGTAACTGGAAAGGGGAAGTGGTGGGGATCAATACCGTGAAGATGCTGGAGGCGGAAGGCATGGGATTCGCCATACCCTCCAACACCGTACAGAGCGTGGTGGCCGACCTGCTGGAGCACGGCCGGGTCATCCGACCCTGGCTGGGCGTCGGCATCATGGAGCCGGCAACTGCCGCCCGTTACCTGGGGGTGAACATCGAGCGCGGGTTGCTGGTGGTGGAGGTGGTGGAGGGAAGTCCGGCTCACCGGGCGGGGATACGTGAGGGTGACGTAATCCTGGCGATGGACGACCATCGGCTGAACACCTTCGCCGATCTCAAGCTTCTGCTGGACGAGCGCTCGGTGGGGCAGGTGGTGGTCCTGGAGATCCTGCGGCGGGGTTCAACGTTGCGGGTGGAAGTGAGGCTGGAGGAGATGCCCCGGTCCAGGGGCGGATGAAGAGACCGGGAACCCGCCGGGGGTGAGCGCGATCACCTTGAGCTGCTGGGACTGCCTTTCAGGGAGCCGCCGGCAGTTGCTCATTCTCAAGGGGGTTGGGTTCGGGTTCCGGCTCATCTTCTTCTTCTGGCTGTCCTGGTTGCGATGGACCCGGTTGGGGAACGGGCACCGATTCCGGCTGGTCCTGGGGTTGGTCGGGCACGTGCAGCAGGGGGCACCAGCTTGTGGGTTGGGTGCCCTCGATGAAGAGTTCCCGTCGCACCTGGGGGCACCGGTCGGTGGCCAGAGCGCCGGACTGGCGGCACAATGACACTTCCACCACCCCTGGCGGACGGGTGAATTCGACGGCTGGTGTGCGCTGGAGTGCGTAGTTGACAAATCGTGCCCAGATGGGAGCGGCCAGACTTCCCCCCGTTTGTCCCACCCCTTGGCGGTAGCTGTCGTGCCCCACCCAGACGCAGGCCACCAGCTCGGGAGTGTACCCGACGAACCAGGCGTCTCGCAGGCCCTCGGTGGTTCCGGTCTTGCCGGCGGCCGGCCGGTTGAGGAGAGACCCGGCGGCAGCGGCGGTGCCCCGGGGGCTCAGGGTACCACGCAGGGCGTCGGTAATCAGGTAGGCCACCCGTTCATCGAGTACCTTCGTACGGTGCGGCCGGAACTCGTAGAGTACGTTCCCGGCTGCGTCCTCGATGCGGAGGATGAAGCTGGGGCGGACGCGGTAGCCGCCGTTGGCGAAGGTGGCGTAGGCCGCCGCCAGCTCTAGGGGGGTCACGGCCGAGGTGCCGAGGGCCAGGGAGAGGTTTTCGTCGAGCGGCCGGGTGATTCCCAGGCGCCGGGCCATTTCGCTGACCACCTCCGGACCCAGGCGGTGGGTCCATTTCACCGCCACCACGTTGTCGGATATCATCAACGCTTCCCGCATGTCCACCGGCCGGTAGTGATACGGCTCATCTCCGTAATCCCGAGGCTGGTAGGGGCGGTGGTTGCCGGGGTAGGAGACGGGCGCGCAGAGCAGTGCGGTGGTCAGCGGGTATCCGCGCTCCAGGGCGGCGGCGTAGATGAAGGGCTTGAAAGCCGAGCCCGGCTGTCTAAGCGCGTTCAAGGCCCGGTTGAACTGGGTCTGGCCGAAATCCCGACCGCCCACCAGGGCGAGCACGTGGCCGGTGCCGGGATCCAGCGCCACCAGGGCACACTGGGGCTGATCCACGCCGTCTTGGTCGGGTGCCCCCGCCGGCAGGCCCTCCCTCAGCGCTTTCCAGGCCGCCTGCTGCATCCGGCGATCAGCGGTGGTCCATATGCGGTACCCGCCCACGTACAGCGCGTTGGCTACCTCCTGGGACAGTTCCCTCACTTGATCGCACACCGCCTGGATGAAATAGTCGGCTATCTTGGGCGGGCGGGGGCTGGGAGCCAGGCGAAGGGGTTGTCGTTTTGCCTTGAGCGCCTCCGCCGGGGTGATGTAGCCACGGTCGCACATGCGGTCCAGCACCCAGTGCTGACGAGCCCTGGCTGCCTCGCGATTGCGGAAGGGGGAGTAATACTCGGGGCGTCGAGGGAGGGCAGCCAACAGCGCGGCCTCCGCCAGGCTGATATCGCGGATGGACTTTCCGAAGTAGGTCTGTGCCGCCATCTCCACCCCGTAGCTGCCGTGGCCGAAGTAGATGTGATTGAGGTACAGCTCCAGGATTTGTCTTTTGCTGTACCGGAGCTCCAATCTCAGCGCTACCACCGCTTCCGCGATCTTGCGGGATATGGTCCTCTGGGGGGTAAGGTACAGACCTCGGGCCAGCTGCTGGGTGATGGTGCTGCCTCCTTCCACTATTCGACCGGCGGCCACGTTACGCAGGGCGGCTCGCGCAATGGCCAGGGGATCGATGCCGGGGTGCCAGTAAAAGCGGGCATCTTCTGCGGCCAGTATCGCCTGCTGCACGTGAAGGGGGATGTCTTCCAGCGGTACCGTGACGCGACACTCCACGTATAGCCGGTCCAGAACCTGCCCGTTGCGATCGTAAATCACCGTGGCCTGCGGCATCTCAGGAGCGGGGAGGGGAGGGGCCAGGAGCACGACGCTCAGGAGGACGAGCGTCGCCCCTCCCACCAGCACTGACTGCCGGCGCCCCGGACGCGTTGCCATACCTTGTGCCTCCTTCCGTTTATTTTTCCTCGACCTTCTGATATAATGTCGTCTGTGAATTTCGGCTGCGGCGTGGGTTAGGAGGAGGGAAAGTGGCCTTCAGCTGTCTGTTTGCAGTAGTGACTGGCGCGGCAGAAGGCGGATATGCCCTGACGGCTTTCGACAAGGCACTTCTGGCTGCCGGTCTGGGCAACCTGAATCTGGTGAAGGTCTCCAGCGTGCTCCCGGAAGGGGCGCGGATGACCGAGTCCATCGAGCTGCCGCCGGGCTCCCTGGTTCCGGTGGCGTACGGCTGCGCAACCAGTGAGGCGCCGGGAGAACTCATCAGCGCGGCCATAGCGGTGGGAAGGACCAGGGACTCCTTCGGCCTCATCATGGAGTACGCGGGGCAGGGCCCGCGCCAGCGGGCCGAGGAACTGGTCACCGCCATGATCGAGGAATCGTTTGCCGCGCGGGGTCTTCGGTTGCACGAGATCATAGTGCGGGGAGTGGAGCATCGGGTGGTGCGGGTGGGCTGCGTCATTGCGGCGGTCGCCATGTGGAGTGCGAAGGGAGGGCAGGAAGCGATTGCAGGTATGGTTCAGCGACCAAACTGACGGTTTCTGCATCTCCTGCCGGGTGAAGGCAGTACTGCACCACGAGCGCTCCTCATATCAGGAGATATGCGTCCTGGATACCGATGTCTTCGGACGCATGCTGGTCCTGGACGACGTGATACAGACCACCGAAAGGGACGAGTTCACCTACCACGAGATGCTGGTGCACGTACCGCTGATGATCCATCCTGCCCCGCGCCGAGTGGCCATCATCGGAGGGGGCGACGGGGGAAGCGTCCGGGAGGTGGCCAAGCACCCGGAGGTTGGGGAGATATTCCTGGTGGAGATAGATGCCCGCGTGGTATGGGCGGCACGCACCTTCCTGCCCACCATTAGCTGCGCCCTGCAGGATGGCCGGGTGAAGATCCTGGAAGAAGACGGGATCGCCCACATGGCCACCAAGCGCGAAGAATATGACGTGATCATCGTGGATGCCCCGGACCCGGTCGGGGCCGCGGTGGGCTTGTTCTCGGAGGAGTTTTACCGCTCCTGTTGCCGCGCCCTGCGGCCAGGAGGCCTGATGTCGGCGCAGGTGGAATCGCCTCACTTTCACCGCGAGCTCGTGGTGCGGATGTACCGAACCGCCCGGCGGGCCTTCGCCGATGCTGCAATTTACACCAGCTGCGTGCCCAGTTATCCCGGCGGGTACTGGGCGTTCCTGCTCGCCTCCCGCAATGAGCCCCTCAGCCTGGATCTCCGCGGGGACGCCAAGGAACTGGAAACCAGGTACTGGACCCCCGAGGTTCACCGAGCCGCCTTCGCGCTGCCCAGATTCCTGCAGGAGGCGCTGGAGGTTGTTGACCGTGAGGTTTCTGGGCGCGGGTGAGTCCCTGGCATCGGCCCGGGTAGTCCTGCGGGGGGTGCCCATGGATCTCACCACCAGCTTCCGCTCGGGCACCGGCGATGCCCCCCAGGCCATTCGCACCAGTTCCTGGGCGCTGGAAACGTACAGCCCGGCCCTGGACGCGTCGCTCAGGGAGGAGCTATTCTGCGACCAGGGAGACCTGGATCTGGAAGGGGCGGACGTGCCTCGGGCATTGGGCGCGGTGGAGGAGTGGGCATTGCAGGCCTGCCGAGCGGGAAAGAAACCCTTGGCGGTGGGCGGGGAGCACCTGTTGTCGCTTGGCATGGTGCGGGCGCTGTACCGCTGCTATCCCGATCTGCTGGTGCTGCACCTGGATGCCCACGCTGATCTCCGGGAACAGTATGCGGGCAGGAGATACTCCCACGCTACGGTGATGCGCCGGATCTGGGAAGTGGTGGGAGACGGAGGGCTCCTCCAGGGCGGCATACGGTCCGGTACGCGTGAGGAATTCCGGATGGCCCGTAGCAGGGGTCTGCTGGTGGAAGGCGAACTTTACCGGGCGGCGACGCGTGCGGCCGAGGCCGGACGACCGGTTTACCTCACCCTGGACATAGACGTCCTGGATCCGGCCACCGCACCGGGTACCGGGTGCCCGGAACCGGGTGGGCCTGATGCCAGGGCGCTGTTCGAGGCGCTCTACGGGTTGCGGAGATGTCTCTTGGTGGGTGCCGACGTGGTGGAAGTGTGCCCGAAGGTGGATCCGTCCGGCGCCACCACCATCCTGGCGGCGAAGATCATCCGCGAGGTGGCGATCATGATGGGTGCGGAGGGAGAGAGCAGTGCGTGAACCCCTCTGGCTACACACCAAACGACTGCTCAAAGACATGATCCGAGGGGCGGTGGCTAGAGCCCAGAAGGCGGGGGAGATCCCGGCCGGCACCGTGGGCGAGATTCACCTGGAGGTGCCCCAAAACAGGGAGCACGGAGATTTGGCCTCCAACATTGCCCTGGTCTCCGCCGGAGAGTTCGGGTTGCCCCCTCGTCAGCTGGCCCAGGCCATCGTGGACCGCATGGCGCAGACCGATCTGCTGGCGCGGGTGGAAGTGGCCGGCCCCGGGTTCATCAACTTCTTCCTGGGCAGCAACTGGTACGCCAAGTGCCTGGAGCAGATTTACGGGCAGGGCGAGGAGTTCCCGGTGCTGGATTGGGGGTCAGGACGGAAGATCCAGGTGGAGTACGTGAGCGCCAACCCCACCGGGCCCATCCTGGTGGTGCAGGCCCGAGCGGGGGCGGTGGGCGACAGCCTGGCCAGGATTCTCAGGCGGTGCGGGTGGGACGTGCAGCGGGAGTTCTATGTCAATGACGCCGGCACGCAGGTGGAAATGCTGGCCCGTTCCCTGGAGGCACGTTACCGTCAGGCGCTGGGCGAGGAGGCAGAGCTGCCCCCGGCGGGCTACCCGGGGGACTACCTGGTACGGATGGGCCAGCAGCTGGCGAAAGAAGAAGGCCGCCGGTTGCTGCAGATGTCCCCGGAGGAGAGGCTCGGATTTTTCAGGCAATACGCGGTGGAGCGGATCCTTAACTGGCAGAAAAGCTCTCTGGAGCGCTACGGCGTGACGTTCGATGAATGGTTCCGGGAGAGCCAACTTCACCAGCAGGGGATGATCGAGAAGGCGGCCCAGATGCTGGAGCAGGCGGGGTATACCTACGAGCGGGCGGGGGCGTTGTGGTTTGCCTCCACCCGCCTGGGGGACGACAAGGACCGGGTGCTCAGGCGCCGCGATGGTCGCTGGACGTATTTGGCCGCTGACATCGCCTATCATCTGCACAAGTTCGAGCGGGGCTTCGAGCGGGTCATTGACATCTGGGGACCCGACCACCACGGCCACATCACCCGCATGAAGGCAGCGGTCCAGGCCCTGGGGTTTTCCAAAGATGCCCTGGAGGTGCTCATCGTGCAGCTGGTCCGGCTGGTGCGCGGCAACCAGCTGGTGCGCATGGCCAAGCGCAAGGGGGAGTATGTCAGCATTGACGAACTTCTGGACGAGGTGGGATCGGATGCTGCCCGCTTCTTCTTCCTCATGCGCACCGTGGACAGTCATCTCGACTTCGACCTCGACCTGGCCCGGGCCCAGACCTCGGAGAACCCCGTCTATTACGTGCAGTACGCCCACGCCCGAGTGGCCAGTCTCCGCCGGGAGGCGGCCAAGGCACAGGTAAAGTTGCCCTCCCCCGAGGATGTGAGGGGGGAGCTGCTCACCGACTCCAGCGAACGCGCCCTGATCAAGCAGCTGGCCCTCTTCCCGGAAGCCATTCTGGGAGCGGCCGAGCAACGCGAACCCCACCGCATCGCCCGCTACGCCCTGGAGGTGGCCACCGCATTTCACGCCTTTTACACCCGCTGCCGGATTCTGGGCAATGATCCCCAACTCACTGCTGCCCGCTTCGCCCTGGCCTGCTGCACGGGCACCGTGCTCCGCCAGGCCCTTTACCTGATGGGGGTCTCTGCTCCCGAGTCGATGTGATACCCTCAGCATGCATAATCCCGGTTGTCAACGTGCACATAGTTGGTAAAATGTCTATGGGCGCGATTCCCTGGTGGAAGGAGGGTCTGGCATGTGTGATGTGGCCGATGGACACAGGCTCTCTGAGTCGGTGTACGTGGAAGCCGCCTACCGGATCCTCAAAGCCCGGGGAGAACCCATGCCCCTGCGAGAGCTGATCGAGAAGGCGGTGCAGGAGCTGCAGGTCGAGACGCAACCCACCGCCCGACTCATGGCACGCATACACACCGCGGTGAACCTGGACCCGCGCTTTCAATACATCAGGGGCGGCCTTTGGAGCCTCCGGGAATGGGCACCACCCGAGGCGCCCTTCCGACAGCCGCGCGACGATGAGGCGGTCAGAGTCGGCGCGCGAACCGTCAGCTACGATCTGGATTGGGAGGACGAAGAGCTGAATTCGGGCGCCAGCGAGGACGAGGACGAGGACCAGGCGCTGGACGAGTACATGGAAGAGTGGGAGCCCACTTGCTGGTGACCGCGAGCCACCGCTGCTTTCTGATTCGGCAGCAGGGCGGCCAGAGTCGCGATGCCCGGGCCCATGACGCGGGTGGCGGTGGTCCCGTAATGCCTGCGGTCCCAGCCGGAAGGAGCACCGGCAAAGGGCATGCGATGGCCGCTGCAAGAGAGTGGTCACCGACAATCCCCGGGTTGGCCGACCGACCGGCCGCGGAAGCAGCATGCGGCCAGTATGCAGAAGGGGCACGTGTCGCTTCACCACGGCTCGAGCGCGCGAAGCCAGCCCGCCGTTCTCGAGTGGGGTGCGGTGAGATGACCGATTGCGGGACGGAGCCCGACCTTCTCTCCTGGAGGGAGGCCAACATTTTGGCGCCCTGATGGGGGCTGGCGGCAGCTGGTGAGCAGGAGGGTCCGCTTCGGCGGTGGGCTGCCGGAACGAAACATGGGGCACTTCTTGGAATACGGCTGACGGGGTACGCGAGGAGGGTTGGACTTGGCGAAATTTATCTTCGTCACCGGCGGCGTCACGTCCTCGCTGGGCAAGGGCATCACCGCCGCGTCTTTGGGTTGTCTCCTCAAGAGCCGCGGGCTCAGCGTCACCGTCCTCAAGTTCGATCCCTACATCAACGTGGACCCGGGTACGATGAGTCCCTTGCAGCACGGAGAGGTTTTCGTCACCGAGGACGGGGCGGAGACGGACCTGGATCTGGGGCATTATGAGCGTTTCATCGACGTGAATCTGGGCAAGCTCAACAACGTCACCACCGGTCAGATATACCACGCGGTGATCACCAAGGAACGGCGGGGGGATTACCTGGGGGGCACCGTGCAGGTGATCCCTCACATCACCGACGAGATCAAAGAGCGGATCCACCGGCTGGCCCGGCACAGCGGTGCCGACGTGGTGCTGGTGGAGGTGGGGGGCACGGTAGGCGACATCGAGGGTCTGCCGTTTCTCGAGGCCATCCGCCAGTTCCGCAGTGACGTGGGAAGGGAGAATGTGGTCTACATACACGTCACCCTGGTTCCGTACCTGGAGACCTCGGGAGAGCAGAAGACGAAACCAACGCAGCACAGCGTCAAGGAGTTGCGCAGCATCGGTATCCAGCCCGATGTCATCGTGTGCCGGTCGAAATATCCGCTGTCGGAGGAGATGCGAGAGAAAATCGCGCTGTTCTGCGACACGGAGAAGGAGGCGGTGATCCAGAATCTGGATGCGTCTTCCATCTATGAGGTCCCGTTATTGCTGGAGGAAGAGGGCCTGGCGCGGATCGTGGTCAGGCGGCTGAGGCTGAATTGCCAGGAGCCGGATCTCGGTCAGTGGCGGGAGATGGTGCGGCGCATCCGTTCTTGCACGCACCGAGTGCGGGTGGCCCTGGTGGGCAAGTACATCGCGCTGCACGATGCCTACCTGAGCGTGATCGAAGCCCTCACCCACGCCGGCATCCACCACCGGGTGGAGGTGACGATCGACTGGGTGGATGCAGAGGAGCTGGAGAGGGTTCCGGCGGAGGCGCGCCTGGCGGAGGCGGACGGAGTAGTGGTGCCCGGCGGATTCGGGTGCCGCGGCGTGGAGGGGAAGATGAAGGCCTGTACGTATGCGCGCGAACGAAAGGTGCCGTTTCTGGGGTTGTGTCTGGGACTGCAGTGTGCGGTGATAGAGTTCGCTCGCAATGTCCTGGGGTTGAAAGGTGCCTCCAGCACGGAGTTTCATTCGGACTGCCTCCATCCGGTGATCGACCTCATGCCGGAGCAACAGAACATTAGCAATAAGGGTGGCACCATGCGGTTGGGGACATACCCCTGTTACCTGCGACCGGGCACCCGGGCCCGGGAGGCGTACGGCCAGGAGCTGGTGTGGGAACGGCACCGGCATCGGTTCGAAGTCAACAACCGCTACCGGGCCAGCCTGGAGCGGGCCGGTCTGATCCCCTCGGGAGTGTGGCGGGAAAAAGACCTGGTGGAGATAATCGAACTGGAGGATCACCCGTGGTACGTGGCGACCCAGTTTCACCCGGAGTTCAAATCGCGGCCGCACCGGCCGCATCCGCTTTTCCGGGAATTTGTCGGGCATGCGCTGCGGCGGCGCCTGGCCCGTGAGGAGGAGGGACGAGCCGTTGTCCGACCGAAAGGCCCTTAAGATCACCGATACCACGTTGCGCGATGCCCACCAGTCGCTTCTGGCCACCCGGATGCGCACTGAGGACATGCTCCCCATCGCGGAGAAGATGGACGAGGTGGGTTTCCACTCCCTGGAGGTATGGGGCGGGGCGACCTTCGATTCCTGTCTCCGGTACCTGTCGGAAGACCCCTGGGAGAGGCTGCGACAGCTGCGGCAGCGATTCAAGAAGACCAAGCTGCAGATGCTGTTGCGGGGACAGAACCTGGTGGGCTACCGTCACTATCCCGACGACGTGGTGGAGGAGTTCGTCAAGAGGACCGTGGATTGCGGATTGGACATCTTCCGCATCTTCGATGCGCTGAATGACGTCCGCAATATGGAAAAGGCCATGCAGGTGGCCAAAGCCGAAGGTGCGCACGTACAGGCCACGGTGGTTTATACCATCAGCCCCGTGCACGATGTGGAGCATTACGTATCGACGGCCAGGACGCTGGAGGAGATGGGGGCGGATTCCATCTGCCTCAAGGACATGGCGGGGATACTGGCGCCTTTTGCGGCCCGCGAGATCATCTCCCGCATGAAGCAGGCGGTCTCCATACCCATCCAGCTTCACTGCCACTGCACCAGCGGCATGGCCACCATGGCGTACCTGGCGGCGGTGGAGGCGGGAGTGGACGCCGTGGACTGCGCCATTTCCTCCATGGCGCTGGGAACCTCGCAGCCTCCGGTGGAATCCTTGGTGGCGGCGTTACAGGGTACCCCTCATGATCCCGGCTTCGATCTGGATCTACTGTCGGAGATCGCCGAGTATTTTGGCGAGGTCAGGAAGAAGTATGGAGAATACGATGTGGGCACGCGCGTGGATGTCAATGTCCTGCGGTACCAGATCCCCGGCGGTATGATCTCCAATTTCGTGTCGCAACTCAGCGCCCAGAAGGCTCTGGACAAGCTGCAGGACTGCTTAGAAGAGGTCCCCAGGGTGCGGGCGGACCTGGGCTATCCGCCACTGGTCACTCCCTCCAGCCAGATCGTGGGATCGCAGGCGGTGTTCAACGTGCTGCTGGGGGAGCGGTACAAGATGGTCACCACCGAGGTGCGCAACTACATGAAAGGGCTTTATGGGCGCCCACCGGCTCCCGTGAATGAGGAGGTGCGGCGGAGGATAATCGGGGACGAACAACCCATCACCTGCCGTCCGGCGGATCTCCTGGAGCCCGGCCTGGAAGAGGCCAGGAAGGCGGTGGCCCCCTACATGCAAAAACCGGAGGATATCCTGTCCTATGCTCTGTTCCCCCAGGTGGCGTTGCGGTTCCTCCAGGAGCGCATGGCGGCCCAGACCGGAGTGGACTACCAATTGGCGGAGCAAGGTTACTACCCCGTTTGAAGATTGGGCCAGGTACTCTCCCGGCCTGGGGGCTCATATCCTTTCCCATGGGAAGCGCGGAAGCGGAGGGGCGGCAACCGTCTCTCAACGCTGTCCTAACAGAGCGTGGGCCGCGGCGACGACGGGTCTCCTTGGGCGAGATAGAAGGACCGCGGATGGCACGGGTAGGGAGGAGGTTGTAACTGGATTGTAACGAAGAAGGTGGCAGACCAGCAGGATTTTGCCAGACGGGGAGCGAATAGTGTATGCCGACGCTTCGCGTCGCGGGCATGCAGTGAAGTGGCCAGTTGGGAATACATACCACAAAAGGTTTCGCTTGACGGTCCTGGGATGCGCTGCTATAATGGGCAATGAACTTTGCTGGGTGGTAATTGAAGTAATGGAATGAACTGGTAAGACGCAGGGTTGCCCGACTCCGGGTGCGCGGTGCCAAACATTAGCTGGGTCAGCAGGGATTCATGATGCAGTGCATATGCTGGATGCGTGACGGCCCAGCGTAAAGTTTGACCGAAAGGGGGGGATGGTTCCACAAGGCACCGGAGGAGGAAACCTGAGGAACGGGAAGGCCTGCGTGCAGAGCAAACCTTGAAATGGAAAGGAGGATTGACGGATAGATGAAGCAGTATAGCAGAAAGATTTTCGTGCTCGCTCTAACTCTGGTCTTCGTGCTCGGTGTGGTCAATCTAGCGTATGGTGCTACCGTTCGCGGCACTGTTTTCACCGACATCTCCGGCCATGCTTACGAGGAGGCTCTGAAGTTCCTTGGAGCATTCGGCATTTTCACCGGACCTGAAGGCATCGGCGGACCGGTGTATCCCAACGACACACTAACCCGTGCTGAGTTCTGCAAGGTTGTCGTGCACATGCTCGACAAGCAGCGCGTCGCCCAGGCACTGTCCACCTATCCTCCGCGGTTCACTGATGCGGTACAGATCCCGATCTGGGCGTGGGGTTACGTGAACACCGCGTCCAACATGGGGATCATCAAGGGCTTCGAGGATGGCACTTTCCGCGCCAATGAGCCGGTGACTTGGGCGCAGGCCCTGGCCATGGTGATCAGGGCCCTGAAGCTCGAGGCTGGTGTGACGGGTGTCTGGCCGCTCAATTACGTGGTCTTCGCATACGACGCCGAGCTGGTTGATGATCTCGATGTGTATGCCAACCTCCCAATAACACGCGGCGAGATGGCGCAGCTTGCTTATAATGCGATGCACTGTGACAAGAAATGGGATGCCGACGCCAATGACTTTGCCGACGAGCCTCGCACTCCGATAGTTGAGGACGCCAAGTTCGGCTTCCAGCTCGTACACGGTCTAGTTGAAGCAGTTGATCCTGCCGAGGATGAGATCACAGTCGATGGTGAGGAGTATGCTTTGGCCGACCACGTAGTGCTGTCTGGTGCTGCTAGTTTCGATGCTCTGCTCAACGTCGTGGTCGATCTCTATATCTACGATGACGAGGTCCGCTACATCAAGGCGGCGGAGGCAGACGTGATAGTAGGCCTGTACGACGAGATTAAGGAAGAAGACGGTGAATGGTTTATCGTGCTGACTGATGGGACAGAGGTGGGATTTGATCCCGAGAACCTGCCGGTTGTGACTGTGAACGAGACCGAGCGCGACGTTACGGTAGCGGCGTATATGTACAAAGAATTCGAGGCGGACGACGAACTCACCATCACTGTATCTGAAGATCTGGCAACCTACGTCCGAGCGCTCCGCTGGAACATAGCTGCGGGCTTCCTCACTGCGGATCCTGAAGAGGGCACGGAGGAGGACACTTGGGTTCTGAACGTGACGACACCTGGCGGGACATCGTACGAGGTAACTGTCGACGCCGACACCACCGTGGTTCTGAACGGTGAGCCGGCTGTAGTGACTGACCTTGCTGAGAACGATGTTCTCTATATCGCTACCGAGAACGCGGATCCAGACAATGTGGCGCTTAGGGTGGATGCCTACCGCAACGTAGTGAGTGGCGCGGTAACTAAGATCGTGAAGTACGACGATTACTGGGATGTTACGGTGGAGAAGGCAGACGGTACTGAGGTCCAGCTGCGTGCTGATGTGGGCGACTACCACGGAGAAGCATTTACTGTCGGCGACGAAGCTGACTTCTTCCTCAACAAGCTGGGCCGCATCTCGTACGTAGATGTAGTAGGTGTGGTCACGGAAGAGGATATAGTCAAGATCTTGTCTACTTACACCGTGGAGACGGAGGATGAGACTGAGTACTTCGTCACGGTGGATCAGTACGGTGTCACTGTAGATGAGGAAGTATACAATGTCGCTCTCCACAATTACCTTGATGGACAGGTCGGAGTGATTGGTGAGCTCGTGGTTACGGACGACGCAGTTAAGGACTTTGTGCCCTACATCGGTCCGGCCGTGCCCGCGGATGCTCCTCTTGAAGGAACCGTGTACAGCGTAGACGTCGCTGCTGGCAAGGTGGTTGTTGAGTACGTAGACGACGCCGGTACGACGAGGTACGCCGTAAGCAGTGATGCCCTTGCTGTGTACGCCGAAGACGATGGCGAGATCGGCGAATACATCGGCGTAGAGGGACTTGAAGCTGATGACGAGATCTACTTCGCGCTCGATGCGGAAGGCAAAGTAATAGCCATTGTCAAGAAGACCGAGTAGCTTGCTGCTCGGCGGCGTTGATGCGCAGCTGAATCCTCGCAGCGAATAACTAACCGGGGGGTCCCTTTGAAACGGTGGCCCCCCGGTTGTGTGTACGCTAGTCAAAGCGATAGGACATTGGGCGATCGATCGGGGGGCTTTTACCGCTGCTCCGGTCCTGCGGTTAGCCGGAAAGAGGAGAGAAGAGCTATGGTGCAGCCGAGGACTCCACTCGTTAGAATAATTGTGTTGCTGGCGTCAGTTGCTATCGCTTGTGCCTCTGGGAGGGTTGAGGCGCAAGCCGAGCAGCCTGACCGGTGGGGCGTTCTCGACGAAATAATTGATTTGATGGGAAAGCACGCACTGCAAGCGCCGCAAATCGAGGAGGCTACCGATGCGGCGGCACGCGCCGTGGCGCGGATACTAGGTGATCCCTACTCTTATTACATGACGCCCTCTGAGTACCAAAGGACCAAGGAATGGTTCAGGGGGACGTTCGGGGGGATCGGGGTCGCCTTGGCCCTGCGAGACGGGGCGGTGGTCATAACCCAGGTATTTGAAGGATACCCGGGGGATCGTGCCGGCTTGAAGCCTGGCGATGTGATCACGCACGTGGATGAACAACCGGTCAGGGGCCTAACCCTGGAGCGGGTGTCGAAGCTTATCCGCGGTACCCCCGGAACCCGAGTGCGCCTTGGAATTGAGCGAACTGGCCCGGCAGGCACGCAGCATCTGGACTTCGTCCTCGTACGCGACATCATAGAAGTGCCCACCGTTTTCTCGAGGATCCTGCAAGACGATATCGCCTACGTACGCATAACCGCGTTCTATGCGAATACTCCAAAGCAGCTGGAAGCTGTTCTGTCAAAACTCAGCACCACCGCCAGGGGCCTGATCCTGGACCTTCGCGACAACACTGGTGGCCTCCTGGGCGCGACCTTGGATGTGTGTGGGATGTTTGCCCCAGGCGTCCTGGTAATGCGCGCGTATCAGGCGGACGGAAGACCCATCGAGTACCATACTGGTACGGACTACCGGCAATGGCAAGGGCCGGTGGTGGCGCTGGTGAACGGGGGTACCGCCAGCGGCGCTGAGATCGTGGCCGGCGTGTTACAGTGGTACGGGGTCGCAACGCTGGTTGGCACCCGAACCTACGGCAAGAGCACCATGCAGACGCTGTTTCCTCTCAGCAATGGTGGGGCACTGCGCTTGACCACCGGACGGTTTACCCTGGCAAGTGGTGCGGACCTTGAAGGCGAAGGGCTAACACCCGACGTCGTGGTTCCTGCCAAGGCAGCACCAGCGCTTGACCTTCCACTGGGTCTTGGGTTTCAAACCGACCGGGTCCTTAGGAGGGGATTGGTGGGACTGGACGTGCTGCAGCTGCAGGCAGTTCTCGCTGCCCTGGGCTATCAGCCCGGGCCGGCTGACGGCGTGTTCGGTCCAAAAACTGAGAAGGCAGTCCGCCTGTTTCAGTCAGACCACGGTCTAGCGCCCACCGGGCAGGTGGACGAGGCTACGGCCCAAGAGATCCGAAGCGCGCTTCGTGATCTGCAGGATGTGGGTGATGTCCAGCTCGAAACTGCGGTGCAGATCCTGCGTGAAATGCTCCAGGATCACGCCAGAGGGGACGCACAGAAGTAGGGTTGGCGGTGATGGAGCTCATATCTTTGAGAGGAAAGTTTGCCTGCCCGAGACGCGCAATACGCCGTGCCGCCGATGGCCGGGTAACTCGCGGTTCCAGTGCTGGGTCCGGGAGACGCTTGCTGAAAGCTACGTCGGAGAGGCGCCCCCAGAAGAAGTGCCTGGTCCTGTTGGCGGTGGTCCCTGCCCTTGCAGTTGCCCTGCTGGCGGGTTGTGCTGACGAGACGGTTATCGTGGGAGAACACCCTCTCATTTCGCGCCTGCGGGCCAATGAGCGGGCTCTCGGGTTGCCGGAAATCCGCATCACCCTGGCAGATCTTCGCCACCATCCGGGTGAGCCTGCATGGATCCGCCATACCGATGCGACCATACTGGCTACTGCCTTCACCGAGGGCCAGCTATGGGTGTTGGAGAGCACTGGATGGGGCAGCGGGACCAGAGTATGGCTGCGCTGCCTGAACGCACAGGATGGTACTCAGCTCTCCTCCCGATACTTCGGCCGCGGCACCTACCGAAGCGGAAATCTCTGCGCTTTGGGCGAGTGGGTGGGGTGTTTCCTTTACCGCACGCGGAGCAGCGGTGTCCTCATGATCCTCGACCAGGAAGGGCGCACCGCGGCAACCCTGCCCCTGCACGACTGGTCGGAGGCATATCTGTCGCCTGATGGAACGGTCCTGGGATTGCGCCAGTACTCCCGCGAACGGCTGTGGCTGTACAGCTTCCCCTCCCTGCGGCTGCTGGGCCACCTGAGGGTGGCCAAACCCGATACAGTATGCATGACTCCGCATGGGGTCCTGGTCTTGCGTGACGACGGCAGGGCGGAACTTTCTGGCTGGGACGGCCGGCTGTTGTGGACCAGCGAGGGCGCGCCGCAGCAGACCCCAGTGTCGCCATCCGTGCTGTTTGCCGGCGGCAGGTTCGCGGTGACCGGACTTCGGGGCGAGGATCGCCTGCGGGTATACTCCGCCTCGGGAGAGCTGCTGTGGACTTCGGAACTGGTGCCGGGAGGACGGCACCGGCTGACCACTGACGCCGAGGGAAGGTACCTGTGCGTGTATGACGTGGGTCCTGAGGCGGGGGCGGTCATTTTCGACGCCGAGTCCGGTGCCGCAATGTGGCGCGTCGAGTTCCGGGCCGACCAGGATGCGGAATCCGAGCTGGAAGTGACCGGTGCCTGGCTGATGCCTTCCTGCGGCCTGGTGGCCTTCCGGCTGGTGGAGAATCCCCAAACCCACGTCTCGGGCCAGAGACACAGCCTTTGCGTCCTCAGTTGGGATGGCCGGCCCCTCTGGCGGCTTGAGCTCCACCCCCAGACCACGATTATGGCGGACCCCGAGCTGGGAAGAATATTCCTGGTGGATCGGGGTGTCCGCGCCTCGACCGGAGTGGCATCGGATACCATCCGTTGCTACAAAGTCACCGCTCCTTCTCCAGCCGGACCATGAAGGAAGCAGCGAGCATTTGGCGAATTAGCACCTGACAGGTGGCAAAACCCCTGGAGGAATGCTTCGTGCACAAACCCACTGCCCAGGGAGCCCATCGTTTCTGGCTCCTGGTGGCTGTCCTGGTAGCTCTCCTCGTGACCACCGGCCGACCTGTCCGAGCTGCCCTGGATGACGTCACGGGACACTGGGCGGAGGAGTCTGTCCACTGGCTGGTGGCCAAGGGCGTAGTGGTAGGATTCCCCGACAGGCTCTACCGCCCTGACTGGTCGGTGACTCGCGCGGAGTTCGCCAAGATGCTCATATGCGCCCTGGGGTACGAAGAAGAAGCGGAGGTCGCACGGCGGGCACCTTCTCGTTTCCGCGACGTACCTTCTGACCACTGGGCCAGAGGATACGTCGAAGTGGCCGCCGACCTGGGGTGGGTTGAGGGCTATGGCGACGACCTGTTCAAGCCCAACGGCCTCATACTGCGCTCGGAGATGGCGGTAATGATCGGCAAGGCCCTCGGCCTGCAGCCGGCGGAGGGATTGCCGGTTCCCTTCGCGGATTCCGCGGCGATTCCTGCCTGGGCGACAGGGTACGTGGCGGCCCTGGCCCAGCGCGGTCTGCTACGGGGATATGAGGACGGTACCTTCCGTCCCCTCCGGCACACCACCAGGGCAGAGGCGGCGGTACTGATCCTGAGATTGCTGCGGGAAGTGGGCCGGGACGCAGATCTTTTCGGCGAACTTACCTGGGTGGACCCCGACCACTCACGGATTCGCCTGGCACTTGCGACCGACCAGGTGGAGATCGCCATCGCGGGTCGCGGAATCTTCCGCGCCGGACGCAGGGCGGATCTCAGTGCACTCAAGGTGGGCGATCAGGTCGCGGTGGTGCTGGGGCCCGGGGGACGCGCGGTCTTCGTGAGTGCCTCCTTCGCTGACGCGGTAGCCTGGGACGTGACGGTGGACCGACTCAGTCAAACCATTAGCTTCGCGGAGGGGGCCGAAACCAGGCAGATTCCCATCCTTCCCGACGCTGATCTTTATCTCAATGGGCGCTCTGTGGGATGGGATGCGTTGCCCGACGCCGCCGGCCGCGCGTACATGGTTTTCGATGTGCGCACCGGCTGGATCAGGATACTGGACCTGGCGGTCTTCGATGTCGTCGGAGTGATCCGTCACGTGCGGCTAGAGGAGCGTCACCTGGTCGTGGAAGTAGCGGAAGGCCTGGAGACGATCATAGCGGCACCAGAGGTCTTGGTCTTCCTCAATGGCGAGCCGGCCGAGCTCGACTCCCTGCAGGCGGGAGACACGGCGAAGGTGGGGTTAAACGAGCAGGGCCTGGCGGATTACGTGGAGGCGGAGCGCAAACGGTGAGGCGTATTGCGGCAACACGCCAGTTAAGCGTGGTTCTGGTCTTGGTGGTGGCGAGCGTGGCACTGCTGCCGGCGTGGACGGTGGGTGCCGAGGAAGTGCTGCGGCGTGCGCAGGGTCCCGACACCCGGGGTATGCTCCTCAACCTGCAGGAGACGGGCATAGTTGCCCTGCGCGAGGCTACCGCGGCCACCGGCAGGGACGTACTGGTGGCGGTGATCGACACCGGGGTTGACCCCACCCATCCTGACCTCCGGACGACGACTCAAGGGCGTCCCAAGATCGTGGACTGGGTGGATTTCACTGACGAGGGACTGGTGTACACCCTGGAGGCCCCGCTTCCAGCCGACGGGCGCCTGCAGACCCCCTACGGGGAATACCGGATGCAAGGCATTGCCTCCGCCAGCGGCAAAGTTCGGTACGGGGTCTTCTGGGAGCAGCAGATGGACTCCGCCGGGTACGTCGGACAGGACGTGGATTTTAACGGGCTGAAGGTGGACAGATTCTTCGTCCTGGTGACCGACCCGCAACAGCCTGGCGTTTATGAGCGGGTATACGTGGACACCAACGGCAACCACGATCTTGCCGATGAGACACCGCTGGGACCCTTCCGGGAAAGCGGAGGCTGGGCGCGCTTTGGACGGGACGACCCCCGCACTCCAGAGGTGGAGGGTCTCCCCTTCGTGGTGGCCGAGGTGGCGCCAGACGGCAGCTTCGTCCGCCTGGGGTTCGATGGCAACGGCCACGGAACCCACGTGGCGGGTGCCATCGCCGCCTGGGGTGGTTCCGAGGGCTTAGTGGGGGTGGCTCCCGATGCCCAGTTGCTGGTCATCAAGGCGCTCACCTCCTCCGGGCGGGGCAGCTGGGACGATGTCGCAGCCGCCATCCGCTACGCGGCCCAGGCGGGTGCGGACGTGGTGAACATCAGCATCAGTAGCGATGAGGGACTGCTGGGCGGAGCGGATGCTGCATCCCAGCTCATCGGCGAGCTGGCGGCCCGGCACCAGATCGCTTTCGTAGTGGCGGCGGGCAACAGCGGCCCTGGCCTCGGCAGCGCCATGGCCCCCGTGGATCCCAGGTATTCCATCACTGTCGGCGCCTACATCTCCAGGGAACGCTGGGCGCACGATTACGGGTATCTGGTCCCCGAGGACACCCTATGGTACCAGAGCGCGGTGGGACCCAGGCCTGACGGGCTACAGGTCCCCGACCTGGTGGCCCCCGGCCGGGTTACTTCCTGCGTGCCCCGGTGGGATTCGGCCGGCGGCTACGCCACCCTGGAGGGCACCAGCATGGCCGCCTCCCTGGTCACCGGTGCAGTGGCCCTGATCCTGGATGCTGCGGAACGGGTCGGGGTTCGTGCCGATCCCGTCCGTCTGAAGACGGCACTGGTCTCCACCGCTCGTGCTCTCTCCGGGTACTCGGTGCTGGAGCAGGGACACGGGGTGCTGGACGCTGCTGCCGCGTGGAGGGCCCTGCAGGAGCCCGGTGTGGTACCTGACCTGCGGGTGGTGAGCCTCACCGGCATGTCCTATACCCCGGGCAGCCTGCTCACCAAGGGGTACCTGCCCGGCGAGTCGATCCATTATGTCGACAATTTCTCACCCTTCCCGCTGCGCCTGGAGCTGGTCGCCCATCAGCCCTGGCTGCGGGTGGACAAGAGCACCCTCACCATACCTCCCGTCCAGCAGGGTGCCTTCCGGGTGAGCTACCAGCTGCCCGACCGCCCTGGGGTCTACGTGGGGACCATATCCGGTGAGGATCCGTCCACCTGGGGGAAAGACATGGAGCTGGTCACGGCGGTGATCTCGCCGCATGTCTTCCAGTCGGCGAGGAAATTCGCGGTGGACATCCACGGGGAGGTGGCGGCAGCCCGCTACCACCGACATTTCTTCCATCTACCGGCGGGCGTGACCGAGCTCAGCTTCTCCCTGCGCGTCCCCGAGGATGGCCGCGGGCGTCCCGTGGGCCGGGTGCGGATGCACCTGCTCGACCCCTCCGGTAGCCAGGTGGCGCTCAGCGATTACGTGGGCGAGGAACGGGCGGACGGTACGTTCCGCCTGAGCCACACCGTCCGCTACCCGGTGCCTGGGGTCTGGGAGGTGGTGGTATCCAGCCATCCTGACCTGTCCGACCTGGACCGGATGGCCTCGCTATACCATCTGCGGGCCACCCTGGGGGGCGTGGTAATGGAGCCCGCGGACGCGTGCCTGGCGTTCACCGAGCCCGACGCTGCAGTCCTCTCTCTGGATATGACCGCCACCAACCTGGGTGCGCCCTTTACGGGCCGGGTACGGGCGGTGGGGCTGAGCCGGGAAGGGGCGGCGGAACGGAGGGCACGCTACCGTATCGACGAACGGCAGGCCTTCATGCAGAACATCAGGGAGGTGCCGGAGGGCACCGCGCTGTTGCGCATCTCGGTGGGCAACCCTGATCCGCCCGAGATGGATCTCGATCTCTATCTTTACCGATACGATCCTGACCTTGGGCGGTGGGAAGAGGCGGCATCTTCTGCGGTGGCGGGAAGCTCGACGGAAACCATCACTCTGTGGAACCCGCCCGCAGGCCAGTACATTGCTTATGTGGAAGCCTACCGCCTGGAGGGAGCGGTGGGCACCTTCGATTACTGCCAGTGGATCATTCCTTCCTCACCCCTGGTGACGGTCTCCGATACCATGGAGCAACGGGAGCAGGGGGAGGCCTGGCCGGTGACCCTTACCGTCACCGCACCAGATGCGGCCGGACGTTATGAGGCCTGGCTGGCGGTAGAGCGGGTGGATGGACTGCTGCTGGGCCTGGTACCCGTAGAGGTCCAGGTGGGATTGCCACAGCTTCTGGTCCAGCTTCACGGACCCGGGTTGATGCCCGGGGTGCCCGGCCACGTGACCTTCCGGTTCTTCCGCCGGGATACCCTGGAGCCGGCCGACCTACTGGTGGAGATCAACGGCCAGGTGTACCAGGTGCGGGATGGGATCCTCACCGTCCCGGTGACCATCCAGGGCGAATCAGCGGAGTTTCGGGTGCGCGCCCGGGACGAGGCCTTTGGTTTTCTCGATCAGACTTTCCACCTACTGGTGCCCGTGAGGGATCCGGTGCTTGGTGAGCCTGATCCGGAGCTGGACGACCTCCGGCGGAAGGTGCGCTGGCAGAGGTGGGGACGCTGACGAGCGATGATCAACGGTAACCGAGGGGAGGGACTGGTATGAAGCTGTTCCTGGATACGGCCAACCTGGATGAGATCCGAGATGCCCTGTCCTGGGGCGTGATCGCGGGCGTGACCACCAACCCCACCCTGGTGGCCAGGGAAGGCAAGGTGGATTTCCACCAGCACGTGCGTCGTATCGCGGAGCTGGTGGACGGTCCGGTGAGCGCGGAGGCCCTGTCTACGGAGGCTGACGACATCGTCCGCGAGGCCCGGCAGCTGGCGGCACTAGCGCCCAACGTGGTGGTCAAGATCCCGCTGATGCCCGAGGGGCTCAAGGCCACCAAGGTACTGGCGGCGGAGGGGGTAAAAACCAATCTGACCCTGGTATTCTCCGCCTGTCAGGGCTTGCTGGCCGCGCGGGCGGGGGCCACCTACGTCAGTCCGTTCGTGGGGCGCCTCGATGACGCGGGCAACGACGGGATGGAAGTGGTGCGACAGCTGGCGGAGATCTTCAGACTGCACGCCATACCCACCCAGATCATCTGCGCGAGCGTGCGCCATCCCATGCACGTGCTACAGGCGGCGAAAGCGGGAGCACACATCGCCACCGTCCCCTACCAGGTGCTGAAGAAGATGGTGTCCCATCCCCTCACCGAGGCGGGAATACGCAGATTCCTGGAGGACTGGCGGAGGGTGAGGGAATGATGGCCGAGGAGCAGCGTAAAGCAGGGATGGAGAGGGAGCTGGCGTTAGAGTTCGTGCGGATCACCGAGGTGGGAGCCATGGCCGCTGCCCGCCTGATGGGGCGCGGCAACCGGGTGGCGGCGGAGAAAGCCGCCGCCGACGCCATGCGCGCCATGTTCAGCACCGTACAGGTCCAGGCGCGCCTGGTGGTGGGCGGGGGTGAATCCGATGAAGTGGTGGTGCTGGAGCCGGGAGAGGAGTTTGGCACCGGAGATCCCCCCGAGGTGGACGTGGCCATCGACCCGGTGGAGGGTACCAACCTGGTGGCCAAAGGTCTCCCCAACGCCATCTGCGTGCTGGCCGCTGCACCCCGCGGTTGTCTCCTGCAAACTCCCGACATATACATGGAGAAGATAGCGGTGGGACCCCGGGCCGCCGGGGCGATCGATCTGGACGCCCCGGTGGCGGTGAACCTGCGCGAGGTGGCCAGGGCGCTGGGCTGCTCGGTGGAGGACCTCACGGTGGTGGTCCTGGACCGGCCCAGACATGAGAACCTGATCCGCGAGGTGCGGGAGGCGGGCGCGCGCATCAAGCTCATCAGCGACGGCGACGTAGCCCCCGCCGTGGCCGCGGCCATCGAGGAGGGCGGTGTGGACCTGCTGCTGGGCATCGGCGGTGCTCCCGAGGGCTTGCTCACCGCTGCCGCGTTGAAATGCCTGGGTGGTGACATGCAGGCCCGAATGCTCCCCCGCAGCGAGCAGGAGGCCGCACTCATCCGCAGAATGGGTCTTGCGGACATCAGGAGGATCCTCCGCCTGGACGATATGGTGCGGGGCGACGATGTCATTTTCGCGGCCACCGGGATCACCGACGGAGATTTGCTGCGGGGGGTCCGCTTCTCCGGCCGCGGGGTGCTGACTCATTCGGTGGTGATGCGTTCCCGCACCGGCACCGTACGCTTCATCGAAGCCAGACACCATCCGGCCAAAAAACCCGCCTACGGCAGGTCACCGAGTACGAGTGGGTGAAGGTTGCTGAGAACCATGGAAGAGGTGAAACGATTGACGCTGGCCGACCTTGAGGAGATGACGTTACAGGAGCTGTACAAGAAAGCGCGGGAGCTGGAGATCAGCGGCTACAGCTCCATGCGGAAGAAGGAACTGATCTTCGAGATCCTGAAAGCCCAGACCCAAAAGGACGGGTTGCTCTTCGCCGAAGGCCTGCTGGAGATCATGCCTGAAGGTTATGGTTTCCTCCGGCCCAACTATTACCTCCCCAGCGATCAGGATGTCTACGTTTCTCCATCCCAGATCCGGCGCTTTGACCTGCGTACCGGCGATTTGATTGGGGGGCAGGTGCGTCCACCCAAGGACAACGAGCGGTACTACGCGCTGTTGCGGGTGGAGGTGATCAACGGCGAGGATCCCGAGTCATGCCGTCATCGGGCCCGTTTCGACTCCCTGACGCCCATATTCCCCAATGAACGCATCAAGCTGGAAGTGTCCCGGGAGGACATCTCCACCCGGCTGATCGACATCATCGCCCCCATCGGTAAGGGACAGCGCGGCCTTATTGTGGCTCCTCCCAAGGCGGGGAAGACCATCCTGCTCAAGAAGATCGCCAACAGCATCGCTGCCAACCATCCGGAGATCCACATCATCGTCCTGCTGGTAGACGAGCGGCCGGAAGAAGTCACCGATATGCAGCGATCGGTACGGGGGGACGTGGTGAGTTCCACCTTTGATCAGCCGCCGGAAAATCACATCAAGGTGGCGGAGATGGTGCTGGAGCGGGCCAAGCGACTGGTGGAGCACCGGCGCGATGTGGTGATACTGCTGGACAGCATCACCCGCCTGGCCCGCGCATACAACCTGGTCCTCCCTCCCAGCGGGAGAACGCTGTCCGGTGGGATGGATTCCACCGCCATCCACAAACCCAAGCGGTTCTTCGGAGCCGCGCGGAACATCGACGGAGGCGGGTCCCTGACCATCCTGGCCACCGCCCTGATCGAGACCGGTAGCCGCATGGACGAGGTTATCTACGAGGAGTTCAAGGGAACGGGAAACATGGAGCTGCACCTTGACAGACGCCTGGCGGAGCGTAGAATATTCCCCGCCATAGACATCAAGCGATCGGGAACGCGGAAGGAGGAGCTGCTGCTGTCGCCCGACGAGCTGGAAATGACCTGGCTGTTGCGGAGGGCCACCGCGAACCTGGACACCGCCGAGGTGGCGGAACTCCTCATCCACCGCCTGCAACAGACCAGGTCCAACCGCGAGTTCCTCGCTCAAGTCCAGAAGGGCATGAAGGCCTGATTTATTGAATTGCGGCCCCAACCCACGTGTGCTATAATTGTATGGGTTTTCGACGAAGGGAGGCTGTGTCGTGAAGAAGAACATACATCCCCCGTTTCAGGAAACCACGGTCACCTGCGCCTGCGGCGCTGTCTATATCATGGGTTCGACCAAGAAGAACGTGCGGGTGGACATCTGCTCCCGTTGCCATCCCTTCTTCACCGGGCAGCAGCGGGTGGTGGACACGGGCGGCCGGATAGAAAGGTTCGAGAAGAAGTACGGTGGAAAGTACGACGTGAAATAGGTTGCCGGGAGCCATGCACCGCACGGCAGAGCCAGTGGCTCTGTTTTTTTGCCACGGGGGGCGCAGCTTGCGGAGAGCAAAGGAAATCGGTGGCCAGGCGGTCATAGAGGGTGTGATGCTGAAGGATGACCGGCGGATGGTCATCGCGGTGCGGGCCACCGACGGACGCATCGTCACCGAGTCCCGGGCCCTGGCATCCCTGCGGTCCAGGTTTCCGTGGCTGAGATGGCCAGTGCTGAGGGGCGTGGCGGCGCTGGTGGAGACCGTCTCCCTGGGGGTATGGGCACTCATAACCTCCGCCAACCTCTCCTCTGAGGACGAGGGTATGACCTGGGGAGAGACGGTGGCCTCGGTGGGCATTGCCGTCATCATGGCAGTGGGGTTGTTCGTGATCCTGCCCACGGTGGCGGTGGGTGCACTCCGTCGACAGATCGTCACCTCGCCGCTGGGCCTGAACCTCCTCGAGGGCCTGGTCAGAGTGCTGGTCCTGGTCCTGTACGTGGCGGCCATATCCCTGATGCCCGACATCCGCCGGGTGCTGCAGTACCACGGGGCCGAGCACCAGGTGATCCACGCCTGGGAGCGAGGAGCCCCCTTGACCGCCGCGCAGGCCGCGCGCTTTCCGCTGACTCACCCCCGATGTGGTACCAGCTTTTTGTTGCAGGTAGCGTTGGTCAGCGTGTTCGTGTACAGCATCTTTGGCTGGCCATCCCTGGCCGCCCGGCTGATCCTGCGGCTGTGTGCGCTCCCCGTGGTGGCGGGGCTGGCCTACGAAGTCCTGCGGTGGGGAGCCAGGGGGCCCGCCGGGAGAAATGCCTGGAACTGGCCAGGGAAACTGCTGCAGAGGCTCACCACCCGGCGGCCCGATGACCATCAGCTGGAAGTGGCGCTGGTGGCCCTGCGGGCGCTGGTGGGAGGAAAGGGGACCTGAGATGCTGGACAAACTGGAGGCCGCGGTGAAGCGGTTCCGGGAACTGGAAAAAGAGATCGCTGATCCGGAGGTGCTGGCCGATCATAACCGCTGGCGCGAACTGGTCAGGGAGCACGCCCGGCTCGGGCCGCTGGTCGATGCCTATTCCGACTACCGGCGGGTCTGCCGCGAGCTGGAGGAGGCCAGGGAGCTGCTACAGGAGAAGCTGGACCCGGAATTCCGCAAGCTGGTGGAGTCGGAACTTGATCAGCTGGCGGAGCGGAAAGAACAGCTGGTCCGCCAACTACGGGAGCTCCTGCTGCCCCCGGACCCCCGCGACGAGCGCAATGTGATCCTGGAAATCCGGGCGGGGACGGGGGGCGAGGAGGCGGCTCTGTTCGCTGCCGACCTGCTGCGGATGTACGTGCGGTACGCGGAGAGAAAAGGCTGGCAGACGGAGATCTTGAGTTCCAGTCCCACCGACATCGGTGGCTTCAAAGAGGTAATCCTCATGGTGAAGGGTCGGCGGGCGTACAGCCACCTCAAGTTCGAATCAGGGGTACATCGGGTCCAGCGGGTGCCCCGCACCGAATCTCAGGGACGCATTCACACCTCCACGGCCACCGTGGCGGTACTGCCGGAAGCGGAGGAAGTGGAGGTGGAGATCAAGCCGGAGGATCTGTCCATCGATACCTTCTGCGCCAGCGGTCCCGGGGGACAGAGCGTCAACACCACCTATTCGGCGGTGCGGATAACCCACCTGCCGACGGGCCTGGTGGTGACCTGCCAGGATGAGCGCTCGCAGCACAAGAACAAGGAGCGGGCGCTGAAGGTCCTCCGGGCTCGGTTGCTGGCCAAACTGCAGGAGCAGCGAGACCGGGAACTGGCGGCCCAGCGCCGGGCGCAGGTAGGTACCGCTGAGCGCTCCGAGAAGGTCCGCACCTACAATTTCCCGCAGAACCGGGTCACCGATCACCGCATCGGGCTGACGCTGTACCGGCTGGAGAGCGTGCTGGACGGAGACATCGACGAGATTGTCCAGGCCCTGGTCGAACACGACCAGGTGAATAGATTGGGGAGCGTATCTTGAGATGACGGATCGACCACTGCGTACGGCCGGAGATGCCCTGCGATGGGGCAGCAGCCTGCTCCGGGAGGCGGGCCTCGGCGATCCGGGGCGGGAGGCGGCGATACTTCTCTGCAGCGTACTGGAGTGTGACAAGGCGGTACTGTATGCCTACCCCGAACGCAAGCTGTCGCCCGGGGAGGCTTCTCTGTTCCGACGCCTCATCCACCGCCGCTGCGCCCGGGTACCGCTGCAGTACCTGACGCGACGACAGGAGTTCATGTCGCTTTCCTTCCACGTGGATGAGCGCTGCTTCATCCCCAGACCGGAGACGGAGTTGCTGGTGGAGGAGGCGCTGAAGCACCTGGGTGAAGACGGCGCGGGAAAGCTGGCGGTGGACCTGGGGACGGGATGCGGGTGCATAGCGGTTAGCCTCGCTTACTGGTGTCCCAACCTGAGGGTTTGGGCCTGCGACGTGAGTGCGGCGGCCCTGCAGGTGGCGCTGCGGAACTGCCGGGCGCACAAGGTCCAGGACCGGGTGCGGCTGGTGAAAGGCGATCTCTGGGCTGCTTTCGCCGGCTGGGACCTGGAGGAGCGGGTGGACGTGGTGGTGGCCAATCCCCCCTACGTGAGTGAGGAGGAACTGGCCAGCGTCCAGCCGGAGGTGCGGCACGAGCCACCCGAGGCCCTGGTGCCTCCGGTGTACGCCACCGAGTTCTACCGGCGCATCTTCGAAGGCGCTGCGGTTGCCCTGAAGGACGGCGGATTGCTGCTGGTGGAGACCGCGCCCTCCCTGATCCCGCAGCTGGAGCCCATCCTCCGGCAGCAGCCGGTCTGGATGGAGGTGCGGGTGCTACGGGACCTGGCGGGCGCGGAGCGGGCCTTAGCGGCCACACGGGAGTGTCGGAGGTGTGTGGAGCGACCACCGAGATGCCGCGAACTAGGGTGTGGAAGGTGGACCGCGACAATCCAGACCCGGCATCGGTAGAGGAAGCGGCGGCGATCATCGTCCAGGGCGGCCTGGTGGCTTTCCCCACCGAAACTGTCTATGGCCTGGGGGCCGATGCCACGTGTGGACCAGCGGTGGCGCGGATTTTCCGCGCCAAGCGGCGGCCCATGGACAATCCCATCATAGTGCACGTCAGTTGCCCGGACGAGGTGTTGCCGCTGGTGCAGAAGGTTGACCAAACCGCCGAGGCGTTGATGAGCAGGTTCTGGCCTGGCCCGCTGAGCATCCTGTTTCGTCGTTCCCGGCGCATTCCACCGGAGGTGACCGGCGGCCTGGACACGGTGGCCATCCGCTGTCCGGATCATCCGGTGGCGCTGGCCCTGATCCGCGCCGCCGGGGTGCCCATCGGTGCGCCCAGTGCCAACATGTCAGGTCGACCCAGTCCCACCACCGCTGAACATGTCCTGGAGGACATGGAGGGGCGCATTGAGGGACTGCTGGACGCCGGGCCCACCGGTGTGGGTCTGGAATCCACGGTGGTGGATCTCAGCTGCAGGCCCCCGGTCATCCTGCGCCCGGGGGCCATCAGCCCGGAAGATCTGGCCCCCTATTTGGGGGAAGTACGGGTAGCGGATCGGTCCGCGGGGCCGCCCCGGTCGCCGGGCACCAAGTACGTACACTATTCTCCTCGGGCCAGGGTGGTCCTGGTGGATGGAAGGCCGGAGCTCCTACCGCCCCGGGTGGCGGAGCTGGCACGACACTACTCAGAGCGCGGAGAACGGGTGGCGGTATTATGCCGATCTGAGAATGTCGACTGCTACCAGGGTGCGCTCACCCTGGTCCTGGGCCCAGGGAACCGACCGGACCTGGTGGCGCGGCAGCTGTTCGCCCGACTGAGGGAGGCGGATCTCCGGGGGGTGACCGTGGTGGTGGCCGAAGGTGGCTTTCCCCGCCGCGGCCTGGGCCTGGCCATCATGAACCGGCTGGAGAAGGCCTCTGATGAGAAGATCACGGTGAGCGGCGGTGATGGCCATGGTTGGGGGTAACTGCCCGAGACGCATACTCTTCGTGTGCACTGGCAATACCTGCCGGAGCGTGATGGCGGAAGTGCTGTTGCGCCGGGCGCTGGAGCGGAGGCTGGGCCCTGATGCCAGCTATTTCGCCATACAATCCGCGGGCACCGCAGCCATCGACGGTTGCCCGGCTTCTGAAGGAGCCAGACAGGTGCTGGAAGAAGCGGGATTGGAGGTCTCCGAGCACCGGGCGCGGGCATTGGATCGCGCTCTACTGGAGTGGGCTGATCTAGTGGTGGCTCTTTCTGACAGCCACCGCCGGGCGATCCAGACCATGACCGAAGGTGAGGATCCGCCGGTGATCAAGCTGGCCGAGGAGGACGTGGAGGACCCCATCGGCAAGGATGTCGAGACCTACCGCCGGTGCCTGCGAATGATCGAGGCGGGCGTGGAGAAGCTGGCCCAGAAGCTCAGCTCCGCCCTCAAGGAGGCCCGACGGGAGACCGCACGTAACGAGGGTACGGATGACGAATCCGCCGACCGCCCGTGAGGTGATCCCGCGTGGGAGGCGGTCTGCACTGGTCGAGGGGAGGGAGCCGATGGACCACAGAGCAACGGGCCCGGGGAGCTCTACGGCCAAGTTGGCCATTGCCCTGGCCAGCGATCACGCGGGTTACCAGCTGAAGGAACATCTCAAGGGCCTGCTCGTCCAAGAGGGCTGGAAGGTTAGCGACCTGGGGGTTTACTGCCCGGACCCGGTGGACTATCCCGATCTGGCCGTCGAGCTCGCTGGCCGGGTGGCGAAGGGGGAGTTCGACCGGGGCATCCTGGTGTGCGGGACCGGCATCGGGATGTGCATAGCGGCCAACAAGATCCCGGGCATTCGGGCTGCCCTGTGCGGGGACGTATACTCCGCCCGGGCGGCCCGGGAGCACAACGATGCCAACGTGCTGTGTCTGGGCAGCAGGGTGACCGGTCCTGCATTGGCTTGGGAGATAACGCGAACCTATCTGGGCTGTGAATTCGCTGGCGGGAGGCACCGAAGGCGTGTGGCCAAGATCGAGGAACTGGAGAGGAAGAATCGATGAACCTGGAGGAGATAAGAAGCCAGGTAGGGCTCTTGACGAAGGAACTCCTGTCGGTGGCCCGGCTTGAGCCCGGGGACATAGTGGTGGCGGGCTGCAGCACCAGCGAGATCGTCGGGCGAAAGATCGGCTCTGCACCCAGCAGCCCGGTGGCCTCCGCGGTGCTGGAGGGGATCCTGGCCCAGCTGGAAGGCACTGGCCTTCATCTGGCGGTGCAGTGCTGCGAGCACCTCAACCGCGCGCTGGTGGTAGAGTGGGAGTGTTTCCGCGAGCACCGGCTGACGCGGGTTTCGGTCAGACCGGTACCCAAGGCGGGAGGAGCGCTGGCCGCCATGGCTATGGAACGATTTCGACGGCCGGTGGTGGTGGCCGCGGTTCAGGCGGGAGCTGGCCTGGATATCGGGCACACGCTCATCGGGATGCATTTGAGGCCGGTAGTGGTTCCCGTTCGCACCTCCGTGACCCACGTGGGGCAGGCGCCAGTGGTGGCCGCGCGAGTCCGCCCACCGCTCATCGGGGGGGAACGGGCAGTGTATGACCAGGACGATCCGGGGAAGTAGGCAGATGAAGGCTGTGCTGCCTCGGGCAATGGGGGGTCTCCCCAGGGGACATCAAACCGCACCCGCCGATGCGGGCGGGTTTTTCTACCCAGGGCCAGCGTTCCCACCAGCGGTCAGTGCGGATTGGGGCGGGAGCGTTGCCCACTGTCGGCCGGGGGAGGTGCTTGCTGGGTGCTATCACCAGGAGGAAGAATAGTTACTGGTCGAGTATTATGTGAACCTGCCGCAGCTGGGGCTCGCGGGGTCCGGCCAGGCGTGCCACTCTTCAGGGAGTTGGGGATCTGGGCGGGGACAACTGGTGTGACCGGAGATTCGGCAGGAGACAGCACATGATGGATGAGAGACCTCCCTGGGATGAGTATTTCATGTGCATCGCGCGGGTAGTGGCGCAGCGGTCAACCTGCCTCCGGCGTCAGGTGGGGGCCATTGTGGTCAAGGATCGGCACATCCTGTCCACCGGGTACAACGGTGCTCCGGCAGGCCTGCCTCATTGCTCGCAGACCGGCTGCCTTCGCGAGCAGCTGAAGGTACCCTCCGGTGAGCGCCACGAGTTGTGCCGGGGACTGCATGCGGAGCAGAACGCCATAATCCAGGCAGCGCTGTACGGGGTGAGCCTGAAGGGCGGGATCTTGTACACGACGGTGGCTCCCTGTACGGTGTGTGCCAAGATGATCATCAATGCCGGTATCCGCACGGTCAAGTACGCGGATGGGTATCCCGACCAGTTGGCGGTGGATCTGATGCGCCAGGCGGGGGTAGTGCTGGAAAAGATGGACCACGACCAGGCCAGGGCGGCGGAGGAGGGCGACTGAGGTGGACGTGGTGGGGCTGCCGCTGGGCTTAGCAGTTCTGCTGACGTTGGCGTTCACACCTGTTGCCAAGCGCCTGGCAGTGCGAGTTGGGGCCTACGATCGGCCGGTGGCCCGCAGCGTGCACGCCCGTCCCATGCCCCACCTGGGGGGATTGGCCATGTTCGCTGCTTTCGCCCTCACGGTCGTGGCCCGGGGCACGGGCGGCCGGGAGATGTGGGGGATTCTCCTGGGCGGTGCGGCGATGGTGGCCTTGGGCATCGTGGATGATTTCCGTGGGATCCACCCCGCGGCCAAGCTGGCCGGTCAGGTGGCGGTGGCCCTGCTGACGGTATGGTTCGGGGTCCGGATAGAGTGGATAACCAACCCCCTGGGGGGCATGTGGTACGCGGGTGCCTACAGTATCCCCCTCACCGTCCTGTGGATGATCATCGTCATCAACACGGTCAACGTGGTGGATGGACTGGACGGTCTGGCTGCCGGGATCTGCTCCATCGCTTCGCTGACCCTTCTCTTCGTGGCCCTGCGGGCGGGACAAGCCCACGTGGTGACGCTGACCGCCGCCCTGGCGGGCTGCGCGCTGGGCTTCCTCCCTTACAACTTCAACCCGGCCAAGATCTTCATGGGGGATGCGGGATCCATGTTCCTTGGGTACGCGCTGGCCGCCATCTCGGTGGAGGGAACGCTCAAGAGCGCCACCACCGTGGCTCTGTTGATCCCGGTGCTGGCCCTGGGACTGCCGCTGTTCGACGTGTCCTTCGCCGTGGTGCGCCGGCTGCTCAACGGCCGACCGATATACCAGGCTGACCGTGAGCACCTGCACCATCGCCTGCTGGAATTGGGTTTGACCCAAAGGCAGGTGGCGCTGGTGATGTACGGGGTCAGCGGGTGCCTGGGGCTGGGGGCGGTGCTTATCGGTGGCGGCAACGCGCGCCTGGGCCTGGTGATCGTGGCCATGGTGGTGGTGCTGTCACTGGTGGTGGCCAGTCGCCTGGGGCTTCTGCAGATCCGGCCCAACCGCCTGGGGCGGCACTGAGGAGGATTTCCGTGAGGAGCAGCACCCACCGGGCTAAACTGATGGTCATCTTCGGCACCCGACCTGAGGCCATCAAGATGGCTCCGGTGATCGCCGCCCTTCGGCAACGGCCGCATGCATTCGAGGTGACGGTGGTGGTCACCGCCCAGCACCGCGACATGCTGGACCAGGTGCTGGAGTATTTCGGACTGGTGCCCGAATACGACCTGGACGCCATGACCCCACGACAGAGCTTCACCCGGCTGACCACCCGGGTGTTGTGTCGCCTGGAAGAAATCCTGGCCCGCGAGCGTCCCCAGATGGTCATGGTGCACGGCGACACCCTGACCACCTTCCTGGCCGCGCTGGCTGCCTTCTATCAGCGCATCCCGGTGGCTCATGTGGAGGCCGGCTTGCGCACCGGCAACAAGTACGCGCCCTACCCGGAGGAAATGATGCGCAGGCTGGTGGCCTGCGTGGCGGAGCTGAACTTTTGTCCCACCGTGGTGGCGCGGGCCAACCTCTTGGCGGAGGGAGTCCGCGAGGAGGCCATCTTCGTCACCGGTAACACCGCCATTGATGCGGTGCTGGCCACTGCCAGGCGGGATTACCAGTTCCGGGACCGGCGGGTGCGCCAGCTGCTGGAAACGGGCAAGAGGCTGATACTGGCCGAGGTACACCGGCGGGAGAATTTCGGTCCCCCCCTCCGGCGCATTTGCCGGGCATTCCGCCTGGTGGTGGAGCGGGCACCCGACGTGAGCATGTTGCTGTCCGTGCACCGGAATCCGGAAGTGATGGAGGCGGTGGCGGAGATGGGGCAGCATCCCCGCATCACGCTCACCGAACCCCTGTCCTATCCGGAATGGGTGAACCTCATGGCTCGCGCCTACCTGATACTGTCTGATTCCGGGGGGGTACAGGAGGAGGCTCCTGCCCTGGGCACTCCCGTTCTGGTCCTGCGAGAGGTCACCGAGCGGCCGGAGGCACTGGTGGCCGGCACCGTGGCCCTGGTGGGTACGGACACCGAGTCCATCGTTGCCGCCGCGGTGCGCCTGCTGGAGGACCCCGAGTCTCGGCGCCGGATGGCCTCGGCTCCCAACCCGTACGGGGACGGGCGTGCGGCGCAGCGCATCGCCGATGCCCTTGAGTATCACTTCGGCTTCCGGCCCCGACCTCCCGAGCCCTTTCGTGCCCCGCAGCTACGGTCGCGCTGAGCTGCAGGCTGCAGCAGGATTCGTACCCGGGGTGTAGAACATATCAAGCCTGTGAGCCGGGTCTCCGGCCTTTCGTTAGGTTGTCAAGGGTATACGCCTGGGGTAGAATATCGGTGTGATTTCGCGCGAGGAAGGGGTTTCCTGTGCCCTCCCGCGGGCGCTTGCAGTTCGTCAGGTACCTGGCGCTGCTCACCGAGCTGGGCCTGTCGGTGGTGGTGCCCACCCTGCTCGGTGCACTAGCTGGCCGCTGGCTGGATGACCGGCTGGGCAGCGCGCCGCTGCTACTGGTGTTGGGCCTGCTGTTGGGGTTGGCGGGGGGTGCGCGCAACGCCTACGGGCTGGTCAAGCGTTTGATGGATAAGGAGGATCAGTAGGAGTGGTGGCCGGAGGCCTGGCGGCGCGAATAGCGAAGAAGGCGGCCATTCTGGCGGGCGCGTCGGTGGCGGCAGCCCTGCTGCTGGGGTGGCGGCAGGTGGCAGTGGGAGTCGTGCTGGGGGCGGGCCTCGCCCAGCTCAACTTCTACATGCTGAGCCGAAGCATCACCCGTGCTCTGGGGATGGGCCAGCGGGCAGCGTTGTACAGCTTCAGTCAGTACCTGGTCCGCTACCTGTTCACGGGGGCGGTTCTGGTGCTGGTGGGTACCAGGTCGGTCCACGCTCTCGCCGGAGCGGCGGCGGGACTGCTCACGGTGCGGGTGGCCATCTTCTGGCACGTCTGGCGAGAAGGACTGGAGACCAGCTGAATCCTGGAGGTAGGTTCGATTGCAACCAAGAACCTTCACCGTCCCGCCCCCCCGCGAGGTATTCCGGGTGGGGCCAGTGGTGGTCACAGAAACGGTGGTCAACACCTGGCTGATAATGGCGGTGGTGATTGTTGTCGCCTACCTGCTGGCCCGCCGGTTGCGTCGGATACCGCGAGGCGCCCAGATGGTGCTGGAAATGATCTACGAGGGCGTGGAGTCCCTGGTGGTCTCCGCCATGGGACCCGGCCGGCGAGGGTTCTTGCCCTACGTGGGAACCCTGATGGTATTCATCTTCCTTTCCAACATCAGTGGTCTCTTTGGTTTGCGGCCGCCCACCGCCGATCTCAATACCACCCTGGGGCTGGCGCTCATCACCTTTTTCAGCATCCACTACTTCTCCATAAAGACCAAGGGCCTCAGGGGATACTTGCGCAGCTGGCTCGAGCCCATACCCCTGTTCCTGCCCTTCAACATAACCGGGGAGCTGGCCAAGCCCATTTCGCTGTCCTTCCGACTGTTCGGGAACATCCTGGGAGGGTACCTCATTCTGGGCCTCGTATACTTCTACGCGCCCGTTCTGATCCCCGTGCCCTTCCACGCATATTTCGATCTGTTCGTGGGGTTTCTGCAGACCTTCATTTTTGCCATACTTTCCATGGTACTGATTGCGCTGGCCATGGAGTGAGGGACCAGTGCGTTGACATTTGAGGAGGGGATGGCGTTGGTAGATGGAATGGACCCCAAGGCATTTGTGCTGGCGGCATCGGCGCTGGGCGCGGGTGTGGCGATGATCGCGGGAGTGGGCCCGGGAATCGGCCAGGGATACGCGGCCGGCAAGGCAGCGGAAGCTGTGGCCCGCCAGCCGGAAGCCCGCTCAGTGATCATCCAGACCATGCTGCTTGGCCAGGCGGTGGCGGAGACCACGGGCATATACTCCCTGGTCATCGCGATCATCCTGATGTTCGCCAACCCGTTCATCCGCCTGCTGTGAGAAGCAGACAGGGCGGGAGGAGGCCCAGATGGTTGAACTGAACTGGACGCTGGCGCTGCAAATACTGAACTTCGCCGTGTTGTTTCTGGTCCTGCGCCGGATCTTCTGGCGGCGGATCGCGGAAGTGGTGGAGGCTCGCCGGGGGGAGATCGCCGACAACCTCCAGAAGGCAGAAGCCGCCAGGAAGGAAGCGGAGGAGATGCGCCGATCTTACGAGGAAGAGATGCGCAAGCTCCGCGAAGAGGCACGGCAAATCCGCGAACAGGCCAGGCGCCAGGCCGAGGAAATGAAAGAACAGATCATCCGGCAGGGCCGCGAGGAGGCCCGGAGGATTCTGGAGGCGGCGCGCTTGGAGATCCGGCAGGAGAAGTACAAGGCGCTCACCGAGCTCCGGGACGAGGTGGTGGACCTCACCATCATGGCGGCGGAGAAACTCCTGGGTCGGGCGGTGACCGCCGACGATCACCGGCGCATGGTGCGGGAGCTGGTGGAGAAAGTGGGGAATGGCGATTGAGCATTCGACCAGACCCGGTAGCCCGGAAATATGCCAGGGCGCTGCTGGAGGTGGCGCGGGACCAGGAGTTGATCGCGGCGGTCAGTGAGTCCCTGGAGCGGGTGATATCGTTACTGGATGGGCTCCCGGAACTGGAAGTGGCCCTCAAGCATCCTCGCGTCGGCCAGGAGGAGAAACTGCAGCTGTTGGACCAGGTTGCCCGGGATGCGTTACCGCTGGTGCGCCGACTGCTGGAACTGTTGCTTCGCAAGGGACGGTGGGGCAGGCTTCGAGCGGTGGTGAGCGAGTTCGAGCGCCTGCGGGCGGACTTGCGCGGGGAGGTACTGGCGGAGGTGACGGTAGCCCATCCCGTGGGCCGTGCGGAAGAGGAAGAGATCCAGCGGGCGCTGTCTCGCCTTTTCGCCAGGCGGGTGACGATCCGGACCTCCGTGGACCCGGGGATGATTGGCGGGCTACGGGTGGTTCTGGGAGACAGGATCATCGATAACACGGTGGTACGCAGGCTGCAGATAATGCGCCGCCGTCTCAAGGAAAGGCCCTTGGAAGTTGAGGTGAACTGAGGTTGAGCGTGAAACCGGAAGAGATATCCAGCATCATCAGGGAACAGCTGAAGAGGTATGAGATCGAGACGGAAATGGTGGATGTGGGCACCGTGCTGGAGGTGGGCGACGGTATTGCCCGCGTATATGGGCTGAACTCTGCCATGGCCAGCGAGCTGGTGGAGTTCCCGGGCGAAGTGTACGGCATGGTGCTCAACCTGGAAGACGAGACGGTGGGATGCGTGATCCTGGGCCCGGATCGGCACATCAAGGAAGGGGACGTGGTCAGGCGGACCGGCCGGGTGGTGGAGGTGCCGGTGGGTGACGCTTTGCTGGGCCGGGTGGTGAACGCCCTGGGTCAGCCGCTGGACGGGCTGGGGCCCATCGAGCCGGAGGGGTACCGACCCGTGGAGTTCAAGGCCCCCGGGGTGACGCAGCGCCTGCCCGTGGATACCCCCCTGCAGACCGGATTGAAAGCCATCGACTCCATGATTCCCATCGGCCGGGGCCAGCGCGAGCTGATAATCGGGGACCGCGGCACCGGTAAGACGGCGCTGGCGGTGGACACCATCCTGAATCAGCGGGATGAGGACGTCATCTGCATTTACGTGGCCATCGGGCAGAAGGCCTCTACCGTGGCCCGGGTCATCAAGACCTTCCAGGATTACGGCGCCATGGACTACACCATCGTGGTGGCCGCCACCGCCAATGAGCCCGCTCCCCTACAGTACCTCGCACCTTACAGTGGCTGTGCCATGGGGGAGCATTTCATGTACGCCGGCCGGGACGTGCTGGTGGTGTACGACGACCTGTCCAAGCACGCGGTGGCCTATCGCACCATTTCGTTGCTGTTGCGCCGTCCGCCCGGTCGCGAGGCCTACCCAGGAGACATCTTCTACTTGCACTCGCGGCTGCTGGAACGAGCGGCGCGGCTGAACGACGAGATGGGTGGGGGCTCTCTCACCGCGCTGCCCATCATAGAGACCCAGGCGGGGGACATCTCCACCTACATACCCACCAACGTCATTTCCATAACCGACGGGCAGATCTATCTGGAGACCGACCTGTTCTTCGCGGGATTCCGTCCGGCGGTAAACGTGGGTCTATCGGTGTCCCGGGTGGGCGGTAAGGCGCGCATTCCGGCCATGAACCGGGTGGCCGGTCGCCTGCGGCTGGATCTGGCGCAGTACCGGGAACTGGCGGCCTTTGCCCGCTTCGGGACCGATCTCGACAAGGCCACTCAGGCCAGGCTGGCACGCGGCGAACGCTTGATGGAGCTGCTGAAGCAGCCGCAGTACGCGCCCATGCCGGTGGAGGAGCAGGTGATGGTGATATTCGCGGGAACCAGCGGTTTTCTGGACGACATTCCCGTGGAGAAGGTGGGCGAATTCGAGCGAGGTTTGCGGGAATTCCTCGCCACCAATTACCCGGAAATCGGCAGGAGAATACGCGAGACCAAGGACCTCACTCCTGAAGACCAGGAGGAGCTCAAGGGAGCCATCCTGGAGTTTAAGCAGCAGTTCCTGGCTCGACAATGAGCGGCCGGTAGAATACGACCATGTACTGCTAGCGCAACCGGAGCAGATACGGGGGGATCGAGACCGTGGCGACGGTCAGGGACATCAACCGGCGCATCCGGAGCATTCAGAACACCCAGCAGATAACCAGGGCCATGAAGATCGTGGCTGCCACCAAGCTCCGCCGTGCGGAGGCCAACGCCAGACAAGGGCGCCCTTACGCGGATGGCATGCGAGAGGTGCTCCTGGTACTGCGTCGCCACCACGCGCCGGATCTGGATCCCCTCATGGTTGATCGGGGACCCGGTCCGGCCTGCTTCGTGGTGGTGACTGCCGACCGGGGACTATGCGGGTCGTACAACGCCAATGTCCTGCGCATGGCGGAGGCGGCACTCCGTAAGGAAGAGGCACCACTGGTGATTGCGGTGGGCAGGAAGGCGCGGGACTACCTGAGACGCCGCGGGTATCGACTGGTGGCCGAGTACACCGGTTTGGGCGACGAAGCCCGCTGGGAGGACGCCCGGCGAGTTGGTGAGCGGGTGGTGGCGCTCATGAGAGATGGCCAGTGCGCGGCCGTGCACCTGGTGTTCACCAAGTTCGTGAGCACCGCGGTGCATCGCCCTCAGGTGCTGCAGGTACTTCCCCTGCCCGAAACCGAGGCGGGGCGGCGGGAGGGCCCTGCACCGCTGGTGCTGTACGAGCCCTCGGCGGAAGAGGTGCTGCGCGCGCTGCTGCCCAGGTACGTGAACACGGTGCTTTTCCACGCTTTGTTGGAGTCCAAGGCTTCCGAGCATGCCGCGCGGATGATCGCCATGGATTCGGCTACGGAGAATGCGCAGGAGATGATCGACCGGCTGATCCTGGAAAGAAACCGCGCCCGGCAGGCGGCGATCACCAGAGAAATCATTGAGATCGTCAGCGGTGCCGACGCCTTGAAGAAGCAGGGAGGTGTTTGAGTGCGCGTTGGTCACGTGGTTCAGATACAGGGCCCTGTGGTGGACATAAGATTCCCCGACGGCCAGCTTCCGGAACTCTATAACGCGGTGCACATCAAACTCACCGAGGAATCTCGCGTGTTGGGAGCCAGGACCACCGGCGGGGACGTCCTGGTGGTGGAGGTCATGCAGCACCTGGGAGATGACCGCGTGCGCTGCGTGGCCATGGACTCCACCGATGGGCTGGTCAGGGGTATGGAGGCAGTGGACACGGGCAAGCCCATCACCGTGCCGGTGGGGCCGGGCACCCTGGGACGGATATTCAACGTTCTCGGCGAGCCCATCGACGACCTGGGCCCCCCGGAGGCAGCGGACTATTATCCCATCCACCGTCCTTCTCCATCCCTGGCCGAGCAGGAAACCGCCACCGAGATCCTGGAGACGGGCATCAAGGTGATCGATCTCATTGCTCCCTATCCCCGGGGCGGCAAGGTCGGACTGTTTGGGGGCGCGGGAGTGGGCAAGACCTTCCTCATTATGGAGCTCATCCACAACATTGCCGTCGAGCACGGTGGATATTCCGTGTTCGGCGGGGTGGGTGAGCGCACCCGCGAGGGCAACGACCTGTGGCTGGAGATGAAGGAATCGGGCGTCCTGAGCAAGACCACCCTGGTATTCGGCCAGATGAACGAACCGCCGGGGGCCAGAATGCGGGTGGGTCTCACCGCCCTGACCATGGCCGAGTACTTCCGGGACGTGGAAGGTCGGGACGTATTGTTGTTCATCGACAACATCTTCCGCTTCGTGCAGGCGGGATCGGAAGTCTCCGCCCTGCTGGGGCGCATGCCCTCCGCCGTGGGTTACCAGCCCACCCTGGCGCAGGACCTGGCGGCCCTAGAGGAGCGGATCACCAGCACCAAGCGGGGTTCCATCACCTCCATCCAGGCCATCTTCGTGCCCGCCGATGACTACACTGACCCCGCGCCGGCCACCACCTTCCTCCACCTGGACGCCACCACCAATCTGGACCGCAAGATATTCGAGATGGGGCTGTACCCTGCGGTGGATCCCCTGGCTTCCACCTCGCGCATCCTGGATCCGCGCATCGTGGGGGAGGAACATTACCGGGTGGCGCGGGGAGTGCAGGAAATCCTGCAGCGGTACAAGGAGCTGCAGGACATCATAGCCATACTGGGCATAGATGAGCTGTCGGAGGAAGACAAGATAGTGGTTCACCGGGCCCGCCGAATCCAGCGCTTCCTCACCCAGCCGTTCTTCGTGGCGGAAGCGTTCACCGGCCGGGAGGGCTGCTACGTGCGCCTGTCCGACACCATCCGTGGCTTCCGGGAGATCCTGGAGGGCAGGCACGATGACCTACCGGAGCACGCGTTTTACATGGTCGGTACCATAGAAGAAGCGGTGGAGAAAGCCAGGAGGGAGTGAGCCATGGCCGACACCATGGAGCTCCGGGTAATCACTCCGGAGCGGGTGGTGTTCAGCGGACAGGTGGAGATGGTGGTAGCGCGGGCCGTGGACGGAGAGCTGGGCATCCTGCCGCGCCACGCCCCTCTGGTTTGCGTGCTTCGCCCCGGTGTATTGCGGGCCAAGCAGCAGCGGATCGAACTTCGGATGGCGGTTTCCGGGGGGTTCATGCAGGTACGGCCTGACCGGGTGGTGATCCTCGCTGATGCCGCGGAGCGGGCCGACGAAATCGACATTGCCCGGGCCCTGGCCGCCAAGCGGCGCGCCGAGGAGCGTCTGCGGTCGCAGCGGGGGGATATCGATCATGCCCGCGCCAAGGCGGCCCTGGAGCGGGCCATCGCCAGACTGCGGGCGGCGGGAGAGATGTGAGGCCCTGGTTTCCGCCGTCCATTCTCTAGCTTGGGCGCATACCTGCCCACAGCGGGCATAAAGATAGATGAGCTGGAAGGGGAGCGGGGTATGCGCGCATACTTGGCCGCCGTGGGCGGGTTCGTGTTCCTCACCGTGGTTCTTCTTCCCACCCTCCTCGTCCTTCCTCAGGGCACCACGCCGCCCGAGCCACCCACCCTGGCTTCGGTCCCCCGGCTGGAGGTGTGCGTCTTTCGCACTGCCACCGGGCAGCTGGTGAGGGTGGAGCTGGAGGAGTACGTGCTGGGTGTGCTGGGGACGGAAATGCCGGCCAATTTCGCCATGGAGGCCCTGAAGGCGCAGGCCGTGGCCGCGCGCACCTATGCCTGCCGCCGCTTGCGGTATTTCGGTGGCCAGGGATGTGAGCGACATCCCCAGGCTGATGTCTGCGACGATCCCAACCACTGCCAGGGGTGGCTGCCCACTCAGGCGCTGCTGGACCGCTGGCCGTCGCATGAGGCCGCGCGTAACCTCAGCAGACTGGCCGAGGCGGTGGCCGCCACCCGGGGGCTGATCCTCACCTACCGGGGTCTCATCATCGATCCCGTCTACCACAGCACTTGTGGAGGGCACACTGCTGATTCGTCCAGCGTGTGGGGTCGTGCCGAACCGTACCTGGTGGGGGTCCCTTGCGCCTGGGATAGGCATTCGCCCCATTATCGCACCGAACGACGCTTCCGGTACCAGGAGCTGGCGGCACTGCTGGGCGAGCCGGCGGTACCGGTGTGGGCATCATCGGACACCACGCCTGCCCTGGCCGCCGACCGCTCGGGGAGGCTGATGTTCCTTCGCTGGGGCGACCGCACCTGGTCGGGGACCCAGCTGCGCCAGCTGCTGGAACTGCCGTCCACCCGCCTGGTATGGCGGGCGGAGGAGGACGGCGTGGTGATCATCACCTACGGGTCAGGCCACGGGGTTGGGCTTTGTCAGTACGGGGCGGACGGCCTGGCCCGAGCCGGCTACGACTTCAGGCAGATCCTCCAGTATTACTATCAGGGCGTGCAGGTGGTGCCTCTCTTCGGGGAGTGACGCGCATAGGCGCCGTTGCAACGGGGAAGAATTTACCACGAGGTGGTCTCCGTGCGGAAGCTTTGCGCTCACCCCCTGCCCTGGATGCTGGCCGGCCTTCTGGTCGTTGGGGCGGTGCTGGGCGCGGTGGCCGCGGCGCTCCGGTTCCGCACCGCTGTTGCCTCAATGCAGCCCGCATCGCACGCTGCTCAGGACGCTTCGGAAGGCCCAGCTCAGGGCCAGCCGGCAGTTGCTGCTCCTGCCCCCTCGGTGCAGGAAGCCGAGGTGGAGGTTCCTCAGAGGCTTTTGTGGCCCATTTCCGGCAGGCTGATCAGGGCCTTCGGCTGGCAGTACTCCGGCACCTTTCGGGATTGGCGCTGGCACCCAGGAGTTGACATCGCGGCCCCTGTGGGGACGCCGGTGCGCTGTGCGGCAGCGGGACGCACGGTGGCTGTGGGGACCAGCTGGGAGATGGGTCTGTGGCTTAAAGTCGAGCACGGCGGTGGGTTAGAGACGGTGTACGCCCACCTGGGATCGGTCCGCGTGGGGGTGGGTGATCGTGTCGCGGCCGGCGACCAGGTGGGCACCGTGGGCGAGCCTGGCCCGGGGGAGTGTGCCGACGGCCCGCATTTGCACTTCGAGGTACTCATCGATGGGAAGGCGGTTGACCCCATGGCCTGGATGGAGTGACGACGGAACTTTTTGATCCGGGGCGGTCATATACATGTACTAGCATCGGGGCCGGTGAGGAGGAGGCCAGTTGAACGAACTCATCGCGAAACGGGCGGTGGAGGTGGGGGAACATATCTGGGAAACCGGCGCCACGGTCAGGCAGGCGGCCCAGGTTTTCGGAGTTTCCAAGAGCACCGTCCACAAAGATGTCACCGAAAGGCTGCCCCAGATTGATGCCGACCTGGCGCGGAAGGTCAGGACGGTACTGGATCAAAACAAGGCGGAACGACATCTCAGGGGTGGGGAGGCCACCCGCAGAAAGTACCGGGCGCGGACAAAGAGGGTAAGTTCCACGGGCCGTAGAACCTAGCAAGTGATGCCAGGCGTCGAGGAGGACATCGGCAGTGGAACTCCGGCCGGATATCGGGGTGGATCTGGGGACCGCGACGGTATTGGTATACGTGAAACGGCGGGGGATCGTGCTGAACGAGCCGTCGGTGGTGGCAATGGAGCGGGAGAGCCGGCGGCTGGTGGCCATTGGGCAAGAAGCCCGGCGCATGATAGGGAGGACGCCGGGCAATATCGTGGCCGTCAGGCCCATGCGGGATGGGGTCATAGCCGATTACGAGGTCACCGAGGCCATGCTGAGACATTTCCTGTCGCGTGCCTGCGGGTCCAGACTGTGGTTGCGCCCCCGCGTGATGGTGTGCATCCCGTCGGGAGGCACCTCCGTGGAACGCAGGGCGGTACTGGAAGCCGCAGTGCGGGCGGGGGCTTATCGGGCTGCTCTCATTGAGGAGCCGCTGGCGGCGGCGTTAGGGGCGGGATTGGATATCATCGAGCCCAGCGGGCACATGGTGGTGGACATCGGCGGAGGCACCACGGATGTGGCGGTGCTGTCTCTGGGCGGGGTGGTGCTCAGCGAGTCATTGCGGGTGGGGGGCGACGAACTGGATGAGGCCATCGCTCGGTATCTGAGGAAAGAGCACAATCTGATGATCGGGGAGAGGACGGCGGAGGAGATCAAGATCCAGATCGGTACCGCTTACCCCGGCAACCGCGACCTGACGATGGAAGTGCGGGGGCGAGACCTCATCACCGGTCTCCCCAAGACGGTGGAACTGAGCTCCAGTCAAACCAATGAAGCCATGAGAGAGCCCTTGGGGCAGATCGTGGACTGCATCCGCTCCGCGCTGGAGCGTACGCCCCCGGAGCTGGCGGCCGACATCATGGACAAGGGGATCGTGCTCACCGGCGGTGGAGCCCTGCTGGATGGCATGGCCCGGCTCATCGCCGAGACCACGGGAGTTCCGGTGAACGTGGCCGACGACCCGGTCTCGTGCGTGGCCAGGGGCACGGGCAAAGCGCTGGAGGCGTTCCAGACCTATCAGGATCACATCCTCCAGCATCAACCCAGCAGGAGATGGTGACATGAGCTGGCAAAAAATTTTTTGGCAGATTTGGAAGGAATTTTGACCAAAACGTCGAATGCACCAAGCACCGAAAATTGAGGGACGTCTTCCCGAAAGGGCAAACCCGTCGAGAGGCGGGGGCGCAAAGCCACGGGTCTGGTGATACCAGACAGCCGGGTTGCCGAAGGAGATGTCGGATGCATTCATGAGCTTGGCGTCTCTCGGCCCCGGCCGAGGGACGATGCTTTTGAAGGGGGTTTGGGAATTGCAGCGGGGATTGTACGCGGCCGCGGCCGGCATGTGTAGCCTGCTGACGCGACTTGATGTGCACGCCAACAACCTGGCCAACGTGAGCACCACCGGTTTCAGGAAAGATGTTCCCATCCAACGGTCCTTTCCCGACATCTTTCTTTCCCGCTACCGCGATCCGGCAGGCATGGTGACCGCCGCGGCACCCGTGGGTTCCATCTCCCTGGGGGCGGCCATCGAGGAAATACTGTTCTCGATGCAGCCGGGAGAGCTTCAGCGTACGGGCCGACCTCTGGATCTGGCCCTGGAAGGGGAGGGCTTTTTCGTCCTGGAGGATGCCGAAGGCGAAATCCTTTACACCCGGCGAGGTGATTTCGTGCTGGGTGCTGACGGAACGTTGCAGGACCCCTTCGGCCGGAGGGTGCTGGGGGAAGAAGGGCCCCTGGTGTTGAGCGGCCCGCCAACTATAGCCCCCGATGGCACCGTGAGTCATGAGGGCAGCGTGGTGGGGCGGTTGCGGCTCCGCTGGCTACCTCCGGAGGCCCTGGTCAAGGTCAGTCCCAGCGCCTTTGCCCGGCGCGATGGTGGCCCCGAGCCGAAGGTGGCGGAGGTGACCATCAGGCAGGGATATCTGGAGATGACCAACGTGGATCCGGTGCGGGAAATGGTGGCGCTCATTTCGGTGATGAGGGCGTATGAGGCCGCCCACCGGGCGATCAGGGCACACGACGAGCTGTTGGATCGTGCCGTCAACGAGATCGGCAGGGCATGAGCCGGGGCCGGACCGCTGCAGCGGGCTCCAGGGTTACCGAGTGACGAAGGTTACCCACCAAACGGGAGGGAGCGAGATGATAAGAGCACTCTGGACGGCAGCCTCGGGCATGGTGGCGCAACAGCTGAACGTCGACACCATCGCCAACAACCTGGCCAACGTCAATACCACCGGTTTCAAGCGCATGAGGGTGAACTTTCAGGACCTGCCCTACGAGGTCGTCCGCGAGGCAGACGCCACCCTGGCCGATCAAGTGTTGCCGCAGTCGATACAGGTGGGACATGGGGTACGGCCGGCGGGGACCTACCGGCATTTCTCCATGGGCCCTCTTGAGCAGACCGACAACCCTCTCGATCTGGCCATACAGGGAGAGGGCTTCTTCAAAGTCCTGTTGCCGGACGGCACCGAAGCGTATACGCGGGACGGCAGTTTCCGGCTGGATGCGCGGGGGCGGATCGTGACCGCCGATGGTTTCCTCCTCCAGGTCCGGGGAAGGGGGGAGGTACCCGCCGATGCCACTGAGATACTCATATCTCCAGAAGGTACCATCACTGCAAGGGTCCCCGGCGAGGCCTCCCCCCGTTCCGTGGGGGAGATACCGCTCTACCGGTTCCGGAATCCGGCTGCGCTGCACAATCTGGGACAGAACCTGTACCGCGCCACCCCGGAGGCGGGGGAGCCCACCGAGACTGCTCCCGGTAGTGGGGGGACTGGACGTCTGGCCCAGGGCTTCCTGGAGAGGTCCAACGTTCAGGTGGTGGAAGAAATGATCAATCTCATCGTGGCGCAGCGGGCGTACGAGATGAACAGCAAGGCCGTGCAGACGGCGGACGACATGCTGGCCGTGGCCAACCAGCTCAGGCGGTGAGCCTGAGCTATGATTGAGCGGCTTGGCGGTCACGGGCACTCCAGTTCTTCCGCTGCTGACGCCCGGCTGTATCGCGCGTGCCGGGAATTCGAAGCCCTTTTGTGGAGGCAACTATTGCGGGAGATGCGAAAGGGGATTCAGACCATCGGGTCGGTGGCGGGTGCAGAGCATTACCAGTATCTGGCGGATGAGGCGCTGGCCGGGAAACTGGCCAGCGCCGGTGGCTTGGGGTTGGCAGACCTGCTCTACCGCACATTACGCCGCAGGCTCTGATGGAATCGGCCGCAAAACTCAGGGATACGCACGAGGGGTCGGGCTTGCACAGGGAGTCCGACCCCGTCCTGTTGAGATGTGGTGGCGACTATTTATGAATGACTTGCGCGCAGATGACAGGAAATCGCCTGGCCCTGGAAAAGGGATACACCGTGGGGATAACCTCCCGGCCCTGCCGGACTACGCGGAGGGAGGGATTGAAGGTGTCTACGCCCGCCCCGTGGGAGCTTCTTCCCCATCGTTACCCCTTCCTCATGGTGGATAGGGTGCTGGAAGTGGAGCCGGGACGAAAGGCGGTGGCGCTGAAAAACGTTTCCATGAACGAGCCGTTCTTTCAGGGTCACTTCCCGGGTACTCCGATCATGCCCGGAGTGCTGATCCTGGAGGCCATGGCGCAGACCTGTGCGGTGGCCCTGGGTGGAGGAGGTGACTCAGCGGGGCGTTTGGGGGTCCTGACGGGAGTGGATCAACTGCGGTTTCGGCGTCCGGTCAGGCCTGGTGATCAGCTGGTGCTGGAAGCGGAGTTGCTGAGAAAGAAAGGGCCGATGGGCAAGTGCAGAGTGCGGGCAATGGTCGGAGATGCGGTGGTAGCCGAGGCGATCATCCTTTTCGCCGAGGTGGAGGCGGATCAGCTGTTGTGAGTAAGAGCAGCATCCCCGGCCCGGGCGGTCGGGGCAGCTAGATTGACAGCATTTTGCTTTCGTGTTAGGATACTGGTGTTTAGACAATCAAATAAGCAGAAAAGCACTCATCGAGAGTAGGCGGAGGGGCCTGGCCCGATGAACCCTCGGCAACCGGCTGTGGCGGCGCCAACCTCATCCAGCGTACGCCCGGCATCGGTGCCAATCCCAGCAGAAGTGCTGCCGGGGCATCTCGTCCCGGACGGCTGCAGTTCTGGGGGATGAGAGGATGCATCCTTGAGCCTCTTCTGTGCGTCCGCGGACGGAAGAGGTTTTAGTTTGTATGGGGGTGATGCCCACGAAAGCCATCACCGTGCTTCACGCCACCGCCATCGGCAGTGTTCCGCATCGAGAGGTACGGGACGTCTGCTCCGTCATTACTGCATACTTCGGGGTTGTTCCCTTCTGGCCGCAGCTGCCGCGCAGGGATCCGCGCGAGGACATGTACCGCCAGCTGGTGGACGGTATCCCGGGGGTACGCGAGGAGGGGCTGCGGGTGTGGGTGGATACACGCACCGACCGGGAGGCAAATCTCTTACAGGCTTACCGCGCGCACCTGGATGGGGACCTGGACGCGGTGGGGGTGGATCTGGACCGGGCCACCGGCCTCAAGTGGTTCATTGGTTCAACCCTGCCGTCGCAGACACGCCTCTTCAAGGGGCAGATGGCGGGACCGGTGAGCTTTGGGCTGGCGTTGCGGGACGCAGAAGGCCGGCCCCTGATCTACGACGAGGAGTACATGGACGCGGTGGTGCATTTGCTTGCCCTCAAGGCCACATGGCTGCAAAAGCAGATGGCCCTGACCGGCTTTCCCACCCTCATATTCCTCGACGAACCCTACTTGAGCACCATAGGGTCCGGACACTTCGCCTACGACCGCGAGCGGGCCTACGGATGGATTCGTGAGGTGCTCAGCAGCATCTCCGGGCTGCGCGGGGTCCACTGTTGCGGTAATACCGACTGGGCTGCTTTGCTTGACTTGCCGCTGGACGTGCTGTCCTTTGACGCGTATGAGTATCTCGATACCCTGCTACTGTACCCGGATGCATTGCGGTCTTTCCTGCTGCGGGGAGGGATCTTGGCCTGGGGTATGGTGCCCACTACCTCAGCAGCTCTGGCTGCCGAGGATGTGGAGGGATTGGCGAATCGCCTGCTGGAGGCCATGGAAAGGTTGGCGGCCAAGTGCCGGCTGGATCGCGCCCAGCTGGCGGCCCAATCATTGGTTACCCCGGCATGTGGCTTGGCGTCGCTGTCGGTTTCGGAGGCGGAGAGAGCTCTGAAGCTGACCAGGGAGCTCAGCAGCCGGATTCGTGCCCAGCTCGGGGTGGCGGGATGTGAGCTCTGTCTGATAGGGGGGGAGGATGGTGGTTCGCGCTAGGCATCTCTTAAGAAGGGATCGTTTCTTCTTCACTTCTGAGTCGGTCACCGAAGGACATCCGGACAAGGTAGCTGATCAGATCTCCGACGCCGTGCTGGACGGCATCCTGGAAAAGGACCCGTTGGGGCGAGTGGCGTGCGAGACAACGGTCAAGACGGGCCTGGTACTGGTGGTGGGGGAGATCTCCACCGAATGCTATGTCGATATACCCGGGATTGTGCGGCGCACTCTTAGAGAGATTGGATATACGCGGGCCAAATACGGCTTTGACTGCGATACCTGTGCGGTACTCACCGCCATTGAGGAGCAGTCTCCGGACATCGCTGCGGGCGTCGACCAGGCCTGGGAGGCGAGAACGGGAGCTGAAGATGCTGACGAGCTGGATCAGATCGGCGCTGGTGATCAGGGAATGGTATTTGGGTTTGCCTGCACCGAGACTCCGGAGCTCATGCCCATGCCCATATACCTGGCCCACAAGCTGGCCCGTCGGCTGGCCGAGGTGCGGAAGATGCGCATATTGCCGTACCTCCGCCCGGACGGCAAGACCCAGGTAACGGTGGAATACCGAGACGGGGAACCGGCCCGCGTGCATCTGGTGGTGGTCTCCGCTCAGCACCGACCCGATGTGTCTTTGGACGTCATCAGAGACGACATCGTGCAGCACGTGGTGCGCCCGGTGATCCCGGAGCACATGCTGGATGAGGAGACTCAATTATTCGTCAACCCCACCGGGCGATTCGTGACGGGAGGTCCGATGGGGGATGCGGGCTTGACCGGGCGCAAGATAATGGTGGATACCTACGGTGGTTACGCACGCCACGGAGGGGGTTGCTTCTCCGGCAAGGATCCCACGAAGGTGGATCGCTCGGGCGCGTACATGGCGCGGTACGTGGCCAAAAACATCGTGGCCGCCGGTCTGGCCGACAGGTGCGAGCTCCAGGTGGCCTACGTCATCGGGGTGGCCAGGCCGGTATCCATAGTGGTGGAGACCTTTGGCACCGGCAAGCTGCCGGACGCGGAGATCGAGCAGCTGGTGAAAGCCCATTTCGACTTCCGCCCGGCGGCCATCATCAGGAAGCTAGATCTACGGCGACCAATCTACCGCCAGTTGGCGGTCTACGGCCATTTCGGGCGCTCTGATCTGGACCTGCCCTGGGAACGAACTGACATGGTGGAGGTGCTGCGTTCCGCTGCTGGACTTGGGGACGCCCGATGCCAGGAGGCTGCTGCATCGAGGGATTCGAGCAGCTGAGGCCATTGACTGCACCTACGCCCGCGAGACCGCATACAGTAGGCTGAGGAAAGCGAGGAGGGGATCGCGGGTGAGCCAGTGGATCCAGGGGCTGGTGGTGCTGCTCGCCCTTTGTGGCCTGTGGTTACTGGTGGCCACCGTGCGCCGACAGATGGGGGGTCGAGCCGGCGAACGGTCATGCAGCGTGGTGGTCCTGGTGAAGGATCGCCCGGAGATCCTGGAAGACTTTCTTCGCACGGCGGCCGGCTGGGTGGCGCGGGGACAGCTGTGCCTGGAGCCCGTGGAGCTGGTGGTGGTGGATGCGGGATCGGCGGAAGAAACCACAGCACTGCTCACAAGGCTTAGCAGGCGGCTGCCTGCCACATTTGTGAACCTGACGTCGCGGCGGGCCGCCGCGGCAGAGATGGCCCTCTTTCTTGCCCGACATCCCAGGGTGCTGCTTTGCGATTTGCGGGCGCAGCCCGCCGCGTGCGCGGTGGCCGAAGCGACGGGAAACGCTACAGATTCCATGGAAAAAAGCAGGGATTGGGATAGTCATTGGTGAAATCAGGGGTTAACCGCTGGGGGAAGAGGAGGAAGCCTTCGTGGCTAGCGGAAACCGCCTGGCCGACGCGTATTTGGTGGCACTGGGGGCTGTAGGGGTTGTCTACCTGGGGTTTCATTTCGGCCACCTGCGTTGGGCAGAGGCGGGACCTCTGGCGTTGTTCGTCCTGTTGGGGATCGGGGTGGAAGCTTTGGTGATCCAGGTGCCCGGGGGGCCGCGCTTGACGGTAGCCTTCCCTCTGGCCCTGGCCTCCTACATCCTCTGGGGCGAGCCGGCGGCCCTGGTGATTGCTTCCGCGGGCAGTCTGGTGGGCAACGGTATTATTCGCCGGCGTCCCTGGCGGGTCACCCTGTTCAATTCTGGACAGAGAGCCCTCAGCGTGGGGGCAGGGGCTGCGCTATGCCGGCTTTTGGTGGGACGGGTGGATCCCCGGGTAGCGGCCGGGTTCCCGGAAGCTTTGTGCTTCATGCCCGGCTACTTCGTCGTCAACCAGCTGCTGGTCAACGCGTACTTCATCCTCCGCGATCCTGGTCAGCATCATGTGGAACGCTGGCGCGAGGTCGTCAGGTGGGATCTGTTGAGTTATGCCTTCGGTGTGCCGGTGGGGTTCCTGTTCGTCCTGCTGTACCGGCATTACGGTGTACCTGGCATCATCGGGGTGTATCTGTGTCTGCTGGCAGTTGCCTACAACTTGAGGTTGCAGCTGTACCTGCACGGGGCCAACCGGGAGCTGACCGTGCTGCACGAGGTGGCCCAGCAGATGACCTCCAGCCTGGATCTGGACCGCGTCTTCGGCATCGTGGTGGAAGCAGTGGAGCTGATGGTGGGATGCGACAGCTGCGTCCTCTTCTTGCGAGACTCCTTACGGCAGGAGCTGTACCCGGCGGCTAGCCGTCTGCCGCAAGGTGACGAACTGGGCGGGGATTTTCGCATCCCCGAAGGACAGGGTATCATTGGCAAGGCCGCTGCGGATGGAGAGCCGAAGCTGGTGGAGGATCTGTTGCGGAAGCCCGACGCTGGTGACGAACTGCCGGCCAGCTGGCAGCCGAGATCGTTGATGGCCGCTCCCCTGCGGGTGGAGGGACAGACGGTGGGCGTCATCGCGGTTGGGCATCGCGAGCCGGGACGCTTCAACCGCGATTCCCTCAGATTGCTCAACATACTGACCCACCAGGCGGCGGTGGCCATACAGAACGCCATGCTCTATCGCCGCACGCAGCACTTGGCCATCACCGATCCCCTCACCAACCTTTACAACTACCGATACCTGTACATGAGGCTGGCAGAGGAGCTGCGGAAGGCGCGGATGGCCGAGCAGCCGGTAGCCCTGATCTACCTGGATCTGGATGATTTCAAGCAGTACAACGATGCGTACGGACACCAGGTGGGAGACGGCATCCTGCAGCAATATGCCTCCGTCCTGCGCAGCGTGATCCGAGATACCGATGTGGCGGTGCGCTATGCGGGGGACGAGTTCGTGGTGATCCTGCCCAACACCGACCGGTCGGAAGCGGAACGGGTGGCCCACAGGATTGCGACAGCGGTGGCCAATCATCGTTTCGACGGGGAAGCAAACGGCCGTCCGGTTCGTCTGTCGGTGAGCGCGGGGGTGGCGGTGTACCCGCATGACGGGCATGATGAGCGGGCCCTGGTGGCCGCTGCCGACCACGCCATGTACGAGGGAAAGCGGAAGCGTGCTGAGGGAGGGCAGGGGGAAAGAAAGGACCAATGAACGACTAAAGTGATGGTGGCCGGCGACCGAATATGATTAGGGAGGGGTCGTCGGTGAACCTCAGGAACTGTTCCCGCTGCGGGAAGCTTTATGTTTTTTCGGGGCAGCAGCTCTGTCCTGACTGCTTCAAGGAGCAGGAAGATGATTTCGAGAAGGTACGGGCCTACCTGCAAGAACACCCCGGCGCCAACCTCGAGCAGGTCCACCAGGCCACTGGGGTGGATCGATCTACCATCCTGCACTTCATGCGTACCGGACGTCTCACCGCCCGGGAAGGATTTGCCAAGGAGCTGTGTTGTGAGCGCTGCGGGAGGCCCCTTGCCTCGGGAAGGTTATGCACAGAGTGTCGGAGCGAGCTGTCCCGCCGGTTGAAAGATGCAAGCCACGAGCCCGCTCGAGGTCGCGTGTATCTGGTCGATCGCATCATGGACAAGCGGCGGCAGGAGAGTTGATCCGGGAGACGAGCTAAAGTAAGCGAGGCCGGAAGTCGATTACTGAATAAGGGACCGTGCTCTGCGGTGAAGGGGGGATGGCGGAGTGATGATCTCCAGGAGCCAGCTGCAGAGCATCTTGCTGGCCTACGCCCAACAGTTGCGGGCAGTAAGGTCGCCAGGGGAGCGCTCGCGGGAGACATCAAGCCAGGAGTCCGCTGACCGGGTGGTGCTCTCGGCGGATAGCGAGGAGGTAAGGCGCATCGCCGAGTACATCCGGAAGCTCCCCGACGTCCGGGAGGATAAGGTGGCCAAGGTGCAGGCTATGCTCCGCGAGGGTCGCTACCGGGTCTCGGGGCGAGAGATTGCGGAGCGGATGCTGGAGAGGATGCTCGCAGATCGGTTGCGTTGAGCGGAGAGTGGGTGAGCTAGGGTGAGCAGCATCAAGCTGCTGGACATGGCCGAGCTCCTGGAGCAGCAGCTGGAGGTATACCGCCGACTGCTCGAGCTGGGCAGGCGAAAGCAGCGGGTCCTGATGGACGGAAACGTCGATGAGCTGGACGCGGTGGTGTCGGCGGAGGCGCTGCTGATAGAAAGGGCGAGTGAGCTGGAGAGCATGCGCCTTTCGATGCAGGAGAAGGTGGCCGCGGCCCTGGGGTTGAGGGGCGGTGACGTGACCCTGGCCCAGCTGGTGGAGGCCAGCGAAGGGTCGGAGGCGGAGCGTTTGTACCGGACAGGCATGGCGGTGCGCGATGTTCTGCACGAGCTGGGTCGGGTGAACGAACTCAACGCCCAACTCCTGAAGCAGTCGCTGGCCTTTGTGCGATACTCCTTGCGGGTCATGGGTCTTGAGGGTGGGGGCTACGATCGACGGGGTCAGCCGACCTCGCCGGTAGTGAGCTACGTGGACCAACGAGCTTGAGGAGGGACCGCTTTGCGGTCGATTTTCTTCGGGTTGGAAATCGCGCGCAGGGCTCTGGATGCCTACCGGCAGGCGCTGGAGGTGACGGGGCACAACATTGCCAACGCCGGCCGCAAGGAGTACTCGCGACAGGAAGTGCGACTGCAGGCAACGCCTCCGGTGGAGATCCTGAGTCCCCTGGGTAATGGTGAAACTCAGTTCATGGGCACCGGAGTCGCGGTGGCATCCGTGGAACGGCTGCGCAGTGCCTTCATCGATGCCCAGATGCGGCACGAAAGCAGCCGCCTGGCTGCTTGGGAGGCAGCTGGCGATGTGTTAGCCCAGGTAGAGGTGATCATCAACGAGCCCAGCGAAGCCGGCCTCAGGTCGGTGTTGGATGGATTCTGGTCGGCGTGGCAGGACCTGGCCAATAACCCGGAAAGCATCGCGGTCCGGGAAGCCCTGAGGCAACAAGCGGACACCTTATGCACCGCCTTTGCACACTACCACCAACAGCTGTGGGCGCTGCGGCGCGACGTGGATGCCAATCTGCGGGCTCTGGTAAGCGAGATAAACTTGCACGCCCAGCAGATAGCCGCTTTGAACGCGCGCATTACCTCCGGGGAGGCCGCTGGAGGCACGGCCAACGACCTTCGTGATGAGAGAGACTTCCTCCTCGACCGCCTGGCGCGACTGGTGGACGTACAGGTGCGGGAGGGCGAGGACGGGGCGGTGCGCGTCTATGTGGGTGGGGTTAGCCTGGTGGACGGTGAGGAATGGTCCACCTTAGAAGTGGCTCACTCGGAGGACGATCCCCAGGTACAGCTGAGATGGGTGGATATCGGTCAGCCCGTGATGTTGCCGGAAGGCCAGATCCGAGCCCTGGTTGAAATGCGCGATGAGTTCCTACCGGAGATGTTGTCGGACCTGGATCAGCTGGCCTCCGCCCTGTGCAACCGGGTGAACGAGCTGCACCGAGAGGGCTATGGCGCAGATGGCCTGAGCGGACGGGACTTCTTCGTTCCCGGAGGGACGGCGGCAAACCTGCAGCTGAGCGGTGAAGTACGGGCGGATCCCATGCATATCGCAGCTTCGTTGACCGGAGAGATCGGTGATGGCGCGAACGCCCTGCGGATCGCGGGCGTGCGGATGGAAGATCTCGTAGGTGGCACCGTAGACGATTTCTTCCGTTCTCTGGTAGCTCGCACCGGCATTCGCGCCCAAGAAGCCCGGCGCATGCAGGACAACCAGAAGCTTCTGGTCCGACAGCTGGAGAGCCGCCGTCAGTCGATCTCTGGGGTTTCCCTGGACGAAGAGGTGGCCAATCTGATCAGGTACGAACACAGCTACGCAGCCGCAGCGCGCCTGATGACTGTGCTGGATGAGATGCTGGATATCCTCATCAACCGTCTGGGGATGACCGGCCGGTAGTAGGCGCAAAGAGAGGTGATCAAGTTGCGCGTGAGCCATAATTCTCTCATTGACCAGATTCTTCATACCCTGGGTCAGGTACGAGACCGGCTGGTGACCCATCAGCAGCGTCTGGCAAGCGGCAGGACCGTCAATCGCCCCTCAGACGACCCGGGAGCCGCGATAACCAGCATGCGGCTGCAGAGCGCGCTGCGCGACGTGGCTCGCTACCAGGCCAATGTGGAGGACGCTCAGCGGTGGATGGAGGTCACTGAAGGGGCGCTGGCCAGTGCTGTGGAGGTACTGCAGAGAGCACGAGAGCTGGCGGTGGCGGCGGCCAGCGACACCATACCCCAGGAGTCCCGAGAGGCACTGGCGGCGGAGGTGGTCCAACTGGTGGATCACCTGGTGGAGATCGGCAACACGTCGTACGCCGGCCGCTACATATTCGCCGGGCACCGAACTAAGACCAGGCCCTTCGTGGCCGGCGCCGACCCGCTGGATCCCGTTACTTACCAGGGGGACAGCGGGGAAATCCGCAGGGAGATCGGAGCAGGGATAACTCTGGGGATCAATGTGGTAGGCGATACGGTGCTGGGTGGTGCCATTGCCGCGGTGCAACAGCTGGCCGCCGATATGTACAACGGAGATACCGAGGCCATATCAGAAGTGCGGCTGGCGGAGCTGGACCAGTGCATCGATCAGCTGCTGGGTTGCCGGGCGGAGCTGGGCGCCAAGGGGCAGCGGCTGGAATTCGTGGCCCTCCGCCTGCAGGAAGTGGCGTACACATTCCAGCGGCTGTTGTCCGACACCTTGGACATCGACGTGGCGGAAGAGGCGGTGCACCTGAGGGCGATGGAAAGTGCTTATCTGGTGGCCTTGAGCGCGGCCGGCCGCATCATACAACCCAGTCTCATTCATTTCCTGAGGTGATGACCGATGCAAGCTGCCGAAGCACACCGCCTCCACGTACTGGATACCACCCGCTTCGGACGCATCGAGGTGCCTCCTGACTCGGTTTTGGAATGTCCTCGAGGGTTGATAGGCTTTCCGGGTCATCGGCGGTTTGCCCTGCTTCGGCGCCCTCACGACTACCCGCTGGCCTGGCTACAGTCGCTCGACGATCCCGAACTGGCGTTCGTGGTGATGGATCCCCGCTATTTCCGCCCTCAATATCGCCCGCCCGTGCGAGCAGAGGTGTTGCAACTACTTGGAGCATCGGATGAGGATGACCTGGAATTCCTGGCTTTCGTGGTGGTGCCTCGGCAGCCCGAACGCATGAGCGCCAATCTCCGGGCTCCCCTGGTGGTATGCCGTCAGACCCGGAGGGCGATCCAGGTGATTCTGGATGACGGCTGTCCGTACCGGGTGCGTCATTACGTATTTGACGAGATGCAGGCGTTGGCTCAGGGAGGAGAATGTGTCGCCAAGGAGGGCGAGACCATCCATGCTGGTGCTGACTCGCAAGGTGGACGAGAGCATTCTGGTGGGGGATGATGTGGAGATAATCGTGGTGGAGATCCGGGGCGACCAGGTACGGTTGGGGATCTCAGCGCCCCGTTCCATTCCCATCTATCGAAAAGAGCTCTATCAAGAGGTAGCAGGAGAGACGAAGCTGGCGGCGCGCAACGTCCCCGCCGACGTGTATGCCGCCATGTCCGTATCAACATTCGGTAGGCAAACCGCGCATGGGCATCATCATGCGATCTCC